>JAEHJW020006373.1_pt1 | contig 40517 bp, 55 predicted proteins | sample 9271431 | NCBI WGS metagenome assembly JAEHJW02 | reverse complement strand
AAGGCTTGTCGATGACTGGCGCGAGAGTTACCAATGCAAACAATTCTGCACCAGTTAGCACTGAACTACGCCAAGCTCAAATCCGGCTAAACGAGCTAGAAATAAAGAAAACTCATGCATCTGACAGTTGGAGTGACACCGATGAAGAAGAGTACCAAAAACTCACAGAAATTGTATTTAGCGCGCAATAGCATTGAAACAAAACGTGTCAGAAAACGTCCAATATGTGCCGCGATCCATGCGGCCATTCACTATCAAATAGGAGTGCACAATGTCCTTCCAATCATGGATAAAACTAACAACTGACGAGTTTCATCGCGTATTCTCTCCAGTATTTCGGACTCCACGAGAGGCTATACAATACGCTGAACACAAGGTTGATATCTGGCCCACCTGCGAGTCATTCGGCATTCAAGAAGTTGAACTACAAGTAACATGTGAATGGAGAAATGGAAAACTCCAGCCTGTTAACCTTCGGAGATATTAACCATGATCCAGGTGGAAGTCAAGGTAAGTGAGCCTATAACCTGTCCAGTTTGTAGCAAGGCTCTGCATGCCTACCGCTGCGGCTGGCCAGCGGAATACACTTATATTCTCGAGTGTAGTCCATGTAATCTACGTACATCGAAACGAGAAACACTGGCCGCAGCTCAGCGAGAGGCCAAACACTTACATTACGTACAGCGAAGAGCATATGGCTAAGTCACAAATAATGGCGCGTGCTCACTACATGACACCTGACCAAAAGACTAAACTCGGCCAGGCCCCACGATGGCATCTGAATTGCAAACGACTATTGGCAATCTATAATAAGGATGGTGATAAGATTGCAAATGGTCCTGCGCGACCTGGGAAAACTGCACAAGACCGTGCACGTCGAGGTCGATAATCATGACCGCAGTGCCCCTAGGTGGATAAGTCGTATAAGCAGTCTGATCTGGGCATACGATCTGCGGTCTCCAAATTGGAGTTTACAATGGCCGAGTGGCGGGAAGTAAAAAAGTGTCGCCCATGCAACAGGTTTATGCGAAAGCGATTAAAGATGCATAACTCACTTGGACCGGCCATATTCTTTGATGATCCTGCAAAAAGTCCCTTAGCCCTTAATAAGTACATGCAATTATCTGTAATGTGGGAATGTCCAAGTTGCGGTCGACTTCTCTCAGTTAAGAAGAATGAAAAATCCGAACTAATCCCAAATATCACAAGTAATCCTCAACAAACAAGGAGACTCAAATGAACAAAGATCCGATGTCTATGTATTTTATGCATAAAGAGGAAGAAATACCCACCAGTCCGTCAACTGGACATCCTACACAAGAACAGCTCATCGGAGCAATTAAGGAGATTTTTCCAGAAAATCTAGCTGGCGGTTTTGTATGCTTTGTTTCAAAGGAACCGGATGAAACTGGCCTAATGGTTCTTCACTTCAGGTCAATTATGGGAGGAGATAACAGAACAGTGTATGAAATGTCTAACTATATGAACGCCCGAATCAAGAAATATTTTGCGGAAAATATCGAAGGGGATATTACACCATGACTAAGGATATATTTACAAGTGTTGGTGCACCCATCAGTATTCATTCTACAGGGCCAAAGCCATCAAAGGCTGAGTTTCTTGGGAATCTTAACGAGAATCTTCCTGACGATTTTATTGGAGCGATAGTTTTATATACTGTCTCAGAAAAGAACGGACGAGTAGATGTCGGATTCCTTGGTGGAGGGCCTCCGCCGCACTTACTTACCATGGTAGCATATGCTCATAATGTAGTTATGGGCATGTTAGAAAAAACTGAAGGCGGCCGAGAAATTCTCAAACAAATTCGTGAGGACCAATAAATGAAAAAGATCGTAAGTAATTACTCCACAATCTGTGTATGCCCTGATGATCGTGTAGCGCAGTTGACAGACGCACTGCTGGCATGCTTTACTGAGTCTGGCGAGCCGCTTGAGTTTTCAGTCTCCAACTCAAAAAGCTTTGAAGAAATCAACATGGAGCATATGGCGACAAGGCTAGTTGAGTCAAAAATGGAGGCTGCTGAAAAGCAGTGGTATCGTGAATATACTCGTGCCAATGCGGCGGAAGCTCAAGTTAAGGCATTGGAAAAGCTGCTCCAGACCAATCATATTTCCGATGACACTACGGACTAACCGAAAGCCACTTTCTTGAGGATTCATCATGACCTTTCCATTTCCTATTGAACCTCATTGGAATCCAGCTGCTCCTGCTGTAGACAATGGTGCAATGCTGTGGATTCTGTGGGCGCAAAGAACTGGTAAACCATTTATCCAGAACGACGGCACAGTAAATACTGGCAAATTACCATGTTCTGGACAATGGACTGATATTCCTGCAGATCAAGTCCCTGCGGCGTGGGCCAAGACATATCCCAACTTGACAAATCCCCAAAAGTGGGTATGTAGCGATCCCTCGCAACCTGGTGCCCTAATATACCAGTATGTCGATGTGTACGGCCGAGATGGTTATGATCTATGGGTGCTGGGGTCCGAGGCACAGGAGGCACTAGCGAAATCCAATGCAATACTGGTAGATACACTCCCAGAATATATTCTGCCGCCAATGCGCCAAACTCCACCTCCACCTCCGCCTCTGCCTCCCGAAGGTTTCTGGGAGTACTTAGCGCGGCTACGTGCGCATCTTGATTTACATTTCTAAAACAATGTCATGGTGCTAAGTGCTACTTTCGGGTTCAGGCACTTAGCATATTATGGTGAGAATCCGATGCTGCGCAGCTGGCCGAGGGTTGCGCTTAAGACAAACGTTAGCGTTTCCATGACGTGGCGTTAGCTCGGCCCTCTCAACAACATGAGAACAGCCATGAAACATAAAAGCATAAAACGTTGGGAAAAGCGATGATTAAGAAATTCATTGATCGTTTCATAGAGAAAAAAGCGGACCTCCAAGCGGCCTTTTCTGCAAGCCACCCGGAAGATTACCAAGCAGTGGTCAAGGCCGTTGTCTCCGTTCTCAACAATCCCGACGACTACGAAAGCCTTGATCCGGAGCGCATTCACGAAATTAACGACGGCGAATATGGAGGAACACTAGTGTTCGTGATTGGCGCCACAGGCTACCAGCCGAGCGATTACTGGTATGTGAAGGTTAGCTATGGATCATGCGGAGCTTGCGACACGTTGGAGGCAATCCGCGGTTACGGCGACGACAAGCCGACTGCAGAACAGGTGCGAAATTACATGACGCTTGCGCTACATATCGTGCAGGGTCTGAAAAAGATGGGCGACGATGACTCTATCTAAAGAGGTAACAAAGATGAACGACGAACAGAAATTGCGACTGCGGGTCGCGTCCGAGCAGATGGCGGCGATTATTGCAGATCGGGTCTGCGCCACCCTCGACTTTGATAAAATTGCTGCGTCTGCCGTTGACGCTGCCGACGACCTGATTGCCGAGATGGCGCTAGCGAGTTCAGCTAATGACTACTACCTGAGCCATCATTCTGTGCAAACCGCTCTGGTCCGGCTGGAGAACTGGGGACTGCAAGGTGGAGTTCTTGCTGGTGATGATGTTCCAAGGTTTCGTGCACTTGCTGACCTTATAGCACCAGCGTCGAAGGCTGAGGCTGCGCCAGCGAAACATCCTGGATGGGTGCTGGAGGATATCAAAGGCCGCGCGTGGGGAAATGACGGTGATGGCTGTGACGCAATAAAAGATCCCGAAGAGGGACGTTATTGCTCGGGAGATTCCGATGTAATTGGAATGCTCCGCGCCTTCGCCGCGCGGCTGTGGGAGGATGACGAGAACTCGAAGGACGCGGTACGGTATCGGTGGCTGCGGGATTCGGATGGAGCCGGTGGCCGTATCTATTGCGCTATGGATCAATTCGAGGCGGATGGACAGTGCATCGCTACATTACTAAGCGGCAAGCAGTTGGATGAAGCCATCGACGCCGCCATGCGCGAACAAGGGGAAGGGTGATGAAAGCACGACTTGTAGCTGATATTCGCGCCGCTGACGCGCAGCCGGGTGACATTGAATACCGCGCTTACGAGGACGGGACGCCGGGAGGCTATGCGTACCGTTGCCCCGGATGCGGTCAGGAGTGCTGGTTGCCGCTATCGGGTTTGCACGCATGGACGATGACCGGGACCGTCGAGTCGCCAACGCTAAAGCCGTCGATCCTGCACCGACCGTGCGGCTGGCACGGATACCTGACCAATGGGGAGTTCGTGCCGTGCTGACTGACGACACCATCCACTCATGCAGCTACTACTGCGACCGTCCCGAGTGCATCAAACAACAGCGGGACGAGTTGCGCGAGCAGTTGGAGCGCGTCACAGCCGAGCGCGACGAATTGCGGCGCAGGATCATGGAGTCTGACAAAATGGCCGTAGCTGACTCTCCCTACGGAATTGGGCACAATTTCCTTAACGGCCTTAACCAGCCGATTGGCACGTACGCCCTTGTCCGCCTAAAGGACGACGAGATATGAAGTACAATCTAAACTTTGATAAAATCCCTCTTTCATTTGGAAAATATAAGGGAAAAACTCCTGAAGAAATATGTAAGGAGGATCCTGCATACATTGAGTGGATGAAGCGAAAGTTTGGATTTAATTACTTTAGCAGAGACTTATGGAAAGATGCACTTTCCCTGCTCGAAGATGAAGATAGTCTTTATGATGATCTTGACCTTTACTAACAAAAAGTGTTAAAAATGGATGACTTTTACTACACCAAAGGCTTCGATGGAAAGGTCCGCATACGCCCCTGCTATCAGGGCGTTGGAACCTTTTTTGTTGGCGATATAGTTCGCTGGAACACTAAAGGCCCAACAAAGATTGGAACTGTCATCGAAGTTGTACCATACGGTAACTATCCATCCATACGTGTAGATCGTGGTTTCTGGCGTGAGCATGAGAGCTACTTAATCGAAACAACTGACAGGAAAATCTACTGGCCACGAGTATGTACTCTTCGATTGGTGCGTGCGAAGGGAGATCGTTCATTATTTGAACAAAACCTCTCAGCATACTATCATCACACTCATGCAATACTCGCTTGCAATCGTGCCCGCGTTATGGTATAATGGCCGTGAAAGTGGAAAAACAACATGAGAATAATCATGCGACACTCTCTCCCTTAATTCAATTTTCAGTCTGCATTTTGCGGGCTGATTTTCCGTGCCACAAGGCACAATAACCTGAGGAAGTAAAAATGGCAACTATTAGTGCAAAGACCAAGGATCATCCTGAAGTCGTTACCTGCGAGTTCGATCTGCCGGAAACCCTCCCTGAGCTGGTGGCTCGGTTCGGTGAGGAAGCTGTGGCAGCCGCTGCTGTTGATAGCATCACTATCTCCGTCCAGGCATTGATGCGCCGGAATATCTCCAAGTCTCAGGAGGAAATCCAGAAGGCTGTGACCGAGTTCAAGCCCGGCGTCCGCACTCGCGGTCCGGCAAAGTCCGATCTGGACAAGGCTCTCGAAGCCCTCAACAAGCTTTCTCCCGAGGATCGGAAGGCTCTGCTCCAGAAGCATCGTCAGCACAACGGCTGATGTTCAAGGGAGCGGCTCATGGTGGGCTGCTCCCTTTTTCTGGAGTTCATAATGAGAAAGGTATACATCCTCAACGATGGCGGACATGACTATTCAGCAGCCGAAGAATTTGGAAAGCTAGTCTATTGTTCCAAAGGGCTGCTAAATAAGCATGACATTCATCAGATGTTCAGAATGCTGACTGACGCCCTTGCAGACGCTCAGGCAGATGACTGCATCATTTTTAGCTCGCTGGGAACTTTGTGTAGCGTAGCAACGGCAATCATGGTGGAGAAGTTTGGCGAAGTCCACTTCTTGATCTTCAACAACAATGCGTATAAGGAATATACCCTTGTTACACGTGCGAGGGAATAACCATGCACCTTAGGCCATGCCCATTCTGTGGATATAAACACGTAGAATACGCAGTCCATCGAGCAGAAATCAACTGTCCCAACTGTCAAGTCAAGTTTACCTTTCCGCCAACGCACGAGCCTAGCGTAATCTCAACAATGTGGAATCGGAGGGATAATGGCAACCTTTACACAAAACAGTGATTACTTCGACAACAGCGCAATTTCAGATTACAAAAAGTGTCCTCGATCATTTTACTTTCGGCATGTTCGAGGATGGAGAATCCAGGGAACTAGCCATGCCCTGATCTTTGGTCTTGCATGGCATAGTGCTATGGAATATGTCTGGGAACATGCAAAGGAAGAGCGTGACACTGACCTAGCACATAATGCCTTTATGCGATTCCTGGCAACATGGGAAGAAAGCGGAATGAATCCTGACCCAGGGCTCGATGAACTCGAAGTTTTGGGTGCGCGTACTCCAATGGTCGGAATGGAGATGCTTGGAAACTACCTCGAGCAGCGAACCAATACCCTGAGGAATTGCACGTTACTTGCCAATGAAACTCCTTTTGCTGTGCCAATGCCAGGATTGGAGGATACTTACTACGTTGGTCGACTCGATAAAGCCATCTCCTTTAATGGAGGTCGTCTAATCATTGAGCACAAAACGACTAGTGAGTATTCCATCAAGCACAATTTTCAGCCGAACTATGTTGAAAGTTGGGACGTGTCACCACAGATCAAGGGCTATCAATTTGCCGGAGTACTGCAATTTGGCAACCTTGACGCAGTCTGGATTGACGCTGCACTTGTGCACAAAAAGGTCCACGATGCGTTTAAGTTTATCCCCATCGCCCATCACTCAGTTCTGCTTGTTGGCTGGCTAGAGAATACAGCCAACTGGATCATGTCAATTAAGGCAGACATGAAAAATCTGAATCAGAACAATGGAAAAGTAGAAAAGGGCATTTTCAGGAAAAATGAAGAGAGTTGTTATGGTCGCTATGGACCATGCCCTTTCCTAGACATTTGCCGCACAACGGAAGATCCATCAAAGCTCGCTGAGGTACCTGTAGGGTATATTCACGAACCCTGGGAGCCGTTCGATATTCTACAACTCGATCAACTAATCAATAAGGAGATACCACATGCCTAATGCAAGCAAACCCTCCGAACATCCGAAGCATAAGTTTCTTCTGCTAGGTGATACTGGCAGCGGAAAAACCACGCAGCTGCTTACCCTCCCAGGCAAGAAGTTTGCCTATCTGTTTGATCCAAATGCACTTCTGTCTCTGCAAGGCTTCGATCTGGAATACGAGGAGTTCATGCCGGATCGACTGAACTTAAATATCAAGTCTTTAAAAAAGGACGTTCCTGGCACAAATGTCAGTCAGCACAAAAACACGCTGTACGATGAATGGCAGCGGGATTTTGAAGATAAGCTAAACAGTAGCTTCTTCGATGACTTTGATGTAATTGCTTTCGACAGTGCGACTACGTTGCTCGATCTGATTATGGATCGAATTCTAACAATGAATGGCCGCGCAGGTCAATGGCCGCAACAAGATGACTATGGCCCTCAGATGGTGACATTCACCAATATCTGTCGCGCATTAACCAGTCTGAATAAAACAATCTTTATGACTGGGCATCTTGATACACGCCAAGATGAGTTGACAAAAAAGATCTTTCGCCAGCCTATGATGACTGGTCGATTGAGGACGAAGATTCCATTGCTGTTCTCGGATATTTTCGTCTGTGATACGGACCTCGATGTGAAGGGAAATATAAAGCATCGAATCCAAACTACTCCAGACCGAATCACTGCGACTGTTCGGACCTCAATAAAGGGGCTCAATCCCTACGAGGATGTGACAATCGACTGGAGTAAGCCACCTACACAACAGGGACTTGGTCATTTGCTGCAGTTGGAGAAAGAAGGTAAGCTATGACCGCCAGAGACAAACTCGAACTTGTGATCTTGGTTTTCGTAATTCTGCTAACCATTGAAGCAATCTTTCGAGGGCGTGGCGGAAAATAGGAAAATCGTTCATTTTTTGAACAAAAACCCTAACGTGAGGAAGTGTCAATGTCTATTCTGAATGTCAACCTGAATGATGTCAGCGAACCGAAACCACTCGAAAAGGGCCGTTATCAAGTTATGATTACGGCATGTCAAGCTACTACCAGCGAACGCTCGGGTAAGGATAGTCTCCGAGTTACCATTGGATTCCCTGATCATCCTGATGCACCAACCTTCAATCACTACGTCAGTCTGCCGACTGAGGACGACGAGAAGCTTGCATTTAAGCTTCTAATGCTCAAGCGATTCCTAGTAGCATTCAGGATTCCCTTCGGCGCTAACGGAATTGATACTGACGAAATCTGTCAGATCGCAGTAGGTCAAACTGCTATGTGTGATATTGGCCTTACTGAACCTACGGATGAGCGTCCGCAGGTGTACAACACGCTCATTCTTCCGCGTCTGGCTACGGAAGAAAAGCAACACGAACAGTCTCACAGCGGTCGCCGTCACCGCTAATTTCTGCGGGATTGAGGGGTGGGATTACTCACCCCTCCTTTTTTGGAGAATACTATGCGTTTGGAAGATCTCTTCTCTCCAATCCGAAACTTGTCAGACGATGAACTCAAAGATCGTATCCGACAGATTCGGCACAATCGAGAGGTTGCTCGACCTGTAGCAAAGAAAGTTGTAGCAAAGCAGGAAAAACGTGCAAACAATAAGAACGTTTCCGCACTTGAAAAGTTGCTGAGTAAAATGTCACCTGAAGAAATCCAAACACTCTTGGGAGGCTCCAATGATTAAAGATAAACTAAAGCATGTCAAGATCAGTGAAATCTCCGTTGGTGATCGCTTTCGCATTGACATGAAGGATTTGGATACTCTCGCAGCATCAATCAACGAAAAGGGTGTATTGCAGCCCATCACACTTTCATCAAAAATGGAGCTGTTGGCTGGCGGCCGAAGATTGGCCGCGGCGAAGCAACTGGGACTTGATACAATCCCTGCGCTGATTCGAGAAATTGAAGATGAGATCGACTTGCGTGAGATCGAACTCATCGAGAACATTCATCGGCAAGACTTTTCCTGGGATGAGGAAGTAATGCTAGTTCGTCGAATTGATGAGCTGTATCGTGAGAAGAACTACAAGTGGAATACCCGCAAGACCGCGGCCCTGCTTGATATCTCTATCGGCGGAGTTTCCGAAGCTATCAAGATGGCTAATGCTATAGATGTTGTACCGGATATTCTAAACTGTAAAACTCGTTCGGAGGCGTCAAAGTTCCTAAAAAAGGTCGAAGAGGATTTTATCACAGCGGAGTTAATTAAACGGCAGAAAAGTGAATACGCAAGTGCGGCTACAAATGACTGGGCTTTATCTGATACTGATAATGAGAGTGACGATCAATCTCCTCAAATCATTCCTCCGCAGTCAGTTCATCCAGAAGCTTTTCCAAAAATAGATGAACAGGATCGACAATCATTTGTTCGTAATGGTATCGCTGCTGCATTGAAACTAGCAGATAGTGACTATCGAATTGGAGATGTATTTAAGGGTATGGCCACAATGCGTACTCAAGGAAGAATTGGTTTTATCGAGTGTGACCCTCCTTATGGTATTGACTTAGGAAATACGCGAATGAAGGCTGCCGGCGTAAATGCTGTTAATTCCTACGAGGAGATCGACAAAACTAACTATGAGGAGTTCCTTAGAAAATTAACCAACGAACTTTATCGAATAGCTGGAAAAGATTGTTGGATGATCTTTTGGTTCGGCCCAACCTGGCAGCATGAAGTTCTCACTAATCTGCGGGCAGCTGGATGGCTAGTTGATGAGATTCCTGCTCTGTGGATTAAACCTTCTGGGCAAACAATGCAGCCAGATCTTTACTTCGCTCGTTGTTATGAGCCGTTCTATGTATGTCGAAAGGGCAGTCCCGTTATGGCGATGCGTGGGCAGCCAAACTATTTTGGCCCAGATGAGTATGCGTTAAAAGAACCTTATGAAGTCGAACGCTACCACCCAACACAACGAAGCAAGCATCTTATCAAAGATATAATGCGTCGGCTGCTTCCTACTCGAACCTATGTGTTTGTTCCATTTTTAGGCAGCGGAGCGACGCTTCGAACTTGCTATGATGATGGCCATAGGGGATTTGGCTATGATATTAATAGTGAGTATAAGCCAAAGTTTCTTCTGGCAGTTGAGCGTGATGCTCGTATTCATCTTGGAGCTCGATCTTATTATGGAACTGAACAGGACCCACATAGGATCCCACTTCCTGAGGCAGAATAATGTTTCTTCCGACTAACATAAATAGTTCCACCATTCCATCTGCAGGTAGCTTACAAGCTAAAATAGCCATTGTCGGGTCGCATATATCTTTATATGATCGCAAGGATATGCGACCCTTCAGCGGACCTGCGGGCGGAGTGTTAGAAAGTTGTCTCCACGCTGCTGGTATTATTCGGCGTGAAGTGTATTTAACCAATCTATTTCGACAAATCAATCTTGAAAAGGAGTTTAATCCTAGAACAGGGGCATTCTCAATTGTTGGTAATAGTTGTGTAGAAGAACTCAAAGAAGAGCTAAACTCCTGCGATGCTAATGTAATTGTAACTTGTGGTGCGGCTGCCACATCGGCTGTCTGTGGTATTAGAGATGTATCTACTTACCGTGGATATATCTTTCAATCCAACATGGGACTTAAGGAAGAACGCAAGGTAATTCCAACTTATGAGCCAAGCGAAACTCTGCGTGGTTCTTACATCTTGCGTTATCCCATGATATCTGACTTTAGCAAAGCCAGAAGGTTTTGCCAAACTCGAGAACTGACGCGGCCAGATCGGAGTCTAATCTACAACTTCTCCGATGTAAATGAAGTCTTGGAATGGCTAGACTCGTATGTCAATGTGCCTCGGCTAGCCTTTGACATTGAGGTATTGAACTACGAAGTCAGTTGTATTTCTTTCGCTTCATCCCCTGACATTGCCTGTTCAATTCCAATAGCAAGTACATGGTCACTTGAGGAAGAACTTCTAATCTGGCGTGCCATTCAAAAGATTCTGGAAAATCCGAACTCAGCAAAAGTAGTTCAAAATGGAATCTTCGATATTCAGTTTCTTGCTGCCAGATGTGGAATCATCACTCAAGGTCCAATCGAGGACACCATGATCGCTCATCACATCATGTATCCAGACCTTTTAAAGGGACTTGGTTTCTTGGGCAGTATTTACTGTGAAGATCAGGAATACTGGAAAGATATGGTCAAGTTCAAAAACATAAAGGGAAACTCATGAGCGTTATTCATATCAATACAGCAAAGACAGATGTACGAGAAACTGTCCTCAATGTACTCAAAGAAGTAGATGCTGGAGATATAGATGAAGTCATAATCTTCGCGCACCGAACCGACCATACATCACTAATAACTAAATCAGGCGGGCCAGATAGATACAAAACCGCCGGAGTTTTACTAGAAATGGCGAATAGAGTTTTGGAGGCCGACTAATGGACCAATCAATGCTCCATTACAACGCCCTAGATAGTGCCTGCACACTGCAGATACGTGACGCTATCTGGGATGACATTGCTACCAATGGATATGAAACTACGTACAACATGACAATAGGATTGTTTCCAGTCCTAATGTTTATGCAAACTCGCGGTATTCGAGTCGATCAGTCCGCGCTTCGAGAAACTCGAGATGATATAGGGCGAAAAATTGAAATCTTGCAAGAAGAACTAAACAGGCTATGCGGACGATCCTTGAATGTGAATAGCCCAAAAGACTGTCAGCGGTATTTTTACCTTGAGAAAAAGATTGATCCTTATCTAAAAGGCGGTCGTCCAACTTTGGATGACAAAGCCTTGCAGCGAATCGCACGAGGAACTTCTCGACGCCCAGGGATGCGTGAGGCTTCTTTGGTGCAGGAAATCCGCGGGCTACAGAAATTAAAGGGAACTTATCTTGAAATTGAGTTCGACGAAGATAGCCGAATGCGCTGCTCGTATAATCCTCGAGGAACAAAGTTTGGTCGGCTATCATCCAGTAAGACAATTTTCGATACTGGAATGAACTTTCAAAATCTTCCTCAGGAATTTAAAAAGTTCCTTGTAGCCGATCCTGGGTATGCAATGCTGGAGTTTGATAAGCGCCAAGCTGAGTGGGTTGTTGTAGCTTATGCCAGCGGAGATGCTGGGATGATCTCAGCCATTGAGCGTGGTGTAGATGTACATGCTCACACTGCATCCTTGATGTATGGAGTTCCGATTGAACTTGTTAAGTATGAAAATTCTTTAATTGGACATACCTCCGATGCAGAGTTAATTGCAAGTATTCGAGCCGAAGATGCTCGGCTGGTCGGTGAACTTGGTGGAAAGTTCTATCAACTTCCACGAACAATGTCACTTCGACAGTGTGGCAAAAAGTCCAATCATGGACTAAACTATGATGAGCGCTTCCGAAACTTTGCTCTAATCAATGAGATTGAGGAACGTGAAGCTAAAAAAATCATCGAGATGTATCACTCAATTTACCCTGGCGTTCGCTTGTGGTATCAGCACATCCAGCGGCAACTGAGCAAGGATCGCACATTAACTAACTGTTTCGGTCGAAAGGTTAAGTTCCTCGATCAGTTCAATGACGATCTGTTTAAATCCGCGTACTCGATGATCCCACAAAGTACTGTTGTTGATGCAGTAAATATGGCAATGGTAAAGATTTACAACGATGAATACTTAACCAAAACTCTCAATATCGACATTCTCGCACAAGTCCATGACTCTATCCTAATTCAAGTCCCAATCAAGCACTTGACAGACAAGTCCACTTTTGATACAATCATTGAGCGAATCAATCGCTATACTTCCCCAACCATGTCTTACAATGGTAGGGACTTTGTAATAGCGACTGACGCAAAGTGTGGGATGAACTGGGGTGAGGCACGCAAGGACACAAATCCATCTGGGATGGTGGATATTCACTCCCATGAAGATGTGTTGAATCATCTAAACTCGGGAGTAGTCAATGGGTCGGGAACTCAACAACTGGATTGATACCTATATTGAATACACAGACAGTTCTGAGTCCCCACTCTCATATCATACTTGGTCAGCGCTTTCGGTTATTGCTGGAGCGTTGAGGAGAAATGTATATCTGCAATGGGGATTAGGGCAGGTAATCTATCCAAATATGTACATAGTTCTGGTGGGTGCCAGCGGACGAACTCGAAAAGGTAGTGCACTTGGAATTGCAAAAGAGTTTCTAAAATCCATCTCAAGTGTATCCGTAGCACCAGAATCTAGCACTGGAAGGGAGGCTATGATTCTTGCAATGAAGCGAGCTAATAACACATACGAAGATCCCGTTACTAAAGAAATAAAGAATCAATGCTCAATCAGTGCAGTTAGTGAAGAACTCTCAGTATTCCTAGGCCAAGGAAATATCACATACTTGGCTAATCTAACTGACTGGTATGATTCTAAAGATGAGTGGGAATATGAATCTGTCGGACGTGGCCGAGACAGGTTGGTTGGACTATGCTTGAATCTAATCGGCGGAACTGCCCCGGATTGGCTACAGAGCATGATCCCTGCCGAAGCAGTCGGCGGAGGATTCACCAGCCGAGTAATCTTCATCGTCGAAGAACGCAAAAGAAAAAGTGTTCCCAAGCATATTATGACACCAAGGGAACTTGAACTCCGCGAACTGTTAATTGCTGACTTGGAAAGAATCTCCAAGATGATCGGTCCATTTAGAATGGATCGTGAGGCTGAAGAACTTTACACTCAATGGTACATTGATGAGGATACTAAACTCAGCAATGGCCAGCCTGTTATTGAAGATCCCAGGTTTGCTGGCTATTGCGAACGCCGAGCAACTCACATAAGAAAGATCATGATGTGCTGCAGCGCAGCCCGCTCAGACGATTTAATCATTACCGCTCATGACTTTCATCGAGCAAAAGAATTCCTAGCTCAAGCCGAAGTCCATATGGGTAAAACCTTTGGTGGACTTGGTAGAGCTAGAAATTCTGACATCTTGGAGAACATCAAGAACTTCATCCAGCGTATGGGAATCTCAACTCGCAAGACCGTCCTGGCAAAGTTCTATCGAGATATAACTCCACTCGAACTAAATCAAATCGAGGATACCTTAAAAGGTATGGGAGTTATAAAAATCAAGGTCTTCCCACTCGAGGGAGATAAAAGTTACACTTGGATTAATTCTGATGACTGACCGCAGCATGCTCTTTTTCAACCTCTGTAATCAGAGCGTTGAGCTGGAGGGTGGTGGCATTACAGAGCTCGGCTTCGCGGGAGTGCTCGGCTGCAACGTCAGAGAGGACAACGGCTGAGGGCGTTTCATCAGTACTGGACTCGGTAATGGGCACTGATCTATTGGCACTGTTCCACAGCCTGACAAAGCCATTGTTAATAGTACAGCGCTTATTATCTTTTGCCGTGACATAAATAGGTACCTCTTTTGTGATAGTCTTACCTACTTCATGGATAATCTTTAACTGAGGTACATACACCTTTTCGACTTGGCGAATAACCTTAGTTTGAATCTTTACAACAGTTTGAACTTCCTTTTTCTGTGTCGCTTTGCACTCGTTGTATCCCTCATTAATAAAGTGCTGCCGCATGACAAAGAAGCCAGTCACTGCGGCAGCAAGTATTACTGCAAGCGAGCCTAGTTTAAACCAAAGACTGGTGAACATATCACTGTCCTGATTCTAGTTTAGATTTAATGTCCAACAATAGCTGCTGCTGCGTAGCTAGTTGAACACTGATGGTTTCGTACTGACTGTTTAGTTTATTAATATCCCTATCATGACGTTGCTGAGTTTGAATGATTGCATTTTCCTTCCCAGTCTGCAATCCCCAAGAGATGCCAACACCAACAAAAAGTGATGCAATACTAATCACAGCCATCAAAATACCAGCTTGCATTGATGGCCTTATGTTCTCATTCATGATCTCATATCCTTGTAGTAAGATTGAATGGGCTTTTTCAAGATTCATTACTACCTCCCTGTCTAATTGCTCGTGCAGGCGGAACTAGAAACGCACAGCCAACGGCGACCCAACCTAGTGCAGTTGGAACCCAGTGTGGCAGCCCACCCCTCCAACTATCTGGTAAATTAGCCCAAGACATGGACAGCGCACCTGTGCTGACACTCAGCCCTGCCAACCATGTCTCGTACATCTTGTGGAGTCTTTTCCAGTCGGAAGCTAGTTGAATCTTCATCAATTATCCTCCGCGCCGAACAAAAGATTCTTTGCAATCCTTCTTGCCCACCCCTTTCCTGCGTACTCCCATTCTACCAGACCCGTCATGAATGTCAAGCGATAGGAATTATACCTTAGCAAGAGGTCATTTGGGTCAGCCGCTTTAACTGCCGCTGCAGTGACAGGTCCCCATCTACCATCATCGGCTACTCCAGCCGCCTGCTGAATCCATTGAATAGACCTTGTGCATCCTGAGTTAACTGCACCATCCAGAGCACTGTAAGCTACTGCATTTGGAAGCAAGTCTGCCTCGCTAGCTTCCCAAAAATCTCTTTTGTAGATCGCAATAGCATCATCCCTAGTCAGGTTCTGAATGTCCAGCGTTGGATAACTGGCAGCGGAGATTCCATACTTTGTGCCGCGCAGCTCACCAACACCAACCCTTCCACCAGTCCAGTTCCCTGGATCATTGGAGTTGTTAGTATACCCACCCTCATTTGAAAGGACCCTTTCAATGTAAATATCAAACCTATTCATGGCGCTATCTCCGATCCGCTAGCCGTCACAATTTGACCTTTCGTTGGTGGACTGTTCAAAGTAATTAGTCCATATGAGTTCGTTGTGTAAGATTGTGTGGCAACTCCATCGACATAAACTGCCGTCACAGTTGTAAGATAGAGTCCATCCCCCAGTTGAAAGGCTCTAGTGACTGAATCTCCAACTCCGATTTGCACCTTAACATACGTGAACTGAGCTGAAGGCATAGGCTGTGTCCACGGAGGAGCCTGTATATCTGGTACTGCTCGAACAAAGTCTTGTGGCTGTCGTGGTTCATTATGTTCTGGGCAAACTCTGTACCCTTGCCAGTTTCTGACGAGCTCACTTGCTTTCCTCTTAAATCCGCATTGATAACAGACTGTATTCCAGTCACCTAGTTTTAAGTATGTACGTGGTCCTCTCATTGGAATTTACTCAGTTCGTGGAGTCTGCGAGTTTGTTCAGCTTTGTAAGCCTTTTGCTGCTTTGTGAGTGCTTTACGACCATAGATCGGAGCGCCAAGGAAACTTGAAATCGCCCCAGCTCCACCACCCTCTGAGTACGATGCAGCGGAGATCGGAAGAACCGAGTTTATAAGATGACCTAGCCGATCCCGAATCTTTGGCGCGTTACCTTCTGGTGAAAGCCACCTAACATCCAAAGCCTGTTCAAGTCCTTGCTTTGGAATAACTCCGAGGGAGTTCAACATCTGTGACCGCGGTTTTAGTACCCAGTCCGGACCCTCCATAGCGTGCTTGGACCACTGCATCTTTCTACCATCTCCAAGATCAATCATAGTTGGATCTTTGTTCTGCCAAATATGGTGACCTGAGAAGTGATAGTTAATCGCATCGCCAGTAGCTAGATAGTAAATCGCTGAGCGTAGGATGTAACCTCTGTGCAAATCAGCAAGAGTTTTTGGATGAATAAGTCCTCTCCATCCTGTACCCTCACCAATGGCTTTATAAAAAGCTCGAAACGTTGCAATCTTCCAGTCAGGAGCAAACATTGCAAGTTCCAATGCCTTACGTCCGGCAGGAGATAACATTCCCATCTTCAGCCTTCGACCAATCTCAGTTCTAGCATCCTCTGCAACACGACGCCAGTTCATCCCACCAAACATATCGTTGGTGTAACTAGCTGCCGATGCTGCTAACTCATCATCAGTTGGAACTTTTTCATCTGGATTTCTCATTCTTTCCTTAGCCCAATTTTCTTTTAGTGTTTCAAGGGTCTTGGAAAATACTGAGAGCTTTAATCCAGCGTGCAAGTTTTCCCACAAGACTTTATCAGCAGCCCTATTAACTTTAATCAATCCCTCTGGAACCTTTCCAGCACCAGGGACAGTCCGTTCGGCAAAGCGCTGTAAAGATTCCAACATTGGATAGAATCCTTCCTGCACGTCCGGGTCAATTCCAGTTCCACGCTTAAATTGAAATCTTAGTCCAGCCCTAATAGCTGTATCAACAAGGTCACCAGACTTTCCTTCAAGGATCATCTTATTAAAAACGGACCGGCCAGCAGCACTTTGTGCTACTATTTTCATCGTCTTAATAGGATTCCACCCAGACGCCATAGCAGCATCAAACAAGCTCTTTCCGTGAAAGAGACTGAAAGATACATTCATTCTTTTTGCCGCAGTGTTTACCCCTTCCAATGCAGTCAGCATGTCGTTAGGATTGTCTGCCTCAAACAAGAATCGCATCTCTGGCGCAATACCGGGATGGACAGATACTCTCGCTAACTGAGGATGATTAATGCGAATATAGTTCGTTGGTGCCTTTGTAGATGACATTAACAATGGCTTTCCATCTGGAGTCTTTGCATCCTTTAGGGCATCTACAAACTTTTTATTCATAACTGCCTTAATCATCGACCGACCATAGACTCCTAGAATATCACTAATATCTTCCGTGGTTGGAGTCAGTCCAGCCGCCTTACCCTCGGCAAGGGTAGAAAATGTTCGCCTCAATGCAAATCGACTAGTCGCACTCATTGGATCACTCTTGTTTTGTTTAAAGAGTGTATCCATTAGAGGTGAAGTATTCTTACCACCCCACAAGTGAGTTACGTAATTGCCGATAGCATTTTTAAGAACTTTATGCTTGAGTCCCTCTTGCTTCATATACTCAAAAAACTTCTGCGCCATTTGTGCAGCGCGAAGCTGCTCTGGAGTCAGTTGGATTGACTTATCTCCATCAAGCCAGTGGGTTATCTTAACTCGATCTTCTGTGTTGGGAACCAACTTATCAATGGAATGCTGAAGAACTGCTAGTGAACGATATGCAACTCCAACATCTCCTTCATGGGTATCAGCGAGGCTCTTAATTGACATATCTGGCCTCATATTTCCAAGACCTCGAATGGCTCTATATGTACCCTTAACGGACATGATACTAGCTGCACCACCCAGAACGGCACCCCCAAGAATATCTTTCCATGAGTGACCATAATAAGCACCAAGAGTAGCACCACCACCTATTAGTGCGAGTCGTTTCATAGACTCAACTGACATAGCTCCACGCTGACCTTTTGGACCAATAGCTCGAGTGTTACCCTCAGATACCAAATAGTCTTGAATCGACGTATGAGCACGATTTAGCCAAGTAGCTACAGTCGCTCTCGGCAGACCAAGTTTGTCTGCAATCTCCTGATCGGAAAAGCCCTGAAAATCTGCCAAGTCAACGGCCAGCCGAAGTTTGTCTGGCAACCTAGCCATTGCCTTTTGAATCAACTCGCCTGTTTGATTACTTACAGCAATTGACTCAGGATTTGTAAGTCCTTCAGGAATCTGCTCTATATCAGTTTGCACTTGATGTGCGCGCTGATCTTCTGGGTCCATACCCTCACGACCAGTGGATACATACTCTGATGGATGAACAATCTGAGGTTCACGTTTTGCACTGCGAATTGCATCATAAGCAGTGTTCATTCCAATTCTATGTAGCCACGTATAAAACTTACTCTCGCCATTAAAGTCGTGAATATTGTTATAGGCTTTGATAAAAGCTTCTTGCGCAAGATCCTGTGCATCCATCCCTGAAACAGAGTGTTCAAATGGTCGAAGTGCGCGAACCAGTCTTGGACCGTAGCGATTAACCAGTTGTGTAAATGCATCCCTATCTCCATTCTTCGCCTGTTCGATTAAGTTCTGTTCGTTGGGCAGCTCACCTCTTTCATCCATCAAGCCGGAGAGTTCGCCATTCGGATTAACTGCACCACCTTCATGCAAAGTGTCCAGCAAAGACCCGTGGCTGCCCTCACCAGCAAATGGGAGAGCTAGTCCAGCCAGCACACCAGCCAATCCGCCAGCTACTGGATGCTTACGATAAGCGAGCGCTCCTGCAGCGCCACCAGCTGCGCCGAGACCTAGAGCAAGTTTACCACGATTATCAGAAGGTTCGTTTAGATCTTCTTGAGCACTTGTCTTATCTCTCCATTCATCCAAATTAGGAAAATATTTTTCTATAAGATCATTTGCACGAGTATAGTTCTTTTTCAAAAGCATTGATTTTATTTCTTCTAGATTTTCTCTAGCTGTCTGCCGAGGAGATATGCGCCTACGAGTCTCCTCATCCATTGTCCGTCGATCTTCCGTTACGCGAGGTTCAAGTTCTCCAGTATTGCCATAATAGTCTATGATGTGTTGTTGCTGATCTTTGAGTCTGGTCTCCTCATCAAGGAGCGGCTTTAACTCATGATCCCAAAGATTTGAAAGTTCAGAATTAGGTCTACCACTATTACGGAATTGAGCAATACGATCTTGTATTTGCTGCTGTACTTCTCGCAGCCTACTTTTATTCATATCCTCGTGCAAGCTAAAGTTACTTCCACGAGAAAATCCTTCCTTACGCTGAATAATATGCTGTATCTCATGGTGCAGTGTTGAGAACATAGCATCAGGATTATCTGTAGGCCGGTTTCGTAGACCTATATAATCACTCTCAGCATTTCCAGGCCCCATAGATACCCTACCTGCCAGACCAAGATGCTGTTGATCCTTAGAAAATTGTACAATAGTATTTTCTATCCCTGGATATCTTTTATACAATTCAGGATGGTCTAATACATTACCAAGCTTCATATAACGAGATGGAGGAGATTTTGGGTCCAGCTTCCACCTAGCATTATGATCACTAAACTCATAACGCAGTTTTCCATCCATACCTCGCATGACACCAGTTTTCTGCCAGATAATATCTGGATCAATACCAGCAGCTTCCATTCTTTCAGCATCACGGAAAGATTCGATTGGAGCTTCGGCACCAACCACTCCCGCAAACATTCCTTCAAGAGGCCTTTTCCAAGCGCCAGGCTTATTCTTATCATGCTCGTATGCAGCTAGTCCAGCTGCACCACCAGCAACTGCACCTGCCGCACCCTTTGCAACGGATGGACCGCCCAGAACTCTATCGAGAAGTTCTTCATCTTCAGGACTGTTTGCAGGCCGCTGAGCCTTTTCCAGATCATCCATTTCACCACTATCACGACTCGGCTTCTCGTCTGCATCAAGCCTTGCTCCACCCTCATCTTTAGCAGCTTGCATAGCCTTTTCAACAAAGGGTGCAACCGCCTGTTGGTAAACTTCGCCACGCACACCATAGTTAATTTCTACATAATGATTTTCTGCGAGTGTGGCAATATAGTGGCCTTCTTGATATGTAAGAGGTATTCCAGCCGTCAGCTTTCTGTAGATTTCCTTAGGAATTTCTCTGCCACCAATCCGTTGCCGCAGAAGGGCAATAGCATCCTTATCCATCGGTCCATCAAGATGAATAAGCGGATACTCAATTTCCTCATGATACTTAATTGCTGCATGTGCATTTACAGCAGTTCCACCAGCATTAACCCACTCTGGAATATGCCTACTAATTAAAATGTCGCCATTGTGAGCAACGATGCCAGCAGTGGCTACATTTTTAGATGTATCAACTCGCCGGTATGGATGGAGTTTTTCTCCTGAAATATCCTGAGGCCGGGCATCCGTCTGTATAGCAGCTTTTGGTCGCTTATTAGCCTTAGCCGCTTTTTCAGCATTTTTAGTAATTGACTCATCTGATGTAGGAGTCTTTCCTTCAGAAATACCTCTTATTGCTTCAGCCAAAGTCATTGACGCTGGAGGCGGAGTTTCGGCACCTGCTGGAGGAGTTGCCAGCGGAGGCGTACCTTGCCCACCAGTATGATCTGGCATATCCTTAATATTGGGTTTTGCTTCCGCACCTTTTACATGGAAGGAACTTGTCAGCGCACCAATTCCAAGACCCTGGACTCCGGCTGCAGCAGTTGGGCCAAAATGAACTTGTCCAGTATCTCGTAGCTGTTGCCCAGCACTAATCCCAGCATTGATTCCAGCACCTTCTATTGCACCAAATCCAGCTCGACCAAGGGCTGTATCAGCAACGCCGCCAAAGATTCTTCCCGACAACAGAAGTTCTGGATCAGCCATAATTCCATTGACTAAACCCACACCAAACTGTCCAGGATGACTTACAATCTGATGATACAGGTTCTTAAAGTTAGCCAAGAATCCTGGACCTGTGTTCTTTAGTTCCTTAATGATCACATTAGCAAGCTTAACTTGCTGCGGAGTGTACTCCGCTGCATTCATGACAATGTGGTTAGCTCGCTCATAATTCTTTACAGCATTATACTTCATTGCCTCATAATATGGAGCATTAAAGGCATAGTGAATCATGTTTGCAGGCAAGCTATTGTTTACCCACAGTTTTAGGGGATTTTGAATGCTCTTATAATTTTTCGGAGCATTCTGCTTCTGCCATTGCGCAAGCTGTTGCTGTGTGCCAGTGAATCTAGCTCCCCAGTGAGGTGTTACTTGCTGATGGGTAAATCCCCAGTTCTCCATTCGAGCCTGACCACCGCCGGATAGCTGACGACCATCCTCGCCAAATAAGTCCTTATATGCACTCACATCCTGTTGAGTCATAGGCTCTGGTGGCGCAATCAGGCCAGAATTATCTTGCTGCTGGCGATTCTCTATAGCACTCCAAATACGGCCTGGAAGAGTCGTTATCGGAGAATACCAATGAGTATCCCAACCAGCTGTATCAGGATCTTGTCCTGTAGATGGGGCAACTTCAAGATGGCTCGGACCGCCTACAGCTTCCTCAAGAGTCATTGAAGATGCCGGAGCAGGATTCACTGGAGCAACTGCTTCGTCAAGGGTAATTGAGTTTGTATTTGGCATAAGATATAATGTTCAAAAATTGAACAAAGTTAGCGATCAAAAAACCAGCCTTTTAGACTTAGCATCCCATCTGGCCGGTCCCTTTTGGGTAAGATAGTACTTACCATTTTTCATGTCAGATTCGTTAACTTTACCCGTGGCTTGATCCAATGGAAGCGGAATTGCTGTATCAGCAGAGGCACCATCCTGAACACGACTCCAAGAATCTCCACCAAAAAGTCCGTTATTTTTTCTATACGCACCACTTTGATATATCCCAAGAGCTGCCTTTTGCATAGCAGCTTCAGAACTTAATCCTGGAGTACGCTGCTGCAAAGCCTGTGCCTTAGCAGCAATATCAGTTATTAAGTTTTGAGACATACCTTTTCCAAATACCTTTGTTCCTACATCCGTAGCTAGCGCTATATCTGAATCAGTTGGAGAATGCATAACTCCATTTCTACCGGCGCGTTCAGCCCTGAGTTTTGCAGCATTAGCCTCAGTCTTTCTAATACCAAGCTCAGATTGACGATATGCATTTGTAGCTGCAGCCTGGTTAACCCTAAAGTTAGCCATTGTCTTTGCTAGTGCAATTCTTGCCTGTGCGCCAGCATTAATCGACGACTCCCATAGCCTGTTTGCAACCTCTGGACTGTATGGAGTATTCTTTAAAAGTGCCATTTCTTTTGGCGGAATAGCTCCGCTAGATTCAAGTATCGCCAAACCACGTGCCCAGTCTTGCGGACTTTGAGCCTTACCAAGATACTGCCCAACTAAACTTGCGGCTTTTATCTCAGAATTAGCATTGGCTAGCTGTGTCTGGGCAGTACTTTTCTGAATATTAGACTGAGTTTGCTGATACTGTCTTTGCAGATTCATTATGGCGTTAAGTCCATTTATATCACCTGTATGTGCATAAACCCCCGCCAATGTAGACAGTGTGCCTAATGGATCTTGTGCCGGCGCATTTCCGCCACCTTGACCTTGTGGCGCTGGTACAGGCTGCGGAGGTACTGCGACAGGCTGTGTTCCAGGCTGACCAGGAAGCAAGTTAATATTACTAACTCCTGGCGCTCCAGGAACAGGCGTTCCCATAGCTGGAGCATTACCTCCAGCAGCATTGCCATCTCCACCAAATGCTTGAGCTATCATTTTCTGCTCTTGCACTTGACGATTCAGCATATAGTTCTGAATCATAGCCCGCTGCATCGTCAGGTTATTCATCATCATAGACTGACGATTCAGCTGCATTTGCTGAGCTTCTTCTAACCCGCCTTCAAAGCCGCCAATATTATTCATATTAGCCTCCGGGAACATTATAGGCTAAACCATTCATGTACTGAAGACTGCCACTAGCATCTCCACTATATCCATATTGACCTGGAGTAGTAGACATTCCACCGCCTCCAAAGAATCCGTTAAGGTATGAGTTATTTCCTACCGCGGTTCCAAGTTGGCCCATCCAGTACTGTTGATTCTGCCAATTTTGCTGCCCAACATTTGCAGCAGTACCCATACCAGAGCCTGGAGCGTAATTAGCGCCAGCCAGCATTGCAAGATTATTAAATGCTTGCTGGTAGACTTGACCACTAGCATCCGCTGCCGCGGTTAAGGCATTACCGCTGCCCAAATATCCTTGAGCTGCCATCTGTCTTTGAACACCTTGCATAGCTGCTTGATATTCAGGCAAGCTTGTGATGCTGTTTGGATTAGCCATTAGGTTGTTTAACTTCGTGGCTGCAGCACCGCGGTAAGGGCCATATGGATCAGTCGCTTGAATGATCTGATTAGGACTTGGCCCACCACCAGAACCGCCTCCACCAAAGAGCTGATTAGCTAGTCCAACACCAGCAATAGCTACGCCAATCCAGCCACCTTGGTATTTTCTCCCACCATTAAATTGCTTCATGATAAAATCTCCATTACCCACCCCACGCTGTAAATCCCGTAGGTGGGGTGTATGTTAGTGAAGTAGATAAAAATCTAGCTGTAACCGTATCACCATTAGAGGCGTAAATGGAGGTAGCTGGATAAAGATGACCAGTTAAACCAGTGTATGCAGGATTAGCACCAGTAGCAGGATCTCCAGAAGCTAGCCAAACGCCATTTTTAGACCACCAGATATTTCCATTAGTTAGGTCTACTGCACAACCAATAACATCATTAAGTGCCCAGGCCGTCCCGTAAGTAGCAGCAACATTGCTGTGGTATATATCTCCGGTTTGCTCATAAAAAGCCCACCCATTCGCATCAACGCCAACGCCTGTAGTAAGTGCAAGAGTTGAATTAGCTACTCCAACAAGACCGTAGTTAGATGCTCCTACACTTGTAAGTTGAACCTCAAAATAAAGCTTTCCTGACGATCGTCCGCTATTAGCTCGTACTGTAACATACGAACTCCCGGAAGCTGGGGGAGCGGCCGTTAGATTTCCATTTGATAGTGTCACCCCTCCATTATCTGAAGGATTCCACGTTACAGTTAGGTTAGTCCATGCAAGGTTTCCAAAGATTGCCCAATTATTTTGAGAAATCTGAATGGCCTCTCCAACAGCCCCCTGACCAGCCCCAGTTATTGATAACCCAGTAAAAGTTACTCCTGGGAGTCCATTTATAGTAGTTACACCAGCTCCCGCCTGTCTGATATATAAATGTGTACCAACTGGGAAAGCTTGATTTGCATAAGTATCAATGTTGACTTGGTTAGCTGAGCTGGAAGTTTGATCTATCCATCCAACATTTCCAGACGATGCAGGGGCATTAGAAAGAACAATTGTGTAGCTAGTACTATTGACTGTGGTTACAGTTATTGGACTTCCACCGCCTCCGCCACTAGATGATATTGTCGGATCACCAGCTACACCGTCAGCATCAGTTATTGTTACATTTGTGCCAGCAGCAAGTGCTCGGACAAACCAGTTTCCATTACCGTCCGTTACTAGTATTCCGGGCGTTCCAGATGTTCCAGCCAGATTTGCAAGACTAGCATTAATGGCATTAATCTTTACTCTCGCAGCAACAAACCACTGAATCCAGTTCCAAGTACCCATTCCATCTTTTGGGTTAACTATTGGAGCCGAGCTAGGTGGTGGCGCAAGATTTGAAGATGCCGAGACTGTCATAGCACACCAATATCCATCTGGATTTCAACACCCTGGATTCTGAATGGAGCATTTTTTGCGTGAATAAACTTCCAACCCCGGCGCCGGAAAGAACCAAAGTTGTGAATTATTGCCCTCGTGCCACCAAGATTAACTAGCCGTGGATTCGACCAAGTTTGGTAGTCATCATCCGAATACTGTACGGTTAGCGCACTTCCAGACACCTGATCGGTGATGAACTCCAATTGGTTGACAATCTTCTTTCTACGAGTTCCAGCATCAAAAGCTGGAGTGATAATGGTTACAGGGATCTGCTCGCCATCATCAGTATAGTAAGTGCTATCCAAGTAATACAACGAACCATTAGACTCATGCTGAAGAATGTGGTTTCCATTAGAGTCAAATGTTGAGTCAATGTAAGGCCAATAGTTACCATTCGCATCTGTCCATTGAGACCAGCGATTTTGACTAATATCATATACCAGAGTTATATTATTATTCTTGATGGTCAGAATATAGAATGAATGTCCATTAATCTTTACTTGGAGTGAATAAACAGTAGTTAAATCTGCATTTTGGAGTAGTCGGTCTATTGCTGGAGTTGACACTACAGAGATTTGTAACCCTCTCATCATTACAATCTGACGAGATGCCGTTCGATTATTGCTCATCCAGAACAATGTACTTTCAATGTTCTGAACAGAATCTTGGTGAGCACATCCGTAAGGTTGCTCAAAGTTCTCAACTGGAGCAAGCGGACTACCAGTCGCATTGCCAGCATCTACAAATACTTCAGTTGTCCACTGCTTAAGGCAGACAACATAGATTAACTGCTTAGCAAGAAAGATCCCTGGATCAGGCTCAATCTGAGCTGTGATGAAGTTGATCGCTGACCAATCTCCAGCCTGGTCAATGGAGTTAATATTACTTCCCCAAATGGTAGCTGGAGTTACTTGAGTGCCAAACAAGTTCTGCAAGACGTATGTGGTTCCATCAAGATAAACAATTCCCTTCGTTGTATTTGCAGGATATGAAGTGTTAATGCTATGGAGAGTAGCACTAAGACCAGCAGTATCATTATACGAATAACCCTGGATTCCATTTTGAAGGCTCATTTTCGGCGTGCTGCCGACCAAAGAACTAAATGAATACTTCCCATTTGAAGTATCTAATGTTCCAGTAACTACTTTTACACCATTTTTATAGATTGTTCCGTCTCCCCACAAAGAATAGACATTATTATTCCAAGTAAATAAACCCATACCAACTTTGTTACTATTTACCACAGCCTGCAGCAAAAGCCCTGGACGCTTGAAAATCCAGGGTTCGGTTCCTTGTGCATACTCAACATATGCATTAACCAGTCGAGCATCCTTATTTGTGGTATCATCTCGGTTTAGTGGATCAATTACTAAAGGCAACCGAGGTGGTATCTGCATTGAAGGATACTGCATTAGCGCATCCTCCGCTGCTGGGATGTATAACGAGTACTAACAGCAAACCTCGTTGGAACATCCTCGACATCCCAGTTCTCGAGCATTGTGCGATAGGTCTGAGCTTTCATCATACAGCGCTGAATTACGGAATCAGGCTGACCAGTACAAATCTCATCAGCTAGTCCCCAGACCAAGGCAATACGCCATTCTTGTGGGAATTGAGTACTGGACTCCAAGTTAATGGCATTATTTACCTGTTGTTCAATTAATAGGTGGGCAGTATTTACCGCCTCAGTTGCGTTGGGAGTTAACCAGAAGTTAATATTTAACTGCGCTGCCTGCTTATCAACAAAGAACTGACTAATTGCTCCAGTATTTCCTATTGTTTGTGGCAATAGCATCCAGTCAGACCAAGATATTCCGTAAATTGGTCTGCGGACATTACTATTAGCCAAAAGAATATATCCCTGCAAGGCTCGCAGGGGTTTAGTCATGACTACAGCACTTCCAGCATTGGGACTGAGGACGTACTGATTTTGGTTGGCTACTAGTGGGATAGCCAAATCAGTTTGAAGCCATAGTTTAAGGCCTTGAGTTTGCCATGCATTTACCAGATCATTCAACCGTCGGAGATTTACTGCAAGAGTCTCGCTATCTGGTGTATCGCCATCTCCGAGAAGTCCAGCTGCTCGCATAGCATCCTCAATAATGCCATAAGCACTATTGGAGATAACAGAGCTGCTCATTAAAGCTCCTTACAGGTTTCTATCCGGCTGAAGTTTTACACACTCCACAATCATGGCAAAGGTCAAAGTTTCAGGACCATAGACACTTGTACCGTTAACTGCTTCTTGCCCAGTAATGCCACTGGTACTAAAAAGAATGTTTCCCGTTGCACCTGGAGCAGCATTATTAGTCAAACCGCCAAAGTTCCAGAAGTCTCCATCGTCTCCACTGCTAGCGCCAAAAAACAGCTCATTGGTAGTTGCCTGCCACCAAAGCTGCACATCCAATGGAGTGCCATTTGGGAGTGAATACTTTACTCGATCTACACGAACAGCACTGCATGGTGGATTTAGATTAGCCACATCAACCAAGACAGTTGGCGCAATATCTGCTGGTGGAGCGACTGTCATGTCGATCTCACCAGTTACCCTAACAACAAAGTTGCGAGGTCCATCTCGCAACACTTGGATGTTATATGAGTTAGCCATTTATTAACGCTCCTGAGCACCCAACAGGAAATCTGCTACCATCGTTTGAGCAGCTGCAGTACTAGCTGAAATGGCCAAGGTTGGAGACAAACTTGCGGCGGACAGGGCGCCTGAAAGTGCTGAGGATAGAATACCTGAGGTAGGGCCGAGAATAGCAACATTCTGTCGCTTTTGCCCAACAAGATTAAGCCCCGCAAAAGCCTTGATATTACCTTCTGGATTGACGTAAAAGCCCAGGTCAATATCTGTTGCAGCAGCCAAGAGGCCACTGGGAAGATTGACTGTCCCAACAACAGTACTACCAGTTACTGCAATCAGTTGCAACACTGAACCTGCAGCGGCCTTGTAGAAATAGATTCCATCGGCTACTGCAGTAAATGGTGTCACATTACTGGAAATCATGCCAGCAATTAAAGCACTATTTACAATATCCGCAAGTTGCAGCCTTGCGAGAAATGCGAACTTCTTTCCGGCCGAATAGTTAAATCCAAAGGAATTAACTTGGATTTCAGCGAAGTCTCCGATTATCGCACCAGTGGTGAAAAGAATCCTACCACCAGTCCCATTTGCAGTCGTCTGTGCAACCGAACCACCTGTCGCAGTTACAGTAAACTTACCCGCCTGATAAGGCTGGAAGTCATCATGAAACAAACTATAGAAAAACGGATTGGGAGTTCCAAGTTCTCCCATAGGCTGCCAAACAGTATCTTGTGTAAAGCCAGAATTAAGTCGAAGCGGATTACCCATTTTACTTCTCCAGTTGCCGCCTAAAATAGGCGTTCATCGAACGGCGTTAGAGAAAATGTTCAAAAATTGAACATTCCTACTTCTTGTGCATAGCCATCAGAGTAAGCGCCAATCGAGCGCGCTTACCCGTTTTACCTTTGGCGTGCTTCTTTTCCTCGGCAAAAGCTTTTGTACTCTTACCAGCACGCTTTGCTGCAGCCTTAAAAGATCCAGGCTTTTTGATTGCTCCTTTAATCCATTTCTTAGTAGCCATGATTAGCTCCTATTATGGACCGTTAGAACCCCACAGCGCGCGAGGATCAGTGATACCGCACGAGAAACGCATGTAAGTAGCTGCCTTTGCGTTCTTCGTATCGAAGTCATTGTCCTGATCGAACTGTGGCTTGGAGCGCCAGTAGAACTTCAACCCATTCGGACAGTTGGTCCTAACGAACCAAGCACTCGGCTGAGTGAAGTAATGATTCAGCTTAATACCACCAGGAAACGCATTCATGGCCTTAAGGACATTAATGTTATTACTTGCGGTATCAGACTGTAGGACACTCTTCAAAATGCGATGAGCGTTGAAGAGTTCCTGTGGCGCTATATGGAGGGTTTGCGGCATCAAGGAAATCAGCAGACCACGATCCATTGTAGCTTGCATGATCTGGATGCAGATATCCTCCAGAGCTGCTTCAGACAAGTCAGCCGCGGTAGCAATCTGATTGGAGAATGTACCTCCAGTCACATTCGTATGAGCGGAACTGATGATTGGCTGACCATCCGGGGTAGCGTAGTACGAAGAACTGAAGGCATTATTGTAGATAAATGCCGCCACATTCTCAATCGTTTGATTGATAGAGAATGCATTCGCCTTCGAGCGACGCATACCAACTTCCTTGTAAAGATTATCCTCAATCTCCTCATGAGTCACGATGTAGCCAAGTGCATAAGCTACATGGGTATACGTAGTCACCCAGCCCTGAGTCTCACTGTCATATGAGATCGGAGCACCCTGACCCTTTACAGGAGCCAACCCAAAGCCTGTTACCTGAACATCCTGTTCATAGGCCTTCTCTGAGTCGTCCATTTCAAAGAGTTCTGTGTACTCGACTGGGTGGGCATCATAGGTTTGACCCCAGATTGCCTTAATGCCGGGCCACAGAAGTTTGGGATGGGTACCAGTGTTAATTACGCCTGCCATTTTACTCTCCTATTAAACGCCAGCCGTACCCGCGTGCAGTTCGTGATTGTTAATCATCACGAGCCACTTCGCATAGGCGCCGAACCCATTACCCTGCTTACGAGCCAATCCAAGCAAGCGAACCTGCAAGGTGTTGGTCACAGCAGCCCCGACATTACTCAGCTGCCAACCCGACAGATAGCCATTGTTTGAGCCAGCCGACAAGTTCGCATTCAAGCCGACAGATGCAGAAGTAAACTGCGTACCCGTACCGACTTCCTGGACTTCAAAAACAAAGTACGGATCGTCAATAACAAGTGCATACCAATCCTGCGTCTGTGCGGCTGCAGGCCTGACAATGGAATTGAGGTTGTTCGGATTGAACAGCCCACTTTCCGATGTGCCAAGGCCTACAATGATACCACGAATAGCGTTACCAGTACCCGCTGTTGCCAGCGTAATACCAGGAACGCCATTCGCATCTGCATTACCGCTTGAAGCAACTGGATCGCCAACAGCGTAGCCATTGGTGTCAGCGGCTGCAATGCGGTAGATGTTACCCTGTCCGTTAAAGGGAGCGCCAGTAATAGATTTTACTGGGGACAGGCCCATTGGACGATTTGCGTTAGCCATTACCCACTCCGGTTAGTTTTGCGTGTAAACATCGAGGGCAGCGAGCCCTTCACGTATTTCTTTGCCACATCCTGATAAGTCTCACCTGAGCCAGACTGCTCAAAAGATTGATTGGTGATTGCAGCTGCAATTCGATCTACTTTTTCCTCATCAACCAAGCGAGAAGCTTCGTAGTATTCAAGTGGACATTCCATCAAGAATAGCCTAATTGGATTCCCTGAATGAGGATCAACTTCGCCTGTTGCTACACTCACGCGAGTACCAAGATCAGTACTTCCAGTATTGACTGGGTCGCCTCCGAGGTCGAAGTTGTTAACTGACACATCATCTTTGCCGACGAAAGTATAACCCGCCTGTTGAGCCCTCTGCAATCGTTCATATGTTCCACGAATCCAGTGACGATGAAAACCTTCACGCTCAGGAACATCAAGACGCAACTGGCCTCCGCTCATTGGGCGAAAGTTAGGTGGGAGCGTCTTCTTTTCATTTGCAGGATTGCTTTTGGTACTCATGTTTCATCTCCAGTTGGAACTACCTTACGACGAAGTTCAATCATTTCCTGTGCTTTTGCAAGGCACTCATCGAGTGTCATCTTGTGCGCACTTTCCCGCAAGTTTCCTGGATGCTGATTCATGCCAACAAGAGTAGAAAAGTACAGGTCGAAGGGCAAAATCTCGCTGGGCCGAAGTTTCATACTCAGTCCTCCCCGTGATAAATCTTAGCATATGCAGTCTGCCAGTCAGCTAGAGTTTTATAGGCTTTATTTGGGCCTACAAGACGCTTAGCGTCTGACATACATGCATCTTTTGCATCTTGTGGGAGGGATGCATATGATTTACTTCCGGCCGCACGAGCACGGCCACCTGAGGATGAGCCACTATCTACTTTACTAGCTCCGCGCTGTGTCGGAGATCCTCGTGTATTTTCCCAGCGTGCAATGGCTAAATCTAATTTAGCTAGGAACTTAGCCCCAATAGAGGTATCTCCAGCGGCTCGAATCTCGTTCCCTAGCTCTTGGGCTTTGTCGGTCTTTTCCTTATCGACGCCGAACCAATCCTTGTTCTCGTCAAGCCAGGCTTGCATAACTGGATGGATCGCTCCAGCAGCTTGATCGGCTGGAGGTGGAGTATTACCTGCTTGATGTACTTCCGCAGTTCGTGTAGCTTCCCTGAGATCAACAAGCCTATCTTGAAGTTCAACTTCTGTCTCTACATCTCCAGCTTCTTTCGCAGCTGCGAGCTGCTTAAGGAGATCCTTACGCGCCTCTTCAACTTGTCGCTTCGCGCTCTCAGAGTAATGTCGCTGTAACGCTTTGATAGCTTCCTGACTGTCACGTAGAGCTCCTTCAAGTTGCTGCTGTTTACGACTACTCTCCTCCAACCGTCGCAACAGTTTCTTGTTATTAGCTGAGAGTATGGGAAGAACATGCTTACCACGCTCCAAGAATTCACCAGCATCTACCCAAGCTTCGGGATCGCCTGTCCAGTCATCTTTTGGAACCCATCCCATGTTACGCGCTTCTTTCTCGGCTGTCAATGCCGCATTTTGCCCATCATCGTTAGATTCACCTTGATTGTCTGTGCCTTGGTTCTGTTCATCAGCCATTTTCATTCCCCTCGTCAGTGATTACTGCAAAGATGTCATTCGCATTGACAATGCGATACTGCTCATTGTCCAGCGGACCGACCATCATAGTTCCTGCAAACTGGGAAATTAGGACTTTATCTCCTACCTTGGCTCGCGGAGCGTCTTCATTTTTCCACGCCGCAGGTCCAATCTCAATCACGATTCCGCGAAGATCAAGTGTACGCTGACGATCAAGAACTGACTGTGGAAGTTCAATAACTCCATTTTTAATTTCAGGAGTATATGGCTTAATTAGAACTGCCCAACCAACTGGCTTGAGTCCTGAGTTATTCATCATTGAAAAGATCCTCTGAAGTCATATCTAGAATATCCTTAAGTGTCTTGGCAGCACCAACAGCACGGGCATTTAGTGCAATATCTCCAAGATCATTGCTGTCCGCCCAGCACTCCATTAGGCGCTGCCTGCTCACCTGTAGGAGATGGTAAAATCGCTTGGTTGTTGGATGATCCTTCCATTCCTGGAACTCCAATGCCCACTTCTCCAGGATTTCCTTGGGTGTTTGAGTTGCCATTGCTATCTCCTTCGATACCTGAGATGGAACTATTGATAGAATCTAGATGGAGTTTTAATGCCTCCATGCCAGTTGTGAATGCTGCGATAGATTGTTCGGATTCAATACCTCCTGCTTGATGTAAGAAAAGGTCGGCTTGTGCCATTAGATTGGTAATCTTCGCACTGGTGAGACGACGCTCCTCGTAGAGATTCATAAGGAACTTCATTTTCTGGAAGTTTACATTTGCCATTGCCTGCTGAGTACGCATCTGCTGAATTTGGATGCGAGGATCGATCTTTGGTGGAACCTTAGAGATGGAGGAGTAAACTGCCGGAATATCATCAATGCCTAGAGCTTCCAAGAATCGATGCTCAATCTCATCTACATTATACGCAGGATTAGATGCTGCTGCCTGACGAAGTGCCATAGCCTTTTGCATTTTAACAGCCTTGCTTTCAATAGCTGGGTTGGCCGCTGGTGAGATTGAAGTTGGATCTTGTAGGAAGTCATTACGAGTTAAATATGCATGCTGACCTCCAAAACTAATTGAATCAGACAAATACATTCCATTCAAGGTGTAGATACGACGAAATTCCTTTTTCATTGCTCGCCAGATTCGATGGAAAATTGCAGAGTAAATCTTCTGTCCCATCTCAACTCGAGTACGATAAACATCAGCAGGCTGATTCTGTCCAGGGTTTTGCCCCATTGTAGCTTCGGTTGCACCTGCAATTTGATTGGTATACTCGATGATTAGACTAAGAAGCTGAAAAATAATTGGGCTCGGTTCTCGAACAGGTAGCGGAAAAACGGATTTTTTCAAGTCATCTCCAGTTGAATCTACACGATTCCAGGAGAATGGGTCAAACTCCTGTGCACCACCACGAATCTTTGCGCCACGCCCCAAGAACCCTCCAGCAGTATTTGCAAGAGTACCTGCATCGAATAGTTGATTGATTGCACTATTTACACTCTCATTCAGCGGACCAAGCAGCAAACCAAAGCCTACATCGTAAATACTATTGTCAGGACTAGGGATGAATGGAATCTTAGTGAAATAGATTTCTGGGATAATCTTAATGATATTCCCAGCCTGATCTTTTAGAATGTCAGCATCACTAGCAATCCTTGAAACAATACGAAGGACGGTTCGAGAATGTTCCTCAATTGTCACGATATAAGGTTCAGCATATCCATCTCCATCGAGATCAAGAAATCTATGCTGCTCAAGCCCAGTGAAGGGAGTTTCTGAATCTATTTGCGGAGGACTTGTACCTTCACGCTTATCTGCCTCGACATCATTTGTGTTAGTTTGCGGTGTTGCATTCCCTTTATACCAGGCATCTTCCGATACATCTAGGAAAACTCCGCGCTGAATGCGCTCATAAATGTCATTACGAGTGTAAGAAAGAACATGAGTTATAGATGAGGCATCTTCTATGCTTGTGGCATAATAATCTATAACTAAATCCATTGGCAGGACAAGATCACTAACATTTTTGCCTATATCTTGTCGAAAGTATGTCTTTTTAAAGGCACAACCAACAATAGGAACAACCATCATGGCTTTATCAACACCCTCTTCCCAACAATCAGAGTCTTCCAAAAGCTGCCAGTTCATATAAGAACTAACTTTACGGGCTCTTTGACGAAATTGACCTTGCGGATCATCTCCAAAGACCTTGAAACTAACAACAGAGCCATTATTCATTAGAGTTGGATATGCTGTTGCATTGAACTCCAGCGCAGCAATAGTAATTAAAGGAAATACAATATTCGAGCAATCCTGCCACGGAAAGCTTTTTGTTTCGGCAACCTGCATAGCTAGATTCATAGCTATCTGTTGCATGTTTTCCCACTGAACTCGACTAGATTTATCCTTTTGATACTGTCGATAGACTTCATCACCAATAACTTTTAGGTCAGCTTCTGTAAAATGATGACAAAGATTACTAGCATTGATAGTATCTTTGTCCAGTGTAATGTGCTTTTCTAGATTTAGCATGTTAGTTCCCATGTTCAAAAATTGAACAAAAATACTAATACCCCGTCACACCCCTACGACTACCCCGAGCATCATTAGATTGTCGTCTGTATGAAAATTCTTCCTCTCGCTCATCGGGAGTCATTACATCTTCATCATCTTCAATACTAGGAAGTTCCTCAATCCCACGAACAAGGATGGCTGTACTATCAAATTGATCATCTAGAATGGCATCTGAATGTCCAGTGAAGCGAAGAAGTTCATCTTCATATCCAGCATACCACTCAGATTCCTTATCAAACCTCATTCCACCAGCCTTAACTCGACGCTGAAATGACCTACCACGAGTTGCTTTATCTTTGACAGGTAGGATCGGAAAGAAGTTAATCCAAATATTCCTTGATCGCATCTCATTTCGGATGGTTGGGTAGATAGACTTCCAAATTACTCCATCTTCGACAAAGAAGAACTCAGGATTGTACTCATTTTGAAGGTCAAAGATCACATCAACCCATTCAGAGGTATCCCAACGACCCACTTTTTCGTCAATAATGTGAAGAATGTTATCCATATCTTCACCGCCGACAGTAAAACTAGTGCGATTTGCTTTGTCTTTTTTGGAAACTGCAAAGTCGGCGCCGATCGAGGTGCGCTTTTTTGTATCGTAGTCCTCAGTTAGCATTGGTAAGAGCCAATCTTTTTTAAGATATGCGTCAGAATGATCAAGGGGATTGTTTAAGAACTCCTGCGCATATCCAGAGGGATCTTGGTCTTCCTCAAACTCACGCTGACGATCCCTTAGATCTTTGGCTGACCAGCGCTCAGGCCACAAGATATTGGAGAAATCTGAGTAGGATTGATGAGCACGGAACAAAAGAGATCGCCACATTTTATTCTTGTGAAGACGCGCTAGCAGTGAGTCCTCATGCAGAATTGTACCATGAACTCTAACACGACCAGTCTTGGACTTTGCTTGCATAACGGCCCGAAAGAACCAGCGCCGGAACTTAGCTCGACGATCTCTATTTTCGACCTGCTCATCGTCTTCCATATCGTCACAGACGATTAGGTTTGGGCGTTTACCCTTCCACATAGCGCCGCGGATTTTTTGTTCTGCGCCTCGAGCAATTATTCTAAATCTATGCCCATCTTCGCAGATAACAATAATCTCAGTTTTTTGTTCAGTCTCAAATCTAGTAATTCCAAACTCTCGACGCAAATCTTCATTGTCGGCCAGCTCTTCGGAAATATTGGAGAGTTGTTCGGATGCCTTGTCTTCGGTGCTTCCGATTAGGATTACATAGTCCGATGCACGGAAGCAAACTTCAGCCAAGATGAAAATGAATGTCAGCGCAGTAGATTTACCATGATCTCGAGGAGCAGCAACATCTACTCGAGTATCCATGCTGACATAAGCATCCCAAGCTTCTCGGTGGAATTGAGCTACAGGCTTTGGTGAGTCGTAGCGAGGAGATAGAAATACACCCGCAAATGCCTCAACCAGTTTGCTTGTTAGAACTACGCTAGGCATAAAGATCAGCATTAATTTGGAATAAAAGTCTATCAGTAGCACACATACCTATTTTATATAAAGTAGGATTGTAATATATTATATTAGATAGTAAAATATATTCTATTGTAAATCGATCACGAAGTTGTCGAAAATAAAGATTCCTATCACGAATATATGCCAGGATAATATCAGAAAACTTTAGATCTAATGAAAGTGTTCGTTTATCATCAAGCGTCACATTCGGTGAGTATGAGTTAGTGGGTAAGGCTAAAAAGACATATCCTGGAACTGTCGCATCATACCACCAAAGATATGCAACCCCCTGAGCGGTAAATGCAATAGCAGGAGTCATATTCTGGTCAAATGCTAGTGATATTTGACTAATACCAGAAAAAGAAAAAAGTGTCTGTTGAGGGGTGTTTGGTGCGCTGATTACAACCGAAGAGTTAGGTTTTCGAGGATTTAGAATTTGAGCTGTCCAAACTTGATATTGAAGGCCTGCTGATGAATTATTCAGCCCAATTCCACCTAACTCGTAAGCAATTGTCCCATCTGTGGGAAGATTATCTGGGGACAGAAAGTCTCCATAGATTAATTGTTGAGAAAGTTGGTTACCTGGCATCATGGATAACGTGCCCAAGCAACATTACAGACAAAAGTAAGTGTATAGGTATTATTTTTTGGTATATTAGGAGTGAATCCAATCTGAAAAGAATGCCACGCCCCAGATACTATTAAAGTCCCAATTCCGCCAGTAAAGTTTAAATCTCCAAGAGCTGCCGTATATGTAAGTGTATTATAATAATTTCCTGATATATACGTAGGAGCTGTTGGAAGATTTGCTGCGGCAGCGTATATTCCAGAGGGTGGTGTTGTTGGAGTTCCTATTACCCCGGAATATCCAGCTAAACTAGCCCAAGTATTTGAACCTAAACAATAGCTAGGATTGCCAGTAAATCCATTAATATTATATGGTAACCACTGTAATGCATATGTTGTGCCACTTATTGAAATATTACCAGACTGTATTGTAGTATTCCAATAGAGTTCCAATGTATAGGTTAGTGTCAATTGTTCATTAGATAGAACAGTTATTGTCGTGGGATTCCCAGAACCATCAACAATTAGGGCATGGCTAAATAGTGTATATGGAGATGTGGAATTATTTCCTATTCCAACCTCAGCAAGTGTGCCCGTGGCTGTTCCGGCTGGAAATACTGCAGTAAAAGTTACAGAACTGTACGGAGGCGGTCCTGCGTTATATACAAGAGGAGCGCTATTACTAATGGGATTATTATAATTACCAACAGATGCAACTAATGCTGTCATAGTAGTATCGGTAACTGCTGGTGCAGTATTACCACTACCAACAAAAGCACCGTCGATAAAAAACTTACCTAACGAAGAAAGACTTGGGCCGCCGTTCCAGAACAGATCTAATCCAGCATTTGTAATTAGATTTTCAAATGGACCAATCTGTTTTGTAACTTTTCCTGTATCATCAGTAACAACGAGTTTATACAATCCTCGAAGTTTAATTCTTGTATCTACATTTATCTTTTTCATTGAAGTGTTCCACTTAAAGGTGTTATTGCGGTCTCAATTCCTTCAGGAACATAGTTATTATAATAAATAGCTCCTTTAGTTAAAGTTCCTGATGTCGGAAGAATGCTATTAGTTATTCCCTCAGAGGGCCAATTAGTATAAGAAATATTTGCCTGGGTTAAATAAAATGTTTGAGGAGTTATAGATGTTTCAATTTCGTCTGGCACCCAATTAGGATAAGATATTGCTCCTAAAATTAAACTACTATCATGTGGATATATTGACGTAGTTAATCCTTCTGCCCATACTGGATTAAGGAGTAGGTGTCCTGAGAGTGGGGATACTGATGTTTGAATGCTCTCTGTATATTCGATTGGATAAGGCCAACTGGTATAGTAGAATGGAATATAGACTGGCGTCGCTGGGAGTCCATCTAGAAGAACTGAAATCTTTGCGTTGAGGGAGATTAGGCGACTTGTCGATGTTGTGATCCATAGGACTAATCCATAGGTGACACCAGGAAGGCCTTGTTGAATTGACTGAATAATTCCATTAGGGTTATTTGAATCTAAAATGGCTGAGCCATTTATAATAGCAGAAGGATTATTATCATAGCCTGCAAAGACAAAAACACTTACTGTAAGAGTGTTTAACTGGATAGTTTCGCCGGGGAGTAATTGAGAAGTAAAATCTATAACTAATGGAATTACATCGACTACTCTTTTCCATGCAAGAACATAGGAATACTTCTCAGCCATGCCACATCAAGTCCCATTGCCCGCAAACAACTGTGATTGTGTAGTATAAGCTAGTTTACCGGCTAAGGAAAATACATTTCCGGCGGATGTAGTAACTACGACAGTCACATTGTAGATAACCCCTGAAATCCCACCTAGAACCTTTTGCGTAACAACAGTACCACTAATTGTCGGTACGCCATCTAAGATTGATGCTGGGCTGGGATCGGTGCCAGAAAATACTGTCGCAGTTGATGTTGCACCACTTATAGTTTCTCCAACAGCTAAGTACAGACCAAAGTCAAACTCCGCTGGATAGGTTTCTCCGACCTCAATTTGTGGAAAGATAGTGTATGGCATATTAAACTTTCCGTGGACGTGGGAGCTCTCCAATCATTTTGCGATAGTTACTTTTAACCGACGGCCGAACTTCAGGATAAGGCATGCCCATCGCCATCTGCTTGTGCGCGTTCACATGATCCCCGAAGTTCATGTTCAGGCGCTTCGAGAGGAATAGCTTCTTCATTAATAATTCTCACAGTTTGAGGTGGTTGAGATGATTCTAACAAATCTACGAGTCGATGGGCTAGCCGAGCAACTCGATCAACAGTAGAGTCACTTTCTTTATATGGATTTGCTCGATTCCCAATTCGGCCAGTTGCTTCCATCTGCAATCTAGCAGCTTTGAGCCTTTCTTCAACATCGCCAAAACGCAGAGCATCTCCAATAGCTTCAACAGATCCAACAAACTGGGCTTGTAGCATATCCTCAGCTGTTTGTCGCATCTCGTCAAGGTATGTCTTAAACAAAGGCTGCTTGGTTAGAATGGTGATATGTCTAGCGGTGCAACCACATAGTTTTGCAACTTCATCACGTCCGCATCCCTGCGCAAGCAGCGAAGCAATCTGCCGATGTTTTGGCTTAAGAACTTTGAGTGTCCATTCACTCTTGGGATTGTCGAGATCTTCTTCGGACGGTAGGTCTAACTCACCATCCAGCGGGTCAAAAATCTTTGGGGGGAGCTTAGTCCCCGGCCGACTTTTGCCATCCAGATAGTCAGGCATAAAACTCACAGCTTTCCTCCAGATATTTTGCTCAACATGTCCTTAATGTCGGTTAGAACTTTTTGAATCCCAAAGTGCATAAGCGTGAATGTCAGCGCAACACCAGTCACAAAGCCAATCGCTAGGCCAGTCATATTAATACCTCTTTTTTATCGGATTAATCCCTTTCGGGACATGGACAGCGGGGAGTTTGCTCTTTCGAGCTTTGGGGCTGCGGATTGAGTGCAGCGCATTGTACTCCCTGTTTACTGCATCAATGTGAACTTTCTGCAGTCCCATCTTGGGGGCTCTCACTTTCATTCCAATAGAACTAATACCTTTCATGGTATTTCTCGAATGGTGGTTTCAGGGGAATTGTTCAATTTTTGAACACCATCCCTAGCCTGCGGTCCACACTTTTCATGGATCACTTCGAGGATGTTGTCCAGCTTGCTGAGTTGATCTTGTGTCAGCAGTTCCTCAAAAATCTTCGCTCGCAGTGTCATAATTCAGCTCCCAAACTTCTCGCGTACCATACCACGCCGCAGCCCAAAACACAACCCAAAAAAAATGTAGAGATAAAAATTCCCCTAACAAAAGTTTCAGATAGGCGAGCATGAGAAAGTGCCTTTTGTCAAAATCGTCGCGCGCGCAATTTTCCCTGCCGATGCAAATTCTGCGTTGCTAAATTCTGGCATGACAATAGTTGCATTAGCAGCGTCTGCATAGGCAATGTCTGCGTTGGTGACGAGTGGTGCGTTGGTGTGATGGTCAGCTAACACACCGCCATAGTACAACACCATCACACTATAACACCATCCAATGTCGGCCGTAGTTAAATCGTCATGTTTCTATTGTTGCATTGCATCATGTCGAACATTACAAAATCGTATGAAACAACGCAACACACCTAACGTCAAACGCATGTTCGCAATGGTGCGAACGCCACAAAGGTAAACAATCATGCAAACTGTCCATAACATCGCCACGAAGATTAATGCACGTTCGGAAGCGAAAAACACCCAACTCACAATCGACTGGGAAAACATGACCGAAGATGAATTACGCGAACTCGCACGGCAGACCATTGTAATAAAGGTGCAAGCTGCCTGGCGGCGTGCAGAGACCATCCCAGAGACAGCGACGATCAAAGCTCACGACTATCGAGTGGGAGCGCGCAACTCTGCGCCGCAACCTACTGTGGAGGAAATGCTCGCGCGGTTGTCGCCCGAAGAGTTGGCACACGTCATGTCAAGATTCGGCGGCCGGCTGGTTCCGTCTGCGAATTGAAACCTTCGCCACGGATGGCAACCTTTTGTAGAATAGATCGCATGGCGAAAGCTGTGCGATCTTTTTTTTCGTTTTTTAGATGGATGGATAGATGACAATATTATAGGATTGGGATAGATGG
>JAEHJW020004343.1_pt1 | contig 40530 bp, 65 predicted proteins | sample 9271431 | NCBI WGS metagenome assembly JAEHJW02 | reverse complement strand
GACACGGTACGGCGTGCCGGTCAACGCCGTCTGCGTCAGGAGGCACGCGCCCTCCTGGAGCCCCATCCGCGCCAGCGCGGCGGACACCGCCTCGGCCTCGGCCGGCCCCTGGGCCCCCTGGCTGGCCCGCAGGGCGGTGACGGCGCCCGCGACGTAGGCGCGCCCCACCTCCAGGGCCTCCCCGCGGGTGCGCTCCTCCTCGGCCGCGCGCGCCCCGGCGATGGTCTCCGTGCGGCGACGGTACAGATAGCGACCCAGCGTCCAGCCGCCCTCGGCCAGGGCTACGGCACACGCGAGTTGCAGGACCAGCCACATGCGCTAGCCCTCCTCGCGGGCCGTGCGGGCCGCCCTGCGCCTGGGGCGCCGCGCCGGCTCCGGCTCGGGGTCGGCATCCAGCGGGCACAGGGCATTGGCCAGGGCTTGCGCGAGTCGCGCTGCTGGCGCGTCCTCCGTCACGCCTCCCTGCGCCTCCAGCCCGCGCAAGAGCGCGTCCCTTACATCCGCCGCCTCGGCCTCGCTCAGCGCGACGCGCAGGATCGTCTCTGTCCGCAACGTCATCGGGGGCCCCTCCTCCTCAGCGCGGTCCGTCGTGGGGCATCAGCGGCTGCGCTACTGTGTGCGGCGGGACGTTGGGCGGGAGCGGCTGCGCTACCGCATTAGGCGCGTGGGCCTCGATGATGAGCCGCGTCACGGTGCGAACCAGGGTCTCCCCGGGGCGGTAGTAGGACTCGACCTCCTCCTCCCGCTCCTCCTCCGTCACCGACCAGACGAGCGGAATCCCTTCCTCGACCGCGTACCCCCTGGCGAGTTCCACGGCCTCGCGCGCCACGGCGACCGCCAGTTCTCCGATCATGCGACACTCGACGACGCGCGCGGGCGGCACGTCCGGCAGCGTGGGCACAAATGACCGCAGGATTGCCCATGCCGGGCGCTTGGGCGCGACATCGCGCGTAACACGCATCGCGATGCGGCCATTCTCATCGGGGATCGGGATCGGTCGCCTGGCCGGGACCGTTGGTTGCGTCGCCATCGGCACCGCACTCCTCGTCGGCCGTCTCTGTGGCGTTGTCGGGGGTCGGCGTGCCGTCGGCCTTGGCCTGCTCGGCCGCGGCCAGGGCTTGCCACTCGCGGACCACCTGCTGGGCCTCGCGCTCCAGGGCCTCCCGCGTCACCGAATCGCCTTGGCACAGCAGGCGCTCCAGGGCCTCGTGCCGCGCCACCAGCACGCCGAATCGCTGGCGCAGGTCCGCGATGGCCCCCTGTTGGGCGGCTAGAACGGTGTCCGCCGAGCGCAGCGCGCGGTCGAGTTCCTCCATAGCCCGGTTGTGCTGGTGTGCGGTCACATAGGCTTGGCGGGGATGCTCCGGGGGCGTGGGGCGTCCCGGGATTATGAGGCGGTCTTTCGCCATCATGACTCGTCCTCTCGTTTGCGGCGTCGGGGGGCGGGACTGAACGGAATGAACAGGTGCCTGCACCGCGGGTGCAGCGTGATGCAGGGGTCCCAGCGGTCGCGGGACTTGCCCGCGTTGCTCTTGCCCGGCCACACCTGCGTCTCGCGCTCGAAGCGGCTGGGGTGCGGCGGGGCGATATGGCGGACCTCGAAGATGCGCGCCTCCAGCAGTTCGCGGCATTCCGCGCATACACGGTCGTCACCGATCGGCGGGACGGTGACGAACGACCCCTCGGCCAGCGCCAGCAGCATGCCGGCGGCGTAGGCGTCGGCCAACTCGGTCGCCGCGATCAGCGCGAAGTTCTGGCCGTGCCTCTCCCACCGCTCGGTCAGCCGGCCGGCCAACTCGCGCGGACCGACGCCCTCCCTGAGCGCCTGCACGGTCTGCCAGCGGACGTCGTCGCGCATGCCATCTGCCCACTCGCGCATCTTCGCCGCGGCCGACGTGCGCGCGTACCACTCGGCGCGGCGGCTGACTGCGGCATCCGGGGGGCGCGGTGGTTGCGGGGGGCCAGCCGGGGGCGGGGGCTTGGACGGCTCTGGCGGCTGCGGGGGCGGTCCCGGGGGGCGACCTGGCGGCTGGAGCTCCTCGGGGGGCGGAATCGCCGGGGCGGGGCCGCGGGCTCGGGGCGGCGGCGGGAACACGGACTCGACGCGGGCGCCGGGAATGGCTCGCGCCCCGGGTGCTCCCACGGCCGGTGGACCGTTCGCCCGGGCCTCCCCGGCCTGCCACGCCGGGGACACGATCTCCCGCGCAACCGCCACCTCCGGGCCGGCGTCCAGGGCGGCATACGCCGGGGCTAGGTCCGCTGGCCGGCGGTAGCGCAGGAGCCGCGCCAGCAGCGGCCACGCGGCGAGGAGCCACGCGCGGGACAGCACGCCCTGGCCGCCGATAACCCCGGCCTCAACCCGCGCCAGGGCCGGGTCGCCGAAACCCATCGCCCACTCCGACGGCCGGCCGCCCAGCCGCTGCCGCGCCGCCAAGTTGGCAACCATCCGCTCCCACGGCACCAGGCGCGGCCCGGGGTCACGCGCCCCGGGCATCCTCCAGCGCCTCCTCCAACTCGGCGGCGGCATCCTCCGGGGAGTCTGGCACGCGGTCGCTATGGAGAACCACCGCGCCGTTCGGCGCCCGCCACGTCGCGCCGTAGGGGCCAGACTCCAGCAGGTACGTCCTGCCCCGAACCTTCAGGCGGATACGGCCATCCTCTGGCTCCACGCGCATGCCGCGGGCCGAGACGACGACGCGGCGCGCCGACTCCTGCAGGCCATGCTCGGTCGATGTGCGCGGGCGGCCCGTCGCGCCCCGCTGGGCTGCGGCGCTGGCCTGCCGCCGCTTCTGCCCAACGCTCTTCACGGGCCCGGCTTTGCCCTGCGGCCAGGATTGCCGCCCCGACTGCTCGCGGGGGCGGGACTCGCCGGCCGCCATGCGCTCCGCGGACTCCTGGGAGGCCATGTCCGTCTCGTGGGCGTGCTCCGCGTCCTGCTGCTGGGACGTGGCCTTCTGCTGCATCTGCAGGGCCTGCTGTTGCGTCTCCGCCTGCGCGTAGATGGCCGCGATCTGCATCGGGTAGTCTGCCCAGGGCTTGGCGATGGGGCTCTTGTTCTCCGCCTTGCGCGCCTCGTTGATCGTGCCGTATTGCTGGACTCGCAGGTTCGCGAGTTCTACGCGCTCGCGCTCGGTGTCCAGCCGCACGTGCCAGCGCATGCGCAGGTCGGGATACCGCGGCGTGACGATGGCGCGATTCAGCCAATCCGCCAGGTGTTGGATGAGCCCGTGCAGGCCCTCCTCCTTGGCGTAGGCAATCTGCTTTTCCTCGTTTGGCTGGTTTAGCGCAGGAGCCTCGGACTCATATCCGGCGGCGTTGATTTCGCTGGGGTGCATGCCGAAGGATGCCGCTTTTAGTGCAATCACCAACTGCCAGAGCCGGTCGAAGACCATATCTTTTGGCGTGTCGCGCAGCTTCTGCAGTTGCGCCTTGAACTCCGGGTCCGCAGGGATGATCGCCAAGCGCGACCAGTTGCGATTGCCCACCTGGCTGGTCAGTTGGCGGGTAAATGCCTCAAGGCCGCTGGGGGAGTAGTCGCCGAACAGGAAGAGCGCATTCTCTGGGTAGTCCACGGAGAACAGGCCGCGATTGTAGTCGATCATGGAGATTGCCAGGTCCGTCAGCGTCATGGACCGCTGGAACGCCGAGCCGCGCCCGTAGGCAAGCCGGTTGATCTCGACGGAGGGATTCGTGATGTCCACGTCGATCTCGTCGGCAGCCCACGCGGCCACGATGACGCCGTCCACCTCCTGGACATAGGCGGCCCGGGTCATGTCGAAGCCGACTTCGTAGGACAGCGCCTCGGCCGCCGCGTCCCACATGTCTGGACCCCACTGGTTCTCCTCGCCCTTATGCTCCTCCACCCACTCATACAGCACGCGGACGATGGGCTTCAGGGTGCCGCCGTCGATCATGTGGAACTGCCTGGGGAACCCGCCGCGGTCACGGAAGCGCACCATGCAGTTCGAGACCACAAGCCCCTGCGCCACAATCGTATGGGTCGGCTCGACGGTTATGTCGTAGCACACACGCTTCTTCGGCTTGGCGTTGTGCGTCTCAACAGAGACCAGTCTTACCGGCGCCATGCCCTCATGCCCCTGCGGTATCGGGCCAGCCATCCACCGCTTCTGCGCTCCGTTTCCCTTGCCGGTGCGCTCTATTGCGACGCACGGCGATATGGCATCCAGCAGCTTCTTGGAGTCCTGAACTCCGAACCTGATGGCACAGACCGATGCGCGGGGTCTGCTCTTGGCTGGCCGCGACGCTGCGAGTTTGGCCGTCACCCCCCACTTCTCCGAGAAGTAGGATATGACGTTGCCCAACTCTTCTTCGTCATAGCACTCGGTGAACTGAATGCTTATGCCGTCGCCTGGAGTGTGTCCGCCGTTGGAGAACGAGAAGGTCGCGTCGTCCATAAACCACACCGCAAGTCCCAGCGGGCCGATGCGGTCTAGCCACTCGCGCGTCACATGCTTGCGTCCATCGCGGTAACAGAACTCGCGATATTGGTTCCACAAGGGAGTCCCCATGGAGCGCCATTCCACGGCATCGTAGATCTTGCCGTTATAACGCGCGTCCGAAAAGGATCCCACGACTTCCTTTGTCTGGGCCGTACCCCCAACGCTTTTCAGAGCCTCGGCTTTCCACCGGAGGTAGTATTCCTGCTTCAAGGAGTGCGCAAAGCCAAGTTTGATCCGAGACCCCTGGCGCACATTGAGGAATGCGTCCCCCAGGAGTCCGCCAAGAACGACTTGCTCCTGTTCGGCGGACAGCACCGGAGACGCCACATACACCGTATCCCCTGCGTGCAGCGACGATGCTGGTTGCATGCCCGAGGGCGTCCAGACTTCGTGGTCTGGAGTGACATGCAGCGATGCGTGCCTATCCGAACCCTCGTACGCCAGCCGAACCCACGTATTGGTGTGAAACTTCTGCCATGCCGTGACCTGTCCCCAGACTTCGCGGCCAGTCTCTAGGTCAATGGAGCGGATTTTCACAGGCAGACGGCGATTAACGATCTTGCCGATATACATAGGCCCTTGGTCGGTCTCGATGATGGTTTCATACGGAAAGCACTTGCGGTCGACGACCAGCTCCTCTTCGACGGCCGCAAGGGCGAGGTCCGCGAAGCCCCCCGGGTGCACTTCCGGGGTGGGGCCGTGCTCGATGATGTCCTCGACCTCCGCGCACCGCTCGCGGATCTCCTGGGTCTCCTCGAAGTCGGGGCGGTCGTGGTCGATGTGCACGACCTGCCAGCCGATCTCCGTCTCCGGGTTGCGCACGCGGCGGCACATGGCGCGCACCTGCTGCTGGCGGCGCATCACGCAGATTTGGTCGATCACCGATTCGTAGTATGCATCGCGCAGGTAGCGGAAGGATGGTTCGTCGGGGGGCTTCTCCTGTGCGCCAGCCTGGTTGTATCTCTCGGCTCTTCCCATGGCTGAGAAAAACTTGCCCCGGGCTTGGCGCTCGGCTGCTTCTGCGAGCGCCTGCTTGCTCTTGAGGAACGCCTCTGGCACCAACAGGCCGGTCTGCGGGTCTGGCGCGAACGCGATGTCCGCCATGCCCGCCCGGCCCCCCCTCAGTCCAACTCCGTCTTCCGCCGCTTCGGCTTTTCCACCGCCGCCGGCTTCGCCCACCGACACGCCGGGCACAGGATGCGCCGCTGCAGCCGCGTCAGCGCCCGCGAGATGTGGTCCACGCCGCGCACGGCGGCCGGGTCGAACGAGCCCTGCGCCTCCAGGCCGACGAATCGCTCCCCGGTCTTCGTCTGCCCGCACTTGGCGCAGGCGTACTCCCCGGGGGCGTCTACGGGCTGCCAGAGTTCCCAGGGGTCGGCGACCGCGGGGCCGGCGAGGTCGGGGCGGCCCAGGATGGCGGGGCCCCGCGTCGAGCGCCCGGCGGGACGGCGGGGATAGCCGTACGGCCTCATGCGGTTGCCGTGCGGCACGCGAGCCGCCAGACTTCGCGCAGTCCGAAGCCCAGGCGCACCGCCAGGGCAGCCAGCGGCTTGTGCCGCCGCAGCAGGCGTCCGTAGAGCCATGCGCGCCACGGGGGCAGCCGTAGGACGTCGGGGACGATGGCCGGCGGCTCCAGCGGAGCCTGCGCGTAGCCCCACGCCTCCTGCTCGCGCCGTGCGTCCTGCACCGCCGCCTCGCATGCCGCCCAGCCCTCGCCATACCCGCGCTGGCGGCCCAACTCAAACGCCTGCACGATGCGCGGGTCGGTCTCGGCGGCCCGCAGGGAGTCGTTCCACTCGCGAATCTCGGTTGGCGTGCTCACCACGCACCCTCCCTTGTCGGCAGCAGCGCTCGGCGCATCAGCGCCGCTAGCCGGTCCTTGGCCGCCCGCGCCTCGCCCTCCATGGGGGAGTCTGTCAGCGCCAGGACCTTTGTGATGGTCTCCCAATCGGCGGCCGGGCGCGGCGCGGGAACGCCCTCGGTCGCCCGGGCCGGCGCGCCCGCCAGCCGCCTCATAGGCGGTCCAGCCCTCGCAATACCCGCGGTGCCGGCCGGCGTCGAATGCCGCCTGGACATCAGGGCTCGCCCGTCCGTGCGTCATGTCCCACAGGACGCGCTCATTTGCTGGCCTGCGCCGGTCCTCCAATCCCCATCGCTGCATCGACGACATCAGCATCACCCCGGCGGCTTCCCCGCCACCCACTCCAGAGCCCACCACGTCGCGCCCAGCGTGCCATCCGCCCACGGCTGCACCAGCGCCAGGGCGGCGGCCGCATGCCCGCACATCAGCAGGGCCCGCGCGCGCGCGTAGACGGCGCGCTGCTCGTGCACGGGAATGCCGTGCCAGGTGGCATCCGTCACGTAGAGGTCGCACACCGTGCGCGGCGGGATCGCTCCCTCGCCCACCACGGTGACGTGTGCGACCTGCCCGCCGGCCAACTCGCCCGAGGACCACGCGGAGATGGTCGCGGTGGCCACACCCTATCCCCCCGGCGCCGCGTCCATCACCGGCCAGCCCGCGCCGCGCAGTCCGCCCCACAGGCCCGCGTCGGCCGGGGCCGGCACGACGACCGTCACGCCGAAGTCCGCCCGCACCCCGCCGGGCTCCTGCAGGGTCAGCCGCTGGCCGGTCGGCAGGCCGGGCATCGCCACGGCCACCTCCAGCACGGCCAGGGCGCCGGCCTGGCTGCCGGCGATGATCTGTCCGTCCAGGACCACGCCGGGCACAGGGGGCGCTCCGGGGGGCAGCCCGGGGACGTAGCGGACGTCCACCAGGACCTGCGCGCCGCGCTGGAGTTGGGCGAGGGTCACGCCCGCACCAGGTCGATCTCGCCGTTCGCGTCCGGGCGCAGCACCACGGTTCGCGGCGCGCGCTCGCCGGGCACGGACACCCGCACCGTCACCTCAGCGGGGAGAGCCGCCAACACCACGCCGTCCACGTAGCCATCGCCCTGACCGTGCGATTTGCCCACCGTGGCCGCTCCCCACGGGACCCGCACCCGCGTGCCGGACCGCGCAAGCGATGCACGCATCAGGAGGCCTCCTTCGTCTCGTCGTCGAACCACCGCTTTGTCCTGGCCGTTCGCAACGCCATGTCAAGGGCGTCGACGCGATCATCGTGTGCGCTTGCCGGGTATTGCGACGCTTGCTCGAACAGGGCGTACGCCCGCTCGTGAATACGCTCGGCCACGACGCCCGCAGGGTCCATCTGGCCCGGCTCGCCGACGTCCGCCGCCCGCAGGTAGACCTGGCCGTGCTCCACGTACGGCGACATGGCGACCAAGCGGTTCTGCGTGCCAATAGCCGTCTTGCCCTGGCCCCTGCCGAACACCAGGCGGCGGATCGGCACCAGAACCTCCGTCCGCAGCTGCTGCCGCAGCGCGTCCTGGTATCCCTGGGCCTCGACCCCCAGGGCCTCCGGCTGCCAGTCCAGCAGCAGGTCCTTGAGCCGCTTGACCTGCGCCGGGAAGTCAAGGTGGTCGTGGTAGAGGTCGAGGACCAGGACGCGGTTGTCGTCCGTCACGCCGATCGTGCAGGCCACGAACTCGTCGTTGCCAGACAGGGCCGGGTCGCACGCCATGAAGACGCGCAGCGGGTCGCCCCGGTATAGCCACGCCTCCTGGGACTCGTCGTACCGCACCTCGCGCTTGGTGTACCAGCGCCACCACTGGGGGCGGAACACCTGCGTATCGCTGTTGAGCGGGTTGTTCAGGTACTCCTGGTTGAATGCGTGCGTGCCCATCCGGCGGCGCGCGCCCTCCAGGTATTCGGGGGACAGCACCTCTGGCCACAGGTACGTGCCGTCCGCCTCAACCGCGCGGAACATCGCGGTGCGGTAGACCTTCTCGCCGCGTTCGTCCTCCTGCTTCAGCAGGCGAGAGAGCAGCGAGTCGTAGTGCAGGACCGTGCCCACGACGACGAGAGAGCCTGTGCGCGTGTCGGGCATAGGGAGGATGACTTTGGACCACCACGCCCACGTCTTCTCGCGTTGCAGGGATGTGGAAACGTGATCGTCGTTCTCCAGATCATCGCCGAGGATCAGGTCCGGCCGCTTTGGCTTCGTCAACCCGCGCGCGGCTACGCCCGTGCCGATCCCGTAGAGCCGCGCCGTGTGCCCCACCAGCGGGTGGCCGGCGCGGTCACGCATGACGCGGCCCGCCTCGTCCTTGCGCGGCCAGCAGAGGATGATGTCGTTCTGCTGCCACGTCTGGGTGGGACGGTAGTTGACGCCGCAGAGGTCGCCAAAGTCGGCGCGCAGCCGTTCGTTAGTTTCCAGCTCGAATCGGACCTTCTGCACGCGCTCCTCGGCCTGGCCCTGCGTCTTGGACGCCACGACGACGAATCGGTGGCGCCGGTAGAGCAGCGACCATATCACGTGCAGGAAGGCTAGGCGCGTCGTCTTCGCGCTGCCCCGGGGGGCTGCGATGACCGTCCCTGGGCGCGAGCGGTCGCCCTCGGCCTCCGCCACCAAGCGGTCAAGCGTCCGGTGGAATGCCGGGGTCGCGGCGCCGAAGTCGCCCGGGAAGTAGTGGCGGGCAAACCACTCCTTGTCCCGCGCCCCCCGAGCGACGCGCTGCAGCCGCGCCCGCTCCTCCGCCGCCTGGGCCACCGCGGACACCGCCCAGGACGGCGCGGAGGCCAGCGCGCGGGCCGCGTCGGTTTGCTCCTCCTCGATCGCGGCCATCGGCGGCACCCTCAGCAAGGAAGAATGGCCGGGGCGATTTCGGCCCCCGGCGGGCCGCGCGCAGGCGCACCTTACCCGTCGCGCGCCGCGGGCAAGGAGGTCGGGCGGTGGGTGAGTCCGCCCGTGGCAGGTGCGCCGTCAATCGGGGGGGTCACAGGGGCAGTGGCCGCGCCGCCCAGCCCAAGACGCCAGCGCCGATGCCCAGGGCCATGGCTGGCGCGGCAGGGATCGAACCTGCGCAGCCCCGCTTAACAGGCGGGTGCTCTACCTCTGAGCTACGCGCCATCGCCTACGTATTGCCAGGGAACTCCTGGGTGGTTACATAAGGCTTCTTATCGGATGTTCCCTCGGCACCCCTGGAAGGACGAGATTGCAGATCTCTGCACCGGACTACGCGGACACTTTGCGCGCCCCGCCGGCCATTCGCAGGTCGCCGCGCCGGGAGTCGCGCCCGCAAACGAAGGGCTTGCCGCGGGGCCTCCCACGAACCGCCTTCCCTTGGCGCTGTAGGAGGCCAACCGCAACGACCGCCGGGGCCAGCGATGGCAGGCGCCCACTGCGCAGCCACGCCCGCACGGTGCGCGGGGTCACCCCGAACATCGCCGCGGCCTGCGCGGGGGTCAGGCCCGATACGCCGCTGCAGGTCTCTGCACCGCGACCCACTGCGCCTCAGCCCCCCCCTACCCGCCCTCGCCAACCGGGGCGCCCGTCTCGATCTTCTCGCCCTCCTCGGCCAGCGGGAACATCAGCCGCAGCAGGGCCTGCACCTGCGCCTGCCGGGACGCGGCCTCCTCGGGCGAGACCGCGGACACCTCGGCCTCCGTGCGTTCCGTCGCCTCGCCCATCTCCAGCCGCTCGGCGTTCTGCCCCGCCTCCACCATCCGGAGCGCCACGGCGGCCGGCAGCGACTCGCCAGAGGCCGCCAGCTGGCTCAGGCGCCGCAGGCCCTCCTGCTGCAGCCAGCGTGCCTCGCGAAGGCGCCTGCGTTTCGCATCCGCGGCATCCTTCACCACCTGCGCCCGGGCTAGGCGGTCCTCCTCGCGGTCCCACGCCGCGGCCCGGGCCACCCAGCCGTTCCGCGCATGCCACTCGCGCCAACGCGTGTTGCCGCCGCGAACGCCACAGGGGCGCCCTGTGAGCGCCGTATACGCGGCCGGGACGCTGCGCTTCTCCGCAGCGAGATCGCGGTAGGCCCGGAAGGCCGCGAACGCCTTGGCCGACTCGCCCGGCTGCTGCTCCCACGGCTCCGCCTCGCCCCGCTCCGCCGCCATGGCCGACCACCTTCGCCTTACCCGCGCTTGCCTCGCGTAGCGCCACGGCCGACCACCGCGGCCTCTGCCCCGACTGCCGCTAGACGGCCTCGCCCGCGGGCGCGCCCTCCCCACGCGCGTCTGCCCTCTTCCCGGCGGCCTTCGCCGCCGCCAGCGCCTCCTCGAACGACATCCCGTCCGCCTCGCGCCGCGCGCGACGCCCGGTCAGCGCCTCCCAGCGCCGAACGGCCACGTCGCAGAAGTGGGGCTCGATCTCCATGGCGTAGACACGGCGACCCGTCATCTCCCCGGCGATGAGCTGGCTGCCGCTGCCCGCGAAGGGCTCATAACAGACATCCCCGGGGCGCGTATGTTTGCGCATGGGGATGGCGAACAACTCGACGGGCTTCTGGGTGGGATGCTCGTTGCCGACGGCGCGCTGCTTGCCCTCCCAGTCGACCTCCCAGACGTCGCAGTCCGGGACGCCGTCCTCGTTGCGCGTCTGGAAGCCGGCGCGCCATACGGTCGTGCGCTTCTGGCTGACGTCCCCGTCATGGGCCGGCCTGTGGCCCTCGCGCCATCCAAACAGGCACGGCTCATGCTGCCACGCCCAGTACGACCGGCCGAACACCGCCAGCGGCTTGACCCAGATGATCTGCTGGTGGGCGAGCAATCCCAACGTCCGCCACACCGCGAGGATGTCCTCGACACGGCGATGCGCGTGCCACACGTACCAAGGCGCATCCGGTGCCGCGACCTGCATGGCCGCGCCCAGGGCGGCCGACCAGAACCGGGCAGCGTCAGGGATGTCGATCTCGTGGTATACCGCCGACCAGTCCTTGCCGCCATTCGGCCGGTCCGCGCCGGTGTAGTCGACGAGGTACGGCGGGTCGGTCGCCACCAGCGCCGCTTTCTCGCCGGCCATCAGGCGGAGCGCGTCCGCCTCGCACGTGGAGTCGCCGCAGAGCACCCGGTGCGTCGCCTTTGCGCCCTCGAGGACCCACAGGTCCCCCCGCCGCGTGGCGGAGGGGCCCGGGTCGACCGCGGGAACGTCGTCGGCGCCGGGCGCAGGCTCGGCCGCGCCGATGCGCTCCTCGAGGTCCGCCTCGGAGAAGCCGGTCAGCGTCACGTCGAAGCCCTCGGCGCGCAGTTCCTCGAGCAGCGCGTCCAGCTTGTCGCCGACCCACTCGCTGGCCTCCTGCAGCCGGTTGTCGGCCACGGCGTAAGCCTTCGCGGTCAGGTCGTCCATCTCGAGGTACACCACGGGGACCCGGTCGATGCCCTCCGCCTGCGCCGCCTTCAGGCGCTGGTGGCCGGCGATCACCATGTTGGTGCCGCGCTGCGCCAGGACGGGGTTCGTCCATCCGAATTGCCGCAGGCTGCGGCGAAGGTCGCGGAGGCCCTGCTCGCTGATGCGCCGCGGGTTGCCCTCGAACGGCCGCAGGTCGGCGACGGGGACCTCTTCGAGCCGCATGGGAGACGCCATCGTTCTGCCGCCCCTCCGGGGCCCTAGTGGCCGGCAAGCGCCGGCACGACCGACGCGTCCACGCCCGCCCAGGACGGCGGGATGTGTACCACCGTCGCCCACACGGGATTGGCCGGATTGACCGTGGCCGTGCCGTCCGCCTCGATGCCGACGGTCGCGTCCCCGGGCGGGAGCCCCGAGAGCCGCAGCATGGCCGCGATGCGCTGGCCTGTGGCCGTCGCCGCCTCCAGAAGCACGCAGTCGCGGTCGGCGCATGCGCTCACCTGGACGCGCATGATCCTCACGGCGCGGCCTCCTCGGCGGGCGGGGCCTCAGCCGGGGATTCGGTCTTCTCGTCCGCTCGCCCAACCGCAGAGGCCGCGTTGCGTCGGCCCTGTAGGTCCAGGACCGCGCGGGCCGCGGAGACGGCGGCGGTCTGCGCGCGCTCCAGGACGCGCTCCAGTTCCGCGCGCTCCCGGGCAATGGCCTCGGCCAGGCGCTTGGCCTCCGCCCGCGCCCAGTCCTCAGCTTGCTCGCCGAGTTCGCGCGCCTCCGCCTCCGCGCCGGCCAGAGCCTGCAGTGCGTGCTCCGCGTTCTGGTGCACCTGCAGAGACTCGCGGTGCGCGCGTAGGGCTTGGCCGAGGAGGCCCTCTATCTCTCGGACCCGCTGATCGGCCCACTCACGCGCAGTCATTTGCGCCCCCGCCCTTCGCGCCACGCTATCAGGATACGGCCTGCGCGATTCTCATGCTTCTCATATTCGCGGCCTCCAGGGGGGAGCCGGCCCACCACGCCTGCGGGTTCTCCCAGCCTCGGGGAAGAGACGCCGCAAACGTATCAAGCACTGTCTCGCGGTAGCGGTAGACCGTGGGCAGACTCACGTGCATGACCTCCCGCACGGCCGCCATCGGCGCGGGCTCGGGGGAGTCGAAATAAGCCAGCGACGCGAACTGGCGGCACAGAGGGTCCAACTCCTGGCGATATACCGCGTCAATCTGGCGCAGCCGATGGCCGATCATGGCGATGGCGGGGTCGTTCATGACCTGGACGACCCGGTCCAGGGTGGGGTCGCTGACCCTCGTACCCGCGCCAAAGATGGCGAGGGCGCCCGAGCCGCGGCCCTGCATCAGCCACCGCTCCAACTCGGCGCGGTGCGCCCGGTAGCGCGGCACCCACGACAGGACGCGCTCCATCGCCGTGCGCCTCGCCCCCTGCCACTCCGGCCGCAGGACATCGCGCTCGGCCCGCCAGTCCGGGGCGTCCTCCCAGATGCCTCCGCAGACGCCGCAGAGGTGGAACGGCGCGCGGCCGTTGTACCGGAGAGCCATGGACCCGTGCCCCCAGGGACATGGCCGCGTGGGCTCGTCCTGGCGCGACAGGTCGAGCAGCATGCCGATGTTCGCCCGCCCGCGCATGCCGCCGCAGCCGCAATACCAGCGCGCACCCGCATGCGGGGCCCACCGTTCCCGAGAGCCGCAGTCGGGACAGCGGGGGCACTCGGTGATCTCGACCAGCACGGTCCCCACCCCCAAACAAATAGGCGCCCTCTCCCGGCTGTCCGGGCAGGGGCGCCATCCGCGCGCGGCGGGCAGGCGATCAGTTGTGCGCCGATCTTGTCGGCGGCCGGGGCCGGGCGGGATCGGCCTTCGGGCGAAGCGCCTCCTGCGTCCATGATACCTTAGCTGGTTCGCCGTCGTGGACGGTCACCAGCACGGTGCCATGGCGCAGGTCGGGGGCGATGGCGGCGATGGCCGCCCGCAGCGCATCCCAGGGGATCACGCGCACGCGCCCCACCTCCGCCCGGGGGATTCGACGCGGGGGGTTGGCCGGGACCTTCTACCCGCCCTCCCCGGCCGGCGCCGGCTCAAACATCGCGAACCGCTGCCGCAGTCGCTCGGGCAGCGTCTCCCTCCTGCGCGTCGGGGGCGGTAACTGCACGGCGTAGCAGCCCACCGCCCACGCCGCGTTGCCCAGGGCCGTGGCGACCGTACCCGCCAGCCACACGCCCGCCCCGAGACCCGACGGCCCCCAGGCGAGCGACGCCGCGTCGTACGCGGCCAGGGCGACGGAAAGGTCGGCGAGCAGCACGATCAGCCAGTTGCTGCACATCCGGTCGCGCAGCCGCCGGCTGGTTGCCGCGACGACAGCCGCCGCCATGTTGAGCGCGCCCCAGCCCAGGGCGACCGCCGCGCCCGGCCCGTGCGGCAGCGGGAGGACCAGCGCGGCGCCCAGGGCGATGGCCGCCACGCCGAACGCATCGCTGGCGAACGCGTCGCCGTCCTCGCCACGCCCGGTAGTGTGGCAGTAGGCGTCGCGCAGCGCCTCCACGCGCCCCAGGACCCAGCCATGCCACCGCTCCAGCACTGGGCCACCCCCTGCAGACGCTACTCCCCGCTGGTCCGCACGTCCACCACAGCACGCGGCGCCACCCACCGCCGGGCCTCGTAGCCCTCCACGTAGACCCACCGCCGCAGGGACCCGCCCGGCCCGTACGGCTGCCGGCGCAGGTGGCCGCGCACGGGCACGACCGCGGCGCTCAGCCGCTCGCGATCCACGGGCGCGCCGGCCTCGGCTGGCTCCCGACCGCCGACCCGCCGCACCAGCCGGTCCAGGTACACGCGGAGCACGAGCCACTCTGGTGGCCGGCCGCCCCGCCGCCGCCGGGGCTCGTCGATCATGGTGACCGGGCTGCTCTCCGCGTCCAGCAGCAGTCCCAGGACGAGCGCGAACCGCGCCGCCTCGCGCGCCCAGGCTGCGTGGCCCTCCACGTCATCCACCAGCGGGCTGCCGTCCGGCTCGGGCATACCCGCCGCTAGGTCGCGGCCGTCCCAGCGCGGCACCCACCGCGCGACCATCGCGCCGTCCGGGTAGCCCAGACCCACGAGGAACAGGGCGCCGTCCAGCGGATACCCGCCAAGCGCCGCGCAACCCGCGAACAGCCCGCGCTCGGGCTCCCGCGCCTCCAGGAGCCACGGCCCGCGCAGCAGCCGGGGCGGCTCCCCTGGCAGGCTGTGCAGGTCCGTCTCGTGTACCATCCGCGTAGCGCCCGTCGCCAGCCGGTGGACGACGAGTCGCCCACGCATGGACAGGGCCAGGGCCGCGATGTTGACTGCGGCCGGCGGCGCCCCGGGTAGCACGCGGGTGGCCAGTTCGGCCGCCGCGAGCCGTAGGTCGTCGGTCGCGAACCGCGGCGGGCCCACGCGCAGGAGCCGGTCCACGGTATCCGCTAGGCCGCGCCAGGACACGTGCGACACCCCCAGGCATGCGGAAGCCCCGCCCCAGCGTACCAGGGCGGGGCACGGGTCACGCGTCCCGTCGCAGCAGCCCGTACTCCCACGCCTCGGGCGCGTGGCCGGCCTTCGTCGCCGGGTCGTCCACCCGGTACGGCAGTCGGACGACCAGGGCCTCGTCGCCGGCCGCCATCTGCGACGCCAAGCGCGACACCGCTGGCCGCACGCCGCAGAGGGACGCGATGTGATCGGCCGTCGCCGGGTAGCCGATCCGGGACTCCGCCTCCCGGATGTGGCCGACCAGCCAGGCCCGCGCCTGCTCCTCCGTGAGCAGGTCGTATCGGTAGAGCCCCGCCGCCGCGACGACGGCGGAGTTCAGGAGCCAGAGCACGGGGCAACCTCCTCTCGCGCAGGATACCGGACCACGAAAGGCCCCACGCTGCGCTGCCCCGGCTGCAGCGTCAGCGCGACGCCGAGCAGGCCTGCCATCTCCTCCGGGGTGGCGGCTGCATCCGCCCACCAGCCCCAGGGGGTCCCAACCTGACCGTCCATGGCGTCCCGGTAGGCCACGGCGCAGTGGCCGGCCTCCGAGACGTAGACGGTCGCCGCGGGGACGAGATACCCCCGCGGGCGGTCGTACCGCTCCTCGGCAGCCGCGTCCCTCCGCAACTGCTCCAGCGAGGGCCGGCGCTTGGCGGCGTAGAAACGCCGCTCCCACGCCACACGGGCCACGGGGTCCCGGGGCGGCGTCTGGATGGTGACCCGCACCGGGTCCACGGGGGGCCCGTATTCGCCCCCGCCGTACAGCAGGCCCCCCGGCTCGATGGCGACGCGATCGCCGCGCCGCGCCGGGACGCGCTTCTCCCAGCGGTCCTTCCAGGAGACGGTCAGCGTCTGACCGTCCCAGGACGCCGTTGTCGACACGCTGTTCCCGACCTTCCCGGCCGGGAACGGGTCCCCGAGGACCAGGCGGTGCGATGCCATGTCCCACCCCGGCGGGACGGCGCCTGCCCGTGTGGGCCTCCGGCGCCGCACCCCCCGCCAACGGACTCTCAGACCTCGACCTCTGCCGGGTCAGCGGCGATTGCGCACTCCGCGACGATGGCCGCATCCTCTGCGGTCAGGCGGAAGACGCGAACCTCCTCGGGCTCCACGCGGCCGCTCATCGTGGACCACTCGCGGACGGCGATGAGATCACCCTCCGCCGCCCCGGCCCTCCACAACGCCACCATCAGCGGCAACTGGGGCTCGTCCAGGGTCATGTTCCCGTTCTCGCTGTGCTGGCGCCCGCACGCCAGCCGCTCCGCCCGCCCGTCCCGGAGGCGGTAGGCGACCCGCCCCTCGTCGCCGGCCCAACTGTGGTCGAACCACCAGAGGCCGGCGTCCAGGCGGGTCCCGCCCGGGGCCACCGCCGCCACGTCGACACCAAGCGCGTCCGCGATCTCGCGTACCGTCACCATCAATCTCTCCTCTGCGGACGCCTCTCGGCGCTTCCGCGACCGACCCCCTGCGGGGCCCCGCGCCGTCGCCAGCGCGGGCTTGCGCGGTTTCGTCCCCCCGCCGCGAGGGACTCGTCAGGCGGACCGGGGCGGGAGACCCGAACACATCGGCCTTATTGCGACCCCCGATGTGGGGGAAGGCCCCGAGACCGACCCGCCCGCGTCGCTGCTTGGTCGAGGTTGCGACCCCCGAAGTCTGGGGCGGCTGGAATCGCGCCGCCCCCTACCACAGGCTTGCGACCCCCGAAGTCAGGACTCGACTGCGAACGGGTGACCCTCCACGGCGAGCCCGCTGACCACCAGGGCGCCGGCCGCGTGGCCGTCCCACTCCTCAGTCAGCCGCCCGACCCAGAGGTCTGGGTCCTCTGGGTCGAATCCTGCGGCGCGGGCCGCGGCGTCTACGTCCAGGCCGATCGTGGCTGCCTCCTCGGCGGCGGGGCGCTCGGCCCCGGGGCCATAGACGTACCTGGCGTACGCCGCGGTTCCGGTGACCTCGCGGAGGCTGCGGACGCCGGGAACCGCCCGGCCGTCCGCGTCAAACACCCCGTCGCCCCAGTCGGCGACGCGGGCCACGGTGTCGAGGATCACCACGCCCCACGGCAGGGAGTCGGCGACCGCCGCGGCGGCTGCGTAGGCGTCCTCGGCCGTGGCCGCGGTCGCCACCAGGCGCCCCTGCCGCGCCCGCGCCCGGCCATACTCGGGCGCGCCCCACGTCTCGGCGTTGGGCTCGGCCACCCCGGCGCGGACCTCGAATCGCGCGCCAACCTCCTCGACCCACACGAGCCCCGGGTCCTCCCGCCAGACCTCGCGCGCCTCGGGCACCGTCAGCCCGATGCACGCGTCCTCGTCGGGGTCCGCGTACTTGCCCAGGAGCAGCCCGTGCTCCTCGGCGTATTCCAGGGCCTCGGTGCCGTGCAAGCGCGCCATCGCGACCACCTCCTGAATCTTGGGCCATGAGCGGCAGGGCTCGCGCCCCGGCGGCCCCCTCAATCCTCCTCGCACTCGTCGCGGGCGGCTTGCCGCCGCGCCTCCAGCTCCTCGATGATGTCTACCAGCACCGTATTGACCCTGTCGGCCTCCCGCTCCAGTCTGGCCGCGATCTGCTCCAGGTCTGCATCCGTCGATATGGATGACACGCGAACCTCGGCGTTCGTGCAGGACGAGAGCCACTCGCTGGCCTCCTGGACCCCGCCGCAGCCATCCACCTCGTCCGCTCCGTCGAGCCACGCCTGTAGCTCGGCTTCGGCCGCTACGGCATCGTGGGACACACGGGCAACGAAGTTGGAGCCGTCCCAGACGGTCTCGGTGCCAGCGCAAATGCGCTGGACCAGATCGTCCACCTCCCCGGCGTTGATCCGCTCGGTTAACACCTCGCCGTCGGTGATCGACGAGATGCTGTATCGCCGATCCCGCCCGTGCCACACGCGCATGGGGACCGCGTTGTCGGACTGGTGGGTCCACCCGATCTCCAAGTCGGCGGTCTCCGTGTCCAGCTCCAGGTAGGCCTCCATCTCGCCCACCGGGCTCGCGCTGTAATCCGGCACCAGCAGGTCCAGTCGCCCCAGGGACTCGACGCGCCCGACCGTCTCAACCATCATCGTGCTACCCCTCCTCCATCATCCTGGCGCCCGACCATCGCCGGGCGCCGTGTGCGCGGGGCCCTAGTCCTGTGCGCCGGCCGCAGCCAGGTCGGCGCCGTCCGCGAGGCTCCACTCCTCCGGGTCGAGAAGCGATGCGTCCAGGTCGTCGGCCACCGCGTATTCGATCCGCCCCGGGCGGACCTCCCGGGGGCAGGTGTGGCAGTAGATGCTGCCGCCGGCCGCAGCCTGCTCGGCTTCGGCGAACGAATCGAACGTGCGGATGCCGTCCGGCCGTGGGCCCGTCCACGTGGGCCGCTGCGGGTCGTCCTCCGCGTAGGTCAGGTACGCGGAGAACAGGTCCTCCACGGCATCCCGCCGCGAGCCGTACACCTCCACCCGGTCCACCGCGACCTCGGAGTCGTCGGTGGCGGCCCACCGCCCGTCGGCGATGGGCCAGATGCTCCAGTCGACGTCGCCCTGGTGGGCGACGAAGGTGAGCTCGCCCACCTCGTCCACCCCGACTCCCGCCGCCGCCGCGACCGCCTCCCGCACCGTCACCACCGTCGCCCCTCCCATCCGGTCGCAGGCCTCGCAGGGCATGACCCACCCGGCGGACACCATGAGGTCGAGCTCCTCGGCGCCGATGTGCCCCGTGGCCGGCTCGCCCCGGTCCTGCGCCACGATTTCCTGGGCCTCGACATCCAGCTCGCCGTCCCGGTCCTCGGCGTCGGACTCGTCCGTCCACGCTACCCCCGCGTTATGGGTCACGATGTACTCGCCTCGGCCCGCACGATAATAGACGGACAGGTACTCCCCGTCGTGCGACGGGGCCCTCCCCTCCTCGCGAGCAGCGCCGATTCGGATTTGTCCGACCCGCAACCCCATCCCAACCGTCACTCCAACCGCCCCCTCCATCATCCTGGCGCCCGACCCCGGGCGCCGTATGCGCGGGACCCTACCCGCGCACCATCCCGGCCGCCGCAACCGCCTGCGCCTCCCACCCCCGCCAGAGGCGGGCACGCCCATCCCAGAAGTAGTGGTCCTACAGCGCCGCCTCCCGGGCGGCGGGCGTGGGTCACGCCGGCTGCCAACACAACTCCCCGTTCCGGTCCGGCATCACCTGGACGGACCCGGCCCGCTGCCGAGCCACGAGCTCACGCTTAACCGCGCGCTCATACTCCACCGCGAGCCGCACGGACGCCCCGGGCCGAATCTCGGACAGGTAGGTGTAGACCCGCACGGGCCGCCCCGTGCTACCGACGTGCGACAGGTACTCGTCCGCCAGCCTCGTCGTGCGCCCCTCCTCCGTCACCCTAACCGCCCCCCCTCGTCGTCGTCCGCCCGACAACCGTATTCTAATTGGCGCGCCCACGCCACGCAAGGGGTCCGCCGCAGATTCACTCGACACGTTTCGACAACCTCGGGCGCCCCCGTGGCCGGGGCGCGGGGATCGCGCCGCGCCACCAGACCTCGCTGGCGACAAGCACAGTGCCTACCCGCTGCACCGACGGGTCGCCCGCGCGCATGGCCTCCTGCGCCCGCCTCTGCGCGGTGCGCAGGCTCACGCCCAGCGAGCGGGCCGCGTCACTCGGGGCCCATAGTTGTGTACGCATGGCCTCATCTTATATGGCGCGCGGCCGCCGTCGCAAGGGCCGACGGAGCAACACCTCGGGGCCGCCGCCCATCGCCACGTGCCAGCGGTCCAGGACCTCGCCCACGATGCGCCGCGCGGGCTCGCTGGGGTGCTCGTCCTGGTACCGGCCCAAGATGCGGAGGACGGCCGCCGGGACCGGGCGCTCGCGCGTCGCGGGGGCGCAGGGGGTCATCGTCCATCCCCTCCCGTCGCCGCCCACATGGGCGCATCGCCGCGCACGGGCGAAGGCCGGCGCGCCGCCAGCCCAGCCCGTGCCAATGCACGCAGCGCCTCCTCGGTCGCGCCCAGAGGCATTCCCGTGGCGCGGGCCACCTGGCGCGCATCCTGCGGCTCGCGGATCGTGCGCAGCCAGCGTAGCGCGATGCCCTCGGCGGCGTTCATGCTGCACCGCCCCTCTCCGCTTCCACCAACACCGCCAGGTAGTCCAGGCCGGTCACCCGCCACGGGGATCGCGGCTGCCACCGCAGGCTGTGGCGCGGTCGCATTGCCTCCCGCGCAACCGACCACGGCACCGCCCACAATTCGCCGCAGCTCGTCCACAGCACTACCAGCCCGGCGAGGCAGCCCCACCCATGCGCGCGGTCCAGGTGCTCCCGCTGCTGCGGCCGGACGGCGCTGGCGGACAGGCGATCGTCCCTCGTGGTCTTCGCCTCCACCACCACATGCCGCGCACCCATGCAGCCGGTGTAGTCGGCGCACGCCGGGGCGACGTAGTGCGCGCCGACGATCTCGGCCCCCCGCCGGTGGACCACGGCGCGGGTATCGTGGTGGCGGATGTCGGCCACGCCACGGGCGCGGTAGGTCTCGTGGATCTGGTCCAGCAGGTCCTCCAGGGGCTGACCACGGTTCGCGCGGCGGTCCAGCGGCGCGCTCACGCCCCCACCCCCTTGGGCCTTGACTGGTGAACGGACGCCGTGGGGCCTGGAACGCCCGGCGCCGTTCCGGTGGGTTGGGACCGCGCTCGGCCCTCGATCTTGCGCCACAGCCAGGAACCGGGGGCAATCGCAGGCCGCACGCTGGGCGCCCTCTCCGGCAGGCGGCGCCACAGCCAATTGGCGCGGTCGTCCGGGGCGGCCTCCGTGTGGCCGCATGCGGCGGCCGTGATGCGCTCCACCTGGCCTCGCCGCTCCAGGCGCAGCAACCGGTTGGCCGCCTGCATGAACGGCACGCCCGACCGGTCGGACACCCGCCGGCAGGTCTGCCACACATCCTCGTGCAGCGCGGCCAGCACGCGACGGGCCATCGAAGCGGGCCGCATCGCCCTCCTGCGACGGCGGCGCGGGGCCGGGGCCGACACGGCGGGCGGCTCCGGTGCGGCGGCCACAGGGGCAGGACGCCGCCATTGGGGCCGGGGGCGGCGGGTGCCAGCCCCCGGCAGGTACGCGCGCAGGTCGGGTAGCGCCATCAGCCCTCGCCCCCGGCGCGGCGCAGGGGCGTGACGTTGCCGCGGCGCGTCTCCGGCTCGTCCAGGAGCGACAACTCGCGGACCACGACACCGACCATCCGCAGGTCGGGCCGCCACAGGCCGTGGCGCTGGATCACTGCGGCGAACTCCTCCACGTCGTGGGCCTCGGTCGACAGGGCGCCGCCGTCGGTCTCGGTCAGGTGACACAACTCGTGGTCCACCAGCGCGCGCTGCTGCTCGCCGGTCAGCGCGCGCCATACGTCGTGCTCGATGGTGACCACGGCCTCCGCGTCGTCGGCCAGGTGGCGCGCCAGGCCGGTCAGCACGCGGGCCGTACCCCAGACCTCACGGCCGCCGCGGTGGGCGGGCGTGTCGGCCTCGCGCCAGACGTAGCGGATGAGGTGGCGGGCCAGCGGCTCGTGCTGCGGGATGGCGCGGATCAGGGCCTGGGCCACGGCCTCAACCTCGGGGGCATCGACGAATCGGGGCATCAGTGGGCACCTCCGTTCGTGTCGGGCAGCGGGCCGAATACGTCCTTCAGCGCGCGGCTGTAGAGCCGCAGGTGGTCGCGGGCCTCGGCCAGCGGGCGGTGCCACCGCCCCCACAGGCCGTCTCTGCTGCGTGCCACCGCCCGCAACAGGACGACGACGCGGGCCTGTGCGCGCACCCATTCCAGCAGGTCCGTTACGGGATGCTCGGTTAGGGCCTGCTCCCCGACCGCCGAATCGAAGTCGTCGTCCATGTCGTCGGGGTCGGACCGGGCGAGCACGTCCATGAGCCGAGCCTCCTGTGTCGCCGCCAGGACACCGAGGCGGCGCATCGTCGCGAGGAACCGCAGCACATCCAGCTCCCACGCGCGCCACTCGGACTCGTCCGCCGCGCTGGCGCGCACTCACACCACCTCCCCAAAGGTCATGCGGTCGCGGTCGAACCGCACCGGAACCGCGTAGTCGCCCGCCGCGTTGCGCGCCTTGGTGACGGCGAGTTTGTGTGTGGCGTTCGGGTGGCGGCTGGCCTCCTGGCCGGTCAGCGCGGACAGCTCCAGCACCAGGTCTGCCTCGTTGCGCATCCGTTTGCTGCCCGCGAGGTGGCCCTCCGCCGTCCGCTGCACCAGCAGGTAGACCGTGCAGTGCAGGTCCTGCGCCAACCCCTTCATGCCGCGCGCGATCCGCTCCAGCGCCCGGTACTCGCGCTCGTCGTCCTGGCTCGTGTCCAGGCGGCCCACGTAGTCCACGATCAGCAGACCCAGGCCGTGCACCGACTGGTGGGCGCGCACCAGGATGCCGAGTTCCCCGGCGTCCACCCCGACCAGCGGCCGGGTGAGGAACAGCCGGCCCTCGCTGCGCAGGCGCTCTTTGGCCGGCGCCAGGGCCGCGTAGTCCTCGCGGGTCAGCAGACCGCGACGCAGCGCGCCGACCGATACGCCGGCCTCGGCGGCGAGGACGCGCACCGCCAACTGCCACGTGGACATCTCGGTGTTCGCATAGAGCACCGGCACATCGGCGGCGGCAGCCGTCCGGGCAACAGACAGACCGAAGGCCGTCTTGCCGACGCCGGTCTCCGCCGCGACGATCACCATGTCCCCGACCTCGACGCCGACATCGGAATCCAGCCGGGGGATGCCGGTCGGCTGGAAGATGGCGGCCGGCCCCGCCTCCCGGCGGCGGTCCACCTCGCGGTCGAACTCGTCCAGCCATTGGTCGGGCGACATCACCAGGTCGGTGGCGCCGGGGGCCGTTAGCCGGGCCAACTCGCGGGCGGCTGCCGTGGCGACCTCCACCGCCGATTCGCGCCGCTGCGTCGCTCCGCGCCAGATGGTGCGGCCTAGCTGCTGCAGCCCTCGGCGCGCGGCTGCCTCCCGCACGCGACCGCACCACAGCGGCAGCACGCTGTCGCCTGGGTACAGCGACCGCAGGCCGGCCAGGTAGTCGCGCTCGCCCTCGTCAGCCACACCCGCGACCTCGGCCAGCCCGGCCAGCACGCCGTCCCGCAGGTGGGCCTTCGCCGTCTCCAGGACGCGCCGGATCAGGAGGCTGGTGCAGTCAGCGGGGCCCACCCTGTCCAGGATGGCTGGCCACAGCCTGGGCTCCCCCAGGCCCAGGCTCAGCAGCATCTCCTCGGCCTCTAGGTCGCGGATTTCGCCGCCGTCTCGCGCTCCCGCCGTCGCCTGCGCGCCTCCTCCCACTGGCATGCCGGCAATCCCTCCTCCTCGGCGATGCGCGTGTTCTCGTCGCAGATGTCCATCAGGGTCTGCTGCCTGGGTGGCTCAGGAGGGGGCGGCGCGGCAGCGCGGGCCTCGCGCTCGGCGATGGCGTCGCGTTGCTTCTGGGCGGTGGCCTTCAGGTAGGCGAACGCGTCAACCGGGTTGGCGAACGGCTCCCGCGAGTGGCGCACGTCCAGCGACAGCAGCGCCTCGGCGACCAGGCCGGGGCCGACCAGCTTCACCAGGCCGCCGATGCGGGCGAAGGCGCGCGCGTCCTTCACCTGTTGCGGCGCCCGCAAATCGAGGATCTGGCAGAAGTCGCGGACGAGGTAGTCCTCCGGGCGGAACTGCTCCCAGTACGGGCGCACTTCGGCCTCGGGACCTCCTGGCGCGTCCGGCGGCCCGTCCGGGGCAGGCTCGCTGGCGTCGGGGGCGACCGGCGTCGCGGAAGCGGCGGCGGCCTCCGTAGGGACACCGTTAGGTGTCCCGGAGGAGGTGCCCATTGTCCCTGGTTCGGGAACGGGAACGGGAACGGGACGGGGGTTCGGAATTTCCGAAGCAGAAGGCGAAGCAGAAACGAAGCACGTGCTTGGGTTCTGCTTCGCTTCTGCTTCGGAAACTTCCGAAGCAGACTGGCAAGCACGTGCTTCGCGGTCGTCGGTCGCGCGACGGCGGGACCGGGCCGAGGATCGTCCTCCGGCCCGTCCAGCCGCCCGCTTCTGCTCCCGCTCCTGCAGCACTTCCTCGCGGCTTGGCTGGTAGTCCAGGTAGTCGTGAACTTGCCACCCGCCGTCCACGGCCTCCCACAAACCCACCCGCACCAGCGCGTCTGCAGCCCCCTGCCACGCACCGCCGGGCGGCAAGAGCGTCGGCGCGACCGCCTCGGCCACAAAACCGTCCGTCAGGTACTGGTTGCAGTGGCACAGTGCTGCGACGAACAGGTGGGCCGCTGTGGCGCCTGCCGCCAGCACCTTCGGGTGCCGCGCGAAGCCGTCGTCGATCTTCACCCACGCCACGCTACCGCCGCCCCCTCGCAACCTCCGCCAGGTACAGCCGCAGCCCATCCCGCCACGGCAGGTCCGGGTCGCCGCGCGCCCGCCGCCTCGCGAGCCAAGCCAGGTACGACACCGCGCTCACCCCCTGTCCGCCAGCCACAGCCCGTACGCCACCAGCCCCACGCCCGCGACGACGCCGCCCACCGTGGCGATGGTCCACGCGGCGGCCACCGGGGCCCACGCCGCCACGACGCACGCCGCCAACGACAGGACCAGCCCTCCCACCACCGCCAGACGCGCCCGCATGCCGCCACCTCCTTGCGCCCGCCGCAACTCAGAGACTCCGCAGGAGCAATTCCGTGGCCCCCATCCCGACCCAGCCGCCGGCCAGCAGCGAGACCAGGAACGTCCACTGGCCATGCATGCCGTACGTCAGCCCTGCGACCCATGCGGCCACGATCACGGTCACCAGGAGCACGCGGTCGCTCACGCCCGCACCGCCTTTCATCCGCCGCAATCAGTCGCGAAGGGCCAGGCGCAGGCGCGGCTGCGCCTCCGGCCACACGCGCCGCCGCGCCATGGCGCAGTAGTCCGGATTGAGGTCGAACAGGACGGCGTTGCGCCCGTGCCGCGCCGCCACGGCGCCGACGGTGCCGCTGCCGGCGAAGGGGTCGAGGACTGTGCCGCCTGCGGGGCAGCCGGCGAGGATGCAGCGGCGCGCCAACTCCTCGGGCATGACGGCGAAGTGCGCGCCGGGGTAGGGGTCGGGGTTCAGGGTCCACACGTCGCGGGCGTTGCGGCTGGATGCGATGTGGGCGAGGGAGTCGGGGTCGGAGAAAGTGCGGTTCGCGCTGCGCTTGCCGAATCTGTTGTGCTCGTCGTGCTGATACTGGCGATCAGCGCGGGGTCCGTTGGCGATGGCCCGGGCCATCGAATCGCCAATCGGCTCCCTGATGGCGTCGGCGTCATACCGATACCTCGCGCTCTTGCTCAGCAGGAATACGAACTCATGCGCCCGCGTCGGCCGGTCGCGCACGCCCTCAGGCATCGGCGCGGTTTTGGCCCACACGATGTCACTGCGGAGATACCAGCCGTCGGCCTGCAGGGCGAAGGCCACGCGCCATGGGATGCCCACTAGGTCTTTGGGCTTGAGGCGCGCCTGCTTCTTCGCATGCACCGGCGTGTGGTCGTTGCGCGACTGCTTGGGCCACCGCTCGGAGTCGCGGGAGCCGTGCCCGCCGCCAGCGTATGAATCGCCAAGATTCAGCCAGAGCACGCCGTCGTCGCGCAGCACCCGCCGCACCTCGGCGAACACGTCGACCAGGTGCGCGACGTACAGGTCGGGGGTCGGCTCCAGGCCGAGTTGGCCTTCGCAGCCGTAGTCGCGGAGCCCCCAGTACGGCGGGCTGGTCACGCAGCAGTCCACGCTCCCCGCCGGCTCCCGCCGCAGCAGGGCCAGCGCGTCCCCGCACTCGATGCGCACCTGCGGCGCAAACACGCTCACGCCCGCCCCTCCCTCGCTGCAACCTGCGCCGCCCGCCGAAACGCCCGCTCCTGCGCCAGCGCCCGCCGCAGCAGGCGCACCTGGTCCTCCAGCCGCTGCACCCGTTGCTCCAGGGCCAGGTCGGGGGCGTCCCTGGCCGCGAAGCACGTCCCGTAGTGGCAGAAGCCGTCGCTCCCGCAGTAGGTCGCTGGGTGCTCGCAACGGGCCACGGCCGCAGCCCACTTCACGTCGTCCTCCGACCGCAGCCAGGACTCGCGCGGGCGGGTCATGACGCATCGCCGCTTGCGTGCTCCGCATGCCGCGCCTCGGCGATCACCCGGCCGAGCTCCCCCGCCACGCGCTCCAGCGCCGCGATCATCGTGGGCGTACCGCCGACCAGCGCGTCGCGCATGCGGCCTTCCCACGCGTCTCCCCACGTGCTGATACCCGCGGCGTGCAGGACCTCGGCCGCGCGCTGCCACCGCTCGGCATGGTGGGCCGCGTCTGCGGCCTGCGCCTCCGCAGCGCGCACGCGCTGCTCTGCGTCGAGCAGCCGATCATGCAGCCGGCGCGCCACGCTGTAGCCGAGCGACGCGCGCGCGTCCTTGTCGGCGAGCCACGCCTGCAGGGCAGCGCGTGCGTCGTGAAAGAACGGATGGCGGTCGGAATCCACCCGGCTCAGGGCGAGGTAATAGAGGAGCATCGACGGCAACCCCACGTTGCGGTACGGCGCCTTGCGCCGCACGGAAATCGTGCCGTTGTCGCCCACCCAGATCAGCCCCGCGTCCTGCGGGACCTCCTCGGGTGGGATCAGCCCGCGGGGGCACGCCACGTAGGCCATGTGGCACTCGGAGAGGAGGGCGATCCACTTGTCGTCGCCCGTCCAGTCCGCGCGCGCGACCTTGACCTCGTAGCCGCTGATGCACGGCGCGCTCCACGACCGCTTCAGCGCCAGCCCGTCAATCCGGTGCAGTTGCCCCTTGGGCGCCGCCAGCGTGGGCCCGGTCTTGACCTCGGTCAGCCACAGGTCGCGGGCGTGACGCCGCGAGAGCGCGCGGAGCACCTCATCAGACCTCACTGCGCACCCCCCCTTCGTCCGCCGCAAGCCGCGAGGACGACAGCGGCACGACGCGCACCGTCACACCCGCCGCCCTCGCCTGCCGCACCATGTCAGCGGTGCCCCGGGACCGGCTCAGGTCGTCCGTTAGCGCGACCACCAGTTCTGGTCGCCCGTAGCGCAGCATGTTGCCGTTGCGGATCGGTCCAGCCGACCGCCCATGTCGCCCCCACTCCGCCGGCCACGGCTGGACCACGAACCCCATCTCCTCAGCGGCCCGGCCAGCGAGGCTGTCCACGCCAGGAGCCGCCCCGTGGAGGAGAACGGTGTAGCCCTCGCGACGCAGCCCGCTCAGCACACGGCGGACAGGCGCGGCATCGGTCCAGCGAAGCGACCCGCAGACCAGCACCGTACGGACCCGCTCGACCCGCAGGCCACCGCGTCCGCACATGAACAGCGTCACAGCGCCTCGCCCCCCAGCGCCCGCGCCTGCCGGTCCAGGGCGTCGGCCACACAGCGGGCCTGCGCCGCTCGCCGCTCCCTCTCGGCGCGGCCCTCCGGCGCCTGGTCGCCGTATCCGGCGTAGGACTCCAGCACGGCGGCGGCGCGGCGGGCGGCGTGGGCGGCGTATACCAGGGACCGCGCCGCACGCTCGAGCGCATCTGGCGCGCCCGCCGCCCGCAGCAGCAGGTCGGCGATGACTGGCAGGTCGGCGGGTCGCAGGTCGACGTACACGGTCACACTCGGGCGGCCGTCGACCTCGATGCGCAGGCGGCGCTCCCCCGCTGGCCCCGTGGGCTCCGCGTCGATCAGCCAGCAGCGGCCCTCGGCATCCGTGGCGGAGAGGGTGTCAGGCACGGGCCTCACCGCCCGCCGCCGCCAACTCGGCCTCGCGCGTGACGTCGGTCACGGTGCCGCCGAGGAACGGCACGGTCGTGAGCACCCGCAGGCTCTCGCACGGCATCCGCTTGACCCAGGTGTCGTCCCCGTCCCGCCAGCGCACATCGGCCCACGTGCCGTCGCGGGACACGCGCAGGACGATCCCCTGGCCGTGGGGCGCGCGGATGGTGTCCACCCAATCGCCCGCGATGGGCGCGGCTAGCACCGCGCGGCCGGCGTCGGTCAGCACCAGGAGGCCCACGGGGGCATCGCGCCGCAGCCAGCCGAGTGCCTCGCAGGCCGCGACGGTGCGCTCCGCCGTCCGCAGGGGGTAGCGGCCCCGTGCCAGGGCGGTGAGCAGGAGCCGCTGGGCGGCCGTGGGGCGGTATGCTGGGGCGGGGGTGGGCGTAGACTTGCACGGGAACTTGCACGGGACGGCGCCCGCGCGGGGCGTCTCCGGCGCGCTGGGCGCGCCATCCAGGACCCGCGAAGCCTTGCGGGACATGCAAGCCTGCGCCATGGTCTGGCGGCCATCACTACCAGTCGATGTGGTATCAGTGCGACCAGACGCAACGATAGCCTTGTCACTCAACGCTTTCCGGCCTCCTTCTGGGAATCTGTAGGAACTGCACGGGAACCATGCACGGGCACGTCTGTTCCAGCCACCCGGCGCGCCAGACGCTCTGCCGCGTCTCGGCGCTCCTCGGGCATCGCGTGCGTGTAGACGGCCTCCGTCAGCCGCGGGTCCTCGTGGCCTAACTGCGCCTGCCGCAGCCGGGCGTCCGCTCCCTGGGCGGCCATGAGCGTGCTAGCGGTGTGGCGCATGGCGTGGATCGGCCGCTTCGGCATAGGCAGACCGGCCGCCGCGTACAGCGCCTTGACGCCGTGGGTCGCCTGGTGTGGTGTGTAGCCCTGCCAAGCGCCCTTGCGGCGGTGCGCCCACACCCACGGCGGCGGGTCGGACCCCAGGGTCGCGGAGGCTCGCAGTTGCTGATGCTGGATGGCCCGCAGGATGGCGGCCACCGGCTCGGGCATCGGTAGGTCGCGAGCGCCAGACTCGGTTTTGGGCGCCCGCTCCTCCACCCGGCCGCGATTCGGCACCCGCTGCGAGGACACGTGGATCGTGCCGCAACCGAAGTCCACGGCATCCCACCGCAGCCCCAGGGCCTCGCCGCGCCGCATGCCGGTCATGAGCACCACCGCGGCATAGGCACGCCATGGCGAATCGGGGCTCGCGTCCAGCAGCCGCCGCATCTGCTGCTCGGTGAGGTAGGCCGCCTCACGGCGCGGCACGCGGGGCGGGCGCGTCAGCGCGGCGGCGTTGCGCGCCAGGATGCCCTCGCGCTCCGCGTGCCGCAGGGCAGTGCGGAGGATGCCCCGCACCTGCGCCACGGTGGCCGGGTCCAGGGGGCGCCCGCCGCGTCCCCCACGCGCGAGCAGGTCCTCCTGCATCTGCCGCACCTGCTCGGGCCGCAGGTCGCGCAGCCGCACCGGGCCCAACCGCTCCGACACCTGCCGCACCACGCGCCCGTAGGTCTCCAGGGTCGTGCCGCGCAGCCGCGGGAGGCAGTCGGTCCGGTACCAGTGCGCCAGCCACGCGGCCACCGTGGGGTTGTCCACGGTGCCGGCGGCCTCGTACTGGGCCTCGATCTCCCGCGCCTTGCGCCGCGCCTCGCGCTCGTCCGTGGTCCGCAGGGCGATGGACTTCTCCCGGTTTCCGGGGAGGCTCACAATCGCCGTCCACAGACCCCGCGTGCCCCGGCGCACCAGCCGCACCTTCACTGGCGGCCACGCCCGATGCGGCGCACTGGACGGGCCGGGCGGCCCTCCAGGACCTCCTGAATGCTCGACACGTCGATGCGGATGACGCGGCCCTCCTGGTAGCCCCGCAGGCGGCCACCACGCAGCCACTCCCGCACGGTCTGCGGGCTCACCGCCAGCCGTTCGGCCGCCTCCCGGACCTCGCATACCATCGGCGGAACCCGATGCAGCGCCGTGCTCACGCGCCCGATCCCTCCCCCGCGCCCCAGAGGACGTGCATGCGTGCGTAGCCGCCGTCCGGGTCGTCCCAGTCCAGCCACTCGGCCACCACCCCGGCCGCGCACCGGCAGTGCCAACGCAGCCACTGGCGGCGCGACCACAGGCGCACCGCCAGTGGCTCGATCACCCCGACCCGCCCCTTGCGGCCCGCACCGCCGCCTCCCGCAACTCCACGTAGTCCCGGTGCTCCACGCCGGAGACGAACCGCGCCTCGTCCTCCACGTGCTCGCGCACGGAAACGACCACCAGCGGGTGCACCTCCACGATGCGCATGGCGGCGCGCTCGGCGGCCGCCCGCGTGGCGTAGGTCCGGTGCGCCACGTGCGGCACGGCGATGCCCCGCACGCCGGCTACGGCGGTCAGCCGGTAGGGCCTACGCATCGGGCACCACATCCCCGCCCAGCGCCTGGATTAGCGCGGCCTCGGCGTCATCCAGGGCCTGCGCCTTATCCAGTCCCGGAACGCACCCGGGGCCCTCGGTCTCGTCGCAGTCGCTGCAGTCCTCGCACCACTCGGCCCAAGAATCACGCGCCTTCGCCCACACCCTCGCCGCCTCGGCGATGCGGTGGTCAGCGGCGGCGTCCTGGTCGATCTCCGGTGGGATCTCAGGAGCAACGGCGCGGCCGGCGCGGCGCAGGCAGATGCTCTCGACGGCGGGCGCCGGCTCGGCCAGGGCATGCCACGCGGCGGCCAGGACATCCATGGCCCGGGATGCATCGGCACACTCGGTCTGCTGCCAGTCCACGGCCCCATCAGGCGTGAGGTACACCTCGGCCAGCGCGGCCTGGATAGCCTTCCGCAGCGCCGCCTCGTCAGACATCTGCCTCGCCCTCCCCCTCACCGGCCAGCGCCGTCCGCAGCTTCGGGGTCGCCCTGCAGCGCCTTCATGGCCGAGGAGACCTGCGGCGACTCTCCTCCGACGCGCAGCGCCACCAGCGCCAACCCCATCTGCGCCACTTCCGCTTGGCCGGCCGTGAGGACGCGCAACCCCTCCGCTGCCGCCAGTTCCCGTGCCACCGCAGCGCGCCGCTCCGGGGGCAGCATGGCGAGCAGTTCGCACGCCAGGGCCTCGGCGTCGGCGTCCGTGCCGCGTGAGACATGGCTGCAGCCGGCGCTGTACGGCGCGAATACCTCAATCTCGCCAGTGCCCGCGCGAACCGCGCTCCACACACTCACCGCCTCGCCGCCTCCTCGTCGTCGCACACGTCTGCGGCCAGTCGCAGGGCCATAGCGGCCACCTGGATGGCCTCGGCCCTGATGCGCCCAGGCCGCTCAGGGTCCCCCTGCCGCATGCGCAGGGCCTCCTCCAGCTCCAGGTACTCCTCGCGGATCACGGCCCACCCCTCGTGCGCCGAGTGCATGGGCGGGTAGCGGCCCTGCGCCCGCTGCAGTTCCGTCGCCGCATCCAGCACGGCCACGGGCAGCGGGATCGTCGCGGCCACCGCGCGGCGCACGCCGTTCAACGCGGCGGCGACCCGTTCGGACAACGCCTTGCCGTCGCTGAAGTAACCGCACGCCAACTCCTGCGTGCCCCCCGCGTCCTCGTACAGCACCGACCAGCACCCCTGCGCGTCCTGGCGCACCACGGCCTCCGCGCTCACCGGCCACCCCTCCCCGCCGCGTACATCCCCACCGCCAGCAGGCCGCCCGCGCCCAGCGCCACGGCCACGGCCAACACAGGTGGGTGGGGGTCCGACAGCAGCAGATACAGCGCCACGCCGGCCGCGCACAGGGTGGCGTAGGCCGCCGCGTGCCACAGGGCGCGCACCGCACGGGACCAGGCCACCAGGGCGCGCAGGCGGGCGGCGGGGCGCCAGCGACGGCGGGGGCGGGTCCAGTCGGTGCGTGTCTTCGTCAGGTCGCGCAGGATCGGGCCCGTCTGCGGGCGCGGTAACCCCTGCACCTCGGCCAGGGTGCGGCCGGCGCGGGCGCTTGCGGTGGCGGACAGCCATTGGGGGTCGTGGTCTAGACTCGCGGCCATGGGACACCTCCCCTCGCGTCCTCGGGCCAATCACCCGGCCGTGGCCGGTCAAACCTGGCGCCCCGTAGGGCGCCCGTGGGTCAGGTCGTCGGGGCTTCGGGGGCCGGCGGCAGCGGCGACAGGCTCAGGTGGCATTCGACCACGCCGTACGTCTCGTGGCCGTAGGACTCCAGGCGGAACCGCTGAGCGCCGCCGTCCTGCCGCGATGCATCCTCCGCCTTCTCGACCGCGTGGCCTAGCACGTGGTTGACGAGCAGCCGCTCGGCCCGGTCCATGCACGTCGCGTGAACAGCCGCTGCCTCATGCGCCTTCTGCCGCAGTTCATGCGGCGCCCCCTCGAAACTCACGCTCCAGCTCGTCTCGATCACCTCCCTTGGGTCGTGCCGCCGCCTCCCGCCGCACTCGATGGCGCGGGTTCATCGGCGGCGGGGCTGGAAGCCGGGGACGTCGGGCACGGTCCCGGGCAGCGGGCATCACCCCCTCTCAGGCGCGTCGCCCTAGAACGGCACAGGCACCGCGGCCTCGCGCATCTGCTCCAGCACGGCCTGCGCTGCGTCCGTGTCCACCATGCGCGCGATGTACGCATCGCGCGTCTCCGCGTCCATGCCGGCGCCCTCGGCCAACCCCTCCGCCTCGCGGATCAGATCATCCAGGGGGTCGCCGTCGTCGGTTGGCGCGGCCTCGGCCGGCGGTGCGGCGGCTGCGGCGGGGGCTTGGGTGGCGGGGGCCTGGGTGGCCAGGGCGGGCAAGCCGAGCAGCGCCCACACCCTGTCCAGCGCGCCGGCATCGTCCGTGTTCAGCGCGTCGATGGCCTTACGACACCTGGCCGCGTCGGCGGTGCAGGCGGCGAGCACGGCGTCGCCGATGCGCTTCGTCGCGTGGTGCTTGCGCAGGAGGTTGGCGAGGAAGCCCGCCTGCCTCTCTGACGGCGGCTTGGCGGTGGACGATGCGGCGGGCCGCTGCTGCCGGACCTGCGGCGGGTGCTGCGCCCCGTCGTCCTCGCGCGCAGCCGCCTCCAGCCCGCGCAGGTCCTCCAGGTCCTGGGTGAATAGCCGACTGGCCGCCGTGGCGTTCAGGGTTGCCGCGACATTGGCGCGCTTGCTTGCCATCTTAAGGATCGTGTTCTGCAGGTCCGCAACCTCCTGGTTGACGACGCGAACCTTCGTGCCGTTCTGCCACTCGTTGCGGTAGCGGTAACGGACCTCCAGCGAATTGCAAGCGGCCAGACCCTCGGCCATGACCTCGCCCGTCTCGCGGCTAATCATCTGGCACTTTACCGTGTAGGAAATGAACGGCGGGTCTTGCCCGTAGTCGATGCGCTCGGTCTCTACCGAGAATTTCTGCGTCAGTCCGAACACGAACGCTAACTGCTGCGCGCCTGGCTGCAACAGCGTGGGCTTGGGGTTGCCGGGCACCTTGCCGTAGTCCGTGCCCTCTTCAAGGACGCGCCCTACCATCTGCTTCAGCATCGCCGCCCGCTGTACCGCCTGCTCGACGCGCTCCTGCATGACCGCAGGCAACAACGCGTCCGGACGGGCCGCGATCACCGCCGTGGCCAGCCTGTCCGCCGTGCCGACCGACCGGGCCTCCGCGCGGTCAACAGACGCCTGCGCCTCGCTCACTCCCCGGCCTCCTCCCACTTGACCGTCACCGCCTCGCCGCGCCGCTGCACCGTCACCCCCGGGATGCGCTCTCCGGTCTCGGCTAGCACCGCGCCGCCGTCTGCGGTCGCCGACGCCGCCTTGCGCAGGTCGCCCCACCGCAGGTGAGGCCGCTGCTCCACGAAGGCCGGCGCCGACCGCTGCGCCCACTCCAGCAGGGGCGCGTCGTCGTGCTCCCACAGGTCTTGCTGCTTGTGCGCCGCGACCCTGACCCCGTACGGCAACGCCAGGGTCTTGCCGCGCACCTGCCCCGCCTCGCGCATCTGGTGGAAGATCGCCTCCAGCAGCAGCCGCAGCCGCGCGGCTATGTCGCCGTCGCGCGTGTCCTCCTCGTCCAGCCAGTGCTGCAGTCGGCCGACCTCGGCCGCCACGGCCGCTCGCCGCTCCGCGCGCCGCCGCTCCACGCGGGCCAGCCGGCGCGCCAGGGCGATGCGGTCGGCGGGGTCCACGGCGGGCACGGCGTCCTGCGGGATCGGCGCGGGCTCTCCGGCATCGTCGTCCCACCGCTCGCCCGTCACGTAGTCCTCAAGGACGGCAGGGAGCATGTCAGGCAGCTCACTCGCCACCAGCGCCATCGGCCGCCACCTCCTCCCGGTACAGGATCAGGGCGCTCCTCGCTGTTTCGCTGGGGCCAATCGCGATGCGGTACTGGATGGACACGACCTGGACGCCCAAGTGCGCGTCGAGCCAGCGGTTCACGACGCCCGTTATCAGACCGTCGGCCCACACCTCCTCCGCCCGCAGCCGATACGTGCGCCATCCCCGGCCGGGCTCGCCGGACCACTGCTCGCTGCGCAGCCGCTGGATCACCGGCCCGATCTCGTCACTCACGCCGACTCCGCCCTCCTCCGCGCCAGCGCGCCCGCCTCGGCGCCGTCCCGCCACGCCCGCGCCCACACGTCCACCGTCGTCGGTGGCATGCGGTCAGGGACGCGGCCCTCGTGCCATGCGGCCCTGTAGCCCATGCGGTACCACCGCTGGCAGTTGGGGTTCGCCAGAGCCCACCACCGCGGCACCGGCACCGGCTCAGGCGTCGGCGTGCGCATGGGCGACCACCCCCACGCGGCCGGTGCCGTCGCAGCGGGGGCAGCGCGCGGAGATCCACGACCCGGGACGCATTGGCGTGATGCCCGCGCCGCGGCAGTCCGGGCACGCATCCAAAGGCGGCCACACGATGGGCCACACGGCGGTCGCGCCGTCGGGGCGCTGCTCGGTGTGTTCGGCCGGAGGAAGCGGCGCCGTTGGCGTTGGCAGACCACGGGATTGGCGAACGCCCTCCAGCAGCGCACGAGCGAAATCCTCGATCTGCTCGCTCGTACCGTGTATCGCCACGGGGCTGTCGGCGGGTCCCTCGTCGATCTCGACGGCCACCCTGCCCTCCGTGGTCCGCGCGACCGTCGCCATCCGCGGCGAGCCCCATAGGTGCAGGTCCACGTGGGTTCGCGTCTCGTCCACCTCCTCGGGTATCCTGGGCCTGTCCACCTCAGCCCGCCGGGTACGTCCGGCGGGCCTTTGCGCCTCAGCGGGCGCTCCGCCGTTGCCGCCTCGCCGCCCGCTTGCGCTCGAACCTCCGTTGCATCCGCGTCCCCCGCCCGCGACGCGACGGGGCCGATTCCTGGGGCGCCGGGAAGGGCGGGAAGAAGCCGGTGTCTCCCGCCAGCAAGGCGGCGTGCGCACTAAGGACCGCGGATGCGAACTCCCCGGGCCGGCGCCGCTCGATCATCACTGCACCCCCGCTACCGGGTCCCTCGCCGCGTCCGCCGGGTCGGGTCCCTGCCACTCCCCGGCCTCCAGGACCTCGCGGGCCCCCTCGACGTGGCGCCGCAGCCGCTCGGCCAGCAGGCACCACTCCGGCCCCTGGAGGGTCCCGCTGCAGAGCCGCAGCAGGGGCTCCAGATCGCACGCCTCGCGGGCCAGGGCCTCAGCCGTGGGGTCCACGCCGCCACCCCCCTGGCCCTCCATGGCCCTCCTCTCCCTCGCCTCCGCCCGCGCCGCAGCCGCAGCCCCCGCAGCCTGGGCCCCCTCGCGGCAGCCCCCGCCCCGTGGCGCCGTCCGCTGGCGACCGTCCTCGGCGCGTATCTGCCACCGCCAGAGACCGCAGCCGTCGCGCAGGGTGATGGTGGCCCATGTCACGCCGGCACCCCGGCTCGGGACAGCGCCGCGTCCAGCTCGGCCAGGGCCTCACGCCAGCCCTGGGCCTCGTCCTGCCGCGCACGGGCCGCCACGCTCGCCGCGTCCATCGCGAGGAAGTCCACCCGCGGCCTGTCGGGGGCGACAGGCTCCGCGGCCCACAGGGCGACCCGCGCCACGTAGGCAGCCTGGTCGTGCAGGTCCATCACCGCCCCGACGCCGAACATGGCGAGGCACGCCTCGTCGTATCCCCGCCGGCTGACCGGCTGACCGTCCGCCACCGCCTCGGCCAGGGCCACGGCGCGCGCGCACGCCTCCCGGCGTTCCTCGGGCCACATGTGCTCCACGCTGCGCGCCCGGCTCGCGGCCAGGCCACGCAGGACGGGCACCGGCAGGTCCTCGGCCATCCACCGATACAGCCACCGCAGCCAGGCGCTCTCGCCTCGCGCCACGTCCACCGCGTCCGCGAGGCAGCAGCCCGTCGCCGCGTAGGGGCCCGCGAGCCAGGCGTCCATCCCCGGCTCGCACGCGCCGCGGGACCGGAGCCATGCCGTCGTCAACCTCGGCATGCCGCCACCTCCTGCCGCCAACCGAATCACGCCACGCCGCCGCGCACCGCGCGCAGGGGGACCGCCGGGGCCGCCGGGGACGGCTCCGGGTTGCGCCGCCGCAGGACGACCTCCACGTCGGCCGGCAGGGTCCGCAGCAGCAGGGACAGGGCGTCGGGTTGGGTCCGCTGGGTCGGGCGCAATACCTCGCGCATCGCCATCGTCGCCATCGCCTCCCCTCTAGGCAGCCCTGCGGGTCCGGCGGTACTCGCGGTCGCGGACGCGGCGCCGGATGCGCACCAACACCGACCGCTGGGCCAGCCGCGCGGCCTTGGCGACGTGGGGGTCCGCCAGGACGAGTTCGGGCTTGCCCAGCACCTCCGCGCACCGGATCAGGTCGGGCAGCGACACTCCCTGCTTCCCCTGGATCCACCGGCAGACGCTGGCGCAGGAGCGTCCGACCCGCCGCCCCAACTGCGTCTCTGTCATCCCGGACGCGAAGATCGCGTCGCGCAACTCGACGTGGACCGAGCGCACGGGCCTCGCCTCCCTTGCGGTCACTGAAACCGGATGCGTGGCATGCTACTCGCCGGACGCTGGGGCCGGGGCGGGGGATTGGCCATCGTCCTCATACAGGTCGCCCGCACCAACGCCGAGTTGGCGGGCAATCTTCCACAGCACGTCCGGGTTAGGCCGACGGACACCCTTCTCGTATTGGCCGATCGCGGCGCCCGTCACGCCCACCGCCGCGCCCAGGGCTTGCTGTGAGAGCCCCGCCGCTTGCCGGAACCGGGCGATTCGGCACGTCAGCACCCGATCACCTCCAACGCCGCGTTGGCGTCTGTGGGCATGATGGAGCAACGCCGCGTTGGAGTCAAGGGGGCACGCCACATTTTGTTGGAGGCGGGATACGGCAACGCCCTGTTGAATAGGCCGTGCCCGGGAGGGGGGTCGCCGGTGACGCTCGGGGAGCGGCTCCTGCAGTTACGGGGGAAGTCAGCATCGCGTTCGGCCGTCGCCAAGTCGTGCGGCCGTACCTCCGAGTGGCTGCGGTTGCTGGATGCGGATGAGAGGCTCCCGGACGCGGCCGATACGGACCTCCTCGCCAAGCACTATGGGGTGACGGCAGAGGAGTCTGACCGCTGGCAATGGGCTTGCGTCAGCGCGCGCCGCAGCGGGCGCCCCCCTGCCGTGCTAGATGAGGCGGCGCCGCCCGCCTCGAGCGCGGCGAGGCGCGTCCGCGCACGAGTGCGCGGCGCCCTGCCGGCGCGGTACGTTGGCCAGACGTCCTCGGCGCGCGAAGAACGGTTGTGGCGCGTCCTCGAGGACCTGGCTGCGGCCGAGCGGGAGAGGGGGCGCGCCGAGCGGATCCGCGCCGAGGCAGAGAGACGAAGAGCGACGACGAACGAACGGCTTGCGTCCGCGCTCATCCCGTCGGCTCCTGGGGACTCGGTGTCCCCACAGTCCCGCCCGCAAGGAGGCGGATCGCCGCGGTCGCCAATGCCGCCGGACGAGACGGCGGCAACGCGCGAGCCGCTCGCCGCTGGCGATACACGCGGCGGTCGGCCGAGTGGTGTGGGTCGGGCCGCGCGAGTCGCCGGAACGCGCGGAGCGCGGTAGGCGGCCGGCGTCTGGTTCGGGAGCTCCCGTCGCACCGTAGCCTTCTTCTTGCCCCCCCCCTCGCGCGTCCAGAAGCCGTCCGCCGCGGCGCGCGGAGCGCAGAGCGGCGGCGGTAGGCCACCTGGCGAGGGGGCCGTTACCGGAGGGGGTCGAGGAGTTCACTTCAGGAGTTCCTGTGGGAGTTCGCAGCTCACGGGAGTTATGGGGGAACCACGTGCACCCGACGTATGAACCACGTGCACCTCAGGCGTGCACGACGTGCACAGGTGCGGGAACGTGGTTCATACCCATGCACGTCGTGCACACCTATGAACCACGTGCACACCTATGAACCACGTGCACACCTATGAACCACGTGCACTGGTATGCACTAGGTGCATGGGCGGGGAGGGGTGCACGTGGTTCAGGGGTATGCACGACGTTCGCTGGTCAGAACGGACACGGTATCTCCTCGTCCTCGTCCTCATCGCCGCCATCGTTGCCCGGGCGCTCTCCTCGATCACGGATGGGCTCCTGCAGGTCCTTCAGCGTTTTGTCGATGATCTGGAATGAAGTCGGCCGTCTACCGGGGACGCCGCGGCCCCAGTCCTCGTCGCGGAGGATGAACCCGGCATCCTCCAGCCAGCCGATCCATCCCACGACCGCGCGCCTAGAAAGCGCCGCCTCCCGCGCGATAGTCGCCGCGTAGAGCGACGCCTCCAATGTCCGGTTGTTGATGTGTGACGCAATGACCATGAGGACCAACCTGCCCGTCGACGGCAGGGCGACGGCTCTGGTGCCGCGTATGAGCCGCAGGTAGCTCAGGGTCCCAACGGTCTTTGGCGCCGGCCCTTGCTGCGACGGGGATCGTGCGGCTATGCTCACTCTGCACCTCTTGCTGCGCGGGCGCGCCATCCTGCCAGGGCCGGCGCGCCCGCCGCCATTTTCCTGTAGCATACCACCAACAGCACGTTGCCGTCCGCGGGCTGGGTTGCCACCGACCCAACTCTAGCCGCCGTGGTAGCCGCCGCCGAGGCGTGGCACCCCGGGGGCCGCACGGGGGCGACCGACCGGGCCGTACTGCGGGCGCACGCGCGGGCGGCCCGTCTGGCGCGGTCGCGGGTCTATGGTCTCGCGTGGCGGACGTGCGCCGAGTGGGCAGGGGTGTCGCGCAAGGCGGTGCGCGCGGCTGAGGGCAGGCTGGCCGCCGCTGGGTGGATCAACCGGGAGGATGGGCGCACCGATGGCGGTTCTGCTTGCTGGCGACTGGCGTTGGCCGGTGACCGTGTTGTGTCGGGATACCAGTCCCTCCCCCATGGGGGCGTGGGAAAGGAGACTGGTATCCCGACACAACAAGACGCGGGTCACCCTCTCTGGCACTCTGGCGCCGCCGGCCCTGGTCCTCGTGCCACGTGGGCCGCCCTGCAGGCCGCAGACGGGCCGTTGACCGCTGCGGCCCTGGCGATAGCCACCCGCCACCACCGATCCACCGTGGGCGACCATTTGCGGCTGCTGCAGGGCATCGGCCTCGCCGCCCAGACCCCCGCCGGCTGGATCGCCACGGGCCGCAGCCTGGACGATGCCCTCGGCGAATTGCCGCCCGAGGCGCAGACGGCGGCGCAGCGCCAGCGGGAGCGGCATGCAGCCGAGCGCGCGGCGTGGCGGGGGAGGAAGGGGACCAACTGCTGGCCAGTGATATCTACGTCTAGCAACAGATGTGGTATACTGGATGCATGAAACTGAGCGTGTGGGCGAAGGAGCAGGGCATCAGCTACCAAGCGGCGTGGCGAATGTACCGCGATGGCAAGCTGCCTGTACCAGTAGAGCAACTGCCGACCGGCACGATCATCGTGAAGCCTCCGAAGGAGGAGCCTGCAGGGGTGGCGGTCTACGCGCGTGTGTCCTCATCCGACCAGCGTTCGGATCTTGACGGGCAGGTGGCGCGTGTGGTTGCGTTCGTGACGCACAAAGGTTGGCCCGTGGTGCGCACGGTAACGGAGGTGGGCTCGGGGCTCAATGGCCACCGTCCTAAGCTTATGAAGGTGCTCGCGGACCCCTCTGTCGCCATCGTAGCCGTCGAGCATCGGGATCGGCTGATGCGATTCGGTGCCGAATATGTCGAGTCTGCGCTTGCCGCCCAAGGACGGCGCCTTGTTGTGGTTGATCCGGGCGAGACCAAGGACGATCTCGTGCAAGACATGATCGACGTGCTGACCAGCATGTGCGCGCGTCTGTATGGCCGCCGGTCGGCCCGGAACCGGGCTGAGAAGGCGCTGAAGGCGGCGAGCGAGGAATGACGGTCAACCAGGCGTTTCGCTACGAACTGGACCCGACGGTGCGGCAGCGCAGGCTCCTGGCCAAGGCGGCGGGTACGGCCCGTTACGCATTCAACTGGGGATTGAATCTGTGCAAGCGCCTCCTCAACGCCGGAACGCCTGTGCCGCACGCAACGGAACTGCACCGGCGCTGGAACGCGGAAAAGCCGCAACGGTCGTGGGTCTACGGCGTCTCCAAGTGCTGCGGGCAGGAGGCATTGCGCGACCTGGATCGCGCCTTCGCCAACTTCTGGAGTGGCCGCAAGAAGGGATGTCGCGTCGGGTTCCCGCGCTTCCGCCGCAAGCACGGGCGGCGGGATTCCTTCCGGCTCACTGGCAGCATCAAGGTGCACCCGCGCTCGGTGTCCCTGCCGCGCATCGGTTGCGTACGCACCAAGGAGACGACAGAGAA
>JAEHJW020004216.1_pt1 | contig 40596 bp, 46 predicted proteins | sample 9271431 | NCBI WGS metagenome assembly JAEHJW02 | reverse complement strand
CGTAAAGCCTGTGGAGAGTGCGTAAGGCCCAAGCGGCGCAAGCTGCCGAGGCAGCGCTCGATGAAGCAGGAACCTCGGAGGGTGACCTCCAGGAATCTCCGTCCTTCCCGCCATCAGGCGGCAGCCCGCAGGGCTGAGGGCGGAGAGGATGTCAATCGCCAGTGCTAGACAAGGGTAACTTTCCCTTTCCTGGAGCTAGCCGCATGTCCCAACTTCTCAAGGTTCAACAATCCGAACGCGTTCTCCTGACCACCGTAGACCGAGTCGAAGGCCTTCCTGCAATCCAATGCTTTGGCGCCGTAACGGGCCAGGGCATCCTGGGGGCCAACGTTGTCAAGGACTTCATTGCCCACATGCACGACACGCTGGGGGGCTCGGTTTCGGAATATGAAGAGGTCATGGACGATGCCATGACCCGTGCTCTTCAGAGCATGGCCCGCAAGGCCAAGGAGTACGGGGCCAACGCGGTGGTGGGCATCCGGATGCAAACAGGCGTCTATGGCGAACGCGGAATGCTGTTTGCCAGCTGCATCGGCACAGCTGTCAAGGTCGACATGGACTGAGCAGGCCCAGCGCCTGCATTCAGCTTGTCAGTGCGTCTTCTCGCTGTTTGAGGCGAAGAAACTCCACAAGCTCCGCCGGAGGCTCGGGGACTTGTTCGACGTCGTTTCCTGCCGAGGTGCTGTTCGCCAGGCGCAGCCTCAGGGCCATCTTGTAGGCTGACACATAGCCGTACTTGAGCACGCTGAAACTGCGCCGGGTCTCGCCCTCTTTGCTGGAGTAGCACGTAACCTGCCAGGCCCAGGTGGGCGGATACCCGGTGCCGGGACGGCCGTAGACGACCAGTCGTACTCCGATGCGGCCTTGGTTGTTTCTTGCTTCTCGAACGTGACCCGTGGGACGCTGGAACTCGACGCTGCGGCGAAAGTCCCAGGCAGCTTGGCATGCAGCGACTTGCGAGCCGTACTGCACATCGCTGAAGTACCTGCGCACCAGGGGTGTATCGGGGCGGTCGATGTAGACACGAAAACCGTGGAACGCTTCGTTGTCGATGCGTGATACGTAGTTCTGGAACCGCTGTCTTTTTCGAACGTTTTGGGCCATGTCGTCGAGTGTGGCCGCGGCAGCGGCTTCAGCAGGATAGGGCTGGTGGCATTGTCACAGAGAACACCCGCAAAGAAAAACCTGGCCATCTGGCCAGGCGGAACATGGGTACATCGCAAGGTTCTTCAGAAGCTCTAGCCTACTGACACGCGCCTGCGGCAGCCAAAGTACGCTGGGCGCAGCTTGTATGCCGGAGCGGCAATCGCATTGGCCTGCAAAATCTTCCAATGCTCCCGGGTGCTCAACACAACAGGGCCTGCGTCGCCATCGATTTCACCAGGAACAGGCGCACTGGTCAGCGCGTCCACGATATTGCACGGCACGGCAATGTTCTCGCCGCTGTTGTAATAGTCCAGATGGGCTCGAACTTCTTCTTCCTCGTACTTGCCCGCCCAAGAAAGGGGGTAGGCGTAGCCCTTGCAGTCAGGTCGCCAGAACGTTACGTAGCGGTGCTCGCGGTGCGTGTGCGACAGGTTGACGATGTAGTAGTAGAGGGTTGCCACGGGGAAGCCCTCACTCAATCGCTCTGGGCGCCAAGCAGGTGCTGCAGGCGTTGAAGCTTTTCCTTCATGGCGCGCACATAGGCTTGCACATCGTCGGCGTAGGAGCCTGCCGGGTCATCCCATTGGCCGTCCATGTCCAGCTCCTGGAGCAGTTTGGAAATTTTCTGGGCGCCTTGCTTGCCGAACACCAGTACGTACGCTGACGCCCAGTAGCTGTTGGTATCTCCGTTTCGACTGAGCACCTTGGCGGACTCGGCGATTTGCCCAATCCACTCGACGCGCTCTTCCAGCACCTGCAGCTCTTCGCTTTTCGCAACGATGCCGCACTCGGAGAGGACGTCCGCCAGAACAATGCGCGCCGCCTGGCCAGAGGCAAAACTGCCATCGGCGTGACGAAGCTCCAGCGGATTTTGGCACTCGACCGTCCAGCCGGCGGCGGTCAGCAGGATTTCATCTTGGTGGGTCATAAAAAAGGGGGTCCTAGGGTGAGGTTTCAACAGGTCTGCCTTGTGTAGCGAACGCGCTGCCTCAGCCCTTTGCTGGCTCCATGCGTTCCCACAGCTGACCCATGGCGTGTGCGAAGTGCAGCAACCCCGGCCCCCAGCCTCCGAGAATGACCGCGCGCTCATAGTGCTCGGGCAGCAGTGTGTCGGTGTAGCCGGCCACTTGCACCATGTAAAACATGGCGTTCGGGTTGACCTTGGCGTGGTATTCGCGCACCAACTTGTGCACATCAATGTAATGGCTCTGTCCCCAGGTGAAATCCGCATACTCTGAGGCATCGGTGCCGTACAGTCCTCCGTGCCCCGCCTGCATGTCGGAGTAGATGAACACGTGGTCCCAGTATTCCTTGTTGCGCAGCGCTTTGTCCAGGAACAGCCAGATTCCGTGCTCCGTCGACTGTCCAATGTCCTGCGCCAGCTCTTCAGCTTTGTCGAGCTGGTCGAATACCGAAGCGTTCTTTCCCACGCCAAAGGTCTTGAGCGTGTCGCCGAACACCCCCAGGTGTCCTTCCTCGCTGAGCATGCCGGTAAGCACCCCCGTCAAATTGGCGATGGTGGACACCTTCATGGTGCCCATTTCCGAGGTGAGCGTGTCTTGCGCAGAACCCGAGTTGTCGCACAGGCTCATCACCCGGCCGCCAAACGTCGGTGCGTTGCCCAGCGACAGCATCAAGCACTCTTCCAGGGTATCCAACAGGACGGGCGTAGCCGAAAATTCCTTGGCAGATTTCATCGCCCGGTAGGCGCTGTAGTAGCGAAACGGTAGCTGCTTGCCATCTTTCACCCCGGCCTTGAGCGCAAAGAGCACCTTGTCATTGACCAGGTTGAATTTTTGCAGGTTGCGCAGGTTGCGCAGCAGCGCCATATGGCCCCGCGGGTCCAGCAGAAAGCTGTCTCGCACCTTTTCCCAGCTCTTGGCGTTGGAGCCTTCTTCGGAAATCACGCTTTCCCAGGTTCGCTCGGACACTTTAAGCTGCCCGCGCATGAGCTTGTCCAGCGCAGGAGTGGCTGCGGGACGGGCGAGGTTGACCACATCGCAGGTCTTGACAGCGCGGTCCTTGAGTTGGTACTTGGCCAGGCTGTATTCGCTTTGCTTGCGGAAAAACGAGGCCCAGGCCTTGCGCAGGGCGTTGGGAATGGGTTTGCCTGCAAAGGCGTGTCGGAGATAGGCCAACTGAGTGGCAGGCTCATCTGCGCGCTGCAGAATAGAAGGTGCATACTTGGACACCAAGCCTGTGCCAGAGACCTTGCGGTGGTAAGCCGCCCGCACCAGAATGACCTGCGGGGTCACCCGGATGTGGTCTTCGTTGCGAAGCGCACAGGCGATTTTCAGCGTGGCTTCGCAGTCAAAGTCCAGCGCCCTGTCAATGGCATGTTCCAGGCCCTGGCCTGCCGAGTTCGCGTACAGAGCGGGGGGAACAACCAGGAACTCGCGAAGCTCCTTCGGCACTTGCTCCTCCAAGCTTTGGTCGGCTTGCACGGTCCGCACAGCTTCTTCGAGCTCGACTTCCGGGTAGTAGCGTGGTTCCTTGAAGAAGCACGATGCAGCCGCCATGCGAAGCACCACCAAGGGATTTCCCGGGTAGTAGCTGACGCCGTCCATCCAGTTGGAATGTCCTTGTTGTACGGGCAGGGGAGCTTGGATGTCTTGCATGGGGCTATTTCTCAGAGAGTGAAAACAAAAAAGCCGCAAACGCCTCGAGGCGCAGCGGCTTGAAAAAGCGCACAGGACCTCCCGGGTCCGTCCCGGAAAGGTCTCGTGCAGGAATTTCAAGCGGAGAATACTGGTTCCGAGGTGCCCCGAGGGGCGATTTACGGACGATGTAGATGAACTCGGACTCCTCACTGCCGCTTGCTCTATTATAGCAACGCAATTTTATTGGCGCAAGCGTAAAGTGCAAGTAAAACATGAAGTGCCTGGACGGCCCCCTGCTATTGGCGGCGTGTCCTTGTTTCCGCTATAATCGTAGCTCGCCGTGAGTCCTTGTTGTCGCCTTTTCATGCCCTTTTCTGACACCTTGTATGCGCCCGTTTCGCGCCTGAAAGAGAACACGCGTGGCCGCACTTTTGTGGTAGGCGACATCCACGGCATGTTCGACTTGCTCTACGACAACCTGGAAAGCCATGGATTCGATTATGAACGCGACATTCTCATCTCCACGGGGGACCTCATCGACCGCGGTCCGCAATCCGAGCATGTCGCTGATTTTTTACGAAAGCCATGGGTTCACGCCGTACTTGGAAACCATGAAAGTATCTTGCTCGAGGCGTACCGATACGGCAGTCCCCCCAAAGAAGAGCTCCCTGAACTTTTCGACGAAGAGCGGGGTCGGTCCTGGTGGCTGAGCGTTTCTCCTGAAAAACAAAACGCCATTTTGCGCGCGCTGAGCAAACTGCCTCTGGCTATCGAAGTCAAGACCTGCTGCAGCAAGCTGGGAATCATCCATGCCGAGGTTCCCCTGAACATGGGCTGGAGTGCTTTCGTGAACAACCTGGAAGCTGGAGAGCGCTTTACGGTGAAAACTTGCCTGTGGGGGCGTTCACGAGTCACCTACAATCTGCACAAACCTGTAGAAGGAGTGGACCTTATTTTTGCCGGCCACACCGTTCAAAAAGACGTCAAACTTTACGGCAACTTGTTCGTGGTGGACACGGGAGCCTATAAATCGAGCATCGGAGACGGCCGCCTGACTCTGCTGGAAATCCCTTCCGACGATGTCCTGGTCTCAGCACCCGCGCACTACGATTTCGAAGAAACGCTGATGCTGTAGCTGGGCAGGTCGCTTTGAGGCTTTGTAGGTGCCAACCCGTTTGCGGGTAGTAAATCCGCCGGAGATACATTCGAGACGACCGAAACCGGAACTCCGTAGTGCAGCAGCTTGTACGCCGCCTTGGCGGCTTGCAGGGGTGCTTCCACGCAGCCGGCACTTTGCGGGTGGCCGTAGGTCTTGCGAGCAAAATAATGGATGGCGTCTCCCCCGTGGAAATACGACACCCACAGAATGCCGGTGTCGTCATAGGGCACCCATTGCACTGCGTGCTTTTTGAACGTCCCCACCATCGGCGAGCCATCGGACAGCGTGTCCTGAAGATGTTGCACGTAATACGCGTGGCTCACCGGTCGAGGAAACTTTCCTTTCATGGACGTACGGGGCACGCGGTACCACACGGGGTAGGTACCGTTCGGAGTGGCTCCCAGCACTCCGGTGTTGACATCGGTCTTGAACACAAACCCCAGCTTTTGCTCACTCGCTGAGGACCACCCTTGGGACTGCAGCAGCTGCAGCCCCGTACGAGGGTGTGGCTGCAGCCATATACGCAGCGTCTCTTTCCTTCGGTTGTGCGCATTCTTGTTGACCAGCACCCACTCCCAGGGGTAGGGGTCGGCCAGTGCATCCCTGCTGGCAAGGGTCGATTGCAGGGCCTGCCGAATCGTGGTCGAGGTCGCGTCGGCGGGTCGGTAGACCCCGTTGACGACAGCAAACTCGATGAGCGCCCCTCGAAAAAAGGGGTTTTGAGCGTTCCAGGAATATCGATGAGCGATGTCTTCGAGCTCCCGTGGAACCGAAAAATCAAACACAAGGCCTTCCGCAGACTCTTGCAGAGGCAAGTACCCTAGCTGACGCAGCCTGGCGCAATCTCTGGAAAAACTTGTTGAAGTTTCAAAGGGTTCGTATCCACGATGCTCGTAAGGAGTGGTGTTGGCCGCCAAGACCGTAGATGCGAGGCTCAGCAAAAATGACGGCAGCAAGAGTTTGAAAGGCTTCACGATGCGTGCATTGAAGGAGAGGCTCGTATAGTTTTTTGTTTTCTCCCTGGGCAGTCTCATGCCGACTTGCAATATTTTGTTGCTATCTTTCGATTCAGTGTTCGCTAAACGCTATGCTTTTTAAACCCTTCTCTATATCAATTTCCAAAAGCTCTGGTTTTTGTTAAATCTTGAGCATCTCTGTTTACCGCCACTCCATCCCACTTTGCCATGTCCGATTCTTCTCCTCGCTGGTCCACAGCCGTTCGAACGTTCCACTGGGTTTCTGCGGTGCTTGTTCTCGCTTGTGTGACTGCGGCTCTTGTAGTTCACTCGTTCCCCAAGGCAGACCGTCGTGAGGTTGTTAGCGTGCATCTCACGCTGGGGCTTTCCATCTTGCTGCTGACCCTGGCCAGACTCATGGTGCGCTCGAAGGCCAAAGCGCCTGAACATGGGCTTCCCCTCCTGATGGATGTAGCCTCTAAAGGCTTGCAAGCCACTGTGTACGTGCTTTTGCTGCTTCTTCCCGTTCTTGGGTACGTTGCCGTGTCCAGCTTTGGGCAGCCTATCCATACCGTGTTTTTCGGCTTGAACCTGCCCCCGGTTCCGCACATCACGCCGCGTGAAGGCGGGCTCATCATCTCAGTGCACAAGACCCTGGCGTGGGTGCTCATCTGGAGCGTGACGCTGCATGCGTGCGCAGCGCTTTTTCATCACTTTGTGCGAAAGGACGGGGTGCTCAAGAGCATGCTATGACACCCAAAAAGACACAGGACTGAGTCCTGTGCTTCTTGTTTATCAGGCATCAGGGGCAGCTGGGCGCTATCGTCGTATAGCCCGCTTCGGCTGGAACACTGATGCTTTTTTCCGAACCGGTCCCGCAGTGGTAAGTTACGGTGGCAGTTTTGGCACAGTTTACCGCAGGGTCGGAAATAAGCCCAAGAGGTGTAAATGAGCAGCTTGTCAGTCCGTCGCAGGTGCTCTGCGCTTGTGTCAGCATGTTGTTCGTGGGCGTTCCGCAGTTTGCCCCGTACGTGGCAGAATCTATCGTGAGGGTAGCGGGAGCCACAGCGGCAGCCTGCACCGTCAATCCCGTCACCGGCACTCGGTAGGTGTAGGTTGTAGCAAAAGCAGGATAGCTGGCCAGGGCTTGCAGGCCCAGCAGGGCGGCGATTACCATCAGTCGTAAAGAAAATGTTCGCATTGTATGGTTTTGAAGGATTCGATATTGGCCCCGTTTCCGTAAAATCGTAGCACCTTTGCAACAATTTCAAGGTGAGCAACTTTCCGGCAGCATGAACGGATACAATGGAGTATATCCATTTGACTTCCTCCTCTCCCTAAAGGAAGAGGATTCCTGTCCAGTTTTCAAGCTGGACGGCAGCCGGATGAATTCGGCTGCGGAGTGCGGCGATGCATTGCCGCAGATTTTGTGCGAGGTTTCCACGCCTGACGCTTCCAGACATGGACCGTTGGCACGGCGGTGGCCTTCACCGCGTCCCGGTCGGAGCCGAGTATCTTCAACTGCACCATGTTCAGCGCGCCTGCGGCGTCGCTGTGCATGGTTTTCCCACAATCCTTGCACGTCAGCTTGTGCCTGGGACGGCGCACGAGCCGGTGCGCAGCCTGCCCCGTCCAGGGGCAGGTGGAGCTCGTGCCTCGCTCGTTGCATTTGACATTGACAGCGACTTCCACATCATGCCCTATACCAGCTCTCCCGCAAGTTTTCAAAATATGCCTGTTTCTCGGGTGTTCTCACATGAAATTCCATCGTTGATGAGCTCTGTCCAGGAAGCTCTTCGACCTTTCGCAGGCCCTGGGGAAATGCTCATCTGGCGCGCGCCTTTTCATTGGCACAACGACAACGGTGTGTTGCCCAACCACTTCGAGAGCCGCAGTCTGGACGACTTATGTGAGGAATTCGGCTACGAGGTAGTGCACGACTTCAACCACGCGACCATCGTCAGGTCTGTTTCTCGTTGAGCCCAATTCATGGCTGCCCCGCTTTACGCTCCCGCCGTTCTTCGACTTCCCGCCAACCCACGAGGCAGGACCTTTGTCGTGGGCGACATCCACGGCATGTACGACGAGGTGCTGGAAGCCATGAAGCAAGCCCGCTTTGACCCCGAAAGGGACTGGCTGCTGGCCTGTGGGGACCTGGTGGACCGTGGGCCGGGCTCCCGGCGTGCGCTGCGCTTCTTGCAGCAGCCCTACCTCAAGGCCCTTCGCGGCAACCACGAAGACATGTTTCTCTGCCTGTACGAGGAGGGTTCCCCGAGTCAGGAAGCGCTGGAATTCGTCTGCTCTAGAAACGGCATGCAGTGGTGGCTGGACGTTGCCGAGGAGGAGCGCCAGGCGCTCGTACAAGCCTTTCGCAAGCTGCCCTTGGCCATGGAAGTCCAGACCCCTCGGGGGCTTGTCGGCCTGGTGCATGGCGAGGTTCCCCTGGGCATGGATTGGCCCACGTTTGTTCGCAATCTCGAGCAGGGCGATGCGCGCACCGTGAAAGCGTGTCTGTGGGGGCGAGACCGCGTCGAGGGCAATATCCAGGACGTGGTTCCTGGTGTCGGGCGCATCTTTTCCGGGCACACTCCGCAAGACGGTTGCGTGGGGCGCTATGGCAACATGTTCGTCGTGGACACCGGCGCCTTTCTGCGCCATACGCACCCGGATGAGGCGCGTGGACACCTGAGCGTTGCCGAGCTCATCCTGCAGACCTCTCCGCTCCTGAGCGCCAACCCGAAGGTGCTGTCCGATGTGGCACTCTACGAGGCGGGTCTGGAGCCTCTCTTGCTGTTCGGCGCGTCGGGGGCGTACACGCCGCTTCCTGCCTGAGCGCAGGCCCGACTTCCCTGCGCCAGGCCGGGAACTATACTTTTACAGGCCACTGCAGCGCCCTCTGGTTCGCATCCCGTTCGGGATATGGAAAAGCGCAGGTTTGCCCCAACCATCGATGATTTCTCTGCCAACCCGGCAGGGCCCATCCGAGGTAACGCGAACAACCAACAGGAACATCAACAGGCCCTGCCTTGTTGAACAGGAGATGTCATGTCTGTATCGTTGCAAGAAACCAAGGCCAAGGCCGAGCGCATGCGCATGCGCGCACAAAGCCTGGGACTACAGGTCACTTCTGCGCAAGCCTATGAGCTGCTTGCCTGCGCATTTGGCGACCCCAGCTGGGGCGCCATGAAGGCTCGGCTACAGCGCCAATCGCCGGCGAAGGCCCCCGAGCAAAGCGCGCCTGGCGTGCTGCAGTTTTTCGAGGTCTCGGTGTACGCCCAAATCGAAGATGGCTCGCGCAGCTTTCTCGCCCGTCGCATCGTCGTGTGCCGCAGCAACGAGCAAGCGCGTCAGTTCATGTTTCGGGAGTTTTTCGAAGGAACGGTCTACGACCACGCAGAAGCCTCCGCGGTGTTCGAGACCGACGTCGGGGCCACGCTGGCCGTGGAAAACATGCCGGCTCTCGACGGTTTGTGCGAATGGCTGGAGCTTGTCCTCAAAGGTGGCGCAAGGCGCGCAAACGATGCCCCTTGCAGCCCGTCTTCCCTGGAGGCGGCTTTTTCTGGCACCGTGCGAGCCAAGGCATTCTGGGACCGGGCCCGGACCCATGGTGCTGTGCCAGCGCAACCGGAGCCGTCCACGCCCGTGCTGGCCTTGCGGCAAATGCTCGTGCAGGCAGCTTCGGACTTCTTTGGCCCCAGCGAACTGCTGGAATCGTTGTACGCCGCCCTGGGGGACGGCCTCCTGTACAACGAAGAAGAAGAGGACGCCTTCGGCTACGAGGAAGAAGAACTTCGCTGGAAAAGTGCTTTGCGCTAAACCAGCTTGATTGGACGCCCTCCCGGACTTTTGTCCCGGAGGGCTTTTTCTTGCACAAAAGAAAACCGTCCTCGGAGGAGGACGGCTGAAATCACGAGCGGTTGCGACCGCTCAAAGCAGGGACGCCTGGGGGTCTTGCGGCTGCGCGGGTTCCTTCACAGCCGGCAGCACCCACAGCGTCTTTTCCACCTCAGGGCCTAGTGCGCGTTCGATGCGCGCAGACACCTCTTCCCACTTTCCGTTGGCCAGGCCGCAGCCAATCATCGGAAAATGCACGGGCAGCTTCAGGTCGCGCGCCAGGAGACGCACACGCCCGAAAGCGGCTTCCAGGGCGTCGTAGTCCACGTAGACCACTTCAGGGTCTCTTCCGAAGTCGTACTGCGTCATCGCATTGACGACCACCAGCTTCGAGGGCAGCTCCAAAGTGAAGCTTTGGATGTGCTTGCGGGTGGCAGCCCGGAGCTCGTCGCTGCTGTCGACTTCTCCCAGGGAGTCCTGGCTAACACTGATGGTGTCGCCCAGAAACAGCCCTGAGTCTTCATAGCGGTACTTGTACGCTAGGTACACACTGGGCCACTTGTTGCGGATGAGCTTGGCGATGCCGCCTCCCATCACCCCGTGGCAGTTGCAGCCATGCACCAGGATGCCGCGTTGCAAGCCCAAAATGTCGCCTTCAACCACTTCTATCATGTCGAGTTCCTTGAAAATTGCAGACACCTCGTGTAGCAATCCCCCTTCGGGCCCACTGTACTGCAGGCTCCCTGGAGTGTTTCCATCTGTTGCTCCAGTGTTTTTCCTGTACTTCGCGGCGTAGACTAGGCCGTGCGAGCCGCGCCGCTCGCCAACCAAGAACAGCCAAAGGCAGATAGGGGGCAAAATGGACATCCTTTTTCGAGTATTTGCGTTGCGAGCAGCCTTGGCTCTTGTGCTGGGCAGCTTGCCGTTCGCTGCGAGGGCCGCCAGCTGTACTCAGTACGGAAACACTGCATATTGCGACAATGGTTCGTCCTACCTAAACCCCCGAGAGTACTCCATCCATAGCCGGCCAGTTGCGCAGCAACTTCCAGGCGAAGCCGTCCGGCTTGGGTGGAGGTGAATCGGGCAAACCTCAGCTTGGTCGATTTTGCTTCTGGATGTAGCGCTTGATGGCCTCCAAAGGCGCTCCGCCGCAAGTCGCGACGAAATACGAACGGCTCCAAAGCACGTTGCCCTTGTAAGCCGCCGCTAGCTGAGCGCCAAACTCCTTGCGCAACAGCCTCGAAGAGACCGTTTTGAGGTTGTTCGCCGCCACCGAAGGCGCAATTCGAGGATTCAGTTCCAGCAAGAGGTGCACGTGGTCGGGTTCTCCGTTGAACTCGGCAAGATTGCATCCCCAACGCTCACACAAATTGCGAACGATTTGCTCTAAAGAAGTAAGCATCTCGCCCGTGAGCACTTTGCGCCGGTACTTTGTGACGAAAACGAAGTGATAACTGAGCTCGAAAGAGCAGTGATATAGAGTCTTCATTGTGATTGAGAGCCTTTGAAATACAGGTTACTATGCGATTTATAGCAATCGGCAGTTCACTCTCAACTGAATGAAGCACTCCCGCAACAAAGCGCCTCGCACCAAGGCACAAAACGACAAAAAGCCCGAATCGGCTCGGTTGCTGAGCGGGCGCCTGACTGCGAGCGTCAAGACCAATGCGGGGAAAATCAGCGAGGTGCTGGCGGTCAATCACGACGCACTTCGACTCAAGCGTGAGATGAGCGCGTTTGTTCTGCAAAATATCTTGCGGGTCCCGAACGACGCGTATGGGTTAGCCAAGGAATACACGCAGTTCGAGTCTCGGTACCTCAACGCATGGGAGCGCCAGAAACTCATGGAAGACGTGGTGGGTGCGTATGCGCGCACCCTCTCTAATCTCCTCGCGCGTTCCCGATTTCTTGTTCAGGCAGGTTGGACCTTCGAAACCTACAAGAGAGCAGTCGTGCGCAACGGCCGCACCTTGGGGCGAAAAGGAGAGGTCAAGCCTGGCACATTCAGGCTCAGTGCTGCAAAGAGCACGATGGCTCGTGCAGCCGAGATTTTGGTTCAGTGCGATTTGTCCAGCCTCGACTTGAGCAAGTTCAACAAGACCAACCAGGCGCTGCTCACGCGCATCGCCTCTGATACTGCCAAGTGGAGCCGACTGCTGGCGCTGGTGCGCACTCGCCAGGACCGGCTCATCTTCAAGCGCATCAAATTGCACGAGTTCACAACGGGCACGCACCGCAGAAGCCCTGTTGAGTCGTGCTCTTGCATTGTGCACGACGCATCAAACGGTGCGTTCCAGTGGTTTTATCGCATGCGCATCGGCACGCACAAGCAGCGACGTTTCGTCCATCTGCCCCTGGCATTCAACAACCGGTATCTCGCGCCAGGCGATTTGCGCCTGGACGCCGCGCACCTCTTGCAGGTAAAGCGGGGTGGGCAAATCAACATCTTGTTGACCCGAGAAGCGTCCGTTCCCGTGTTCAAGGAGCCCGGCGAAATCCTGGGGCTCGACGTCAACACCAAACACAACCTCTTTGCCACGAGCCGCAACGAGGCCTACGACTACGACCGCACGCACCTGGACAAGGTGGTAGACGCACTGAATCGCCTGGACGAAATCGGCACAAGGAACTTCACCTACAAGGACCGCGCCGTGCTAGCCAAGAACGTTCGGCGCACCGAGTCCGTCATCAAGCGGTCGATTCATGACATGCTGGACGCGTTCGAGACGCAAAGCGTGACGGACATCGTGATGGAAGACCTTTCCCAGTTCAAGGGGTCGCTGTCGTCCAGGCATGAGGATTTTGACGTGAAATATACCAGATTGCTGCGGCTGCTGCGCCTGGGCTCGTTGAAGGCCTGGGTCGCTGAGCAGGCGAACAAGCGCGGTATTCGTGTGCATTTGACCCAGGCGGCCTATTCGAGCCAACAGTGCCCGAAGTGCGCGTATATCTCACGCGGCAACCGCACAACACAAGAACAGTTCTGTTGCGAAGCTTGCGGGTTTGAACACCCTGCGGACTTTGTGGCAGGCATGAATTTGGAGCGCAGGCTTCGGGCAGATGTTCTGTCCAAGAAACTGCATGAGTTCGACCCATTCGGGCAGGCTCGTCCAAAAATGGTGCCCAGAGCCGAACTCAAAGGCATTTTGACATCCGAAGCATGGGGCGTTATTGACCTTCAGACCCATCGTTTCGAGCAGCATCGGCCACCCCTTAGAGGGCGCCATCTTGAAGAAACTCCACCTATAGCGGCGAATGCCGTTTAGGTGGAGAGCGTCATAGCCAATATGGCAACACCATCTACGGCAGCGACGGGTCTTCGTACAGCCAGTACGGCAACACCATCTACGGCAATGACGGGTCTTCGTACAGCCAGTACGGCAACACCCTCTATGGCAACGATGGAAGCAGCTACTCGCAGTATGGAAACAGCTGGTATGGCAATGATGGGACCACCTGCTCGACCTATGGCAACACCACCGACTGCCAAGGCCCCTGAAAGAAAAAAGCCCCTCGAATTTCGAGGGGCTGTGAAAAACATCACGCGGTCTTGAGCCAAGAGCGACGTTGCGCAAGAGACTCCACCAGGCTGTCCAGGCTTTCTCGCACGACGAACTGGTCGAAGTGCTTTTCCATCTCTTCGCCATACTCTTCCTGGCTGTCCTGCGCAATGTACAGTCCGACGGGAAACAACCCCCGCTGGGCCATCTTCTTGCGCTGCAGCGGCGCATCTCCGATGCACGCATCGGTGTAGATGAACACGTTGCTGAAAGCTTCCAGGCTCGTCATGTTGGCGTTCAGGGCGTATTGCAGGCCTTCGCCCGCTCCATCGCAAGGAATGCGCTGCAGCACCTCGTCCGTACAGGGCAGTGGGATGACCTGGAACTGCGAATCACCCTTGTCGGAATCGATACGCGACAAGAGGAGCTGGCCCTTGACCAGGTCCTGTCGAGCCAACTCGTTGAGCGCGGCTACCAGGTGTACTCCTTCATCGTGTGCAAAGCCTTCCATGGAGCCTGAGCAGTCGAACACCACGGTGAACTCCAGCTTTTTGGCACTCTTGGCCTTTTCCCGGTCCTGGTACATGAGCTGTCCCATTCCGAGATGCCGGCTGCTCAGGCGCTTCCGGGGCTCGGCCGTGTAGACCTTTCGCACCGTGGCGCCTTGCAGCAAAAGACTCTTGAGCTTGGCTGCAGCCGTTCGCACCCTCTCGGGCTCGAGCGTGCAGTTGGGCTCGTTGTCCAGCATCGGGAAGGAATTCCCCACGAGCTGACTCGCATCGTAGTCTTCGGCTTGACGAGGCTGGATGGCGCTCTTGGCCTTGGGAGTTACGGGCTGCACGTTCTCGGACGCGTTGTCGAGCTCGACCAGCTTTTGCTCTCGTTGCGACGGGACCAATGGCAGGAGTTGCTCCAACAGGCCCAAGTCCCCTTGCGCGGGCGCTTGTTCCTCTGGAAAATCCTGCAGCCACTCAAGGGCGATAGGCATGAGGCTCAGGGTATCCGGGCACGCACAGATTCTCTGGTAGTACGCCCGTACCTTTTGCAAGCGCTCTTGGACACCAGGCTCCTGAGGCAAGTCCTGCACCCAAGCTTCTTCACCTTCGTGCTGCACGTAGGCAAACAGTAGCTGAGAAGCAGGAGCCGAGGGTTCTAGCGCAGTTGCCGGCTCGTCGAGAAGCCAATCGAAGCTCTCCCCAAACTCGTCGCGGTGCAAGTGTTCGATGCGGGCATCCTCAAAGAGGTTCCACAGCGAAAAGGGCACTTTGTTGCGCGTCAGGGTGGCGTTGAGCTTGTCCATGTCTCGCTCGGTATGCCGGTAATGGCACAGCTCATGGCGCAGGTACCTTCGGGTCTTGGCCACAGCACGCTCAGGCGTTGCCGCCTGGAACGTGATGTCGCCCATGTAGACCCGGTCAGGGTTGGCGCTCACCCAGCAGGCGGTTTCCACGCTGGAATTGCGAAGCACCTTGAAGGGACGCGTCGAAGGCAGCAGCCCTCGAATCGTCCAGCTCAGCAGCTCCTGCGCCACGCCTTCTCGAAAGCTCGAAAGTTGGGCAGGGGTTGCGCTCATGATGCTTTCCGGACGTACTCGAGCGCCGATTGCACGGCGTTCAACTGTTCCTGGACCGGGCGGCCCGCGGAATCACGCTCGACCCACAACAGCGCCTGCACCTGCAGGGCATCGGCCAGCTGGCCTTGCGACTGCGCCAGCTCGACCGCCCGCAACATCGTGCGTGTGGTGGGTGCCTTGTTGAGCATCCCCTGGTTGACCAGCTGGTGCAGGGCTTCGTAAAACACCGCCAGCTTTTCGGCCAGGCTCTCGTCAAATCCCTTGGAAGCCAGGGCTTCTTGCAGCAGTCGCTTGAGTTCGCCCACTTCGGTATCCTTGCGTAGTGGAACAAAGCGCTCGGCGACCGCTGGGTCCAACTCATCGAGGGCAAATTCTGCTCCGACGTTTGTCGTGGCCACAACCCAGAGGTTTTCCACCGGGCAGCTGAGCACTTCTTCCACTCCGACGCCGTCGACCACGTCCACGATTCGGCCGGTAGACAAGGTGTAGTGGCCTTCGAAAGGAGACAGCGCCGTAAGCAGCACCGAGAGTTGACGTTGCGGAATACGCAGCAGCTCATCGAGCAGCAAGACAACCTTTTGGGTCTGGGCCAGGCGGAAGGCTTGAGAAATCTTTCCGTCCTTCCACACGGGCTGGCCGCTGCCTGTAGGCACGTACTGCCCCAGTAGTTCCCAGGACTCGACCGATTCGTGGCCGCCTTGCAGCACCAGGGGCAAGCCCTGTTGGCGTGCGTAGGCTCGAACAGCGTGGGTTTTTCCGCTTCCTCGGTCGCCTTCCAGCAAAGCAGGGACCTTGAACGCCAGTGTCTCCAGGGTGAAGCCGCACGGTGCCAAAGACTGTGTCGAAGCGCCATTGGGAGATGCGCCTGCCACCGAAGCAAACATCGCCAGTTGCAGGTCGGCGATGAAGTGGGGTCCGGCGTCCTTCAGTGCTTGCAGGACAGCTCCCGTATGGGCGCAGTATTCACCAACGTGGAATTTGCTCCAGAAATGGCATCCAGCACCCTTGCCGAAAGCACCCTTGTAGCCAATGGCGTTTTCCAGGTGGGCAGCCGCGGCTGCTTTCCCTGCGTCCTTGGCATACGCCAAGGCTTTGTCGTAATCCGCTTTTCGCGCATCGGCCGAAGCCTTTCCTTCGAGGAAGGCGTCTCCGCAGTGTAGACTGAACTGCACGTCGGGGTTGTCCCAGTTCTTGAACGCGCTCAAAACGACCACGTGGGTGTTTCTGTTTTTCGTGTTTTGCACTCTAAACAGCACGGAGCTGGCCAATTGAAAGCGTTCTTCAAACGCAGTTTCCTTGTCCTTGTGCCAGACGTAAGGCGTCAGATGCGCCTTTGCGTTCGCAAACAATCGCTTGGTTCCTGTGTCGGCGTCAAATACCGACACGTCTTGGTCGTTGATGCGGCTTTGGTTCGGAACTTCCATTCCAACTCCGACATCGTCCACCAGGTCTTGCAAAGTAGGGTAGGGCATTTGTCCTCCTGTGAATTGTTACGTTCCTGAGCCGTATAGCAATCGTTCGAAACCTTCCGATTGCAGCTTTTTTTGAGCACTCCAAAGAGTTGGTCTCCTGCAAAAAATGCCAGCTCTTTCCAATCAAGGCATCCTAACCAGTTTTCTACACGAGTCGATGATTTTGCCACTCATGAGAATTTTTTATGCAAGACGACCCAGATATTTCTTCCATGGTGCAGAGGCTCCAGGACATTTTTTATCGCCAGTACGGGCTGTCTCTCAAGAAGACGGCCGCGACAGAAATTCTGGCGGGAGTTCTCAGCGGTCCCCTGAAAGATGGCAAGCCCTTCCCTCCGGCAACGGATGCGCTGGCCCGCAATCTTGCCTGGGGCGCGGTCGAGGAGTTCTTCTTTGTCGATGCCGGCCCCTGGAAGGCGAACATGGAGAAGCTGTTTCGACAACTCAACGTCTTGGCTTCCCAACATCGTAATGACACAGACCAGGATGCTTTCGAGCTGGCCATCGAGACAGAGGTGCTTTGCGGCACGGCTCCATCCCTGCACCTTGCGCTGCTGCCCAAACAACACTTTTTAGGCGCCATGCAGTCGCACTACCACATCATTTACGAGGCTATCCGTGAAGTAGCCTCCAAAGTGGCCGCTCTCGGTACGGAACAAACCCGCAGAAGCCTCCTTCTGGCCTGTGATGCTGTGTCCAGGTCTGAAACCGGGGAAAAGGCGTCCGAAGCACTTCGGGCTGTTTTTGGACTTGACACGGCAGAAAAAGGCCGGACCCATGTGGTCTACAGCGGCCCGCTTCGAAAAAGAGACAAGAACCAATCAGACCCCTCAAAGTGGTCCAAAGCTCCTCAGGCCTACGTGGCCCGTGCAGAAACCGAGTTGACCGTAGACGTCTTTCATCAAAATCCTGGCCTCAAACTTCTGGGTTTTGCAGACCAGATGAGCCTGTCTGTGGAATCCCGGGGAGGCGTGCCATGTCTGCATGTTTCCAATTCCCGAGGAGGCCCTCGTCTCTTGAGCATTGTGTTTACCCGCGAAGGGCTGTATCTCAGTCCTGCTCCTGGGCACAGCCTGGTCGAGACACCCCCTGACGCCCCTGGCCGGTTCGAAAGAGCCCAAAATGCGCTGCGAGAATGCGGACTTCCCGACGAACAACCTTTTGTCTTGTTCGCTCCTCGTGAGGACGAAGAACTATTGGCGGTACGAATGTTGTCTCCGAATCAAGCGGGCCCACGTGAAAGCGACAAAAATGACTGATACTGACAACTATCCTGAGCTACTGTCCAAGGCTTACAGAGGCAAGGTCCCTTTGTACACGCTTTCTCGTCTGGAGCTCACGGTCGACGAAGCGCGTGCGCAAGGACACGTCTTGGCGGTTCGAGCTCGAAGTGCTTCACTTCGGCAAACCGAAGACTTGTGGATTCTGGCCGAAGACGTTGCAGTGTTTGAACGTTTGCGCCAAACCATTGCGCTGAACCGCAAGCACGTGGAGACCATACGCATCAAGCAGCGCATGCTGACGGCGCACTGGAAAAAAGTTCGGTCAACCCCCTCTGAAACCCTGGGCATTCCTTCGGTTCAGTTGCGGGCTTCTGTTTTGCGAAAGTTCCCCCTGATGTGCCAAAACCAACGGGATTGGAGCTGGCTTAGTCGAGAGCTCCGAGAGGGAACGTACAATGAGGCCCGTCTGTACGAGCACTTGCGAGGCACTCGGTCTCATTTTGCGTTTGTCTGTGGCCCTGTCGAGCACCAAAACGCCCTTATTACACCGACAGCACAAGCTCCTGGCAGCCCTTCCTCAGCGCCTTTGGTAGTTCCACTGCAGACTGCCTGCTCTTGGCTGCTGCATGAGCCTTCTCAAGCGGCCGAGATGCTTAAAAATTGGAAGCTTTCTCAGCACCGAATGGCGCAATACGGCAGTTCTTCTCGCGAGGCAGGCCATGCGGTGCGAGTTTCGCAGGGCCTCCTTAACGAGCTGCTGTGTATGCCCTCTAGCTTTAAGGGCGGTTAAAGTAGTGCCGCGAGGCTCGGCGGTTCAGCGCCTGGTTTTGAGACGCGCTATTCGTGACAGCAAAGAGCCCTCTTCAAAAAACCAACTCCAGCATCGCGGACGCTAAGTCCATCTTTTGGCTTTCTGCCACTGAGCTTTCGTCTGCAGTAAACCCCCATATGGCGGGTCTTTCCTGAAAAATCTCTTCCACAGCGGGCACTCCAAAGGTGGCCCAGCCAAAGTTTTTCGTCAGCACCTGAGCGGCTTTTAGCATTTGAAAGTGGATGTCTTGATGGCAGACTTTTCTCTCCAGGAAGTCATCATTCCGATAGCGAGCCTTGATGGACCCGCACGCATATTGGGCCTCAAAAAGAGTCCCGAAGTGTCCATCTTTGCGGGAAATCGCGATTTCCAGCTCGCAAGTGCCTCCTTTTTCTAGACAATGCCCGTTTTTGAAGATGCTCAGGCGGTTTTCTCCAAAGTTCTTCCTGCGCAGCTCCTGCGCCAGCCCGTCGTCAAGCGCCAAAATGGCAACTCCTGGGCTCTCGAACTGGCGGCCTGTGTCAAGTCTTCCGTCGGGCTGAATCAATCGGGGTTCGATGGCCCACTGCACGTATCGGCCTGAAAGCGTAGCTACCGATGCGAGGTACTCCTTGAACGTTGGCGCGAATGCACTCTTTCGTCCATGTTTTGCAGCCAAGCTCTGCGCCACCCAAGATAAATAACCGCAGGAGGTCACTCCTTCCTTGACGGACTTTTCCCAACTCGTTCTAGGATACTGTGCGCAAGACCCTTCGTCGCCGTAGTGCTGCTGAAGCACCTCTGCCAGGGTATAGCTTCTTTGAACAAATTCCTCCGCGGGTATTTTCAGTAGGGCCTGTACCAGCCGACTCCCTGCTTCGCTGCTTTTTAACAGGCCTGCAAGCTGGTGAAGCTCTTCTTCGGTTGCAGGAATCTGTCGAGCAAAAAACAGTCTTTGAAGTTCGGACGCTTGGGCAGGAAGTTGACGATTGTCTTGCATGTTTGGAATCTCCTTAAGGCGCGATTTCACGCTGCCGGCGCTTTTCGTAAGTCCACACCGCTGCTTAGAGCCAGTTCTACGTTTTCGTCCAAATGCGAACAAAGTGTTTTTTGCGCGTTGCGCGTAAACTGGGCACCACTTGTGCTGACTGCATGGGCCAGCACCCGGACTTTGCGAAAGGGGCCCATGCGGTCCAGGGCTTCGTCCGCGACGCTGCACAACGCCCGCAGCAGGAGTCTTGCCAGGCCTTTGCCTCGTTGCGTCGGCTCTATCCACACTTCATCAAGATACAGGTCGACGCGTGTGTCAAGCTTTCCCCGATTATGATGCCGAACATGGACCAGGCAGTAGCCTTGGGGGTCTCCCTGCGACTCCAGCGCAATGAGCCTGGCGTAGTCGTACCCGGTCCGTCGGGTATCAAACTGCAAAAAGTGGTGAGGATTTTGCAACATGCTGTGGTCCAGCACGGCGTACCTGTGATTGAAGCACCCCTCGGTATCCAGAGGAACTTTTTCACAGAGGTTCGCACAAACCGAAGCCGATTTGCTGTCCCCAGGCCGTAAAATATGCGTTCGTATTGCAGCTCCGGCGGGAAAATCCGCCTTGGTAGCGTGCGCGTGCCTTGCGGCCGGTAAAGAAGTTGTAGGTGCTTGCACCGGTTTCATGGCGGTTGGGCGCCGGCCAAGGAATATTGGACCTCGAGCGCTTCTGGTATAGGTCTACTGACTGTATCGTAAAGTATACCACAAGGAAGCGTCAAAAGTAAAATCATGCACCTCTGATGTACTCCTCGCCCCCGGCTCTTGCGATTTGGCACTGCACGCCTCACTTAACTGCCCTGAAGGACAGTGCCCCACGGCGCATTCGGGTGGACAGGCTGTACGGCCAGGCATTCCAGGCGCATAAAAAAGGAACGCGCCGCGGATTTCTCCGGGGCGCGTATAAACGTAAAGCTCAGTGCTTGTCTGTGGCTCAGGCAATCAACCCGGCCACGAACGCCACGCGTTGCGAATCTTCCATGCCCAGGAATTGCTTCTCCGGCACGCCTTGAACGATAGCGTCCACGAGGGGAAAGAACTCCTCGTCCACGCGTTGCTTGAACGACTGCGGATTGGCGTACATGTGCTTGATTTTTCCTTCGCTCAGACGCCCCAGCAGCTTCGTGGTCAGGTACCACGAGCTCTTCTTCTTCATCAGGGTCTTCTGTTCAGCGGTGTCTTCACGTACCATCCAGCCTTCTACATTGACGGCCTTTTGAGCCATTTCCACGAGGTCGGAAAATCGCATGCGCCGCCAGGCTGGGCGCTTGACACAGCTCCCCAGCTGCTGGGCCAGGCCGTCCAAGGCTTCTTCGGTCCACTCCGGGGAATTGGCCTGAAGCGGGCGAGCGCCAATCAAGTACAGGCCGTAGTCGCTCTTGGACTGCTGCACGATGTGCGGGTCGTCCGGGTGAACGACTTCGAACATCAGCGACAGCGGCTCGAGCTTGCGCAGCTCACGCATCAGAGGACCGTAGGCGCGCTCTTCCCGAATGAAGGCCTGCGACAGCTTGACGAAGTCCGAATCCATGCTTCCGGTGGTCGTAACCAGCAGTTCCTGGTACTTGGCCGGATGCTGGCTGACCGCCGTGAAATATCCGTTCATCTTGTCGGTGACGACCACCCAGGTGTCGCCATCGAGCTCCGTGCCGTTTTCGTGGTGGTTGAATACCTTGGTAAAGGGGTTCTGCACCAGGCGATTGGTGATGTCAAAGACAATGCCTCGAGCACGCAGCAGCGCAGGATGTTGGTTCCACAGGTTGTCGAAAAACACCTTCTTGGCGTACTTGTAGACCGCCAGACCCGTGCTGGCGTCGTAGGCACGAGTCACCAGCTTTTGGGTCACCAACTTTTCCAGCTGGCGCTTGAGCAAGGCCTCCGGCGTGTCTCGCGCCACCGTGTAGTTGAAGTGTGTGGGCACGCTGACCATGTGGTCCGCTGCGAAAGCCAGGTTGCTTTCAGCCTCGTTCAGGCGCAGGGCCGGAAGAGTGCCTCCGTATTCCTGGAAGTCGTAGACCACCACCACGGCGCGAGAGTCCTTGCGGGTCGCGGGAATATGCCCGCGCACCAGCCGGTAGTGCGGATTGCTGAGCTCGAACAGGGCATCGCTGTCGTCATCCGAACCCATTTCCCGCTTGCCGTAGCAACACTCGGACAGGGCCATGTCGCCAGGGACCACCGTGCGCGCCAGGTCGGCATGTGCAAAGAAGATATCGCCTTGCACGTAGTACCCGGGCAGCTCGCGCAGGAACATTTCCAGACGCGCGCGCTGTTCGGGCTCCTGTTGCAGCAGCTCCATGCCGGTGCGGGCATTGGCCACGGACCAGCTCGTGGAGAGTTCTCCTTTTTCCTGCGTGAGCAGAAAACCGAGCAGCTTGTTCTCGTGGTTGCCTCGCACAGCGTAGTGTCCGCCCAGCTCGACCGCCTTGCGCACCAGCTCGAGCACCTCCAGCGAGTGCGGGCCGCGGTCCACCATGTCTCCCAGGAACAAGAGCTTGCGCCCTTGCGGGTGACGCGGCACGTCTTGCTCGTCGAGTACGTAGCCCAGCTTTTCAAGCAACGCCAGCAACGGCTCCAGCAGTCCGTGGACATCCCCGATGGCATCGATAGGAACGTCCGCAGGAATGAGCCTGCGCTCTCGCACAATGTGCGTTTGCAGAACAGCAGCTCCCGACAGTTGCGTGGTGGGCCAGGCCGAGTCCTTGACAAAACTGTCATTTGCGTTCAGCAGGTGAGACTTCGGAACCGAGACTGCGCGAGCCTTGTTGCGCTCCACGAGTTCGTCGGCCGACGCGCTCAGCATGACGATGTGCACCTCCATACCGTTCTTTTGTGCCAGCTTCGCCAGCTCGTTGCGCTCGGATTCGGTCAGCAGCATCATCTCCACGAACGTCGTCATCCGCTCACGCATGCGTGTTTCCACGATGCTCAAAAGCGTCTGCCAGACCAGACCGTCGTTGAGCGCTCGAGGCTGCATCACGACTTTGTGGTCGATAAAGGGCAATCCGGTGCCGAAAAACATCGTTCGCAGGTAGTCGGCCGACAGCACGGAGCCTTGTGGCGGCATGCGCAGCTCTCCCGTTCGCGGGTCTTCCCAGCGCACGTTCTTCAGGAAGGTGGACTTGCCGCTGGCCTGGGGGCCGCAGACAAGCACCAGGGTTTCTGTTTGAAAGTCCATGAGGGCTCCTTGGGTGAAATAGATTCCTCCTGCGTGTAGCCACCAAGCTGCAGATGCGCACGCTTTGCCGTCCCAGCCTGCGAACGGCTGTCTTTTCTGGATTTTTTCGGCTTATCCACCAACAACAAGGCCCGCACCGGGCGGGCCTCTTCCTGGAGTGGGGATGCCTCAACAGGCGCTATCAGGTCTTGGCCGGCCCCGCAGTCTGAGCCTTCAGGGCCGCCAGCTCATCGTCCACCGAGGACGTGGTGCGCAAGGCGTCCAGTTCCTTTTCGGCAGCGGTTCGGTGGTCCAGCGGGTCTTCCAGGATGCCCTTTTGGGTGAGCTCGTTCAGGGCCTGCGCCTGGCTTTGCATGGCCGTGGCCTGCGCCTGGGCGCGTTGCAGTTGCTCGCCGGCGCTGTTGAGCTTGGAGCCCATGCCGCTGAGCGATTCGGCCACCTGCACCTGCGCACGCGAGGCTGCCAGTTGTGCCTTGGTGACGTCCTTGGCCGTGCCGAACTGCTGCACACGCTCCTCAAGCTGGCGCACCGAGTTCTCCAGCGACTGCTCTTGCGCGGCGACCGCGTCGCGCGACTGCGTGGCCGAAGCCACTTCGGCTTCGGCGGCCTGCTTTTGCTGCAGAAACTGCTTGGCCAGGTCGTCCCGGCCCTTGCCTACAGCTTCCTTGGCGTTGGCCATGGCGTGGTCCGCCTGCGCCTGGGCTTGAGAGACCTTGCCATCCAGGGTGATGCGCTGCGCCACCACGGTAGCCAGCGAAGCCTTGGCGGCACGCAGCTGGTCTTGCAGCTGCTCGAAAGACAAGTCCAGCAACTTGTCACGTGAGCGGCTTTCCAGGGCGTCGGTGACGGAGTTGGCTTCGGCATGCACCAGGCTGCCCAAACGACTGAGAATGCTCATGAAAAAGCTCCAAAAAAGAAGTTGTGAAAATAGGGGTGAGGTAGAGGGGTTCGAAGGTTTGAAACAGCGCTCAGTTCCAGTCCGTGCCGGCATCGCCCGACAGCCCGTCGTCAGCCCCGCCATCCCATCCGGCATCCGAGCCACTGTCCGAAGAGTCTGCGCCTCCTGGCAGCCCATCGTCGCTGGATGCTCCCCAGCTGTCCGCTGCTTGCGAAGAAGCCCCGAGACGTGACGGAGCGTCCCAGTCGTCTGTCGAGGGGGCGGCTTGCACCACCTCCCGTTCGATGATTTCGGGTCGAGGTTGCAAGGCGTCCATGACCAGGGCTGTCTCCAGCGCTCCGCTCAGCGGGTCGTACGAAGGCTGCTGCATCACGACAGCGGGAGCCGCCGGAGCCGCGTAAAGGCTCTGGCCGCCACCGGTGCCGGCTACCCACACGTCAGGAGTTCCCGCAGCTTGCTGTTGTCCTTGAACAATCCCAGGTGCGGCAATTTCCCACGGAGAAGTCAGGTTGGCTTTGCTTCGCACGTCCTCGAGAAGCTGCTTCCAGCGTTCTTCATCGAAGTCCGACTCCAGCAGGTTTTGCAGCTCGGCAATCAGCTTCGCAGCTTCTTGCAGGCGATTGTTGATGGTCTGCTCAGACAAGCCATGGGAGACTCCCTTGAGTTGCGCCTCCGGAAGCCATCCCTGCAAAGTCTTTACGGAGGCGTTGAGCGTTCCCATCAAGGCCTGGACTGCTTCGGTCATCTCCCGTCGAGCCTGCCGCTTGCGATACACCAGCAAAAAGCCCAAGAGCGCCAACACCAACAAGGCGAAAACGGCAAAAGCTTCCAGCACATGGTGCATGGAGCGCGTGTGGGGATTGGTCACTCCAAGGCGAGCTTCCAGCTCACGCAACCGGGTCTTTCGGGCAAAAGGCATGGATGGGCTGAGTTTTTCAGCGACTTGCAGGGCTTTTTTGGCCAGGGCCGGTTGCCCGCTGGCGTCCAGTGCCTCGGCTTCCAGATAATGCGCCTCTCCGCTTCTCGGGTTGGCTTTGAGGATAGGTGCCAAATCCTGCAAGGCCTGCTGGGGATGCCCGCTCAGAATGGCATGCTGAACTTGTGCAGGCGAGGCAAATGTCTGGGCTTGGACCACACAGGCCAGAACGCCGAGCGAGGCCGTCAGCCCCAGGGTTGCAACGAATCGAATCAGGTTCACGGAGGTCTCGAAAAGGTGTTGTAAAAAAGAGCAGGTTGTATAGCTGACGCGTTTGTTTTACTTTATTTTTGCTGCAACGCATCAACATTGAAAAGTCTGTGCTATACTAAGGGTAAACCCCAACTACTCTACGGAGTCTTATCATGCAAGCCATTTTTTCGTTTTTCGCTTCGTTCATTGACCACCTGTTTCCTGAAAGGGACACCCTGGAGAGCTATCTCGCCGGCTCTACGTCCCTGGAGGAAATCGAGTTCCGTCAACAGGAGTGGGAGCGTCGGTACGGACATCAGGTGATGTACCGCTAAGACCTCTTCGCAGTAGCGGCGTTAGCCGCCTTATTCGTTGATTGCCCTCTGTCAAGTTGCAGAGGGTTTTTGTTTGGAGTGTTTTCTCCAGGCCTGTCGCAAAACCTGCTCGACGGAAAGCCCCTGATTCGGCCACCCTTTGTCGGGCTGAACGACCACGCGAAGACCCGCTGAGTTCTCCAACTCTTCGAGATACTGAACCGCTTGGGTTAGCGCATAGTGAACCTGTTCCTTACGCAAGCTCAGCGTCAAAAACGAACTATTTTCAAAGACCTCGGGATTGAGCAAGTTCTGGTAGTGGTCGGCAGAAAACCTCCAGTACAAATTTTCGCCTTGGACAATCTGATGTGCAGGTTCTTGTACTTGTAGGCAGTAGGGCACCCCACACGAACAGTTGTACAGATGAATCTGCCCACCTCGCAACCCGTGCGACAAAAGAGCTGCCAGGTCGAAATGTGCGTTTGTGCCTTCTCGAATCAAAGGCCGGCCATTGGCCCATGCCTGAACACTGACCCCAAGATACGTCAGCGGACCCTTTTTGGGGTCGTATTCTAAGCTCTGTTGTTCTTGCTTGAAAGTAAATTTCAAGTCGGCAGCGGCTTTCATGTTTTTGAAGGATGGTCACAAAATATCGTGTAGACTTTGTGCATCCAAACAGCCCCCTTCTCGACAAACGCGCCGCACCCCGTGCTCGAAAGCCCCTGGAGCTTAGGCTGGCCGAGTCTGTTTTTCCCTGCGCGCAGCCTTGGCTTGCGCTACCCGAAGGGCTCCTTGTGCGCGGTCCTGCGATTGCATTTTCGCGGCCTCACGCTCTGAGATGAGCTTGAACCGAGAGAACCATTCCTGAAGGGGGCGGTGCCACACCCCTACCTCAAAGGGCCAAAGGTGCTTGTATACGACGGAGCCACTCAGGTCTTCGGCATTCTTGGCCACAGTCAGCACCTGGTACAGCCCACCGTCTTGGTGAAGGTAAAACTCTCCTGGAGCAGGGTGTTCGTGCATAGAAATTCAGCCTTGAAAGTTGTCGTATTATAAGGTGTGCTACACTATAGCGAATTCAGCCCTTTTCGTAAAGTTGCATGTTCACCCTGAAGTATTTCGCCCAGACGTCCCGCAACGACCGATTGTGTCCCAACCATCGGAGTTTGCATGCACGTCGTTCCCCCGCACCAGACCTCTGTCACGCTTTTCAGTTCTGACGGAGAGGTTTACTTTTTCAAAACGCTTTCCCAAGCCCTTCGCGAGCTGGGCATGGCGTTCCTTTCTCGACACGTAGGCCCGCACTTTCGGGTCCACCTCTACGACCTTCCCGAGTCGGGCCCTCGCACCGGGTCCTGGCGCTCTCGGCCTGTTTACGCGTCCTGGCCGTACGTCATGCGCGATGACAACGGTGGCGTCGTGCTGGCCAAGGACTTCCTGAAACTGCATCCTTCTCAGCACACCGGAATTTCCGGTCGTTTCGGACACTGGAACGGGGAGGGTCCGGTTCCCGGCACCGGGAACTCTCGCTCCTGGAAGACCTATCGGCTGGGGCGCATTTATCGAGACCTTCGTCAGTCCCAAATCCTCGAAGAAGATGGCGAGCCGCCCCTTCGCTACGCGATGAAAAGCGGCAAGAAAGCCATTTCCTTCGACCGTCGCAGGGAACGGCGCACACAGCGAAACTGGAAAGCGCAGCGCCAGACGCAGTGGAAGTCCGTCTGAGCTGCTCACCGACAACGTCCAGCACTTCATGCGCGCTCCGGGAGCGCGCACAGCGATACTGATTGGTGCGGTAGGACGTGGTCTGGGACAAAAGGCCACCTCATTATGGCAGCCGATTATAGCACTTGGGCTTGGAAAATCGGTCGGCCATTCCTCCCCGCCCTGAAGGACGGGGCCTCCTGGCCGTCAGGGGGTGAAAAAAGAACTCACGCAGTACCAAGTTATCGAGCTCGCGAAGGCCAAGCATGCGGACAACCCGCTGGTGTCTGCGCTGCTAGCTACCCTCCTAGAGGCCCGTTGCGCTGTCGAGCAGCATCAACCGATGCTCGCCAGCTACTCGACCGCCATGCTGGAGCTGCTGCGGGACCCTTCGCAGCCTGGTCGCTCCATTCCGCATGCCAACACCGACCTTGTCACCAGTGCGGCCAAGATGGCCTCGGCGCTGGACCTGTACGCCCGCACGGTCATGAACCTGGCCTGCGTGTTGCAGGGGCTTGGCGAGGACATCGTCTACTGAGCGGCATGTTCTTTACGCGCCTTGTATCCGGATGGACACAAGGCGCGTAGTTTATGCTCATTTCACTTTATGGCAGCCGCTGTCTGCGGTAAAATGGTTCTTTTCTGCGCTGCTTTTCGCGAGTAGCCCAACTATCCGGAGACCCTCATGGGCGGCAATGCTTTACGTCACCATACTTCTACCCGACTGCACCGCCAGGTGTATGAAGGATTTTCCCAACGCTGCCTCGAGCGCTTGGGTGCGCTGTACCCTGCCAAGCGCATCGATGTCATCCAGGCCTATGGTGCCAAGCCTGATTTTGGCGACTGCGACATCTTGCTTGAGTCCGAGGGCTACAACCCTTTCGAAGCTGCCGAGGCGCTCCATGCCCTGGAAGTGGTGCGCAACGGTTCCGTGACCTCCCTGGGTGTGGTGGTGAACGAGACTCCTGGCGTCAGCCTGGAAGACAATGTCTTTCAGGTGGACCTTATCGCCCAGGACAGTGCGGGTTACAGCTTTGCCAAGAACTACTTTGCCTTCAACGACCTGGGAAACCTCATCGGTCGTATCGCGCACAAGCAAGGTCTCTCGCATGGGCATGCGGGCCTGCGCTACTACGTGCGGGACGGCTCGCACCTGCTGGGCGACATCCTGCTTACGCAGGACTACGACGAGGCGCTCGATTTTCTGGGCTATAACTGCAAGCGTTACGCTCAGGGGTTCAAGACCCTGGACGAGGTCTACGAGTTTGCAGCCAGTACGCCGTACTTCAATGTGGACATCTTTTTGCTGGACAACCGCAACCACGCCGCACGGGTGCGCGACCGCAAGCGTAAGACCTATATGGGCTTTCTCCAATGGTGCGAGGCTCGCCCGGGTCTGCCGGCCTTCGACTTTCCGAAGGACAAGTCGGTTTGGCTGGCGCGCATTGCCGAGCGCTTTCCGCGCTTCACGCAAGAGCTCGATAGCTTCCGCCATGCGCAGGCCGAACGGCTGGCCATTCGGCAAGTCTTCAACGGCGAGGTACTTTCTCGTCTGAGCGGACTGCAAGGCAAGGAGCTGGGTGGGCTCATGTCTCGCTTCAAGGAGTCTTTCGAATCTGCCGAAGCTTTTCGGGATTTTGTACTCTCTGGCGGAGAGGGGGGCATTGAACAGCGAGTTCGCGAGTTGCTTGCAACGAATTGAACTTTTGCCCCTACCCTGGACAGCTTGTCCAGGGTCTTTAGCTTAGTCCAAAGCTTTCTTTGAGGCTTTGCACCAACTTTAGTCCTTTTTCGCGTCCCGCGTTATTTTCCAAGATTTGCTGGCAACAGTCCTGAATCAGTCGGTGGACAAAGTTTTCGAGTTCAGTGTCTGTGAAAACCCAGTTTTGAGTATCAATACGGCCGGTCGTTTGCAAGGCCAGATTGGCAATTCGTTCGTTCATTTCGGCTCCGAATCTACAAGAGTCTTCTATGTAGCTCCGCTTCTTGGACGTCCTGCTCAAAGTGTTCTCGCCAAGAAAAACCACGCCCTGCAGAGCGAGGCGTGGAGTAGAAAGGCATAGGGCGCCAGGCCTCAAAGGAGTCCCAGTGCTTTCTTTTGGTCTTCGCTGAGCGCGGCCAACGTCGTTTTGCGCAACTCTGCCAAACGTCGGGCTTCTTCAGCTTCGGCATTTTGGCGAACTAGTTCTGCGAACATTTCTTCGCAAAACCGCACGGCGGTGTCTTCTAGGTCGACAAAATCTTTCCGGTTGATAGACGCCTGGGTGTAGTCGCCTTTCCAGCGAATGCTGACCACTTGTTTTAAGGGGTCGACTCCGACCCAAGGCTCGCACTCCAGAGGGCCGAACATCCGTTCGCGCTCCTTTTCCGAGCGGTAGTTCAGCAGGGCCTTCTCACGCAGCATGACGCCTCGTAGTGCGACGGACCAAAGACGCAACCACAGCAGTTCTCGGTTGTTCTCGAACTCCTCATCGGCCTTGGCTTCTTGTTGCTGCCGCTCAAGCCGCTTGGCTTCTTGCCGAGCTTTGCGGGCTTGGAGGCTCGCTTGGGAAATGGGATTCTCAGTCTTTGCTTTAGGGTTTCTGGTAGGGGTTGGCATAGCAGTCCTTTGGAAATGCGCTGTTTAGTTCTTTTTGATATAGCGAATAAGCTCTAAACACAAGCTGGTCGCTACACCAAAAATAGCGGCTCTATGTCGGCCACGAGGACATCTTTATGAACTTTGAATGTTTGCAGACTCTGCAAAACGCCTCTGCTCAGGAACTATTCGCCCTGTTCAGCGATGCGCACATTTCCGAAAATGCGGGCAAGTGGTGCATGCGATGGCTTTTGTCACACCGAACTTTGGTTGCCTACAACATTTTGTGCCAACTGTATGGGGTAGACGTTTTCTGCACTGATTTTTCTTGTGCAAATAGCAACACGGAAACTCCTCAATGGACCTATGCAGACTCTGTTTGGTTAAGCCACAGAGATTTTTTGTCTGGCACTTTTTCGAAATACGCCTCCGAAGAAGAGGCTTTTCGGCAGGCTGTTCTCAACAAGCAACTGGAATCTGCTTTTTTTTCCGAACAAGTTTCAGGCCCGCTTGACTATTGATTCGATATCCGCTGTGATACGCAGCGGATATTGCTTTTTTCTGTTCGCTTGGGAAGCAGTCTTTTTTGATGCTCGGTGTTCGGGTTTGCGCTATACGCGAGGTAATCAGCCCATTCTCGTACATCGTTCCGCACGCGTCAATGTCTATCCTGCCCACCTCCGATGTGTCGCATCAAGAGGCACCCAGCTCTTTTCGCACTTTAAGCGAACAAACTCTTGTAGGCTTGATTTTACTGTGCGCCCGCCTGTGGGGCCTGGAGTCTCAAAAGCCTGCTTTTACGAAAAAGCACCGTGAGCACTTTCAATCCCTCGCACAGGACGCAATGCGCCTCGTTCGTCTCAAAAACCGACGCAAAGTTTCTGCTCCTGAGTTCAGTCCTGATTGGTTCAGCCAACTCGACAAATGGGAGCTTGTTCGTGCCCCAAGTCAAGAATCCTTCGAAAAGTCCGCATGGAAACGCGGTGCCCAGTCTTCACTCTTCTACCTCTTGTTGATTTTTTCAAGGGAGGGAGAGTTTCCTCGTCGGCATCACGCGCAATCGGACTTGAAAAACTGGGCAGGCCTTGAGCAGTTTACCACTTCGAGTTGGGGACTGCTTCCCGCCAGCTGTCAGTCTGACTTGGAGGCATTCCAGAATTTTGCAAATCCTAAGTCCTCTGCTATATAAGCCGATTTTTGTGGCCTCTGGCTGGATTGCACAACTACGGTACACCGCCCTTACTTGTCCTATTTTTTTTGCTTCGTAATTTCTTCTGCATTTTCTCCATGCCCGTTTCAAGCCTACTGCCTTCTTCCGTTCCCACCGCCTTGTTTGTTCTCGGAGTTGGTGGCTCCGGAAAAAGCACACTATCCGAAGCGTTTGTTCAAAAGCAACTCTCCCAGTCCGGTTGTTGGTGCATCGTAGACAAGGATGTCGTCGGGTCTGTTTTTGTTTCTTCGTTTTTGGAATGCAAAGGGTTGGACCCTGAGGACCGGGACAGCGACGCCTATATGACGCTCTGTCGCGACTTGGAGTACGCAACTTGTCTGCGGATTTCAGCCCATCAGCTAAACCTTGGTTGCAACGTGATTCTTCCTGGGCCTTGGAGCAGAGAGCTTAGTGCAGGCTTGCTTTTTTCTGCCGAGTCCCTTGGGCTACCACCGTGCAATCTCCGTCATGTTTATTTGCATACCAGTCACGATATGCTTTATCAGCGTATCGCTGAACGAAACTCACCTAGAGATACATGGAAGCTTTCTCACTGGGAAGAGTACCTCCAACGTGCAGACCGCATGGCGGTGCTCGCGCAGAAAAAACAAATCCCCGTGATTCAATCTGCAACGCCATTAAGTCAACAAATTGAACTCCTGCAACAGTTGCTGGATTAAAAAAATCGCTTAACGTGATAAAATCCTCATTTTGGAAAATAGTTGCTATACAGACTTGAGCAGCCAGCGAAAAGGTAGCGCCTCGTAGCTCACTGTTTGCTGAAACTGGAGTTCGCTCCCTTTCAGCGCCCCGCGGAAGCCCAGGACCGCCACCTGGGGGCGCAGCAACGACGGTTGCTTGGGACGCCGATTCCCGTTATTCCGCAGCCAGGACTTTGTGCCTGGCTGTTTCATTGCAGGGGTCGCGCGTGCGGACACAACAACCCTCTTTCGGCCATGCCCCACGGCAGGGCGCACCCGTGGACCCGTTGCACCGGTCCGCCGAATAAATCGCCTCCTGGAAGTTCCAGGAGGCGAAGGTCAATCAATGCATGTTCAGGTTCTAGCCTTGCAGGCCCACGAACTCGGCTTGCACTTCCAGGCTGGCGGCTTCCTGCTTGAGCTCACTCAGGCGAACGCTTACGCGAACACCGAGGTCCAGCCACTGGCTTTCCTGTTGCCAGCATTCCTGCTGGTCATTCCAGGTGCAGTTTGCAGCGAGCAGGCTCGTATCGGCAACCCAGACCGCTGTGTCCCAGTTCTGGACCACTACCTTGATGCCCCGCTTGGAACTCGTGGCCACCTGGCCCGGCAGCACCTGGCCCGCGTGTTCTGCCCAGAGGTTACGCCGCTTGATGCGGTCCATTCCCCAACGGCTGGCCAGATTGGCCTGGCGAGAGAGCTTGGAGCACTGTTCGGCCACGGCCAGCACGTCTTCGACTTCCTCGCCCAGCAACATACGGTGCACCATCAAGTCGGCATAGCGCCGGATGGGGCTCGTGAAGTGGGTATAGGTCAAGAAGTCCAGGGAGTAGTGGCTCGATTCCTGCGGGGTGTACACGGCCGAGGCAAACGAGCGGCGCACGCGCCATTCGATGCTTGCCGCCAGGGCGTGCGTCTTGTGCGCGCACAGCAGCTCGCGCAACTGGGCCAGTGTCGGGCGCTCGACGGCGTCAATGCCCACACGGGCCAGCCATTCCCTGGTTTCGGCCCACTTGTCCAGGTCCACGCCTTGGTGATGCCGAAACAGCGTGGCTTCTCCATTGAGCGCCAGATGCGCGGCGGCCACGCGATTGGCCAGGAGCATGCACTCCTCGACCAATTCGTGTGCCAGCGTGGGCTGCTCCCAGGCCAGGCCGTAGCGGCCGTCTTCCAGGATGCGCAGTCGCGGCTCCGGATGACGCTGCTCCATCAGCCCGCGTTGCGCGCGCTGCGCCGACATCACCCGGTGCAGCTTGGTGAGGTCACTCAGCACGGCAGACACGGCTTGCTGGTGCAAAGGAGCCACGGCCTCTCCCAGCGAAGCTTTACCCAGGCAGACGTCGGTGACGCCCTCGTAGGTCAGCCTCGCGTGGGAGCGCATGACCGCACGGCCGATGTGGTAGTGCTCGATGCGTCCGTCCTCGTTGATGTCCATCTTGACGACCACCGCGTAGCGGTCCTCGCCCGGGTTGAGCGAACACATGCCGTTGGACAAGACCTTGGGCAGCATGGGAAGCACCTCGTCGGCAAAGTACACACTGGTGCCGCGCAAACGGGCTTGCTGGTCCAGTGCGCCGCCGGCAGGCACGTAGCGCGACACATCGGCAATGGCCACGTACAGTTCCAGCCGTTCGGGGTGGGCGCGTACGTAAATGGCGTCGTCGAAGTCCTTGGTGCTCTGGCCGTCGATGGTCACGAAGGGCACGGCGCGAAGGTCAGTGACGCGCTCTGCAGGCTGCACGGGCTGCTTGCAGGCCTTCTCGGCTTCTCGCAACGCTTCTTCAGGCCATGCGGCCTGCAGGCGCCACTTGGCTTTGGCGTACTGCGTATCGAACTCTCGTTCATTGCGCGGTCCCAGACGGGCCACGACTTCGCAGTCCACGGTGGTGCCAAGGGGTGCTGCTTCGGCCACGCGTACTTGCACGACATCGCCAGGTCGGGCGCCTTGCAAGTCGACCACCTTCAGCCGCGGCGGCACCGGCTCATCGGGCACGAAGCCCACGCTTCCCGAGGGGGCGAGCACGAGCTCTCCTAGCCAGAAGCTTTCCGGACGGTGCACGAGGTGCATGCGCTCGACGGCGAGCTGTCCGTTGCGGGGGTTGACCCCCAGGCGGATGCGCACACGGTCGCCGCTCAGGTGCGGCTTCATCAGGGGAGGGGGCACGAAGTGGCTCTCGCCCGTATCCAGTTCCGCGAAGCCGAAGCCTCGCTCATGCGCTCGGAGGGTGGCCTCCTGCGCGTCTTCCAAAATAGATAGGTTCATGGTTGTATTTTCACTTTCTTGAATGAGTTCCTTCTGTCTGTGTAGCGAGCGTTCTTGTTCCTTAGCCTCAGACCTTACAGGCCAGAGAGCCCGAGGCCGTCGTTGCCGTATGTGGCGCCTGAACATGTTCTACTCGCACCCCTTTTCTGGGCCGGCCCGTCGCCCGGCTGCGCCCAGGTTAAGCTGTCTGGCCAGGAGGCCGGTCAAGCGGCGGCAAGGCCGAAGGCCTTGGCTCCCCAGTGCCTACACAAAAGGCCCTTCCAAGAAGGGACGTAGGGGCGGACGGCCCCGGAGTGCCTGTGGAGCCCACCTCAGACGCAGGGTCGCTCAATCGACCTTCCTTTGTGCACTGGGTGTTAAAGCAGGAACCTCAAGGAAGCGGAAACGCTTTCCAGGAAACCCTTACCAAACGCGTTAGCGTTTTGCGGCGGGAGGACGTCATACAACTTTTGTTTCGACACTTCCAGGAATCTTCTATGCCACTGACTCGAACTTTTTTCTGTTTTCTGGGTGCCTGCGCAATATTGCTTGCAACGGATATGCTGATGCTTTCTTTTGCACATGCGGAAGCCGTCACGAGCTCTGCTCAACAAACGGTATGCCAAGAGCAAGCCTCGGCGTCTTCTCTTCAAACCGTAACCCGCTGTACGGTGTACTCGGATGCTGCGCATCGGCACCCACTGAAGTATACCCAGTCGTTGTGCACCCATAACCTGCTGAACCAAGGTAGCGAGCTTCAAACGTTGTGCACCGATACGGTGCGCTATGCGAACGGACAAGCTCAATCGGCTTCAAAACTTGAAGTCTCTCGCTCGGTCACGTATCAAAAGCTCCAGGCTTCGGTTCGCCATTAAGGCCTTGCGCATTTTACCTCGTCTACTGTTTCAAGCTGTGGCGTACGGCGTCATCCCCAAGCTTTTCGGCCTAGACGGTTTTCGAAGTTGTTTACCAAGAGGCTTATATGCAGCCCATCACATGGCCCGACATTTGTTTTGGCCCTTGCAATCTTTACAGTTTTCCGCCTTTGTGGAAAATGGACCCTCTGTTCATGCGCGAATTGGAACGGCTTCCCCAGACCCCTCCAACAGAGTTACAGCTGCCCACCTCTAAGGTAGAGGCGGCGCACTGACGATTCCAGGGCCGTCCCGTTTGCTTTCGGGATGGCTTTTTCTTGCTGAATGTTCGATTTTATCGGGTTTTTGGCTTCGGGTCCCTGGGCCGCGGTAGCTATACGCCCTACAACTGACTTTACAAATTGAGCATCCATGAAACGCGCACAAAAGGGAGTTACCCTCGTCGGGATGGCCATTGCCGTCCTCATCGCCGGGCTTCTTACCGTATCCGGCCTTCTGGCATTGCAGGCTTTGCAGGAAGAAAATACCGCTGCGAACCTTGCAAACGGATTGACAACTGCCGACAACGCGATTTCATCTTACGCCACTATTTACTACTCCCAGCTTGTCAATTCCCAACCTGTTTGTGCAGCAGGGGGAACTCCCTGCGTGGCTTCTCCTCTTGCCCCTACTTCGGCCGAACTCAAAACACTGGGCATTTTGCCTTCGAATTTTCAGTCTACGGCCTATACGGGAGGCCAGTGGCAATTCCAGGTGCTTTTGACCCCAGTTGGTTGCTCTGCGACGACTTGTAATGTTTCCTGGGAGGCCTATCTCAATACTCCACCTAAAACCACCTCGGGTGCGGTAGATGTCGCACTGGTAGGTGACGCGGCAAATCGAGCGGGTATTTCCGCCGGGTACAGCTCAGCTGCCAATCCTACTGTTATCGAAGGCCTTCGTGGAGCGTGGACGCAGCCTAATCCACAAGGAGCCCAGGCTGGAATTCTCATGGCAATGGGCAGCTACAATTCTTCCCAGTTTTCTGTCTATCTTCCTCGAAGCGGGGCATTGCCCATGACCGGAAATCTGGACCTGGGAACGCACAACATCAACAATGTGGGCTCCGTCAACGCGTCAGCAGGCTATAACGTAACAGGAGGTGGGCAGTTCACGTCCGACCAGGGCGGTTCTTTGGAATTGGGCGGAAACAATTCTACCGCGGGGAGTGGCACCCCTTATATCGACTTCCACCTCTCAGGACAAGGAGTCCAAGACTATAACGCCCGTATCATCAATGACAGCAATGGTCACCTGACCTTTGCTGCGTCTACTGGCGAAGCCTCTTTGTCGGCTGGCAATATCTCGGCGGATTCCCTTGCCAATACATTTGGCACAAACGGAACGTCACAGTTTACAGCTACCAACCCTGGAAACGGCCCTGCAGGTATCGCACTGAACAGCAATGCTGGAACTTATGGCGCCAGGATTCAGACCAACCCCACAGATAGCAACACGCTTGAAATCACAGACCAATCCGGAACTGTGCTGACGGGATGGAACGGCTCGAATATGACGGTTTCCGGCAGCATCCGCCCCGAGCTCTCGGTATCTCCTGCGGCTGCTTGTTCAACGCCTGGAGCCATGGGTCAGAATGTCGATGGCAGCGGCCAGATTCTTGTGTGTCAATATGGCGTATGGACCCCTCTCGGAGGCTGGGACGTTCGTATTGGGCACTATGATGTCGGCGGTTCTTTCAGTAATCTTGTTCCCATTCCTTACTGTGGAGCCAGTGCTTCTGCAACACCGCTCGTGGACGTAAGTATCGAAGGGTTTTCCGTGGACACTACTGCAACTGTGAATACCGTAGTAGGGACCTCAGGCTCGAATTATTCCATCAACTTTACCGACGGAAGCGGTGCCTCTATTTACTCTACCGTGCGAGCCGTAGCTGTCACATACTGCAATTACGGGACCCCATGAAGCAAACAAAAAACGTCTGAAATTTCAATTTGGAATACTGGGTGCTATATGCATTTGTCAGGCTTGAGCCTGCCACCTTTTGTCAACTTTTCTTGGAGTTTTTTCTCAATGTTCTCTCTCATCATCGCCATCATCGCCATCGCCCTGGTCGCCGTTCTGGCCCTGGCCACCGTGTACTACGGCGGCTCCGCCTTCAACCAAGGCTCGACCAACGCTGCCGCTTCCAAGCTCATCAACGAAGGCCAGCAAATCGCTGCTGCCGTCCAGATGCTGCAACAGAACCGTCTGACCGGCGTGACCGACAGCATCACTGCTGTCTCCGGTCTGGCTCCTTCCTACCTGTCGACCGTTCCGACCGACTACAACGGCGCCGCCTCCCTGGCCCCGACCAGCGTGGCTTCCTTCGTGACCACCAACGCTTCGGTCTCCGCCGCCGTCTGCTCGGCCGTCAACGCCCAAGCCGGCATCACTGGCACCGTGGCCGCTGGCGCTACCGGCTACCTGTTCGGTTGCGACACCTCCACCGGCACGACCGCTGGCGACGTCTGGTACGCCATCTAATCCCCTCGGGGTTAGGCAAGAAAGCGGCTTCGGCCGCTTTTTTGTTTTCAAAAGTGCGGTCTTTGGTGTTTACGCAGTCGTTGGGATACCGCAACGCTGGTATTTACTTCCAGTATCGTAAAACATACAATGAGTGCATGAATACAGTTCGGTTCGTTCCGCGTAGCGCCTTCATGGGCAAGTCCGAAGCTTTCGCTAGAGCAGCCCTTCGCACTATCGCAGCCTTTGGACTTCTCGCAATTTTGTCATTCGGCGCTTATCGTGTGGAACAGCTGTCTTTGCGTGTAGCAAAGTTTCATGTTTTGGCCCAACGGGCTATGTCCCCCGTCTGTGCGTTGAAATGCATCAAAGAGCTGAACGCGCAGGCGGTTCATCAGACAGGCCACCCTCTTTTTATGTTGGCTCGCGGCCTGTCTTCGACCTATCGCTCGCACATTCCCTGGGAGAACTGCACCATCGTGCAAAGCGGGCTTCCTGGCGTGGACTTTTATCGGCGGCCCAAGCCCCCTATTGTGGCCTGTTCGACACTTTCCGTGTACGCACAGGAACGGTTCACAAACGTTCTTCGAAAAGCTTCCCGTGCTGAGCTCGTGCGAGAGCTTGCTAATCAGGCTACTGACCTTTCGTTGCCGTTCTGGTCTTAAGCATATCCTCCGCGCATCTAGGCGTTTACTTAAAGTGTTGATGTTCCGGACTCCACGACTGCAAGGGTCGTGGAGTCCTTGTTTTTCCAGTACCAGACTGGAGAAGCATCAACAGCAAACGACGGCCGTAGCCGCGCCCGGGGTCCTAGTCGTCCCAGGCTGAGCGCCTCTCTTTCGTCCCCTGCAGGGTCCTGCCTCGGCAGGAGAAGCGGCGTCGACCCGGGACGCCACCCACTGGCGCAGCTGCGTGCCCCAGCGCTTGCGGTGACGTCCCAAGCCCCGAGCGACATCCTTCCATTGCGCACCTGCCAGGGCCGTCATGCTCTGCAGTTCGCTTCAGAGTTTTAGAACTGCACGTTGCAGTCTTAGCACTTCCAGGTGAAGCAACTCAATACGCTCCAGAACTTTTGTGCGCATCTCCGTGGTTGCGGGGGGCCTGGGCCCGAAGTAGGCGAACACCCCCAAGGTCTGAACGCACACCACAGCAGTCCAGCCCATTGTGCCGGACTCCAGGATGTCGGAGTGATTGACCAGGCCTGAGAATTTTTCTCCTTGTGCCTTTCCTTTTCCTGGAAACACGGCTGCTTGCAGTTTGGAGTGTTTTACCAGGTGTACAGGGTATCGTTGTGGTTTGGGCCCTCCCAGGATATACCGCCCCCACTCCTGCAAGGCGTCCTGGCAATAAAACTCGAAAGATGCTGATGTGGCGGCTCCTTTTTGCAACCAGGTTCTTGTTGGATTGAAGTGGAATCGTGTAAGCCCTCTTTCACTTTCTGGCCAATGCCGAAGGGCAGTCACAAATCTCCACAGGATGCTCACCATCGCGCGATGTAACGTTTCATCGGATTGCAGTACTGCAACACGGTACCCGTTTTTGTCCAACTCTTCGCGCAATTGGGTCTCCAGTGCGCTCAGTACTGTGTTGTCGCACTTTCTGCATAACAAAGGCAATTTGGCCAGGTCCTGTGAAGGCCGGTACGGTGGTTGGTTGCTGTAAAACAATCCCCCGTTGGCAGGATGCATCTTGCGAAAAAATCTTGGCAAAAGATGGCTTTCCACGCAAGGGTGCTCATCTTGTTCGCACAGGGGACACTTGACCAGCCCCAGCAAAGGATTGCAGTACCTGGCGGTGTCGGGTGCAGTTGGAGGGTGGATTGTCGAAAGCTCGGGCACGATGAAGCGAAGTGTTTTTTCTTCTAGAAATCACACTTCCAAATCGAGCCCGCAGACTCCGAATGCAGGGTCTGGCAGCCTGGCTCAGACTCTGTGCTTCCATGCTCAGCCGCGTCCTACAGCAAAGGCAGGCCCCCTGTGATGGCATCGACCTCTTGCGGCCATCCGGGGCCCACTGCCAGCGCTGTGAAGGTTGGCTCCTTGAACTCTGTTAGTCCGGAGTCCTGAATAAGCTTGCACGGCAGGCCAGCAAGTTTGGCTTGTCGATGGATTCCGAAAAGTTCTTCTTCGCTGTTGACGCTTACACAAATCTTCTTGAAATGACCCGAAGCCAGCCAATTCCACTCTGCTTCACCCAAGCGAAAGGTCACACTTTGGAGCCCTGCGTCAAACGAGGCGTTTTCCAACAAGGCTGCCCAGCTTGCATGCGCACCCTGGGAAACCATCTTACCCTTTCGCATGTTCAGGTCTTTTCGTAACACGATAACTTGCTTGGGACTGTTCTCAGACAAGGGCAACATAGGCAGAAACTTGGCGGGATGCCTAAGTGCCTGCGCTTCTCGAATCAACATACGCAGCATCTGAGGAACTGACAGTTCGGCGTCAGCAGCCATGGATTCCAGGGCTTGTACGTAATCTGGAGGCAATTCGCAGGTAAACGAGTTCTGGGTCATGGGCTATTTTTACGGAAAGCGGGATGAGCCGAATTGTATCAATATTCTGCTTGTAGAGGAAGAGCTACTGCTGTAAAATTAGAGCAGCCTCTTTCGAAATCGAACAAGAGGCTTTTTCCAGACCTCTTTGATAACCATGAAAAAATCCATTTCCACTATTGCCGTCGTGCTTTCGACTGCGCTGTTCGCAGGATGCGCCCAGCTCCCCAACCTCGGCTCTTCGCAAGGCTCTTCAACAGCCGGCTCGACGTCGTCCGGCAAAAAACTTGCAGCCCAGACCTGTGCTTCCCCCATGGGAACGGTAGCCATCGATATGGACACCTCGCAGAGCTGGTACAGCATCTTCACCAGTCAGTACCAGCTACCTAGCCTTGTGCCTGTCATTCGGCTGATTGTGCAGCAGTCCAATTGTTTCGTCGTCGTGGACCGCTCTACTGCGCTGAATCAATCGATGCAGGAACGACAACTGTCCAACGAGGGCCTTCTGCGCAGCAATTCGAATTATCACGGTCAGCAAATTGTGGCTGCGGACTACACCTTGGAGCCCTCGGTGACGTTCACCAACAACAACATGGCCGGAGTTGCGGGGTTGCTCGGAGCGTTTATTCCCGGTGCGGGAACCGTGGCAGCCAGCGTCAATATGAAACAGGCCCAGGCCAGCCTGGTCATGGTGGACAACCGCTCCAGTGTTCAACTCGCGGCGGCCACAGGGACGGGGCAGGGTCTGGACATCGGAGGGTTTGATGCCGGCACCATTGGCAACAAGTATGGCTCTCTCGGAGCGTATGCCACTACTGCGCAAGGCAAGGTCGTGCTGGCGGCGTTTATCGATGCGTATGCGCACCTGGTTCAATCCGTCAAGGCTTACCGCGCGCAGCACATTGCGGGCGGCATGGGCACGGGAGGGGCTCTTCAGGTGCAAGGCGCTTCGAGTGGTGTGACTGCCTCGCAAGCGCCAGCCCTTAGCCTGAGCGTGCGCGATGCGCAACTGGACCTCAACGAGCTGGGATACTCGGTGGGCCGTCCCGATGGCATCATGGGCCCGCATACCCGCTCAGAACTTCGTCAGTTTCAGGCCGCTTCGCACCTTCCCGCCACGGGCCTATTGGATGCGCCCACTGCGCAGGCGCTTCAGAAGCAGACAGCTCGTTGACCCTCAGACCTCGCCGCGCAGGCTTCGGCCTTCAGGCCGGAGTTAGCGGCGCCTTTGCGCTTCAAAATACGAACTGGTAATCTATACAGCGCCATGAAGAACGTGTTGCGCGCCTACAAGTTCAGGCTCTATCCCAGCGAGGCCCAGAAGGCCGCGCTGGCGCAGACCTTCGGCTGCGCACGCTTCGTCTACAACCACTTCCTGAGCGAGCGCAGCCAGGCTTGGAAAGAGCGCCAGGAAAGCTCCAGCTACGCCAAGGATTGCAAGGCG
>JAEHJW020005148.1_pt1 | contig 40611 bp, 50 predicted proteins | sample 9271431 | NCBI WGS metagenome assembly JAEHJW02 | reverse complement strand
AAACTTATCCGAAGTTCGCCGGTGACCACCCGCGAAACTGACCGGCCGCTACAGCGCTTTATCGATGAGCGCGCGTCCGGTCAGCTTCGCTACCCTCAAAACCTACACCACGCGCCGGGACACGACCCGGGCATATCCGCTAGCTTTCGCTATGGATTAGGCTTGAGGCAGCTTTTCCAATCGCTTTGCACCCATTTCGAGCAACCGGGCGATTTCATCGGATGTCCGCTGGACGGCAAGCTTGAGTGCGTCGTCAATGTGGATGTAATCCTGCGTCACATTCTGCGAGGCATGGCCCAACATGGCGCGGATCGTCAGTTCGGAGAACCCGAGTTCGCCGGCCATACTGCCGAATGTGTGCCGCAATGTATGAGGCGTAACGCCTTTCAATTCGACGAGCTGACAAACACGCTGGAGCACCGAGCCGACGGCGGTAAACGGTCCGTCTGATGACATGGACGGGAACACATAAGGGCTGCCCGCCACCTCTGGCTGCGTCATAACGACTTTGGCGGCTTCGGGTCCTAGCGCGCGGATCTGCGCATCGCTTTTCGTGTCAGGGAAGGCCACATAAAGGCCATGTGCATTGACCCAGGCGCGCTGCATCGCCTGCGCCTCCTCTCGCCGGTAGCCGGTAAGAATAAGGGTGCGGATGACCGCAAGGCCTGTCGGACTGTCTCCTCTGCGTTCGGCGTAGGCCAGGCCCTTGCCAAGCATTTCGATCTCTTTCGAGCTCAGGCGCCGGGTCCGCTTCTGGGTCGCAAGCTTTTTAGCGCCCTTGGTAGGATGCTGATCAATCAGGCCCTTGTGCTTGGCGTGGCCAAGGATCGCCTGCAATGTGCCGACGCAGCGGCCTGCTACGCCGGGGCCACCGGTGGCTTTCCCGCCGCGACCGCCAGATCGCAGCTTCGCGGTTTTGCCGTGCAGAACGTCGGTCTGCATCTTCTCGACATCGGCAATCGTCAGGTGCCGCGCTTTGCGATTACCCAGCAGCGGCTTGATGTGCGTCTCAATGCGGCTCTCATCCATGTTCAGGGAAGACGTCTTGATCGGACGATTCCGGCGGCCGAGCAGATTTCCGGCGCGAGCCTCCTTCAGATACCAGTCGCACATCGCCGTGACCGTCATCTCTGCGCGCGCCGCGATTACCTCTTCTGCAGGGTCCAGGCCCGCCGCAACTTCACCCAGTTTGATCTTGGCCAGATCGCGGGCCTGCTCGACGGTGATCAAACCAAAACGCCCGATTTTGACCCGGCGGATACGCCCTTCCTGGTTCACATATTGGATGACGAACGACTTCACGCCGCTCGCTCCAACCCTAATTCCGAACCCTTTGATCTCGGTGTCCCAAAGGAAGCTCTGTCCGGATGCCGGAATCGATAAAGCGTCGATATTCCGCTTGTTTAGCTTCGCCAGTGCCATTCAGACCTCCAAATCATATTACGCGGACCCTGCCGGAGGGCAAAAGTAACAGTAACGTAATAGGATTTTATCGTTTCGAGGCCAAGAGACGGAAATGCGCTTCGGCATAAAAACTCTTAAACCGTTGTTTTATCGTAGTATCTACAAGAACCGGATACTGCCGAAAAGGCTGACCCTAACGTTGCCAAGGTTGGGGTCGAGGGTTCGAATCCCTTCGCCCGCTCCATCGTTACCATACATTGAAATTCCCCCCGCCTGGGGCGCGTCCGTCCCGGTCGCAAGCGCCAGCATGGAATTCAGGCGCCCCGTAACTTCAATCGTCACGCCCTTCGCGCTGGTCGCCTTCGGCCGGACGTGGACGCTATTGATCAGCGCGCGCAATTTCGGGATCGCTTCCAGTCGGGCTTCAGGGTTTTCCGCCAGCGCCGCGTTCAGCTTGGCGACCTGGGCGCGATAGTCCGCCACGATAGTCGGGTGAAGGGCGACGACGGGGAGCTGTTCAAGCTGTTCCAGTTCGGCCGCCAGCGTGTCGCGTTCCGCCCGCGCCTTCCCCAGAACTTCCCGGATTTCGACAAATTCGTCCGCCCCGTCGGCGACCGCCATGACAAGGCGTTCGACCTTGGCGACGGCTTCGCGGTGGCGCTTCTTCAGCCGTTCGCTTTCGCGCGCCAATTCCTTCGCCCGGCGGGCATGTTCCAGATGATATTCGCGGACATAGATTTCGATCAGGTCCGGGTCCAGCATGTGTTCCTGAAGCCCGGACAGGACGCGGGCTTCCATTTGCGCGGTCGAAATCGTCCGGTTGTTGTCGCACGCGGCCGGTCCGCCTTCGCGGTGGCGCGAACAGCCCCAGCGTTCGGTCCCGATGATCGTCCAGGCGCCGTCACAGACGCCACAGCGCACGATCCCCGAAAGCATGTGCTTCGGCCGCCTGGACTGTTCAGGGCGCCGCGTCTGGACCTTCCCCAGCATGTCTTGCACCGCTTGCCATAGCTGATCGTCCACGATCCGAAGTTCAGGGACGTCTTCGATCAGCCATTCGCTTTCCGGGTTCGCCCGGATCAGCGCCTTGCGGGTCCGGGGATCGACCATTTTCCGCGTCCGGTTGAAGATCAGCTTCCCGACATAGAGCTGGTTTTGCAATATGCCGTTCTTCCGCTTCCGGTCCCCGTATAGGGTGGACGCGCGCCAGAAACTGTTCCCGCCGGATCGCGGCTGGACGGCTGGCACGCCTTCAGCGTTCAGGCGATCCGCGATCATGCGCGGACTGACGCCCGCCGCATATTCCCGGAAGATGCGCCGGACGACTTCGGCCTGATCGTCGTCGATTTCGCGCAAGCCCCTGATCAGCTCGCCGCGTTCGTCCAGCTTGTTCGCCTTGCGATAGCCATAGGCGATCCCGGCGGCGCTGCGCTTTTGCGATATGGTCCCGCGCTGTCCGCGCTTCACCTTGGCGGCAAGGTCTTTCCGGAACTGGGCGTCCATCAATCCCCGGAAGGTCGCCGTGATTTCGGTCACTTCGCCGTCGGACAGGGTGAACAGCCGCGCGCCCGCGAAGGTGAGGCGTTCCCGGATTGTGAAGGCGTCGCCCTGGTGACGGGCGATCCGGTCCGTCGCTTCCGCCAGAACCTGATCGACGCCGCCCGCTTCGACGCGCGCCAGCATGGCGTTCAGCCCAGGGCGTGCCCCTTCGTCGATCCCGGCGGCGCCGCTGATCGCGAAGTCCGTGAAGACGTCCACGACGTCCCAGCCTTCCCGATCCGCGCGGTCGCGGCAAAGTGCGACCTGATCTTCAATGGACCGGGCGTTCTGAAGCGTCGAACTGAAGCGGGCATAGATAACCGTCTTCATGGATCAAGCCGTTTCAACAGCCAGTGGATCCAAGTAAAGGGCGGCGCGGTGCGCAATGTTGCGATGAAATCCCGCAAGGCGATATTGGCGACACGCCGCTGGAATAGACCTGTTCGTTCCAGTCGCGGACGCGCGGCGGCTGGCAAAGCAAGTTCTTCAGCCAGTTCCAGCCATGCGCGATCTTCCAGCGACTTCATGCTGTCTTCCATCCTTTTCTTTCAAACGCGCAATATCGCGCGCCGCGTTCGCCCGCGCAAGCGCCTTCACGAAGTCCACGACTGAAGGGTCAACCGGGGGCTTCATGCTTCCCCCAGCAATATCTTCAGCGCGACTTGTCCGCCGTGCGCATTGCAATAGGGCTTCCCGTCGATTTCGACCGTCGCTTGACGGACGCAACGCTTCGGATCGACGTCCAGCATTTGCCCGGTCGCTTCGTGATAGGAAGACCGTCGCGTCGCGCCCGGACCATATCGCTTCGCCCGCCAGCCCGGCGCGTGCGTCGGATCGGCGACCTGGACGCTACACTGGGGCAGCGGCGGCCGTTCGGCTGGCGGCTGGACAAGGCGACGGACGGGCTTCACCCCCAGAATTTCCACGGCTGGGGCTGAAGCCCAAGGGACAGATAGAGGGGATGGCGGGGAAGCCCGGTCGCCGTGAACGCCAGCGCATGAAGCGGCACCTTCGCGGCGCCCAGCATCGCCCGGACCCTATGTTCCCGTTCGCGGTGGACGCCATGCGCGCCCCATGCGGCGATATTGAGCGCGGACGCGGCGACCGCCAGTCGGATCGCTTCGTCATTGAAAGGACCGACGGGATCGCGCTGGCGCTTCATGGCGGCCGGATCGGTCGCGCGCCATGCGAACAGGTTCCAGACGATCAGCCCGCCAGCGCCGCCAGCGGTCGCCCGCGTCTGGCAACGGGTGACAGTCGGGTCCAACTGCAAATGATCGGCCGTGGACGGGTTCAGCATCCCGAACGACCAGAACGGCCGGGCCGGGTTCCAGACACGCCAAAGCAGATAGCGGAAGCCTTCGCACGGGCTGAAGACCGCGCCAGCGTCCCCGGCGATCCCGTCGGCGATCCTGACGTCCGCCCGCTTCAAGCCGTCCAGCATGGCGCCCAGGGCGTCGAGTGCGGGCGTCATGCCTTGATCCCCAGCGGATAGCCGTCGTGGATTACGCCGTCGAGCTGGCGACCTAGCGCCTTGATCGCTTTCTGATTTGCGCCTTCCCATTGCTTGAACAGGAAGGGGACGCCCGCTTCGGCGCACTGGTCGCGAAGGAACCGAAACCAATCCGGATCGGCGTGACGAAACGCGCGGCCGCTTTCGCCGCCAGTTATGATCCAGTGAATTGCAGACAGGTCGCCCAGATCGACACGCCCAAGCAACGGTTCCATAGACAGGAACCGAACGACGGCCGGGATCGTGACAAGATGCGCTTTGCGGCGATCATATTCAGCCTGATTTTCAGCCGTGCAACCGATCCAGACGTTCGGATAGCCGTTCCCCCAGTCGCCCGGCAGATACTTTGCAAGGTTCTGCGGCCGCTTCGTAAGCAACAGCCAGTCCAGGTTCGGCGTCGCCCGGATCAGCGCCCAAAGATCGTCCCGCCATTGTGGCAGGATCGACGAATGATTGTCGCCGACGTCGGCAAGGCTGGCGCAAAAGACGCGTGGACGGCTGGCGGCGCCTTCAGCTTCGCGGTTCCATTTGACCGGGTTCCCCCAGGTCTTCGTCCGCGTTCGGCTGGCGTGCGGTCCCCAGCGGGTTGCCCCGCCCTGAAGTCCGCGCGCGTCCCAAGCCTCTGCATAGCAATGGTCGCAAGCCGGGCTGATCTTCGTGCATCCGATCCACGGATTGAACGTGTGCGTCGTCCATTCGATACCGCTGTTTTCAGCCATTTTTGCCACCTTCCGGGTTCAGTTCGGGATCGCGGTGGAACAGGGCTTCGACGTCGGACGCGATCACGCGAAGCCCATGCGCGTCGGCTGGGCGCAAGGTCGCCATGTGGCGCATATAGCGGACGATCCCCGCGCGTTCGTCGTCGGCGGACGGCTGGTCGCCCGCGTCCCAGTGGCGTTCCAGAATGTCGGCGACCTTCGCCGCCACGGCGTCCGGGTCTTCCAGATAGCCCGCGACGATCAGCATGGGGAAGCGAAGCCCGAAGGACGTCCCCCTTTCCGTCTTCGTCGGCGGCGATTGATAATGGATCGCGACGCAACGCGCCTTCAGATCGTCGCGGTCAAGATTGCGAAGATAGGCGGTCGCGTCCACGGTGAAACAGCGATGGTCCGTCATGCCGCCGCCCTTTCGCCCTGAAGGTCTTCCAGCCAGTGCCCATAGCGGTTCCAGGCGCGAAGCCATGCGGCGGTCGCATATTCGGGCCGGTCGCAATTCAGGCGCGTCGTCTTCGCCCGTTCCCAGTGCGCCGGATCGACCGGAAGCCCGGACCAGTAACCCGGCGCCGTCGGCATGAGTTCGCGCGCTTCGACAAGGCACATGGCAAGGTCCGCCCCCTTGATCGGCGGCGCCTTCAGCCCGCCCAGGGCGCGTTCGGCCGGGGACAGGAACCGCGCGGCGATAGCTTCTTCGACGCGGGCTTCAATCGCCCGATAGTCGGGAAGAAGCGCCTTCAGCGGCCGCGTCACGTCGCCGATGAACGCTTCGCTGGCGTCGTGAAGCAACGCGGCGCGCGCGTGTTCGACCGGCACAAGGCGGGCGACGTGAAAGCAATGTTCCGCGACCGAATAGAAGCGGTTCGTCTGTCCGGCAAAGCGGCAAACCCGCCCCAGCCCATGCGCGACGTCGCCCAGGGTGAAGTCCGATCCTTCCGGGTCCAGAATGTCGAACAGCGCGCCCGACGCCAACATGATCCGCGTGTCCGTCATTTCAGGTTCCCTTCCAGTGAGACGGCGGCCGGTTTGACCGGCGGCAATTCGGGGCGATGCGTCCCGGCGCGGACGGCGGCGACGATCTGTTCGCGCGACACGGTTCCGCGAAGGCGGGTGGACAGCCAGTCGGCGACGTCCCCTTCGATCAGTTCGATCAGCTTCCCGACGACGGCAATGTCACGCACGTCGAAGGCGACGTCCGCGCGGTTCATCAAATTGACCGCGTAAAGGCGGTTTTCCTGTTCAGTCATGCGTTCCCCCATGCGTGAAGCGTGTTCGGGTCTTCCGTGAAGAAGTAAGCGCGGCGGCCGGGCGCCGGGCTGATCGTGTGGATCAGCCGCTGGTCGAAGTGCCGGTCCATCGCGTCGCGAAGGCGGCTGATATGGACCTGGACCCGATTGGTTTCCGGGTCGAAGCGGAGCGACCAGACGCGTTCGCGCAATTCGACGGCCGGGATCGGCCGGTTCCGATGCCAGATCATATAGGCCAGAACGTCGATTTCGCGGGGCCGAAGCTGCAATTCGACGCCCGCACGCGTGACGCGCCGGGAAATCAGGTCCAGCGTCAGATCGGCGACGCGAAGCGTCAGAATGTCCGCCGGGAAGCTCACGACACGCGCTTCAGCAAACCGGCGGCGGACAGGGCGTCGAACCGCGCAAGGGCGTCGTGCATCGGTTCGGCCGCGTCTTGCGGGCGGGCGTCGGCGACGTCCAAGGCATGGACCGCCAGATCGACCGCCGTGGAATAAGCCTGTTCGGCCGTTTCCGTGACTTGCCCGTCTAGCAGGGTGGAAAACGTGATCAGATTGACCGCGTGATTGGGCGCGCTCATGGTCGAACCTCGGCTTTAAGAATGGCCGCACGTAATTCCCGCAATGCGCTTTCCGTGTCGTCCGTGCGGCAGAATTCCCCGACTTCGATCAAATGTCGCGCGGCTTCGAGAAGATCGGGGGCGGCGGCGATCAGGCAGGCGTCGGCGTGGGCGATCCCGCAAATGTCATAACGATAGACCGTTTCGTCGGACTTAGCCGCCGTCATACCGATCACGTCATTATCGCCAACGGCGAACCGACATAGTTCCGACGCCTTCACCATGCGGCCATTGACCTGAAAGACCGGGCCCGCGCCTTGCATTCCCACGCGGCGGAAGCCCATGACGTAGCGGCGGCCGGAATGCGTCGTCGCTAGATACATATTATTGGGCGTGCCGAACCACGCCCACGGGCCGGGAGTATGTGAGGGCGCGGCAATCATTTCGCGATCTTCGGTCATGCCGCCGCCTTCCAGAAACCGGCGCCGCGAATGAAGCCGAAGGACCGGCGGGGCGTGTGGATCGCTATTCCATCCCTATCCATGCACAGTTCGAACCCGGCGATCCGAACATAAGGATTGAAGCGAAGGCGGGCTTCACCCTTGGCGTTGCGCCCCTTGAAAGGATCGCGAACGAACAGGCTGATCCTGATCATGACAGCGCCCCCGACTGGATCAGGTAGCGGGCGCCCTGGGCGACGAACATGATCACGGTCGCGGCGATCACCGCATAGGCGAAGCGGGCGGTTAGACGGTCCAGTCGGGCGACAAGCGCCCGGCGTTCAACGTCCGTCAGTTCGCCGATCCGAAGAAGGTCCAGCATGGCAATTTCTCCACCGCCGGGACGCCCGGCAATGGGGAAGCAATACCATGCGTATCGCCTAAGTCAATACAAAACGTATCGCGTTGACGCCCGCCGCAATCATCGGGACGAAGTATAACAAAAGCATGATAACATCGCCGCGCGTCATTCCAGCCAGTGGTCCCGGCGCGCGCGGCCGGGTGAAGCGGCAACGGACTTCTTCGGCCGCCATTGCGACCAGGACGAACAGCGATAGTCCGCTGAACAGAATGGTCGCCCAGATCATCATTCGAAGCCGTTTGTCCGTGCCATGCGAAGAAGCCGCGACGCGTGCGGCTGATAGGAGCCTATCACGAAAGCGATCACCTGGACGAACCCGTCGTCGTCGTGATCCGGATCGGGCTTTCCGACTTCGATAGGCGCCTGGAATTCGGGCTTCGTCGAACGCGGGATCAGCCAGCAACGGCCGTCGTCGTCCCGCTGGAATTCCTTCACCGTCAGTTCCCGCATTCCGTCGGCGCGGTGACGTTCGACGATCACATAGTCCCCGTTCGCCGGTTCAATGCCCAGGTCGAAGATCGAAAGGCAGTCCAGCAACGTCCCCGGCGCGAAGATCAGGTCCATGGAATGCCCGTCCACCCGCAAGCCGAAGCGCCTTGCGCGGGGGAAAGGCGTCGGTTCCACGACGATTTCGAAGCGATCCGACTGGGGCCATTCTGTCGTTTCCCGCCATACGCCAGCGGCAACCGATCCCGTCACTTCCACGATCCTTTCCCGGCTGGCTTCGGCTGGGGCGATTTCCACCCTGTCCAGCGCCAATAGCCAGCCCGGATTGACGCGGAACGCCCTGGCATACCGCTTCGCCGCTTCGACGTCGAACGCCCGCGTCCCGTTTTCGTGATGCCGATAGGCGGGGATTTCCCAGCCAAAGGCGCGCGCGGCGTCGGCGGCGCTGTCATATCCGGCTTTGATCCGGGCTTCCCTAAGCCGAGCTGGCATAATGTCATTCATGGCCGGACGATACAGTCTGGCGCGATACAGCGGGTATTGACTTAGGCGATACGCAATGTATTGAAGGGGCATGTCGCACCTTGCCCCAATCTATGCCGTCTGGGACCATAACGCCGAAGCCATGGCTTCCGACATTGGCGAACCCGGCGTGAAAGTCCGCCAGTGGCGCAATCGCGGGAACATTCCCCCGATCTACTGGCAACGGATCATCGACGCGGCCGCGAAGAAGAAGGGCGCGACGCTGAAGCTGTCCCAGTTCCTTCCCGCGCCCGCTGATCGACCGGGCTGGGAACTGTCCGAACAGGATCTGGCGGCGATCCCCGACGACGGCCGCGTGATCGTCTGCGACGTCTGCGAACGCCGCGTGGACGGCGTGATCCCGAACGCTTGCACCTTCGTCGATTGCCCACATGCCCAAAGGATCGCGGCATGACGGGGCGCCTTTCTTCAGTTCCCGCCAGCGCGCCGAACGCGCGCGTCGGGTCGCACGTCCGGCGGGGCGGACGCCCTTCCTCCACGCCCCGCCGGGCAAACGCTTTGCTTCCGTCTTCATGCGCGCACCCTGCGCCGATCAAGGGGCGCTGAACATGGAAATGATGCCCGATTTTTCCGTCCCCAACGTCAAGACGTTGATCGGCGACACGCTGCGCATGTTCGTCGGACACGGCCGCCGCGTGTCCTGGGCGGACTTGGCAGACGCCACGGGCGACAAGGAACGCAAGCTGCGATCCTATGTCGAAGCTGACGGTTCGGAAATGCCGCTGGACGTGTTCATGCGTGTCTTCGCGGTCCTTCCGCCTGAAGCCTTCGCCCGCGTTGCGCGACACATGGGCTTCGGCGCCGAACCTCTGGACGTCTGTCCGGACGCCACGGTCCTTCGCGCGCTGTCGCAATCCGCCCGGCTGGTCGCCGACGGGAACGAATTTCTGGAAGACGGCAAGCTGACGCCACGCGAGCGCGCCCAGCTCGCCGAACGTGCGTCCGCGCTTCTTCCAGTTCTGCAATCCATCGCGGGGAACGGTTCGACGCACTGAACAGCAACCGGGGGACCGGCTGGGCAGCGTCATTTCCCCGCGATGGACCCGCACCCGCCCGGCTGGCGGGGCAGTCCATAGGGAGACAATCAAATGGCTAATGGGCCAATATCATCCGAAGACTTGCGGCTGGGGATCGAGCGGATCGAACGGCTGGAAGAAGAAAAGCGCGGGATCGCCGACGACATTAAGGACGTATATTCCGAATATAAGTCCAAGGGTTTTTGCACGAAGACCATGAAGCGGATCGTCGCGCTTCGCAAGCTGAAGCCAGATGATCGTCGCGAAATGGAAGCGATGCTGGACCTTTACAAAGGCGCCCTGGGCATGTTGGACGGGACGCCCTTGGGCCGCTGGGCGCTGGAAAAGCTCGAAAAGGAAGACGAACCGCCCGCGCCCGGCGAAGGCGAAGAAGCGCCGACGGAAGGCGCCGACGGCGCGACCGAACCGGCGGAACCTGCCGAACCGGAACCGACGGTCGAAGACGCCCGGATCGCGGGACGTGAAGCCGCCCGCGAAGGCAAGTCGATCACGGCGAACCCCTTCCCGGCGCGCGACGTCCGCCGGGCCGCATGGGACGAAGCATGGTGCCAAGAGCTGGGATCGGACGGAATGGACATTCCGGACGCGCTGAAGCCTTCGCCCAAGCCCGCGAAGAAGTCCGCCGAAGCGGCTGGCGAAGCTGCGCCGCCTGAAGAACCCGCCGCCGATCCGGAGCCGGAAGCCGCCCCCGCGACCGGCAAGGCGAAGCGCGCTGGATCGAAGAAGCCCGACGCGGCTGGCGGCGAAGGTGACGCATGAGGAAAGACGTTCACCTGACGCCGAAGACCCTGGACGAACTGAAGGGCGATCCGGGTTCAGCCCGGTCTGATCTGGAAAAGGAATTCGGTTCGCTGGGCGTGATCGTCATGCCCGGCGAAGCTGAAGCCCCTATCCTGACGCCGCCCGTCCGTGGCGCCCTTCACCAATGGCTGTTCGAAATGAATTCGGACGAAGACCTGAAGGCGGTCGGTCTGAAGCCGCGATCCCGTTGTCTTCTTTCCGGTCCGCCCGGTTGCGGCAAGACGACGCTGGCGCACCATATAAGCGCCCGGCTGGGCGTGCCCATGCTTGTCATGCAATCGTCGGAAATTATCGGGAAGTATTTGGGCGAAAGCGCCCGTAACCTCTCGAAGACGTTCCGCGCCGCGCGGCGCAATCGCTATGACATTGCGCTGTTCTTCGACGAATTTGACGCCTTGGCGAAGTCCCGCGCCGGGCTTGGCAGCGAAGGCGCCGACAATGAGCGTTCGAACATCACTATCACCCTGTTGCAAGAGTTCGACCGCTACGACGGCTTGCTGTTTGCGGCGACGAACGTCACGAAGGACATTGATCCGGCGATCTGGCGGCGGTTTCAGCTTCAGATCGAAATAGGCTTCCCAGGCGCGGCCGAACGCTTTGCAATCGTCCGCCTCTACATGGCGCCGTTCCAGCTTCAGGACGAAGTGATCGCGGCGCTGGCGGCGATCTTCGAAGATGCGTCCCCGGCGCTGATCCGGGAAGGATGCGAAGCGATCAAGCGATCCCTTGTCCTGGGGCCGCGAATGAAGCTGGCGACTGATCTTCCGTCGATCATTGAACGCTTCGCCGCCAGCGCCGCCGCGTCGGAAGGAATGCCGGAACCGCTGCTATGGCGCGAACCGCGTCAATGCCTTCGCGATCTGGCTGATCTGCCATGGCCGCCGGAACGCGCCGCATGACAACCGAGCCGGGCACGCGCGAACTGGGGCTGTTCCGGGCAACCGCGAAGCGAGCGCAACCGCGCGATGCGCGCGGCCGGTTCGTGCGTGTCCGATATTCCGCCCAGCGCCTGAAGGTTTTGGCTGGGGCGCGGAAGCTACGCGAAGACTTAGGACTTCCCCCCAGCCAATGGCTTTCGCCCTTTGGGGGTGAAGAATGACGGCCGTGGCGAAGGTTCCCCGATCCCCCTTCGGCGAAAACCGTGGCGCGCGTCGGGGTGGAAAGAACTGGGCGTCGGCGTTGGCGGCTGGCGACCAGGGCAAGCCGAAGAAGGCGAAGCGCGAGCCGAAGCCGCGTCCCGATCCGAAGCCAGTGGACGACATTTCGGGCCTTCCGGCCGGTCCGCGCGTGATCGTCCCGTTCCCGCCGGTCGAACTGTCGCCGAACTGGCGCGGGCACTGGTCGAAGAAGTCCCCGGTCGCGAAGACCTATCGCCGCCTATGCTGGGCGCTGGCGCTGGAAGCGAAGCTGAAGGTTCCGGCCTATGCGGCTGGCGGCGGCAAGATCGCCGTGCGGCTGGACTTCTTCCCGCCAGATCGGAACAGCCGCGACGACGACAATGTTCCCGCCAGCTTCAAGGCTGGGCGCGACGGGATCGCCGACGCGCTGAAGTGCGACGACGCCCGGTTTCAGACGACGAACGTCCTTCATGACGAACCGCGTTCGTGCGTCGTCGTCACCCTGATCGACGGGGGTGACGCGTGAACAGCCAGCGAAGCAACGAAGAACGGCTGGTCCGCTGTTGGATGCGCGGCGACTCGATCCGCACGACAATGCAATCTCTGAAGAAAACAGCCGGGGTGACGCTGGACTTTGAAACTGTCCGGCTTGTCTTCGTCGATCTGTCCGAAAAATTCACGGGCAGCAAATGACGGGCGCCCTGATCTGTTCCGATTGCGGGAAGACGCTGAACCCGAACCCGCGCCGCCTGGGCACGCGCTGCAAGCCGTGCAGCGCGCGGGCGATGGCGCAAAGCCCGGTGAAGCGGGAAAAGTGCCGGGTCGCCATGAAGCGCCGGTTCGACGAACCCGGCTATAAGCAACAGCACGTCGCCCGTTGCACGGCCGGCACGCGCCGGGCGCTGAAGGACAATCCCGAATTCCGGGCCATGCGCGCCGAACAGGGCCGCCGCGTCGGCTTGCTGGGGCTGGGCAAGGAAAAGAACGCGGCCGGATCGCCCGCGCGCGTGAAGGCTGGGCGGAAGCGGACCGAAACCGTCCTGGCATGGTGCCCGGTCGAGTATCGGGACGAATATCGCCGCCTTGTGCGGACGAAGCTGATCCGCGCGCCGGAAGCCCGCCGCATGGTGGAAGACATGATCGCGGCCGATCTGGCGCGATACGCCGCGACCGGCGTCCTTCCCCAGTCCGCACGCCTTCAGGCGGGCGCCGCCGAAATCGAACAATCACACAATGGGGCCGCCGAAGAAGCGGCCGGGCAGGGAATGAAATGATCGCTTATGCTTCCCGAACAGGCACGAAGCGCAACCTAGACGCCCTTCGTGCGGCTGGCTGGCGCTTGCTTGTGTCGGCGCGCGGCGTCCTTCGCAATGAAGGCTTCGGCTATGCGCTGGACAATGGCGCCTGGACCGCGTTCCAGCGCGACGAACCTTTCGACGTCGCCGCTTTTGAAAAGGCGCTGAAACAGCTTGGCGCGGGCGCGGATTGGATAGTCCTTCCTGATATTGTCATGGGCGGATTGCCTTCCCTGGAACTGTCGCTGTCCTGGCTTCGCCGCGTTCGGCGGCGGAAAGCCCTTCGCGAAGCAACCTTCCTGATCGCGGTTCAGAACGGCATGGAAGACCCGAAAGTCATGCGGCGGATCGCGCGCTGGCTGGGGCCGAAGTGCGGCGTCTTCGTCGGCGGCGATACGGATTGGAAATTGGCGACAATGCCGATCTGGGCGCGGCTGGCACATTCGCGGGGCGCGATCTGTCACGTGGGCAGGGTCAACACCGCCCGGCGGATCAGGATTTGCGAAGCGGCCGGGGTGGACAGCTTTGACGGGACCAGTGCGTCCCGCTTCGCAATCACCCTTCGACCGCTGGAACTGGCACGCCAGCAAATCGACTTGGAAGGCTACCTGGCGAGGAAAGCGGCATGATCCAAAACGGCGTTTCGGGTCACTTCAGCGCTGCGCACCGCGCGCCTGGACAGGATCACTTCCACGGACACACATGGACCGTCCGCGCATGGTTTCCCGACAACGGGGAAGACGCGCTTGATCTTCGCGCGGCGCTGCAACGCGTCCTGGCGAGCCTTGACCATACTGAGCTTTCCGACGGCTTGGCATGGGGTGGACCGCTTGCCCAGTTCATCGGGTCTATGCTTCCCGGATGCGCCGAAGTGGAAATCAGCCGCGAAGCTGAAGGCATTTTCGCGCGGTGGCGCGCATGAGTTGGGAAACCCAAAGCTGGGCAGCGAAACAACGTCCCGGATCGGCTTCCGCGAAGCTGGTCCTTCTAGGGCTGGCGTCATGCGCCGACGCCAATCATTGCGCCTTCCCGTCGATCCAATGGCTTTGCGACTTTAGCGACTTGAACCGGAAGACCGTGATCGCCGCCCTTCAGCGGCTGGAAGACGGCATGTTCCCGCTGATCGAAGACACTGGCGACCGGCGCGGCCGGACCGGACAGGTCAAGGTCTATCGGCTGGCGGCGGCGTCGGCTGGCGCGTCCAGCGATCCCGCGTCGGAAACAGTCCCTAAAGCGGAACAGTTCCAAAAGCGGAACAGTTCCGGTTCTGGATCGAAACAGTCCCAAAAACGGGACACGGAACCTGTTTCTAACCTTCTTCCCCCCTTAACAGCTAACGCTGTTAAGACCCCCGCCCCTGATTTCGATAATGGATCGGAAGGGGATGAAGCGGCGAAGTCCGGTCCGGCTGGAAGGCGGGGATCGCGCGGGACACGGCTTCCGGAAGACTGGGCGCCGCCGCCGGTCGATCAGCTTCAGCCAATGGCGCGCAAGTTGGTCGAACAGTGGCCGTCCGGAGCCTATCAGGCGGTTTGCGAGACATTCCGCTGTCACTGGCATTCGGAAACCCGATCCATCGGTTGCAAGCGCGACTGGGACGCCGCCCTGGCGAAATGGCTGATCAATGATCATTCGAAGATCATGCGCGACGCGAAGGCTGGCGTCAGTTTCGCGCACCTTGCACCTGAACGCCCGGCTGGCGATGCGGCCGAGCGGCGGATCACGCGTCCGGTCGCTGCGAAAGCGAAGGAAGACGAACGGTCGCAAGCCCTTCACGCCGCCCTTCGCCGCGAAATTGGCGTTCCAATCTATGACACATGGATCGCGGCGGCGGCACTGATCCACGAAGCACCCGGCGTCACCGTGATCGTCGGAAGCGAGTTCATCCGATCATGGGTCGAAAGTCACTTCGAAAGAAAGATCATGGCGGCCGCGCGCGCCGTGCTGGGGTCTGGCGTGCGTTGGGTCCGCTTCATTGTCGAACGCGAAAACAGGGGGGAAAACTGAAATGGTTGAATGGTGCATCATCCGGACGTCACCCGGCCGGACAATTCCGGTTGCGACGTCGCTGAACGAAGCCGGGATCGAAGCCTGGACGCCGAAGGTGACGATAGTCAGTCGCGCCGGTCGCACGCGCCAGCGCATTCAGCGCGAAGTCCCCGTGATCGAAGGAATTGTGTTCGCCAAGTGCGAACACATTCCCGAACTGGTCGCTATCAGTCGAAAGCCTGGGGCGGTCTATTCCGTCTTCCGATACCAGGGAGCGGTTCCGACGATCCGCGACCACGATCTGGACCCGCTTCGCCTTGCGGAACGGGCCGCGTCAAAGTCTTCGCGACCGACACCGATAGAGCTGGGGCGCGCTGTTCGCTATCCAGGCGCGGGCTTCGACGGAATGACTGGGATCGTGGAAGGCTTCGACGGCCGGTTCGCTATCGTCGCCTTCGCGGGCTTCAAAATTCCGGTGAAGGTTTCCAGTCACTTGCTATTGGACGCAGCTTGACAATTTGGCGATACGCAACGTATAGCCTTGGCTTCAAGGCTCTGTTCGCCGACGGCGCTATCTACCGGACAAGAAGTGTTCGCACCCTGGAAGATAGATCGCCCGTCCGCCGCTTTTGCGGTTGTGCGAAGCATTGCTTAAACCCCTGACATTCATGGCAAAACGCCCCCCCAATTTGAAAACCGGCACCCCCCGCGCACGGCGCGGCTGGTCCGCCACTACGCGCGGGACGCGGAAGCAACGTGGTTATGGCTGGGCATGGGATCAGCTTCGCGCCCGCATACTGAAGCGCGAACCGCTTTGCCGATCATGCCGGAAGGACGGTCGATCAGTCGTCGCCACGACGGTCGATCACATACTTCCGAAGCACTTGGGCGGGACGGACGACGAAGGCAATCTTCAGCCGCTTTGCGAGCCTTGCCATAAGGCGAAGACGGCACGGGAAGGGCACAAGGCGCGACGCTGAAGGCGAAGCGCGAACAGATCGCGAGCTGGCACGCACGCCGCCGCGATCCATTGAACGAACCGAAATCATCGCGGCGCGCGCCGTCGGAGACACCGCCCAGGGGGGCGGTCCAATCTCTGGCAGTGCGCGCCTTCCGGACCGGCGCCCCAGTCAAATTTTTGCGCGGTCAAATAGAACTTTCGGGTTCTATTAAATTTTCAGACAGGGGGGTCCGTCCATGTCGTCGATTTCTCTTGACATTGGCGAAATTGCTTTGGGCTTCGATCATGAAGCGCGGACCTAAGCCACAGACGCCCGTCACGAAAGCGAAGCGCGGAACCCTTCGACCGGATCGGGACGGTGACGGTCCGGTCCAGCTTATCGCGGCGGGCGATCCGCCGATTGTCCCCAGCTACCTTTCGCCAGCGGCGCAAGAAATCTGGCTGGAAGAAATCAGCCGCGTCATGCTGGCCGGGGTGACGGAACGGGATAGTTCGCTGTTCGCGACCTATTGTTCGACTGAAGCACTGGTCCGCGCGGCCTTCATTGCTGGCGAGCCGCCCCCCGCCGCCTACCTGACGGAACTTCGCCGGATGCGCGAATTGCTGGGCATAGCGGGGCCGCGCGTGCGCCAAGGGGCGAAGAATGGCGTCACGCAAACCGAAAACCCGTTCGCGCGCAACGGCCGAAAGGTTTGAAAGCGAGTTCGTCCAGATCGCCTTCGACTATGCGTCGGCGGCATTCGCGGACCGGAAGCGGAAGGATCATTGCGAATTCGTCCGGCTGGCGGCGAAGCGGTTCCTGGACGATCTGAAGCGCACCCGGCGCCGCGACTGCGAATTCTATTTCAGCGAGTGGCACGGGCACGACGTTTGCGATTTCATCGAAAAGTTGCCGCACGTTCAAGGTTCCTGGGACACGCCGACGCTGACGCTGGAACCGGCGCAAATCTTCATTCTGGTCAATGTCTTCGGCTTCCGTCGCAAGTCCGATGATCGCCGCCGCTTCACCCGCGCCTATATCGAAGTCGCCCGAAAGAACGCGAAGTCCACACTGACGGCCGGGATCGTCCTTTATTGCCTGACGTGCGAAGGCGAGCTGGGGCCGGACATTGTTGTCGGCGCGACGACTGGCGCCCAGGCGGACAAGGTTTTCAAGCCCGCGAAGCAAATGGTGGACCGGACGTCCGCGCTTCGCGATGCCTTCGCCCTGAAGGCTTGGGCGCGGTCGATCACTTGCGGGGAGAACGGCGGATCGGTTCAGCCGATCAATTCGAAGTCGTCCACGCAAGACGGCTGGAACCCCTATGTCGGCGTCCTGGACGAACTTCACGCGCATAAAGATCGCGGCCTGTTCGACGTGATCCGGTCCGCATTCGGCGCGCGGAAACAGCCGCTTATGTGGATGATCACGACGGCGGGCTATAACGTCCGGGGCGTCTGTTACGAACAGCGGACCTTGCTGGCGAAGATATTGAACGGCGCGGTCGAAGCCGATCACTATTTCGGGATCATCTTCACAATCGACCAGGGCGACGATCCCTTCGACGAAGCGAACTGGCGGAAGGCGAACCCATTGCTGGGCGCGGCCGTCGATCTGTCCGAGTTCCGGGGCTACGCAATCGAAGCGAAAGCCAGCCCCGAAAGCCTGGGCGAATTCCTGACGAAGCGCCTGAACGTCTGGCTGAACGCCGCCAGTGCATGGCTTTCGGTCGATCAGTGGAAGAAGGCGACGATTGCCGGGCTGGGCTGGGACGACTTCCACGGCTTGGAATGCACCGTCGGCGCGGACCTTGCGGACAAGGATGACATAACCGCCGTCGTCCTGATCGGGCAACACGAAGACGGGAAGATCGTCGTCAAGCCGAAGTTCTTCATTCCTTCGGCGGCGCTGATCCGGGAAACCCAAAGCGACACAGGTCAATCGACCTATGGCGTCTGGGCGGGACACAATGGCGGTCCGCCGCTGGACGAAGACGAGCTGGAAGGCTTGCCGCCGCTGTTCGATCTGGACGCCGACGGAAAGCCGATCTGGGACAAGCCGCTGAAGGAATTGCCGCCGGAATGGCAAGGTGACTTGCTGACAACGCCCGGCGATTTCGTCGATCACAACACGGTCGAAATGTTCGTCCGCTGGCTGGTCGCGACGCAATCGGTCCGGAAGATCACCTTCGACCAGTTCGCGGCCGCCCAGCTTATGGCTTCGCGCCTGAACGAAGACCTGGGATCGCCGGACGAACCGATTGCCGCCGTGCTGCACAAGTCGGCGGCGAACGTCACCAACCCGGCGAAGGAGCTGGAAGCGCGGGTCCGCGCAAAAGACCCGTCGAAGCACATAGGGCACGACGGAAATCCCGTCATGACGTGGATGGTTTCGAACGCCGTTGTCACCCGGCACGTCAACGGGACGATCATCCCGAAGAAGGAAAGCCCGGAAAGCGCAAACAAGATCGACGGGGTGGACGCCATGATCAACGCGATTGCGCCGCTTGTCATGGTCGAACCGGACACGGGTCCGGGAACCCTAGAATATACGGGGCTATAATGGACATTCGGACAATTCTGTCGCGCTGGCTTCCCAGCGCGGGCGATGCCGCGTCCAGCGGACCTTCGGCTTCGTCCGAACTGACCGATCTGGACAGTGACACGTTCTGGATCATGACGGGCACGAAGGGCGGAAGCCGCGTGTCCATAACCGAGCGGTCCGCCATGTCGCTTCCGGCGGTCCTTCACGCGCTGGAAATCCTGACGGGCGTCTTCGCCATGACGCCCATGATCTACTATCGGCGGGAAGGCGACGCGAAGGCACGCGCCGACAATTCGCCGCTGTTCGCGCTGTTCCATGATCGGCCGAACGAAGCCCAGTCGATCTTCCTGTTCAAAGAAGTTTTGCTGGGCGACATGCTTATGGCGGGCGGGTTCGCGAACTTCGTCCACCGTGACGGCATGTTCCGCCCGAAAGCCCTGTCCAGGCTGGACCCGCGCATGGTGCAACCGTGCGAATTCTGGGACCGGCAAGACGGGCTGGAACTGTTCTATGACGCCCGCCTTCCCGACGGTTCGACGGGTCGCTTCACCCGGACCGACATTTGGCACGTCCCCGGCTTCAGCCGCGACGGCTTGCTGGGGGTGAACCGGGTCAAATTGCTGGACGACATGCTGGGATCGGCGGTCGCCGCCGGGGAGTATGCGCGGCATTTCTGGGAAAACAACGCCCAGCCCGCGACGCTGTTGAAGGCGAAGGGCAAGGTCAATCCGGAAGACAAGGCGCGGATCAAGTTCGACTGGAAGCGCATGTTCAGCGGCGCCCGCAAGGCTGGCGACGTCGCGGTTCTGGATCAGGAAATGGACGCGACGACACTGGGCGCGACGAACCGGGACAGCCAGTTCGTCGAAGTCCGGGCCTTCAACGTCGTCGAAGTCGCCCGCGCCTTCGGCGTCCCGCCGCACCTGCTCTATGAGCTGTCCCGCGCGACGTTTTCGAACATCGAACAACAGTCGCTGGAATTCATCATGTATTCCATGATGCCGCACTATGAGCGGGTCGCCAGCGCCGCGACGCATTACTTCGCCGAACCCGGACACTTCTTCGAATTCCTGCCCGACGCGTTGCTGAAGGGCGACGTGAAGACCCGCTGGGAAGCATACAAGGCGGCGCGCGAAAGCGGCGCGATGAACGCCGACGAAATCCGCCGCCGCGAAAACATGCAACCGATAGGGGGCCGCGCGGGCGAAGAATACTGGCGCCCGGCGAACATGGCCGTGTCCGGCGAACCGAACCCAGCTTCAGCGCCGCCGCCGCAACCGCAAGGGGACTGACATGCACAACCGCATTCTGGCGGCGATCCGTTCGCAGCCCTGGGCGATCCTGCCCGAATACATGGAAGCAATCGAAGCGATTGCTTTGCGGGCCTTCGACAATCCCGCCGTGATCGGCGTCGAGCTGGACGGGCACGTCGAGCGCATGGCCGAAGCGATTGCGGAAATGGGCGCCCCGTTCCCTGGCGCCCGATCCGCCGCGATCCGGGACGGCGTGGCAAGCCTTCCGCTGTTCGGGCCGGTCTTCCCGCGCGCGAACATGATGACGGAAATGTCGGGCGCGACGTCGCTGGCAAGCCTTGCCGCCGACTTCCGCAAGGTCGAAGCCAGCCCTGACGTCCGGAACATTCTGATCGTGGCGGACAGCCCTGGCGGCGTGATCACGGACGTCCGCGCCTTCGCGTCGCTGATCGCGGGTTCGTCGAAGCCGGTGACGGTCTTCGTGTCCGGCCTTTGCTGTTCGGCCGCCTATCACATTTGCAGCCAAGCGGCTGAAGTCGTCGCCGATCCGTTCGCGCTGGTCGGTTCAATCGGCGTCATGATGTCCGGAAGCGTCCAGGAAGCGCCGGACAGCAATGGCGCCCGCGCGGTCCACGTCGTCAGTTCGAACGCCCCTGACAAGCGCCTGGACCTGTCCACGGACGAAGGACAGGCGAAGGTCCGGGAAATGATCGACGGGATCGAAGAAGTCTTTCTGCAAGACGTCGCGCGCGGCCGGAAAGTCCCGGTTTCCAAGGTGAAACAGGACTTCGGACGCGGCGGAACGAAGTCTGCGCGGCAAGCCAAGGAAGCCGGGATGATCGACCGCGTTGAGGCTGGCGGCCTCGCTGCGGTCATTGCCCGGCTTTCGAAGCCTGTCCGTTCAGCAACGCCACGGCGGGCCGCTGCGGCGCTTTCCCTCGAAGTCGCGCAAATCCGCGCCGCTTCAAACCTCTAAGGAGAAATGACAATGCGCATTGCAGCATTGAAGCAATCGCTGGCGGCCGTCCTTGCCAGCATGGAAACTATCGTCGCTGGCGCCGTGACGCCCGCGACGGCCGAAGCGCCGGAAGAACCGCGCGATCTGACGGCGGAAGAACAGGGGCAATATGACGCCCTGAAGGCGAAGGCGACCGGCCTTCAGGCTTCGATCCGCCGGGAAGAAGAAATGCTGGCGCTGAAGGCGTCGGCGGCTTCGCCCGTGATCGTGCCCGGCGGCAATCCGTCGCAGCCCGGCGTCACCGTTCCCGCCCAGCCCAGGGCCGAAGTGAAGCCGGGGATCATGGTCGCCCGGATCGCCCAGGCTGTCGCCCTTGGCGGCGGCGATCAGCGTGCGACCGCAAACGCGGCCGAACAGCTCTACGGTTCGGAAATGGGCCAGATCGTCGCGAACATGGAACAGGCTACCAACGCAAAGGGCGGGTTCCTTGTGGACACCGCCTATTCGTCGGACTTCATCGACATTTTGCGGCCGCGCGTCGTTATCCGCCAGATGGGCGCCCGCACGGTTCCGATGCCTGACGGCAACCTGACGACGCGGAAGAAGACCGCCGGAACGACCGCCAGCTATGTCGGCGAACGCGTCCCGGCGCCGACGACTGACGTCACCGTCGGACAGATCACCATGTCCGCGAAGCGGCTGACGGCGCTTGTGCCGATCACCAATCAGCTTATCCGCCGGGCGTCCATGAACGTCCAGATGATGATCCGGGACGATCTGGTCGAAGGCGTTTCGCGGAAGGAAGATCAGCAGTTCCTTCGCGGGACCGGATCGGCGACCGCCCCGACGGGTCTTCGGAACCTGATCGCCGCCGGGAACGTGATCCCCGCGAACGCGACGGTCAATCTGGTGAACGTCACGAACGACCTGGGCAAGCTGCGACTGGCGGTCCTGAACGCGAACATTCCGATGACGCAATGCGGCTATATCATATCGCCGCGTTCGCTTCTTTTCCTGGAAAACCTTCGCGACGCGAACGGCAACAAGGCTTTCCCGGAAGTCGCGGAAGGTCGCCTGGGTATCTATCCGATTGGCGTCACCACGTCGGTTCCCGACAACCTGGGCGCCGGGACCAATCAGTCGGAAATCTACTTCGGCGACTTCGCCCAGTTCATGATCGGCGACACGGAACAGATCGCAATCGCGGCTTCCGACGTCGCCGCCTATGACGACGGCGGCACGATCCGCGCGGCGTTCAGCAATGACGAAACCGTCGTTCGCCTGATCGCCGAGCATGACACCCAGGTCCGCTATGACACCGCCTTTGCGGTCCTGACGGCCGTCACCTGGACCATGTGATCCGTCGCGGGCGGGGCTGGGGAGTGATCCCCGGTCCCGTCGCTGGCTTCAATCCAATCAGGGGAAATCCCATGAAAGCAGTCAAGTTCCTGATGCCCTGGACCGTCGGGGCGCTCTACAACGAAGGCGAAGTCGCTGGCTTCGAAGACGCCGTTGCGGACGATCTGATCGAACGCAAGATCGCCGAAGCCGTCAAGACCGGCGGCAAGGCAAAGCCCGCCGATCCCGTCGATCCGGCGACGCTGGACGACGCGGCGCTGGACGCCCTGATCGCGGCCGAAAAGGTCAAGGTCGCCGACGGCGCGGATCGCGCCGCGAAGATCGAAGCGGTTCTGGCGGCGCGGAAGAAGTAACCGCCCGCCTTCCCCTCCCTCCCTGGACTGACGCCGCCGGTCTTCACGGTCCGGCGGCGCCTTTTTCAGCCGTTCAATAGGAGATTGCCAAATGGCTATCCAAGCAAGCGTCACCGTGCGCAACGCGCGTCTGGACGCGGTGGAAACCGCAATCGGCGCCAGCGCAATCATGCGGGTATTCACGGGCGCCCCGCCCGCGAACTGCGCCGCCGCGAACAGCGGAACCGTCCTGGCGACGCTGAACCTTCCCGCCGATTACATGGCGGCCGCCGCCAGCGGGCAAAAGGCGAAGTCGGGCACCTGGGACGACGCGTCCGCCGACGCGGCCGGGACCGCCGGTCACTGGCGGATTTACGCCAGCGACGGAACGACCTGTCACCTTCAGGGCACGATCACCGCGACCGGCGGCGGCGGCGACATGGAAGTGAACAACACCATTTTCGCGGCCGGACAGGCGTTCACCGTGACGTCGTTCACGCTGAACGAACCGAACGCATAATCAGCAATCCGGGGAAAGATCGTGGCAATCGGCGACCTGATCGAAATCACTATTGTCGGCGGCGGCGTTGTCACGGACAGCGGCTATTCGCCGAACGTCAACGGGGCGTGCGCGGCACTTCGGTTCGAAGGGCTGAACAAGCGTCACCCGCTGAACGATCCCGTCACCGATGCCACGAAACTTTCAATCGTCGTTCAAGACCCAGGCTTCGACGCGAGCCTGAACCCGATCACGCGCACCCGGACAGTGCGGGGCACGCTACCGCTGAAGGAGCCGTTCCCTAAGCTCTGGTCCGCGTTCCCTTCGACTGTCCCCCCGCGTTCCTACTGCGCGAACAATAATATCGCCTATTACACCGAAGCGGGCGGGACCAAGGGGGCGACGGCGCCGACCCACGCAAGCGGAACAGTTTCCGACGGCGGGGTGAGCTGGACGCGGATCGCCGCTGATCAGTTGACCGGGTTCGTCGAACAGGTTTCAGGCGGGGACGTCATCGTCCACGTCATGCTAGATATGCCGATCTATGCCGGATCGACGATTGTGTCCGCTTCTATTGAGGCGGGCGCCTATACCGTCGGCGGGACTTCGAACGGCGCACGGTCCGCCGGGATCACCCTGACCAATGCCAGTGCCCTTCAATATGAGCCGGTTCAGTCCGTCTTCCTGACGCCCCCCCATAAGAAGTTCGAAGGATCGGCTTATGTCGAACTGAAGACGGACCATAGCTGGGGGATGCACATTGGCGGCGGATCGCCGGTCGCTGGGGCAAGGTTTACCGCTTGGAATAATGCGCGAACGACGGCTTCGCCCGTCGTTTCGGTTTCCACGCCAACACTATCGACCGACTATGACACGTCGTCCCCTGGCGGTTGCGCGGTCGAATGTCTTGCTGCAACACTAAACACGTCCGGGATCGCGGCGGGCGATTGCTTTGTCGAAGTCGAAATCTTCCCTTGGCTGGGCGTCCCGTTCCGGACTCGATTTGACGGCGAAGGCGCCGATTGGCAGGGATCGCGCGCCTATGCCTATGCTGGGATCGTCGTCCGCAACGGCGCCAACCTTTACCAGTTGACCACGGCGGGGACGTCCGCCGCGTCTGGCGGTCCTACTGGGACCGGAACCGGGATCGCCGACGGTTCTTGCGTCTGGAGCTATGTCGGGAACCTTCCAGACGTCCAGAACAGCCGTAACATTCCGGCCCGCTGGCACTTCTACAACGATCCGGCCAACGTCTATAAGACGGGCTATTGCTTCGTCGATCCAGCGGGAACGGCGACCGGCGTGGCGGGGGTCTTTTCTACTTTCGCCGCCGCCGATGCGGCGAAGGGAACGCTGTCGAATTGCTATCCGACAATTGCGGCGGCCGCGACTGCGCTTGTCACCTATAACAACACGGTGGACGGCGTTTCCACGATCCATAATGATTGCGGCAATGGACGTATCTATCTGAAGGCGGGTTCCCATAGCGGGTTCGGCGCTTCAATGACTTCGCTGGCACGCCCCAGCGTCTGGCTATTCGTTCAAGCCGATCCTTCGGCGGCGGCGGGGACGGTCGAATTCCTTGTCGGTGCGGTGAAAGCGGTCAATTCCCGCTTGTGGATCGGCGACGGGATCAAGTTCACCGCGACCGCGACCGGAACCGGCAATATCTTCATTGATCCGGTCAAGGGCGCGACCGGCACCATAGGCCAGATTGACAGCGAACTTGTGATCAGCGGCGGCGACATTCGTCCGTTCGATGCTTCACAGCCTTTCGCCTTCCGCGCGGGCCTCGTTTGGTATCTCAACAACAGCTTCACGAACTACTTTGTGGTTCGGGATAGCAACACGCGCTGGCACCTTGCGCTTGTCGCGGGCAACCGCCTGGACGGCAACCTGTCTGCAACCGGGAAGACGGTTCACCTGATCGGCAACACGATCATCGGCAAGAATGTGATCGCCGACACGGACGTCCCGATCATTCCAGCCATGTTCAACATGATCCAGGACAATAAAGTCCTGGGCCTTACAGGCACAACGGGCGGGTCGCTGATTTCCGTGCTGTCTGATAGCGGGACGCTGGGCTATCCCCGCCTTGGCTATTCGATCAGCGGCAACCTTGTGAAGTCCGCCAGCTATAGCGGTGACAAGTGCGCCCAGATCAGCGCCGACGGCGTGACGCGGACGATCACGAACATAGTGATCAGCTACAACAGCTTTGTCGGGCAGCGCAAAAACGGGCCATATAATGACAGCAGCGTCCAGTATAAGGCGCAATGGTTCGAAGGCTTCAACATATCGACGTCGGATAACGTCATTTATGACACCACTGGACATAGTGGAAACAATCCCGACGGCGTTCGCTGTCAAAACTATTGGGGCGTTTATCGCGTCGGGTATCGTGCGAACCTGAACCTAATTGGCAGCGAGAACGGAACAAACTTTGTTCCGAATGGCTATTCAGGATTGCGCGCTGGAATTGCCAGCAAATGGAACATGCTAACGTCTAGCGCCCAGTTTTCCGCCCAGTTTGCCGACGACAAAACCGGCCTTTCATCATCGCCGTCCAACGTCGAAGGCGACTATCATCCGGCGGCGGGTGCGCACGCGCTGAACATGGCTGTCTGGCAAGCCCGGACCTTCGATCTTTCGGGCGACGCCCGGCGGACTGACGGATCGGGAGCTGTCGGCGCCTTTGAACGCACCGATCCGCCGCCCGTGTCTGGAAACGCAAGCGCCACCTTCGCCGCGTTCACGACGATCAGCGCGGCCGCGCTGGCGCTGGCGGCGGCGGGATCGCTCGCCTTCGCGCCCATGACGTCGCTATCGGCTGGCAACCTTGCCGCGCCGGGAGCGGGGACCGGGACTGTCACGGTGACGCTGGCGCCGCTGTCGTCGTCGTCGGCTGGCGCGCTGGCGCTGGCGGGCGTCGCGGCGCCGGGCTTCGCGCCCTTGACGTCCCTGTCGGCTGGCAACCTCGCCAATCCGGGATCGGCGACCGGCGCTTCCGTGATCACCTTCAGCGCCATGACGGGCGCGGCGGCGGCGGACCTTGCGCTGGCGGCGGCCGCGTCGCTGTCCTTCGCGCCCATGACGGGGATCGCGGCCGGGTTCGACGATCTGGTCTTGCCGTCTATTGTCGTTTCGACGCTGATCACCGGCAACCCGAACCGAGACTTCCCGACGCCCCAGAACTTTTCCCTGTTCGCTGGCGACGCGAAGACGCTGAAGGTGACGGTCTTTAACGAAGAAGGCGATCCGATCCCCTTGGCTGGCGTCCAGGCTGTCACATGGCGGCTGGCACGGACCGCGCGAAGCGTGCCGGTCCTGACGAAGACCATAGGGGCCGGGGTGACAGTGATCGCCGACGACGCGGCTGAAGGCGGGGCGAATTGCGGCCGCCTGGACGTCGTGATCGAAAGCGCGGACAGCGATCCGCTTGACGGCGAATATGTCCACGAATGCCAGATCGTGGACGCGTCCGGCGCGCGATCCGCGATCTTCTATGGCCGCGCGAACGTCGCGCCCAGCCTGAATTGAGGGGCGGCACGCCATGCGCCAAGGAACTATCGTCACCGTCAAATCGGACGGGTTCGCCCTGTCCGTCCTGGACGCCAAGCGCCAGCTTCGGATCGAACCGCAAGACACGGATCAGGACGATCATATCGCGGAATTGTGCGCCGCCGCCCATAGGAAGATCGAAAGGGAACTGGGCTATCCGATCCTTGTTCAGACACGGGAAACGCACCTGTCCGGCTTCCCGCGCGGGCCGATCTGGCTGGGCGGCGGCGACAACCTGTCGATCCTGTCGATCCGCTACCGCGACCGGCTGAACGTCCTTCAGACGCTGGACGCTTCCGCCTATGCCCTGGACGCCGTTTCACGGGTCGCCCAGGTCTATCCGGCGCCGTCGGCGACATGGCCTTCCACGCTATGCACGCCCGGCGCCGTCGTGATCGAATGGCGCGCTGGCTGGGACAAGCCGTCGGACGTGCCGGAAGACCTGATCCATGCAATGAAATTGCTGGTCGGGCACTGGGACCAGAACCGCGAAGCCGTCGTGATCGGGACCATTTCGTCGGAAGTGCAAATCGCGCTGGACGACTTGCTGTTCCAGTTCCGCGTCCCCTTCGTCGCATAGGGGGGGCGGACATGCGCCTGGGGAGACTGAACAAGCGGATCACGATCCGCCGCGCGGCCGCGCCGACGCGCAACGCAATGAACGAACCCGTCGAAGTCTGGACCGACTTCGGATCGTTTATGGCCGAACAGGTCCAGCAACGCCCGACGGAAAGCTGGAAAGCCGGACAGACGGCCGCCCAGTCCGAACGCGTCTGGCGTGTCCGCTGGACCGCCCGCACGGCGACGATTTCGCCGCTGGACCGGCTGATCTGCGACGGCCGCGAATTCGAAATCACCGCCGCGTCGGAAATGGGCCGCCGGGCCGGGGTGGAAATCGTCGGGATCGCCTTTTCCGAAAAGGGCGCCGCCGCCTGAACCGTCACCGCTGAAGGAAGCACCTATGCACGTCAAAGCACTGAAGCCGCACGGCAACCCGTTCGGGGACGCCTATTGGAAGGACAAGGGTGCGACCTATTCCTTGCCCGACGTGGACGCCGCGCCGCTGATCACGTCCAAGCTGGTCGCCGAAGCGAAGCCCGCCGACAAGGCGCCGGGCAAGTCCGGCAATGGCGCGGAAGGTTAAGATCGAAGGCTTGCGCGAGCTGGAAGCCGCGCTGGCTGATCTTCCCAGGGCGACCGGAAAGAACGTCCTTCGCCGCGTGCTGAAGAAGGCGGCCGCGCCAATCGAAAGCACGGCCGAAGCCCTGGCGCCGCACCTGACGGGCACGCTGGAACGCAACATCAATATGGGAACCCGCCTGACGCGGCGGCAAGCCCAGATGGTCCGCAAAGCGGACAGCAAGTCGTCGGCTGAAATCCATGTCGGGACCGCCGATCCGGCGGGCATTCAGACGGAATTCGGCAACGTAAATCAGACCGCCGAACCCTGGCTTCGCCCCGCATGGGACCAGAACAAGGAAGGCGCGCTGAACACGATCGCGACCGATCTGGGCGGCGAAATCGACAAGGCGGCCGCCCGGCTGGCGCGCAAAGCCGCCCGCGCGGCAAGAGGGGGGTAAAGCATGGAAGAAGCCCTTGTCGCCCGCCTGATCGCCGCGACCGCGATCCAGGGGATCGTCGCCCGCCGGGTGAACTGGGGCTTCCGGGTTCAGGGTGAAGGGCTTCCCGCCCTGACGCTGTTCAACGCGTCGCCGGGCCGATCCTACACCTACAAGGGCGCGGCCGGGCTGTCCGGACCGCGCGTTCAATTCGATTGCTGGGCGTCGGACTTCGCCGCCGCGAAGGCGCTGGCGCGTGCTGTCATCGCCACAGTCGAAAACCCCGCCACGGTCGCGGGCGTAAAATTTCACGGCGCCTTCTTGGATCAAGAGCGGGGGCCGCTGATCGAAGACCTGGGCGGCGGACGGAAGGTCCACCGCATTTCGCTGGACTTGTTCGTCTGGTTTTCAGCCGCCGCGTGATCCGCCCAGGGGCGCGGCTATTCCCAAGGAGAAAGACTTATGTCCGGAGAAAGCATCGGCTGGGGAGCCGAAGCGTCATTGCACGACGGCGGTTCGCCCGGCGCGCTGGTCGAACTGGTCGGCGTGTTCAACATGACGCTTCCGAACCCGCAAACCGACGACGTGGAAGTGACGCATTACAAGTCGCCGAACCGCCAGCGCGAATATATCGCGGGCCTGATCGAGAATGGAGAAATCCAGCTCGAAATGAACTACATCGCCGGATCGGCGACCGATCTGTTGCTGTCCGCCGCGAAAGCGTCGGGACAGGTCCGCGCCGCGAAGATCGTCGTCCCGACGTCCACGAACGCCAACGGCTGGGGCTTCACGTTCAACGCCTATGTGAAGGGCTATGAACGCGCGATCCCGCTGGAAGACCGTCTGACGGCCGTCGCGACGCTGAAGGTCGCCGGGGCGGTCACTGAAGCGGCGGAAAGCTGATCATGGCCGCGAACGGAAAGAAGCTGTTCGAAGCCCTGGGCGCGAACTGGACCCTTGCCTTTGACGTCAACGCGCTTTGCCGCATTGAAGATCGGCTGGGGATCGAAAGCGCCCAGGACTTCCAGCGCGCGCTTCAGAAAAGCCTTTCGTTCCGGAAGCTGCGGACCCTGTTCTGTTGCGGCCTGTCGCCGGTCGCGACCGAAGATCAGGCGGGCGAAATCATGCAGGAACTGGGCATGGACGCCGTGATCGCGATGATCACGGAAACGATCCAGGCGGCCTTCCCGGACCCGAAGGGAAACGCCCGCCCAAACCCGCCGAAACCGGCGGCTGGAACTGGCTAGAGCTTCTAGCCGAGTGGACGGCGGAAGGGATGGCGCCGGACGCGTTCTGGACACAGACGCCCCGAACGCTGGACGTCATCCTTTCCGGTCGCGCCGAAGCCCGGTTGCGCCGGTATGAACTGGCAATGTCGCAAGCGTGGCACACCGCCGCGTTCATCCGAATGAAGAAGTTCCCCCGCCGCGTGCCCGATCTGCGGAAGCGCGCGGGCGCGACGCCAGACAATCCCCAGTCTGGCGCCGAAGTTCTGGCGATCATGCGCCAGCTTGTCGCCGCGACGAACGGCAGGGGCAAAGCGGAGTAACAGCCAATGGCCGGAGCCTTGATCGGCGCGCTTCGCGTCACCCTGGGGATCGACACGGCCGCGTTCGAAGAAGGGCTGGGGATCGCTCAAAAGCGCCTGAACGCGGCCGGGAAGAACCTTCAGCAAATGGGGGACCGCCTTAGCGGGCTGGGACAGACGCTTTCTATCGGGATCACCGCCCCGCTGGCGGCGTTCGGCGTGTCCGCTGTCAATGCCGCGTCGGACGCGGCCGAGCTGCAAAGCGCCTTTGATCAAACCTTCGGCGACATGGCGAAGGAAATGACGGCCTGGGCGACGGCGACCGGCGACGCCATGGGGCGGTCAACCCAGTCCATTCAGCAAGCGGCAAACACCTTCGGAATTTTCTTCAATCAGGCGGCGCCGACGCGAAAAGAAGCGGCGGAAATGTCGAAGACATTTGCCGTTCTGGCGCAAGACCTGTCGTCGTTTTACAACGTCGCGGAAAGCGACGCCCTTCAGAAACTGCGGTCCGGCCTGTCCGGGGAGAGTGAACCGCTTCGCGACTTCGGCGTGTTCCTGACGGAAGCCAATGTGAAGGCGAAGGCGCTGGAACTGGGGCTGGGCGACCTGTCCGGCGAAATCAGCGAACAAGACAAGATCATGGCGCGCTATGCCCTGATCCTCGAAAGCACGAAGAACGCCCAGGGCGACGTCGCGCGGACCAGTGGCGGGACGGCAAATCAGATCAGGGCGGCGCAAGCGGCCTTCCAGGAACTGCAAGTCACCGTCGGAACGAAATTGCTTCCGATCCTGACGCCGCTGATCGGCAAGCTGGCGGGCCTATTGGACGCCTTTTCCGGGCTGTCCGACGGGACGCAATCCTTCATCATCGGCGCCGCCGCCATTGCGGCCGCGATAGGGCCGGTCCTGTTCGCCGTCGGAAGCCTCATTTCCATTGTCGGGTCGCTGGCGCCGGTCTTCGCGCCCGTCGTCGCGCTGATCGGTTCGGCCGGGCTGGGCGCTGCGCTTGCCGCCGCCGCGACCGCCGCCGCGCCGTTCATCGCCGCCGCCGCTGCGCTGGCGGCTGGCTGGGCGCTGTTCGGCGACAAGATCGGGCCGGTCCTGACGGCGCTGAAGGACAAGCTGGTCGATACGCTGGGGCCGAAGCTGACGGCGATCTTCGACACGGTGAAGTCGGCGCTGGTCGAACTTTGGAACGGTCCCTTCGGCGAAGCGATCCGCGTTGTGATCGGCGTCCTGGGAGAGTTCGGCGCGGCCTATACGTCGATCCTGGGCGAAACCCTGATCCGCATTCTGGCGGCGCTGGCTGATGCCGTCGGGACCGCCTTCAAAGTGATCGTCGATGCCGTCAAGATCGTCGCCAACCTTTTGACCGGCGACTTCAGCGGGGCATGGAACGCGGTCAAGTCGCTTGTGTCGAATGTCGTCACCGGCTGGCTGGCGGTTCTGGAAGACCTGGCGCCCGGCGCCGTGAAGGCGATCAGCGCGCTTGTGACGGGCGTCCAGGAATGGATCGGCCGCCGCCTGTCCGCGATCTGGGAAGCCGCGAAGGAAAAAATCCAGTCGCTGGGCGACAAGTTCAAATGGCTTTGGGACGTTGTTGTCGGGCACAGCTACATTCCCGATCTGTTCGACGGCATTCAAAGCGAAGCCGCGCGCTTTGTTCCGGAATTCGTCACGCCCCTGACGGCCGGGATCGACACGGTTGCGCAAGCCTTCGAAGGGCTGGATTTCAATATGCCGCCGCTGGACCCGTCGATCCCGACGCCCGGCGACGAACCGAACCCTGATGGGGAACCGTCTTCCAGCGCCGAAGACGACATGCGGGAGAGCTTCCGCCGGACGTTCAGCGACGGCGTGCGTGCGGCGCTGGACGGCGATCTGAAGGGCTTCTTCCAGAACTGGTTTGAAAGCATCGGCAACCGCGCCTTCGAAAACATCCTGAATTCCGTCGCCGACGAATTCGGGAAGCTGTTGTCCGGCCTGTTCGGTTCCAGCGGATCGGGCGGCGGCGGGCTGGGAAGCATCCTGGGCGGCGCGCTGTCCAGCATATTCGGCGGGACGCCCGGCTTCGCCCTGGGGGGTAGCTTCACCGTCGGCGGGCGGCCGGGCCGCGACGCCAACCTTGTCGCGTTCCGCGCCACGCGCGGGGAGAAGGTGACGATTACGGACGGCGACGCCGAAGGATCGGCGACCGGGCCGGGATCGCTTCAGTTCAATTTCTATGGTCCGGTCACGAACCCGGAACAGGTCCGCCGGTCCGCCGCCCAGGCTGGCGCGCAACTGTTGCGCATGTCCGCGACCGGCAAGCGGGGGATTTGAAGTCATGGACTTCGACGACATTCAGTTCCCCGGCAAGATTTCGCTGAACAGCGTTGCCGGGCCTGAATTTTCGACTGACGTCACCGAAACAGCCGGGGGCTTCGAAAAGCGTAATCAGAACTGGTCCGGCGCGCGGTTGCGGTTCAACGTCGCGACCGGCGTCCGGACGGAAGCGGACTATGAAGCCGTCCTGGCGTTCTTCTATGGCCGGGCCGGTCGCGCGCGCGCCTTCCGCTTCCAGGACTGGTCCGATTTCAAGTCGTGCGGGATCGACGACACGCCCGCCCATGACGATCAGGTTCTGGACGTCGGCGACGGCGCGAAACAGTTCTTCCAGCTTCAAAAGTCCTATGTGTCCGGGCCTGTCACCTATGTCCGGAAGATCACCCGCCCCGTCGTCGGAACGGTGAAGGTCGGACTGGGCGGGATCAATCAGCCCGGCGGCTGGACGATCAATCACGCGACGGGCCTGATCACCTTCGCCACTCCCCCAGCGGCCGGGATCGCCGTGTCCGCCGGGTTCGAATTCGACATTCCGGCGCGGTTCGACATTGACCGGCTGGAACCGATCCACCTGTTCCGGGGCGCCGTCCAGCTCCCCGAACTGCCCGTCGTGGAAGTCCGCGAATGAGCCGGTTCGTCACCTATCCCAAGCCCGGCGCGACTGGCACGATCCGCCGGTTCGAACCCGCCTATTGGACGGTCGATTTCCCGATTGCGATGATGGCGACCGTTGTGACGACGGGGCCGAATTCGCTTCGGCTGAAGGCGCTGTTCCGCACGAACCGCGACCTTATGGGGCTGATCTGGGAAGTCGAAGATCGCGACGATCATGGCGCCTATGCCTATCCGCGCCGGAAGGACTATCGCGGTTGCGTCCTGGAATTCGACTGGGCGTCGTCGGGAATTCGCCAGATCGACCGGCTTCAGTCCGTCACCCTGACGGTCGAGACATTCACGCACGGCACGCACTTCATTCGGATTTGGAACTATAAGACGTCGGGCACGCCCGACGCCTGTCATATCCGGATGGTCTTCGATCAATCGACGCGATCCGGCTTCTACGCGGACACGTTCGTCCCCTGGGAAGACGTCCGGCGCATGTTCATTTCGCTTCAGCCGCTGGCGGCTGGGCGCGGCGATTGCTCGCTTGTCACGGCGGCCGCGAACGGGGCGACGTCGATCACGCTGAACGTCGGCGACGGCGGTCCGATCACGCCCGGCGCCCAGGTCTATATCCTGGGGTCCAGCTTCGACGTCCCCGCCTACACCGTGACTTCCACGACGTCCGGCGCGGTCCAGACGGTGACGATCACGCCGCCGATCAGCACGACGGGCGGCTTCAGCATCCCCGCCGGATCGGAAGCATTCGTCCAGACGGCGACGGACGAACAGATCGGCGAAAGCCCGGCGCAAGTGGACATAACGAACGTGTCCGTCACCGGGCCGAACAGCACGCTTCCCATGCTGACGACGCCGCAACCGGCGCACGCGCTGCGCATGACGGACGGCTATGACAACGCCTATCCGTTCACGCCCCAGCGGCTGGTCGATCAGGTCCACGCCCTGGGCTATCGGGGTCCGTATGTCCTCTATATGGGGATCAGCAAGTTCCATTCGCTTTCCTGGCACGCGGGCGAAAGCCGCTATGTCGTCGATCCCGCGAAGCCGAAGCTGAACGCCCCGACGGTCCAATGGCTTCAGGACTTCTTCGCCCGGCTTCACGCCAAGGGCTTCACGATCATCGTTTCCGTGTCGTTCGAAATCCTCGCCCAGTTCATGCCGTCGCCCTGGAAACAGCGGGACGCGAACGGCAATGAGGCGCAAACCGGCTGGGAACCCCCGTCGTCGCTGATCGCGCCGACGAACACGGCCGGGCTTGCCTATCTTCGCGACGTCTTCCTGGACACGCTGGCGCTTCTTCCCGGCGGCGCCGACGTCCATTTCCAGATCGGCGAACCGTGGTGGTGGGACGGCAGCTATGGGACGAACGCCCCGCATATCTATGACGCGACGACGGAAGCCGCCTATGTCGCCGCGACCGGGCAAGCGGTCCCGACGCCGCGCCTGACGTCCGTCTATGGGCAACCCCCAGCGCCGCAACTGCCCTATCTGCAATGGTGCAGGGATCAGCTTGGCGTCGCGACGAACTGGCTGGTCGCCCAGGTCAAGGCGGTCCACGCGTCGGCGATAACCTATTTGCTGGTCTTCACGCCGCAAATCCTTCGCGGCGACGCGCCCATGTTGCGCACGCTGAACTTCCCGGAAGCCGCCTGGAAACACCCGGCGTTCGACGTTCTTCAGATCGAAGACTATGACAAGATCGTCGAAGGCGACTATGCGTTCACGGACCTGACTTGGGAGCTGGCGACGACGGTCCTTCAATATCCGAAGGACCAGATCGACTATTTCGCGGGCTTCAATCTGTTGCCCGATACGACCTGGATTTGGTTCAACACGGACAAGGCGATCTGGCGGGCGTTCAATGAAGCGCCGAAAGACGTCTATGTCTGGTCGCGCGAACAGGTCATGCGCGACGGCTGGCTGTTCGACGAACAGGCGTGGAAGGTCTATCCCGCCGTCACCCGTCTTGCGCAATGCTGGCGGATCGACCGGACCGACGGGGTGACGCAAGCCTTCACGTCGTTCGACAAGCCGCTGATCGTGGACGGGATCACCTATCAGCCCGCGAACAGCTTCAGCGCCTCGCAACTGGCGTCGGACACGGATATGTCGGTCGCCGACGTCGAATTGCTGGGCGCGCTGGACAGCGAAGACATTCAGGCTTCGGACCTGTTGGCGGGCGTCTATGATCACGCCGAAGTCGAACTGTTCCTAGTGGACTGGGGCGACCTGTCGCTTCCCCGGACCGTCGTCCGTCGCGGCTGGATCGGGACGATCAGCCAAGCGGGGATTGCCTTCCGCGCCGAACTTCGCGGGCTGGGACAGCGCATTCAGCAACCCGTGATCGACACCTATTCGGCGGAATGCCGCGTCGATCTGTATTCCGCGCCGTGCGGCGTGAACCGCGCGGCCTTCGCCGTGTCGGCGACCGTCACCGCCCTGACGGACGGATCGCTGGGCGCGGCGTCCGACAATCGCGTCTTCTTCGCTTCGTCCCTGGGACAGCCCGACGGCTGGTTTGACTATGGCGAAATATGGTGGACCGGCGGCGCGAACGCGGGCCGGAAGACCGAAGTCCGCGACTTCCGGGGCGGCCGGATCGAACTATGGGAGCCGATGGGGCTGGACATTGCCGTCGGCGACACGTTCGCGATCCATGCCGGTTGCGACAAGGCGTTCGCCACATGCAAGGCGAAGTTCGCCAATGGCCTGAACTTCCGGGGTGAACCGCACGTCCCAGGCAATGACGCCATGCTTCGCTATCCGGACCCGAAAGCATGACGACGCGCGGACAGATCGTCGCGGCCGCGCGCGGCTGGCTGGGGACGCCCTTTCATCATCAAGGGCGGCTGAAGGGCGTCGGCGTCGATTGCGCTGGCGTGATCGCTGAAGTCGCGCGGGAACTAGGCGTCGCGGACGTGGACCTTCGCGGCTATGGGCACCGCCCGGACAGCCGGGAACTTGAACGGCTTTGCCATGAACACATGACGGCGGTTCCGGTCGCCCAGGCGCAACCGGGCGACGTGGCGCTGATCATGATCGACGGCGCTCCCCAGCATTTGGCGATCCTGACGGGCCTTCATGGCGGCCGGGGAATGCTTCACGCCTACGCGCCCGCCCGGCGCGTCGTCGAACATGGAATGGATCAGGACTGGACGGACCGGATCGTCGCCGCGTTCGTCATGCCGGGGGTCGAATAGTGGCAACAATCGTTCTTTCGGCCGTCGGCTTCGCGCTGGGCGGTCCCCTTGGAGCGTCCATCGGATCGTTCATCGGGTCGCAAATTGATCAGCAGCTATTCGCCCCGACGTTCCGTTCGGAAGGGCCACGGCTGGGCGATCTGACGGTCCAGGCGTCATCCTATGGAAACCCTATCCCCCGCATATTCGGGCCGGAAAACCGCGTGTCAGGGAACGTGATCTGGTCCACGGGCCTGATCGAAACGAAGACGACGAAGAAGCAAGGCGGCAAGGGCGGCGGCGCCAAGTCGGAAACGACGTCCTACACCTATCACGTCGATTGCGCGATTGCCCTTTGCCGGGGACCGATTGCCAGCGTGAAGCGCATTTGGGCGGACGGGAAGCTGTTCCGCGACGAAAGCGGCGCCCAGAAACAGGCGAACGCGGTCCGGGTCTATACCGGCACGGAAAGCCAGATGCCGGACCCGACAATGGAAGCCGCCCTGGGCGCGGGGAATTCCCCGGCGCACCGTGGGCTTGCCTATGTCGTCTTCGACCGCCTGGAGCTGGGGGACTTCGGCAACCGCATTCCGAACTTCACCTTCGAAATCGAAGCGCATTCGTCGGCGACCGTCGCAACCGTGATCGAAGAACTATGCGGCGCGGCGAACGTGCCTTTCCTGGACGCGGCGCGCGCCGACTATCTGGACCTTCGCGGCTATAACATCGCGCGGGCGGCGACCATTCGCAGCGTGCTTGACCCGCTGCGCACCGCCTTCTTCTTCGACGCGTCCGAGATCGAAGGCGAATTGCAGTTCTTCCCGTCCGACGGGACGCCCGTCGCCAAGGTTCCCCGCGACGAACTGGGCGCGCATGAATTCGGCACGGACCGCCCGGCGGATTATGAAGCGACGCGGACCGCCGACATTGAACTTCCCCGCCAGATCGTCGTCCAGCACATGGACCCGGCGCGCGACTATCAGGCGAACAGCCAGCGCGCCCGGCGAAGCACGACGAAAAGCGACGCGGACCTGTCCGTCGAATTGCCGATAGTCCTGTCCGCCGACGACGCGAAGGCGATTGCCGAGCGCATGGCGTCCATGGCGTGGATCGGCCGCGACGGCTTCACCTATCAGCTTCCGATCACCTATCTTCACGTCGAACCGGGGAACAAGATCGTCGTCGGGCACGCCGACGGGAAGGAACGCGTCGTCCGCGTCACCCGCCGCGAACTTCGGCTTCCCGGTTCCTTGCTGGTCGAATGCAAGACCGACGGCGCGGCCGTGCTGTCCAAGGGCGCGACCGCGGCGCCCGCAATCGTTCCGACGCAATCGGTCGCCCTTCCCGGCGTCACTACGGCGCACATTCTGGACTTGCCGATCCTTCGCAACGCCGACGACGTGTCCGGCTTCTATACGGCCGGGACCGGCGCTTCGACCGGCTGGCGCGGCGCGATCCTCTATCGGTCGCGCGACGGCGGCGTGAACTATGACAGCTTCGCCGAGATGATCGACGGCGCCGTGATCGGAACAGCGGACGACGCCCTGGGGGAAGGTTCGCCGGAATTCTGGGACGAAGCAAACAGCGTCACCGTCACCCTGACGAACCCGGCGGACACGCTGGAAAGCGTCACGGCGCTTCAGGTTCTGAACGGGTCGAATGCGGCCGTGATCGGCGGGGAAGTCTTCCAGTTCCGGAACGCCACGCTGATCGCGCCAAGTCGCTATCGGCTGGACGGCTTGCTTCGCGGCCGCAAGGGGACCGAAGACCAGATTGCCGGGCACGCGGCGGGCGACCGCTTCGTCCTGTTGACCGGCGGCGGCATTTACCGCCCCGAACTGGAAGCGGGCGAAGTCGGCGTCGAACGATCCTATAAGGCGGCGTCTGTCGGAACGAACCTGTCCGATGCCGCGCCGTTCACCTTCACGCATTCCGGGCGCTGGGCGAAGCCCTATGCGCCAGCGCACCTTCGCGGCGCCCGGAACGGGACCGGCGACCTTGCCCTGTCATGGATCAGGCGAACCCGCCTGGAAGACCCGTGGACCGACGGGATCGACGCGCCCTTGGGCGAAGCGGCCGAAGCCTATGAAATCGACATTCTGGACAGCGGCGGCGTCGTGAAGCGCACGCTGTCCAGCGCAACGCCTACGGCGACCTATCCGGCGGCGGACCAGATCACGGACTTCGGAAGCGCCCAGTCCGCGATCCGCGTGCGGGTCTATCAGATCAGCGCCCGCGTCGGGCGCGGCTTGCCAACGGAGAAGACGCTTTGACCGACACGCCGAAGATCGCGCTTCCATACCTTGCGACCGGACAGGCGCAAAAGGAAGTCACGCACAACGAAGCCCTGAACCGGCTGGACGTCATGATCCAGCCCGCCGTCGTCAACAGCACGACGGCCGCGCCGCCCGGCGCCCCGACGAACGGGCAAGCCTGGATCGTCGCGGCGGCGGCGACCGGCGCCTGGGCGGGCAAGGAAGGGCAGATCGCGGCATGGTTTGACGGCTGGCAGTTCTTCCCGCCCGCCGACGGCTGGACCGTCTGGGACGCCGCGCGGGGTCGCCAGATCACGTTCAACGGCACGAGCTGGGGCGATGATCGCCCGGCGGTCGAAACGCCGACGCTGGGGCTGTCCTGGATCGGTTACGGCGGCGGCTATGGAAGTCCCCGCTATTTCAAGACGCCCGACGGCCGGGTGACGCTGGAAGGGCTTATGCAAGCCGGGACCGACGGGACGGTCTTCACCTTGCTTCCCGGCTATCGGCCGCCGGATCGGCTTATGTTCGCGTGCTGGTCCGGGGGCGGCGCCTATCGCGTGGACATTCTCGCAAACGGCGAAGTGATCCTGACGGGATCGAACGCCGTCTTCAGCTCGCTTTCGGGCATTTCTTTCATTGCAGCGTGACGGCCATGGAACCGGCACATTCTGAACAACCGGCGGGGGAAAACACAGTGTCGCCATGGATTGAAACCGCCGTCGCAAAATACGGATGGATTTGGATCGGACTGACGTTCGGGCTTGCCGCGAAATATGCCTTGCTGATCAAGCGGGGCGTCCGGGTTCGGCCGATCCTGATCTTCGCCGACGTCCTGTTGCTCCCCATGGTCGCCCTGATCGCCTATTCTCTGGTCCATCAATTCGGCGCGTCCGGCGAAGCGTCGGCGTTGCTGACTGCCCTGGGAACCGTCGGCGCTGACCGGCTGGTCAAGCTCTACACGGACCGCTTCTTTGCCCAGATCGACCGATCTGAAGGCGTGACGCCCGGCGCGGCGCAACCCCCCGACTAACAACCTACATCATCGGAGACATTGCCATGGCAATCACACTTGGACAGCGGTCGCTGTCCCGGCTGGACGGCGTTCACCCTGATCTTGTCCGCGTCGTGAAGCGCGCGGCCGCGCTGGCGACCGCCGAAGAAGACTTCACCGTCCTGGAAGGCGTCCGCACCCCCGAACGCCAGCGCGAACTTTACGCCCAGGGCCGGACGAAGCCGGGGAAGATCGTCACCTGGACGCTGAAGTCCAATCACTTCCGCAATGCGCGGACCGGCTTCGGCCATGCCGTCGATCTGGCGCCGTTCCCGATTGACTGGAACGATCACGGCCGGTTCGACCGGCTGGCGAAGCTGATCTTCCGCGCGGCGGCGGCCGAAGGCGTCGCGATCCGCTGGGGCGCGGACTGGGACCGCGACGGCAAGCCGCGCGAACGCGGCGAAACGGACAGCCCGCACTTCGAACTTGCCTGATCGGCAACCCCTATCCCCAGCCTGAAGGATCGAACCGCGCGCGGCCGGGCTGGCGGCTGGCGCTTCACGCGAAAGGAAGACCATGATCGACTATATCCTGAAGCGGCTTCGCGAGCCGTCCACCTATGCGGGCTTCGCCGGTCTGGCGCTTGCCCTGGGCCTGACGGCTACCGAATGGGCGACCATTTCCACGGCCGTCGCCGGGATCGCTGGCGTCGTCGCCATGCTGTTGACCGACAAGGCGGCCGGGTGAATTGGGGCCGCATTCTGGGCGGGGCGGGCGTTCTGGCGCTCGCCCTTGCCCTGGCATGGCTTTACGGTAACGCGCGATATGATGCCGGGAAGTCCGCCGGAACGCTGGCTGAAGCGGGGAAGTGGCAAAAGCGGGTGGACGAACAGTCCGCCCAGATCGCGGACCTTCGCGTCGCGAACGAACGCAAGGTCGCCCAGGCGACGACACGCTATGTCGAGACGCGCGAACAGCTTCAGCCGATCATTGTCCAATCGAAGGAAAGGGTCCGGGAATATGCGGCAACACCTTCTGGCGCTGTCCAGTGCCTTGCTTCTGACCGCGTGCATGGGATCGACGCGAACGCCGCCGCCCTTGGCCTACAGCCCGCCCCCGCCGCCGACGGTGGCGACGCAACATTGCACCCGGACGCCGATCCGCCGTAGCGCAGACGGATCGCTGTCCAGCGCCCAGGCTGAAGGCGCCCTTCGCGACCGCGACGCCGATCTGGCGTTATGCGAAGCGAAGCGGAAGGCGGCGATAGACGGCTGGCCTGATTAGATCAGGCGGAAAGGTGACGACGGACCAGTTCGTCCGTTCGGGGGCGGGCCTTCCGCCCTTCGCGCAAGTTCTGGACGAAGCCGGGGTCGCCCAGCAAGTCCTTTCCGAACCCGCTGGCGGCGGTCCCGGTCGCGCAAAGATGCGCTTCGATCCAGTCCAATAGATTGACCCGCACGCCCGCCTTGTGCGCCGCCACGAACGCGGATCGCAGTTCGCAATTGACCTGATCGAGCTGACGCCGCGCCGTCGCGCGGACGGCCTTCAGCCGTTCGATCTGTGAAAGGTGACTTTCCATGCCGCTGAAATGAACGGGTCCGATGCCTGTAGGAAAGCGAAAAGGGGCGGCG
>JAEHJW020005236.1_pt1 | contig 40614 bp, 55 predicted proteins | sample 9271431 | NCBI WGS metagenome assembly JAEHJW02 | reverse complement strand
TTAGCCTTTTGAACCTCTGTTTTTTCTGGCGGCGGTTTTGGCGCGGTTATCGAGCGCGTCTGCCGCCTCTTGCAGGTAGTCGGGTGCATGGTGAGCGTAAATTCTCTCCGTTGTCCGGCTGTCTGCGTGGCCTATATACCGCGCAATTTTCGGAAAAGCAACACCTTCCTGCGTCATCCACGTCGCCGCCGTATGGCGCATCGTGTGCGGTGTGACGCCTGTGATGCCTGCCTCGGCCAGCGCGGCCGCAAATCCCTTTTTCAGGCTTTTAAACGGTCTTTGATTTTCATGGATGACCGGCCCCGCCGCCGTGCCGCGTTTTCGGGCGTATTTCATGATCATCCATAATTTGCGCGGCATCTTGATCAGCGGACGGCCTTTTGCGGTGCGTTCCTCGCCGGCGGGGTGAAAGTCTATCAGCCCGTTTATCAGGTCAACCTGATTCCAGCGCAGATCGAGGATCGCGCGATGCCGCTGCCCGGTATAAAGTCCGATCAGGATGAAAAGCGGAAGATATGAACCGGCGCGGTATTCTTTCGCGCCTGCTGGCCCGCGCCTGGCGGCGCGGATCAGCGCAGCGGCCTCATTCCGAGTTAGCCATCTATCCTTGCGCGTGTCCGGCTTTGGTTTCCAGACGGGAACGGGATGCGGCAGGCGGCGGCGGCGATAATCGTGATTGCAGGCAGCAGATAAAACGCCGAGTTCGCGGGCGAGGTGGCTCGGTTTGATCTCGCCGACAGGTTTATATTCTCGATCGAGGCCCGCGCGACGGTCACGCGCCATCAGATCGGAGAGAATTTTTTCTTTACGGCGTTTATATTGCACGGCGCGTTCCGTGCAATATTGTCGGCAGGTTTCCTCCGTCACGGCGTCCGTCGTCTTTTCAGCCCAGAACGGCGATAGGGCTGCGACGGCATCGGCCAGCGTGCGCAGGCTTTTGACGAATTGCCCGCGTTCCTGCACGTAGTCGGCGAGAATGTCGCCGATCAGGCGGTTTTGTGGGTCTGCCCGGCCAACGGCAGGGCGATGACGTTCGACGATGTATTCGCCGAGGATTTTTTCAGCCTCTGCGCTGTCTGCAACGCCCGTTGAGTAGCACGTCCGGCGTCCGTCGGCGTAGGTGACGATCTCCCATACGCCGCGCGCGGCGCGCCATTTGAGGTGTGGCCCTTTGCTTTTCTTTGGCATTTACGGCTTTCAAAATAATCGATTATGTCTTCACGAAATATAACGATTTTCTTCCTGCCCGCAAGGGTATGGGCTATTTCCTTGTTTTTGCACATTTCCCGTAGCTTTTCCGGCGACACGCCGATGACGCGGGCGGCATCAACCGCGGTGCATTTTTCCGGTATGCTGGCGTAAAAGGCGGTCATCCGTTCATCTTTCTGACTTTTATTGTGGCTTCGCCTAAAAGCCCGCAAAGTTTTGCGCTATATTTGCGCCATGCTTCTTCTTTTTCGGGCCATTTAAGACTGTAATATCCGCCTAACTGGTCAGGCGCATCAACGGCGCGGCCTATGCATTCAGCTTCGAAAACATCAGACCACTTCATTTTTCCCTCACTTCAATGCTGGAATATTTTGTGTCGCGCGGCAAAAGCCCCATGTTTACCGCCCATGTGACGGCATAAGACTTGCACGGAAAGGTCGGAATCTGCTGTCCGTCTTGCGGCTGCGGAAGTCCGATCCAGACGAGAGCGCCAAGGTATCCGCGGCGCAGATAGGGGAAAAGTTCGGTCATTTTACCTCGACGATCTTTATGCCATTTGGGAAATTGCTCATGATCGATTTAACGATATATTCGGCGTTTTGCTCACCGATAACGCCTGCGGTATTCAGAATAAACAAGCCTGCGCTTACTTCCTTCGGTGAATCTGCCGCATCATGGCGAACGTATTTTATCCCCGCGCAATTCGGGGTATTGCATTTAGATAATCCCCAATAACGACCATAGTTTTTCCATGCAAAAATTTCTTTCGGCATTTCATCCATAGGCCGCGCGGCGTTATCTTGTTTTGTCATTTTTCCTCCACGATCTTGATGCCGTTCGGGTATTTTTCGGCCAGAAATTGCAGGACTTCATAGGATGTCGACTCGTAAAAGTCGGTATCGTCCTGCGAGTTTTTCATCATCTTGTGTTCGCCGTATTCTTCATTCAGGGGTTCGATGAAGACTTCGGATATGCGTTTCTCTTGAGTTGCGGCGATGAGAGTTTCGACATCTTTGCGGGTCGCTAGAATTAGCATTGGGTTATATCCAGCCATGCCGCGCAAGCAGTCTTTGAGGCGTATAATTGCATCAGCGATCTTTTTATCAGAGATCATTTTATTTTCCTTTTTTGCGCCGCTGTTAGTTTGACGCCATAGGCGGCCAGAACGGTGTCTATATGTTTTCTGTCGTGACGGATGCGCTGTTCTTTGTCATTCGCATCGATCTGGTCGAAAAGTTTTTCGCCAATGCTTTTTGACAGGATTCCCAAGCGCATCAGCGCGAAAATAAGCTCGCGCTGCCACGGCCAGCGTTCGAATGATGCAGGAAACGCCCATTTTTTAACGTCATTCATACCCCTGCAAATTGCAAAATCCCTATCGTTTACCTTGAGAACGGTCACATCGCCCGCGCGATATGCCGTCACGGGTACGGGCTTGCGCGAGGGCAATTCCACAAGAGAGACGATTTCAAGTTCTTTGTGCATTATCATTCCCATTATTCAACCTCCGAAAAAACGCGCGCAGTTAAAAAGATCAGTCCAAAACGCGGCATTGTCATCGCTCTCCATGCGTATAATTTTGCCATCCAGATGAACGGAAATTTTTTAGACCATAAAAATTTACATTCCGGCTTTTCGTTCATAAAAAGCGCATAAAAGTCGTAACTGTAAACCTTTACCGTGTGTCGCATTTTCATGAAATCCTCATGAACTCAATGCGGTTGACGATGGTGTCATGCTCGCATTTGGCGTGCTGCATGAGCATGGCGACGAACTGGTCTGGCGTGAAGTGGGGGAAGCCTTCGCGGATGCAATCTTCCTGCGTGATGGCGTAAAGCGGTTCCCTGCGGACGCTGACGATCTCGATCACGCCGAGTTTCTCGATCGGCTCTCCCTTTTTGCGGCCTTGAGATTTGCGCACCGCCTGCAGCAGGTCGCCCGGCTTCAAGGTCCACCATGCAAAGCGCCGCGTCACGTCTTTGGTGCCGTTGAGAAACTGCTCTGTCGTCAGGAAAAAGGATATATTGCGCATGGTTATTTTTCCTTTTCCGTAGGAGTTAAAAGCCACGATGGAATTTCAGGCGCGGGATATTCACATCCATTCACCATGACGGGCATTATCGCGCCATAAAAAAGCGGTGATCTAAGCAGGACGAACGCAGGATCTACATTATTTTCATGATCATCCTTTCCGCCTGACCAGTACATTTTTATATGGGGTGAGATACGCCCTGTAAGGATTTTTGCGGCGGCGGAGAACTTGTTTAAAATTTCAGTATTGACGGCAAAATATTTTAATTCTGCACCAATCCTGCATTTGTCGAACACCTTTCTGATATCAGGGAATGTGCCGTCAAGCGTATCGCATTTAACAGACTCAAGGATTCCGGAGTTGCGATGTTTAAAAATGATAGCCATCCCGTTTTCGATTATGATGTTGTCTGCAAGATCAAGTATCTCGGTTACGGTTTCTCCATCAAAATGGTCGACCGTTATATCCTCTGCAAAGGCATCGAGTAGCACCTTTGAAATTATACGCGTCTTGTTAATTTCAAGGATGTATTCCTTATCCGCTTCGCCGTCCGCATCGTAGATAACGCCGAGCGCATGCCCGTCAGTGGCAGCTATACGAATCCCGCCTTCCGGCATCGGCTTGACGTTTATGCCGTTTAAATAATAACGATTCTCTTCCTCTGCAATAAAGGGAATGAGCGCGGCGAGATATCTGGCTTTTGTTTTAATGAACATATTTTTTCTCCGTTCTAAAAAATTAAACCCTCATCGGCATCAGGACGTAATAGATGTCCGGATTGTCTTCCGCCGTGATCTTTGCGGCGCTGGCGGGGTCGGTCATGGCGATGGTGAACGCGCCGGGGAAGTGGCCGGTCATTTCGGCGAGAAAGTGGGCGTTGAAGCCGATGTCTATCTTGCCCGCGCCGGTGCAGTCGATCTCGTCATCGGCCTGCCCGATATCGACGCCGTTGACGTGCAGCCCCAGTTTGCCGTCGGAGAATGACAATTTCACACCGTTTGACTTGTCCAGCACGGTGCCGACGCGCTCGACCGCCTCGCGGAACGGCACGGTAGCGACCTCGAAGCGGATCGTTTCCGCCGTTTCCAGCGGAACGATGCGGGCATAGTCGGGGAACATTCCGTCGATCAGCTTGGTTTTCATCGTCACATTGCCGCAGCGCAGTTGCGCGCGCGCGGCGCAGATAACGAGTTCTATCTCGCCCGCAGGTTTATCGACGATGCGGCGCATTTCCGTCACGGCTTTACTGGGGATGATGACCGGCGGCAGGTCTCCGGTGATGTCGATGATCGGGCTGCTGCAATATGCGAGGCGGTGGCCGTCCGTCGCCACGGCGATGATCTCGTTATCGGGATTCTCTGACGATGAATGCAGGTGGACGCCGCAGAGATAGTAACGCGTTTCTTCCTTCGACTGTGCGCCCTTGACGGCATCGAGCATCTTGCGGAATTCCTCGCTGTCCATGCGGATATGGCATTCGGCAGCCTTTTCATCCTGCAATTCGGGGAAATCTTCAGCGGGCAGCGTGCCGAGGACGAACTTTGCGCCGCCGCCGGTGATCTCGATGCGGTCTTCCTTGCGGGTGATCTCGACCAGGTCGCTGCCGATTTTCTTGCATATCTGCGCCAGCGTATGGGCCGGAACGGTGATCGTGCCGTGCCGTTTGACGTGCGCGGGCAGCCATTCGGATATTTCCATGTCCATATCCGTCGCGCCGAGGCGTATCTTGCCTTCCGCCGGTTTCTCCGCCTCCGGCACGTCGAGCAGGATATTCGCCAAAATCGGCACGGTGACGCGCTTTTCTGCCACGCCGAGCAGCCGCGCCAGCGTTTCGTTGAGTGCAGCTTTGGGGATAGAGAGTTTCATATATGGCTCCATTGATAGCAAGATTCTATTGTGTAACAGCCTTTTGCACAAAACAGTTCTGTATGCTGCTTAGTGCATTTCCAGTCTGATTTTTGAAGGGAAAATGTTGGGCTTTGGGCGTCTATATAAATCGATGCAATCAGTCCGACCATTACAAGAACTGAGAAGATGATTGTCACTGCCATAAGTAAACGCGTTAAAAATTCGCCAAAATCGAACATCAGAACATCTCCATTTGCGAGGTTGGCTGATTTGCCTTTGCCCTGACCTCGCGTTTCAGGGCTTTGGTGGTGCGTTTTTTCGCTGCTGCCTCGTCATGGTGCTTTTTGCGCGTGTCCATGCGCGACCTGCGCCGCTGGCGGATGCCGTGGATGGTGATCATGACTGCAGCCTCGATGCGATCAGGAACCTGCGGAAATCATCCCGCGTCAGGTCGGCGATCGTCCTGCGGTGGATGATGATGCCGATTTTTTTAAGCAGCGCGGTGATCATGGCCTATTCTCCGAACGGGTTGCGCCAGACTTGGCATTTGAGACGCTTGACGATCTTCTCGCCCTTTTCAGTCAGGACGATATTGCGGCCCGTGGTCGAGTTCTCTGGCCGGACGGGGATTTTGTTGATTTCCTCGTTCGTCAGCGTCGGCACGTAGCGGCAGCGCTGTTTTGAAGGGTCTTTTTTAGGCATTAGGCCTGCTCCGGCTGATAGGCTATGTCGCGTTGCAGATGCAGCGCCTCGGAAAATCCGAATGTGCGTTCAGGCATATCAGGATGAATGAAGACGATCCCGCCTGTCGGCACGTTGCGCACGATCCACCCGGCTTTTTCGAGTTCCAGCACGGCGGCGCGCGCCGCCGGATTGCGGACGATCTTCGCCGGAATAGCCGCGGGCAGGCCTGCGCAGGACCGCGCTATATGTCGGGCGCGCTGGCAGACGTTCTCCACGCTGAATTCTGCGGAGCGCAAGGATTTACGGATGTTTGGAAATTCGATGACGTTGCTCATTTCGTCCTCCGCTTGATGCAGGCGGTGCGCAAGGTCTTTGCAGACCCGCGCGCCGCTGCTATGCTGTTGATCTCACTCACACAGCAAAGGACGTTAAAATGAAGCTTCCCGAAATCGTTGCCCTTGGCCTTTTTTCCACACTTGCGGAAAAGGGAATTATCGACCCCAAGGAATTCGGCAATTATCTTCTTGATATGGTCGCAGAACTCGATATGGGCGCAGAAACCAGAAGCGCCCGTGAAACGGAGATCAAAGCTCTTTGCGCCAGCGTCATGCTGGATGCGGCCAGATGAATAGTCCCGCATGAATTCAAGGAAATGGCGATTTTTTCTATTCGCCCGCTTTTTATTCGGAAGATTCGCTTTTGTTGACATTTTTTACCCCTGTTGAGTTGGTTGCAGGGGTAAAAATATAACTAATGTTATATCACGTCAATAACAAAAAATAACAAATGTAATGTTTTTTTATTGCGCGGGTTCAACGTCCAGCACGAAAGACGATATCTTGTCTTTTTGAGTCGCATACCAGAGCAGGTATAAAAGCCCCGGCAGCACCATGATGAAGCAAAGGATAATGAAACCGAGCAGGGAAAACGGGGTTTTCGGGATCCGATATTGCACAAGTCCGATATCCTGATTGAGAATTACATTGCCTTTGACGGCGAGTTCTTTCACAAGATCGCGGCGGCGATCTGCCTCTGGTCTGCTAATATCATGAAGCAGCGCATTCATTTTTTTTCTGTCGCGCGAGGCCTGAATAAATGGAAAAACGAGGATGCGATAGAGAATATAAAATGCCCCTAAGGTCAAGCCCAGTGAAACTACGGTTAAAAATATATCGCTAGAATTCATCACTTATGACCTTTATTCGTTCTTTCGCCATTGTGTATGCCATCAACAGACGGCGGCTCTTTTTTTTCGAGATCCTGCAAAATCATCAGTTTTTCCTGCTCAAGCGGTGAAAGCTTGCAGAATTCGTCGAGCAGATCAAGGATTTTTTCCCGTTTTGACTGGCGAGGCACATCTTCAAGGCCAGAGTTCCGTGCCGGTTGCTTGTATTGCAGATTGATCATGGGGCCGTGGCCTGAAATCAGCCAATCATAGTTAATGCCGAGCGCGGCCGCGATGTCGGGGAATTTTTTGCTGGCTCCGCGTGAAATAATCTGCGAGATCGCCGTTTGCGTTACCCCGATATTCTCCGCAAGCCATTTCTGGCTCTTGCCGAGTTCTGCAAGACGCGCCTCAATGCGTTGACCTATCAGGGGTTTTTGGTTTTTTTCCATGCCTTAATTCCTATCATTTATGGCTTATAAAATCGCCATAACAAAAGTATTGACCGCAGATAACAAAAGTTATATTTTGTTATCCATGACGGAATTAGAGGCATTACAGAGAGCTATAGCGATCGCGGGCAGCCAAGGAAAACTCGCCAAAGCATCCGGCTACACGCAGGCGGCTATATCTCAAATGTTAAAACGCGGCAGAGCCTCTGCCGCAGCAGCTATCCGCTTCGAGATTGCAACTCAAGGCGGAGTAACATGCCGACAACTAAGGCCAGACCAATTCAAACACCAACAAAGCCCCTGATAGGGGCTTTTTTAATGCTCAAAACGCAATAACCATAAAAAAGAAAGAAAGGAAAGTCAAGGGGAATTAAGGAGTACTTAAAACTGAACTTTAAAACAACCAATTCCAGCCAAAAGCCGCGTTCTGCGGCACCGAAGCGAAAAACAGAGGGGAAGCTTTGAAAAATCAACCGGAAAAGATGTCCGATCTCACAAGTGAGGAACGCGAGATCCTGCTCGAAATGCAGCGCCTCGCGGGAATCCGCGCGATCGAGGAAAACCCGATTTTGATCGAATACCTCACGCGGCAGGTGACGGCCGCAAACGGCAACCGCGTGCCCGCCGTCGTCAAAAGCCTCGCGCTAAAAGGCTATCTCGGCCAGCGCGTGCAGAAAAAGGTATTCGAGCAGCAACTCGAAGAAATCGCCAGCGACAAACCAATGAGAACATTTCAATGGGGGCCGAGGTGAAAAACTATCAGATCAAACTTGAGAGCGAGATCATCGTCGACAACTTCGCCGGAGGCGGCGGCGCGAGTTGCGGGATAGAGCAGGCGCTGCAGCGTCCTGTCAATATCGCCATCAACCATGACCGTGAAGCGATCGGCATGCATGAAGTCAATCACCCGCTGACGCGGCATTATTGCGAGGATGTCTGGCAGGTGAACCCGTTGCAGGTCTGCGGCGGCCGCCCGATCGGCCTCGCGTGGTTTTCGCCGGATTGCAAGCATTTCAGCAAAGCCAAAGGCGGGAAGCCAGTGGAAAAGAAAATCCGCGGGCTGGCGTGGGTCGTCTTGCGGTGGGCATCGCTTCCGCAGGATATCCGCCCGCGGGTGATCATGCTCGAAAACGTCGAGGAATTTCTGACCTGGGGTCCGCTGCTGCCGAACGGATTGCCTGATCCGGCGCAAAAGGGCCGCACGTTCAATTCATTCATCAATGCGCTGAAACGGCATGGCTATGCCGTTGACTGGAAAGAACTCAAAGCCTGCGATTACGGCGCGCCGACGATTCGCAAGCGGCTGTTTTTGGTCGCCCGGCGCGACGGGCAGCCGATCGTCTGGCCGCAGCCGACGCACGGGCCAAAGGGCAGCGGTTTGAAGCCATACCGCACGGCGGCGGAGTGCATCGACTGGTCCGTGCCGTGCCCGTCGATCTTCGACCGCGCGCGCCCGCTGCGCGACAACACGCTGCGCCGCATCGCACGCGGCCTGAAACGGTATGTTATCGATGCCAGCGAGCCGTTTATCGTCAATCTGACGCACGGCGGAAGGATCGAGCCCGCGGCGCAGCCGCTGCGCACGACGACATGCGCCAAGCGCGGGGAAAAGGCCATTGTGACGCCGTATATGGTCGGCGCTGGCGGTCCTGCCCGCGCAGGCGAGCCGAAGTCCGTTGAAAACCCGTTCATAACCATGACGACGCGGAATCATGCGCAGGTCGTCTCGCCAACTCTGATAGAGATCGGCTACGGAGAACGGCCAGGGCAGAATCCGCGCGTTCCCGGCCTCGATCGTCCGCTCGGAACCGTTGTCTCCGGCGGCAGGAAACACGCCGTCGTCGCCGCGCACCTGCAAAGCATGTACGGAACGAGCGTCGGCACCGATCTTGCGGATCCCGCGCCAACTGTCATGGGAAAAACAAAGACCGCCATCGCCATCGCGTATATGGCGCAGCATAACACCGGCGTCACGGGGCATTCGATCGAGGAACCGGTTTCGACGATCGTCGGGCGCGGCACGCAGCAGCAGCTCGTCGCCAGTTACGTCACGAAGATGCGGGGCACGAACGTCGGGCATCCGGCGGACGAGCCGCTGCACACGGTTTCCGCGGGCGGAATGCACCATGCGGAAACGCGGGCGTTTCTGGTCAAATACTACGGCACCGAAAAAGACGGCCAGAATCTCAACAATCCAGCGGGCACGGTGACGACGAAAGACCGCTTCGGCCTTGCGACCGTGGAAATGACCGTGCCGCCGAGCCTGACGGACGAGCAGCGTTATACGGCATGGTGGACGGTGCGCCTGATGGAGAAATTCGGCGAGATCGACAGCGCGATTCCGCCCGTGCCGTGTCCGCGGCCTGCGTTCATCATGGTTGGCGCGTATATCATCGTCGATGTCGGCATGCGGATGCTCATTCCGCGCGAATTATACCGCGCGCAGGGCTTTCCGGACGATTACATCATCGACGTGACGTCCGACGGAAAACCTCTGACGAAAACGGCGCAGGTGCGCATGTGCGGAAACTCGGTTTGTCCGCCATTGTCGCGCGCGATCGTCGCGGCGAACATGCTGCAAACGCGGCTTTTCGAGAGGAAAGCCGGATGACTGAAAATTTAACGCAAGCGCAGCGCATTGTCGGATCTAAATCAAAAAAACGTGAAAAAGACGATTTTTATCCAACGCCGCCCGCGGCGACAGAGGCATTGCTTTCTGTCGAGAAATTTTCAGGAGCTATATGGGAGCCGGCATGCGGAGATGGCGCAATTTCAGAGGTTTTGAAGCGGCACGGCCATGATGTCTATTCAACTGATCTCGTTTTTCGCGGATATGGCACGTCAGGCATTGATTTCCTCATTGGGTATCATAGCCATGTCGCAAACATCATCACAAATCCGCCCTATAAGCTTGCCGTGCCGTTCATAGAAAAATCTCTGGCCTGCACGACGGAGAAAACGGCCATGCTTCTACGGCTTAATTTTCTTGAAGGAAAAGCGCGCCGCAAAATGTTCGAATCAACGCCTCTGGCGCGGATTCACGTCTTTTCAGAGCGCGTTCAATTCGCCCGCGATGGAAAAGACATCGGCCGCGGCGGCGGCGGTCTGATCGCCTTTGCATGGTTCGTATGGGAACACGGATATTCAGGCAAGCCGACGGTGGACTGGATATGACGCAAAACGGAAACGATTTATCAGCCGCATTCTCAAAACTTCATGCCGGACATAGGCGTGCCGCAAAATCTCTAATGCAGGAGATTTTGATCGATCATATAGATGCAATTATCGGCGCGCATTGCGATGAAATTGCAAAAAAGGCTGATTTTAAAATCGTTGGTCCGTTTGTCGCCAAGCATCCGCGCGGACGTCACGGTCATCCGTTGAATCCGCGTGGTGAAAAGCGGAAAAGGCGGAAAAAATGATCAACCTGATCGGCTTCCGCTTTCATATCGGCGATTTTCTGAATGACGGCATGCAGATGGACGCGACGGAATTCGGTGCATACGTGCTGTTGTTCGTGACGCACCTCAACGAAGCGCGATCAGGAAATACCGGGCTGGAAGACGATAACGAGCGGCTGGCGCGGTCGGCAAAAGTGACGCCCCACGTCTGGAAAACACGGATCAAACCGAACGTCCTCGAAAAACTTTTCGAGAAAATTGACGGCAGATGGGTCAGCAAAAGGGCTGTGGATACATGGAAAAATATACAAAAAAATTTGAGCAATTTAGACGATAACCCATTGAATTTAGAGGACGCCGCCGAAATTTCGGACGCTCCATCCCTTCAACCATCTATCCCTTTTGATGATTCAAACATCAACCATCATCCTGTTCCTGTTTCCGCGCGCGAGACAGGTTCAGTGCCTGCCGACCGCGTCGGCTATCGCGTGCAAGACTGGCTCACTGACGAGGAAAAGCGGATTGCTGAAAGCGTTGCCCGCGGCAACGGCTGGAAAGGCATCGAAGACCTTTTTGCGCGGTTTAACGAAGACATCGCCAAGGGAAAGCGTGAAATGCCGCACAATCCACAGCGCCCGCAGAAGTTCTTTTTCGGCTTTTGTCGGGTTTACAAACGGAAAAACCGCCAATGATCGCCAGTCAACAGCATAACCAAACCATCGAAAGGCTCGGCAGGGGCGTGCGTGCGTCTGCATCTGGCCGGAAAGGATGTTTCACGTGAAACGGAAGGACGATGTCAGGCTTTGTCCGACGTGCGCACCTAAGCGGCGCACGCCGTCAAAATACCGGCACGGGTTTTGCCACTGGCATTTTCAGCAATTACCGGAGCATTACCGCACCGGAATAACAACGGCCTTGCAAAATAAAAATCTGCTCGAATACGCACGGCTCAAAAGCGAAGCGATGAAACTTTTAAGGGAGAAATTCGGATGACGAGAATGGAGAAAATGGCGGACGTTCTGCAACGCGAAAAAGACCGGATCGCATTCGAGGAAAACCAGCCGAAACTGCACGCCCGCGATCCGCAAAGCGGCGTTGTCGTCACGGCGATCGGCGAAAGGCCAGATCACGGCACGTTCGAGGCGACACAACACAGGCCGATCGAGCGCGTGGCGGAAAACGTCGACGGCCAGCAGAAAACCGTCACGCGCACGGTTTCGACCTGGCGGCGCATGATGCTCAACGGTGAAATCTCGCTCGAAATGTGCCTTGAAGCGCAGGAATACAAGGATATTTTCGACAAGGCTATGATGGATCCGCGCCGTGCCTCGCCGATGGACGGCATGCCGCGCGGCGGCGGCAAATACCGCCAGCCGGATGAAAGCACAAGCGTTTTCAACGCCCGCGCACGGCTGTCGGAAATCCATCACATGCTCAACGGCCCCGAATCGCGCATGAGCAAAGCGATGTATCACGTCATCGGCATGGAAAACGGGTTCGGCGGCCGTGAAATGCCGTTGCAAATTAGATTGGCTTTAAAATCGAGTCTGCTCAATGCTTTAGAAACACTCGTCTATCATCGGCAGCGTCCGAAGAAAAAAAATCGTTGACGCGGTGTAACACCGATTGTATAAATTCCGATAGTGAGTATAAATCTCACAGAGAAAAACCGCCAAGGCCTGCGCCGAGGCGGTTTTTTCATGCCGGAAACGCATTTTCCTCTGTTGGTGGCGTTATCCGTGGATGCTGTTTGGTTGGCAGCGTCATCGAAGCGGCGCGGCGGCGGTATCAGACGTCGCCGCGCCCATTCGCGGGGGAAACATGCTTGAAGTGGATTTTCAGTCAGATATCGCGCAGGCCTTGAAAAAGCTGAACACGGTATCGTTCTCCGAAATGCCGAAGATCGTGGCCCATGCGCAAAACAAGACGATGGCGACGATCAGATCGCAGGAAAAAAAGCGGATCAAGGAAGTCTTTGACCGCCCGACGCCATACGCGGTAAACGCGCCTTACACCGTTCCGGCCACGCCGGAAAGGCTCGAGGTCACCATGCGGATGCGGGATTTTTCCAGCAAGGGCGTGCCGGCCGAAAAGTTCATGGCGCCGGAAATCTACGGCGGCCAGCGGTCAATGAAGGCCAGCGAAAAGGCGCTGCGGGCAGCAAACATACTGCCGCCCGGCATGTTCATCGTGCCGTCAAAGGAAGCGGAAACATACGGTCTGCTCGATCGCTACGGCAATCTGCGCGGATCGTTCATCAACCGCGTCCTGTCTTATCTGCGCGCCAATCGTGACGGAACGCAAAACCGCGCAGGAAAAGGAAAAGCGAAGAACATGCAGTTCTTTGCTATTTCAAAGCCGAATCCGAGGCATCTGCCGCTCGGCATCTATCAACGCTGGCGCGGGTCTTTCAGACTCGTCATCGCTTTCGTCAAGGAACCGCACTACAAAAAGCGCTACGACTACTTTGAAACGGCGGAAAGCATCACGCATAAATACTTCCTGAACGATCTCAAGGCAGCGATCGATTACGCCGTCGAACATGGAACAACCGTCTTCGCCTCGGCAGACCTGGCGGCGATCCTATCAGCTTTCAGCGACCAATAAATCCAAGGTACTTCCTCACCTTTCGCCGCGCGGGGTAATTCGAACCCCGAAAACGATCTAGGCAAACGGAAACTGGCAAGTTACCGCGAAGTTACCAGATAAAATTAAAGGAAATCAATGACATGGTTAAGTCCTGCCGCCTATGGGGCAACCAGAGGGGTAACCAAACAGGCGGTATTAAAAGCAATAAAATCAGGCAGGTTGCCGACTTCTTGCCGTCGCGTTGACGGGAAGCGGTGGGAGATCAACCAGCAGGCGGCGGACGCCGAATGGGATGAGAACACGGCGGGCAGTAAATCGGCCAGTTTGATCCAGCCGCCGCGCGCAGCCGAGCAGCCGGAATTTTTTCATCCGGATTCGGGCGAAGTTGCCATGACGTTGATGGCGGCGAAGCGGTTGAAGGGCGAATACGACGCCAAGCTGGCAAAGCTGAAATATGAACAGGATTCCGGCCTGTACGTAAAGGTCGAAGACGTAAAGGCGGAGTGGTTCTCTATTGTCACGGCTGTAAAGACGAAGCTTCTGGCGATACCTTCAAAAGCAAAGTCTAACCTGCCGCACCTGACGCCCGCTGATATCGACATGCTTGACCGTCTTGTGCGCGAGGCATTGGAAGATATTTCGCATGAACTCAATTAAGGGTTTGCGCCGCGAGGTTATGGCGGCCTGGGCTCCGCCGCCGCGGATGACGCTGGCGGAATGGGCCAATGAAAACGCCTATTTGAGCGCGGAATCCAGCGCCGAGCCGGGCAAATGGCATACGCTGCCGTATCAAACAGGCATCATGAACGCCTTCAGTGACCCGACGATCGAGCAGATCACGGCCATGAAGTCGGCGCGGGTCGGCTGGACGAAGATCATCAACGCCGCCATCGGCTATTACATGCATTACGACCCCTGTCCGATCATGGTCGTGCAGCCGACGATCGAGGACGCGCAGGGCTATTCCAAGGAAGAAATCGCGCCGATGCTGCGCGATACGCCCGTTCTGCGCGGGCTTGTGGCGGAAAGCAAGGCGAAGGACTCCGATAACACGATCGTCGCCAAGCAATTCCCAGGCGGATCGCTGACGATGGTCGGCGCAAACAGCCCGCGCGGTTTCCGTCGTGTCTCCCGCCGCGTCGTCTTGTTCGACGAGGTGGACGGATACCCGCCATCGGCCGGAGCGGAAGGTGACCAGATCAAGCTCGGCATCCGCCGGACGGAATATTACTGGAACCGCAAGATCGCGGCGGGCTCGACGCCTACCGTCGCCGGCGTATCGCGGATAGAAAAGCTTTTTGCTGAATCAGATCAGCGCAGGTTCTTCGTTCCTTGTCCGCATTGCGGTGAAATGCAGTTCCTGAAATGGGGCGGAAAGGACAGCAAGTTCGGCATCAAGTGGCCGGAAGACAATCCGCGGGAAGCGTATTACGCCTGCGAGAAAAACGGCTGCATCATAGATCACGCCGACAAACGCGCCATGATCGAGCGCGGCGAATGGCGTCCGACGGCTCCGGGCACGGGCAAGCATGCTGGGTTTCATATCTGGGCGGCGTATTCTTACAGCCCGAATGCGACATGGGGCGACCTTGCCGTCGAGTTTCTTGCCGCGAAGGACGACCCGAACGCGCTCAAGACGTTCGTCAACACCGTTCTCGGCGAATGCTGGGAGGATGAATATTCCGCCCGCGCCGACGCGGAAACGCTTTCCGCGCGCGCCGAAGAATATAACCGGCTGACAGTGCCGGACGGCGGCCTGATCCTGACGGCTGCTGTCGACGTGCAGGACAACCGCCTGGCATACGTCGTCCGCGCATGGGGCAGGGACGAAGAATCGTGGCTCGTCGACCGTGGCGAGATATACGGCGACCCGTCCGATCTTTCGACAACGGGCCCGTGGTCGCAGGTCGACAGCGTCCTGCAGCAGGAATACGCGCATGAAAGCGGCGCAAAAATGAAGGTAAACGCAGCGGCTGTCGATACCGGCGGCCACTTTACGCACGAAGCCTATATGTTCGTCCGCGCGCGCAAGGCGCGGCATGTGATAGCTGTCAAGGGATCCTCGCAGCCGGGCAGGCCGGCCATCGGCAAGCCGACGCGTCAGGACGTGAATTACAAAAACCAGACGATCAAGTCCGGCGTCGACCTTTGGCTGATCGGCACGGACACGATCAAGGCGACCATTTTCGGGCGGCTGAAAAGGGAAGACGCTGGCGCGGGGTGCATGCACTTCCCGATCGGCATCGAGGACGAATATTACCGCCAGCTGACGGCGGAAAAACAGATCACGCGCTACACGAACGGATACGCGAAGCGCGTTTGGGTTAAAAAGCAAAACGCGCGGAACGAGGCGCTGGACTGCGAAGTCTACGCCTACGCCGCGCTGCAGTATTTCTACACGCGGCTGAACCGCAGCAAGATATGGGACGTCGCGGAAGACGCGCTGCGCCGCCATGCTGTTGCATCGGAGAATAAACCGGATCGGCCTGCGCCGTCTCCGCAAAGGCCGCAACGCCGCCGCGGGCGGTCATCGTTTGTGAAAGGTTGGAAATGAGCGGAGAAATTCCGAAGACGGAGCCGTCGCAGATCGTCGCCGGCGACAGCGTCCAGTGGCAAAAGACGTTCGAGAACTATCCTGCGGGAACATGGACATTGTCCTATGTTCTGGTCAATGCGACGAATAAATACACTATAACGGCGACGGCATCGGCCGAGGATTTTCTCGTCTCTCTGGCGACGACGGATACGTCATCATGGGCTGCCGGCCATTACGCATGGCAGGCCTATCTGACGGCGACCGGCCAGCGCATCACGATCGAGCAGGGCGAGATAGACATCGTCACCAATTTCAGCGCGGCGGCCTCGTATGACACGCGCTCGCAGGCGCAAATCACGTATGAGGCCATCGAGGCGGTCATTGCAGGCCGCGCGACGAAGGACCAGCAGATGTACATGATCGGCGGCCGCCGCCTGCAGCTGACGCCGATCCCCGATCTCATCGTCCTGCGCGATAAATACAAGGCGATCTGGAACAGCGAAAAGAACGCCGAGGGAATCAAGAACGGTTCCACGCCGAAAAACAAAGTTTTTGTGAGGATTTAAGCCTTGTGGATTTCAAAGAAAAGGTTTGATGCCGTCATAAAAGCGGCGAAGCGGTCTTTCGCCGTTTCCGCGTTCAATGCCTCGAAAATAACGCGCCTGACGGCCAGCATGGCGACCGTTTCGCAGTCGATGGACTGGGATCTTCGCCAGTCTCTGCAAATCATGCGCGCCCGCGCGCGCAGCCTGTCGGTCAACAACGATTACGCCAAGAAATTCCTGCAGATGTGCAAAACGCATGTCGTCGGGCCGAACGGATTTCGCCTGCAGCCGAACGTTTCGGAGGTTTCGACCAACGGAACGATGATCAAGGACGGCCTTGCCAATCGCGCGATTACGGATGCATTTCTTGACTGGTGCAGTCAGGGGCAATGCGACGTTACGGGGCAGCATTCTTTCTTCGATATCTGCAATCTTGCCATTGCATCCGTCGCCCGCGACGGAGAAACGCTGATCAGAAAGGTCTATGGACGCGGAAAATACGGATTTCAGCTGCAAATCCTCGATATCGATCGCCTCGACATCCTGAAAAATCAGGAACTGACCAACAACGGCATGATCAAGATGGGCGTGGAGACGGACAAATACGGCGCGCCGGTCGCCTATCATGTCCTGCGCCGTCATCCTGGCGATACGCCATATTATACGATGGAGGGCAGCTTTTGGGAGCGCGTTCCGGCCGAGGATATGTATCACCTTTTTGTGGCGGAGCGGCCCGAGCAACATCGCGGCATCCCGTGGATGCACACCGCCATTCTGCGCCTGCAGAATCTTGGCGGATACGAGGAAGCCGCCGTCGTCGCCGCCCGCGTCGGCGCGTCGAAAATGGGGTTTTTCACGACGCCGGACGGCGACGCGACGCCGCTGATGGATACGACGGACGATACTGCGACGCCGATGACCGAAGCGGAACCCGGCGTTTTCGAAGTGCTTCCGAAGGGGACATCCTTCGAGCCGTTCAATCCGGATTACCCGCACCAGCAATTCGGCGATTTCGTCAAGGCATCGCTGCGCGGCGTGGCGTCAGGCCTCGGCGTTGCCTATAACACGCTGTCGAACGATCTCGAGGGCGTCAACTTTTCGTCCATCCGCGCAGGCGTTCTCGAAGAACGCGACAACTGGATGGCGATACAGAAATGGTTTATCGAGAATTTTCTCAACGACCTTTATTCGACATGGCTTCAATACGCCATGTTGAAAAAGGCCATCGTCATGCCGAACGGATCGCCTCTGCCGATCTCGAAGCTTGAAAAATTCGATAATGCAAAATGGCACGGCCGCCGCTGGCAATGGATCGATCCGCTGAAAGACGCGGAGGCGAACGTTCTCGCCGTCAATAACGGATTCAAATCGCGAAAAAAGGTCGCCGCAGAAAGCGGAACGGACTTCGAGGAAACGCTTTATGAGCTTGCCGACGAGGAAAAGCTGATCAAGAAACTCGGCGTCAGCATAGAACAGCCTGCGGCCAAGGTAGCGCCGCAACAAATAGGCACCGCAACACCGGCCAAGCCCGGAAAAGCTCCGCCTCCGGATTCTCCGGAAGGCGAATAACATCAATCAAACCCGCTTAAAGCGGGTTTTTTCATGGGGGAATCATGCCACCGAAAGAAGATCGAAAAAAGGAAATCAGGGAAATCCAGTATCGTGAATTTCAAATTCCGACATCGGCAATCAATGTCGCGGAACGCACGGTCGAACTCGCTTTTTCCAGCGAAGCGCCCGTCGAGCGTTTCTTCGGCGATGAAATTCTCGAGCATAAACCGTCGTCCGTAAGGCTTGATCGCCTGAACAACGGCGGCCCGCTGCTCGTGAACCATGATCCCAATCAGCAGATAGGGGTCGTCCAGTCCGCGGAAATCGGGTCTGACCGCATTGGTCGTGCGGTCGTTCGCTTTGGGAAAGGCGACGATGCAGACGAGATTTTTCAGGACGTCGTCGATGGCATCCGTCAAAAGGTGTCCGTCGGCTATCAAATCCACAGCATGGTTTTGAACACGAAAGATCAGGACGGAGATTCATACCTCGTTACTGATTGGGAGCCGTTCGAAATCAGCATCGTGGCAGTCCCCGCAGACGACTCCGTCGGAGTCGGGCGGTCCATCGAACTTCCAACATCAAAAAAGGAAAAGAACATGCCTCCTGTCGAAGAAAACCGTGCGGCTGACGTTGAAAAACAGCCCACACAACAACCCGCCGCGCAAGCGACGCCCTTCAACGCTGATGCGGAACGTGCCGCAATCCGCGACAAAGAACTTGCCCGCATCGACGATCTGACCAAGATCGGCGAGCGTTTCGCCAAGTTCGGCGGCGTGGAACTCGCCCGCCAGATGATCAACGACCGCAAGAGCGTTGACGACCTCAACGCCGCGCTGCTTGCCCGCGTCCATGAAAAGGCACCGAATCCGGTCGAAACGGCCGGCATCGGCATGACCGAGCGTGAAATCGGGCAATACAGCTTCGTCCGCGCCATCCATGCGCTGGCGAACCCGCGCGATATGCGGGCGCAGGAAGCCGCCGCTTTCGAGCGTGAGGTTTCCAACGCCGCGGCCAAGAAGTCGAGCCGCGAAGTTCGCGGCATCATGGTTCCGTTCGATGTCCTGCGGGCCCAAACCCGCACGCTGAACGTCGGCACCGGCACCGCTGGGGGCGATGCCGTGGCGACGAACCTGCTCGCGGGCAGCTTCATCGACATCCTGCGCAACAAGATGTTGATCAGCCAGCTCGGCGTCACCACGCTGAACGGCCTGCAGGGCAACATCGCCATCCCGCGCCAGACGGGTGCGACGACCGCCTACTGGGTAGCCGAGGGCGGCGCACCGACGGAAGGCGATCAAGCGCTTGATCAGGTCACCATGTCGCCGAAGACGGTCGCGGCATATACGGATTTCAGCCGCAAGCTGCTAATCCAGTCCTCGATCGACGTCGAGGCGCTCGTCCGCAACGACATCGCCAAGGTCATCGCGCTCGAACTTGACCGCGTCCTGCACTATGGCTCCGGTTCCTCGAACCAGCCGACGGGCATCAAGAATACGACCGGCATCGGCACCGTATCTTTCGCCGCCGATACGCCGACGTTCGCGGAGCTTGTCAGCCTCGAAACCAAGCTGGCAGCAGCCAACGCCGATATCGGCAACATGGCGTATGTCACCAACGCCACGCTGCGCGGGGCGCTGAAAACCGCGCCGAAAATCGGCTCGACCTATCCGGTCTTCATTTGGGAAGACGGCGAGATCAACGGGTATCAGGCGAAGATATCTAACCAGATCACCGTTGGCAGCTCCACGGGTCAGGACATCTTCTTCGGCAACTACGAAGATGCGCTGCTCGGCTTCTGGTCCGGTCTGGACATGCTGGTCGATCCCTACAGCAACTCGACCAGCGGCGCGATCCGCCTGACCGCGTTCCAGGATGCCGATGTCGCCGTGCGCCATCCGGTGTCCTTCGCCCGCGGCAACCACAACCTGTAATAAAAGATTGCGGGGCGGCTATAAAGCGGGCCGCCCCGCAGCTTTTTAAGCAGAAAACAATTCATTCAACATTCAAATAAGGACTAAAAAACATGAAAGTCAAAATCCTCAAGGATACGGTTCACGGCGGCGGCAAGCACGTCAAAAAAGGCGACACGCACGATGTTAGCGAGTCCGATGCGCGCATTCTTATCGCATACGGGCTTGCCGAACCGCATGACGGCGGCAAAAAGGCCGAAACCGGCAAGGACGACGGCAAAAAATAGCCGATCCTGAACGGCGACAGGAAATCAAACTGTTCAAACTCTTTCTGGAAGGAAAAAAACGAAAATGTATCCCAATATCGGAAGCCATTTGACGCAACTCTCTCTCGTTCCCGCCGCCGCGCTCACCGCGACCGGCAACGGCGCGGCCATCGACCTTCTCGGCGATATAACCGTCAGCCCGAGCGCGGCCGTCAACTATGACGGAGATCTCGTCTGCCTGCTTGACAGCGCGGCGGGCACCGGCACCACGCCGACGCTCGACATCAAGCTGCAGCACAGCGACGACAACTCCACGTTCACCGACGTCACGAACGGCGCGTTCGCGCAAGTCACCGGCACGGGCAGCCTGCAAAAGCTGACCGTCGACGTCGGCGGTCTAAAACGCTACGTCCGCGCCGTGCATACGCTCGGCGGCACCACGCCGTCGTTCGTCGCCTCGCTGCAAGCGGTCGTGCAGAATAAATACCCGGCTTAACTAAACCCATGAAGCAGTAGAACCATGTTCAGCGAGGACCTTAGCGTTTTCTTCAACGATTTCGCGGTGAATGCGACCTTTGGAGCGGAAACGCAAAAGGTCCTCGCTGATCTGCCTGACGAGATATTCTCCGGCGACCAAATCGTCAGCGGAAAATACAAAATCACCTATCAAACCGGATTTTTTAACGGGCTGAAACACGGCTCTGCCATCACCGTCGACAGCGTGAACTATACGGTGAACGAAGTGACGGCGATCGATGACGGCGCATTGACGGAGGCATATTTAAGCAAGGTATGACGACAAAAACAGAAGCCATTCTCGCCTATGTGGCGACGTTGCTGGCCGGAACGGCGGCCATCGCGGCGGGGAATATATACCGCAGCCGCCCGGAACCTGTTTCGCGCGATGAATCGCCCGCTTTGCTGATAGAAAAAATCGGAGAAACTGCGGACTATTCAAATCTTGCCTATCTTGACTGGACGCTGCAATTCCGCATCGCCATCGTCACCCGCGGCGCGGTGCCGGACACATTGGCGGATCCGATATTGACAAGCGCATACAGCCTATTGATGGCGGACAGGACGCTCGGGGGCCGCGTGTTCGATATCCTGCCGCATTCCATCAATTTCAGGGTTTTGGAGGGGGATCAGCCGGTCGGCATCACGGACTGCATCTTCACGGTCAAACACAGGACGGATGCCGCAGACCTGACGACCTATACCTCATAATCAAAGCAAAGGACAAGAGACATGAGCAAACTTACCCGCCGGCGCGCCATTCTGGCGAAGATCGAAACGACCTACGGAACGGATTCCATTCCGACAGGCGCGGCCAATGCCATCCTGATCAAAAACCCTACGATCACGCCCCTGTCGTCCACGCTGGTCGACCGCAATAACATCAAGCCTTATTTGGGCGAAAACCAGCAGTTGCTTGCGAATACGCACGTGCAGGTCAATTTCGAGGTGGAACTTGCGGGCGCCGGCGCGGCGGGCACGGCTCCGGCCTATGGGCCGCTGCTGCGCGCCTGCGGACTTTCCGAGACGGTCACGGCCCTGACGGATGTCGTTTACGCGCCGATTTCCGACAGTTTCGAAAGCATCACGATGTATTACAACGTCGACGGTGTGCAGCATTCCATCACCGGCATGCGCGGCACGGTCGATCTCGATGTCACGGCGAAGCAGATTCCGTTCCTCAGCTTCAAGATGACCGGCATCTATAACGGGCCGACGGATGTCGCGCTGCCGGCGACGACTTACACGGCTTTCCAGTTGCCTCTCGTCGCCAACAACGCGAATACCACGGGTTTTTCGTTGTTCAGCACCTCGGGCCTTATCCTCAATTCTCTGAAACTGTCGCTGAACAACACGGTCGATTTCCGCGCGCTGATCGGCAGCGAAAGCGCGCAGATCATGGAGCGCAAATCGTCCGGCGAGGTCATCTTCGAGGCGCCGAGCATCGCAACGCTCGACGTCTTCACCAAGGCGGTCGATACGGCGTCCGGCGCGCTTGCGCTGACGCACGGCACCGCCGCGGGGAACAAGGTGGTGATCGGCGCGACAAACATCACGCTCGGCAACGTCACCTATTCCGACGACCAGGGCGTGACGATGATTACCGCGCCGTTCTACGCCATCCCGACGTCTGGCAACGACGAACTTTCAATCACTGTGGAGTAAAAAGATACCCATGTTTATCATCACAAAATCGGAAACCTATAAATGGCCGGTCACCATCACCGGCATCGATCAGGACGGGAAGACAGTAAAGCAATCCTTTACGGCTATATATCACAGGCTTTCGCAATCCGAACTCGAAGAAATGAGCGTCACGGGCCTGACTGACCGCGAATTCGCGCGCAAAGTCCTCGCTGGTTGGGAAGACGTGCAGGATGCGGACGGAAACGAGGTTCCTTTCTCGTCCGCTACATGCGAACGCCTGCTGGATAATGCAGGCGTGGCGGCGCAGATCGTCATCGAGTTCACGGGGTCGATCGGCGGGGCGCGCGTAAAAAACTAAAAGACGCCGCGGTTTTTTGGGTAAATTCTGCGGCGGAGATCGATGACCGGCCTGATGACTGCAAGGCGCTCAACATCCGCCTGCCGGAAATGCCCGGAGAAAATAAAAAAATCTTCCATGTTTTCGAGGAAAACGCGCCTGCGGTCGAAATGTTCGTGCGCTGCGATACGCAATGGCGGACATCTTTCAACGGCATCACGGGGCTTGATTATGCCGCGGTGAAGGCCGTCCTCGAAATCTTCGAGGTGGAAGACAAGAAAAGGCTGATGGACGACATCCGCATCATGGAAGTCGCGGCTCTCACGGAAATCAACAAGGAAAAGGCCTGATTACATGGCGACGATCGACACGCTATATAAAATCACCGCGATGGTAAAGGGCGAGAGCGCTGTCAAGGGCCTCACGGATTCCATCAAGAAAACGCAGACCGCCGGCGAGAAGATGAGCCGCTCTTTCACGCAGGGCGCGCTCGCGCTCAAGGCGCTGGCGACGTCCGCCGCCGCGCTCGCCGTGGGGGAATTCGTCAAGTCGAGCGTCGAACTCGGCGATCAGATGGAAAAAGCATCCAAGAAAACGGGCGTGCAGATCACGATGCTCGACAAGATGCGCAAGGCCGCCGCCCTGGCCGACGTCGACCAGCAGACGCTGATCGATGGCCTCGAAAAGCTGGATAAAAACGCCACGGCGGCGGCGGCGGGGCAAACGCTGGCGGCAGATGGTTTTCAGGCATTGGGAATCAGCCTGCGCGATGCAAACGGCCACATGAAGACGACCGGCGAGTTGATGCTGGAAACGGCGGACAAGTTCAAGAAATTCGCCGACGGGCCGCAAAAAACGGCCGTCGCCATGGCGCTTTTTGGCCGTTCCGGCGCGGAAATGATCCCGTTGCTCGATGAAGGCAGCAAAGCGATCTCCGGCATGTCGAGCGTGATGACGGAGAAGTTCGGTAAATCTGCCGAGCATTTTATCGATCAGACGACGTATATGAAACTTAGCTTTCAGGATATTGGTATACAAACCTCAAAAACGCTTTTGCCTGCCTTAAATGATGGTGCCAAAGCCCTTGAAAATATGTTCTCGCAAGGAAGCGCAGGCGAGACTTTTTTGAAAGGGCTTTCTGATGGATTCCGGGTTGTTCTTATTTCAGTCAATGCCGTAGTTGGAGAGATAAAAAATGCGGTAACCGCTATTGAGGAAGTTGGAACATCTGCGTATGGCCTATATGAGATCGGCGCTGGGTTCGTGACGCATAATTCAGCAAAGATGCGGGAAGGTCGTCAGGTTTTATCACAAGGTTGGGGAAATGCGTCAAAGGAGATTTTAAACAGGCAAACTGCAATAGATAATTATACCGCAGAGCAACAGAATAAATCATTTTTCCTTGTTCCGCATCATGCCGGAGGAATAACCCCTGTTTCCGGTAAAAATATCAGCACATCAATGGCGCACACTGGTGTTGCAAAGGCGCAATTAAATCTCAACCAAGGCAACGCCGCGCACGTATTCTCGCAGCAGCGCAGCGCCTATGAGGGCGGCCAGAAATGGATCGCACAGCAGAAGGATGCGCTTAAAACGCTGGCGCAGGAATCGGATTATATCGGAAAGACGACGGTCGAGATTCAGAAGATGAAAGATGCCCGCCAGATGGATGCGCAGGCCTTGAAAATGACGCTGAATATGTCGCCGCAGGCGAAACAGGCCTTCATGGAGCAGGCGGACGCCATCAAGAAACAGCGCCTTGAAATGATCCAGATGAATTACGAGCAGTCGCGCACCTTCGGCGCGGGCGCGAAAGACTTTTTCGCATCCTATACCGAAACGGCGACGAACGCCGCCGCGCAAACGAAAAAGGTCTTCGGCGATGCCTTCAAGGGCATGGAAGACGCCTTTGTCCAGTTTGCCGAAACGGGCAAGATCAATTTCAAGTCTATGGCGCAGTCCATCGTCAGCGATCTTATCCGCATTCAGGTGCAGGAATCGATCACCGCGCCGCTGGCGAAGGCGATGAGCGGCGCATTCAACGGCACGTCTGGCGGTTCGTCCATGCTTTCCGGCCTGTTCAGCCATTTTTTCGCCGACGGCGGCGTGATGACGGGCATGGGGCCGATCCCCTTGCGGAAATATGCCGCGGGCGGCATCGCCTCGACGCCGCAGATGTCCGTTTTCGGCGAAGGCTCTATGCCGGAGGCTTATGTGCCGCTGCAGGACGGACGCACGATCCCCGTCAGCATGCGCGGCGGCGGAAAGGCCGTCGTCATAAACCAGTCGATCAACATCGGCGCGGGCGTGCAGGGCACGGTAAAGGCGGAAATCCAGAAACTCCTGCCGCAATTCAAGCAGCAGATGATTTCCTCGGTGCATGACGCGCAGTTGCGGGGCGTGATCTGATGCCGACATATCCTCTCACATTCCCAGCCGTCGGTCTGACGCAGGCGAAATTCCGGCGCAATGTCGTCGCCTCGCAGAACGAATCCATCTTTTCGATGGCGCAGCAGGCCTATAAGTTCCCCGGCGAAAGATGGGAGGGCGATGTCACGTTCACGCCGATGAAGCAATCGGAAGTCGCGGAAGTACAGGCCTTTTTCGATGACCTTTACGGCGTCTACGGAACGTTCCTCTATGGAGATCCGATGTATCTCGCCTTCGGCAAGCGCGGCGTCGGCGGCGGCGCGCCCGTCGTCAATGGCGCGGGCCAGACGGGAAACACGCTCAATATCAGCGGATGCCCCGTCTCGACGACCGGCTGGCTTAAAAAGGCCGATTATTTCCAGCTCGGCAGCGGGGCGACGGCGCGGCTCTACCGCCTGAATGCCGACGTCAATTCAGACGCGTCCGGCAACGCGACGCTGACGTTCAATCCGGCGCTGCGGTCCAGCCCGGCGGATCTAGCCGCGCTGACGATCGACAATCCGATGACGGTGATGAAGGCGGCGAGCAACGTCAGCGAAACGGATTCCTACAACCCGAAATTTTACACGGCCTCGTTTTCCTTTATCGAGTCGCTGCCATGAGCCGCAGCCTGACATCCGGCATGGTGACGGAAGTCACCGGATCGGCCCTGACGCCGATCTATCTGGTCAAGGCCTCGTTCGACAGCGGCAATCTCAACTTGTGGTCCGGCATCGGCGATCTCGTATGGGGCGCGGATACCTATACCGGCGCGGGCGACCTGATCAACATCGGCGATATTCAGGAAACGAACCAGATGCAGGCGCTGAACGTGACGTTCACGCTGAACGGCCTAAATTCTTCGGTCATTTCGAGCGCCTACAACGAAAACTATCAGCAAAGGCCGATTTATTGCTGGCTCGGATGCCTTGACAGCGCGGGCGCGCTGATCGCGGATCCCGAACCCGTCTTTCAGGGACTGATGGACGTGATGATCATCACCGAGGCCGGAAACACGGCCTCGATCGGCGTCAGTTGCGAAAGCCGGACGATAGACATCAACCGCATCCGCGAGATCGATTACACGAGCCAGGCGCAGCGCGCGCTTTATACGGGGGATACGTTCTGCGATTTCGTCGCGCAGTTGCAGGATCAACAGATTTATTGGGGCAGACCGGCACCGAAATGAGAAAACAAAACTGGCCCGAACTGCTCAAAAACGGAATTGAAAGCTGGAAAGAGATTCCTTTCCAGTGGGGAACGGCGGATTGCGTGCAGTTTGCCTATCGCGTGGCGGCGGAATATGTGGATTACGACCTGCCGGAACGCCTCGGCGCGGTGGATTTTACCGATGAATATGACGCGCAAAAATATTTCATGCGCGAATATGGCGGCAAGCTGGAAAATATTTTTGATCGCGCACTGAAACGCCGCCCGTCGGCGTTGCACGCGCAGCAGGGGGATATCGTGATAGCGCAAAACGAAAATCAGGATATTTCCGGCATCGTCGCTCCCGGCGGCAGGTTCGTCGCCGTCAAGGCAAAGAAAGGTCTGTTTTATCTGCCGTTTTCCGCTGTGAAAACAGCGTGGGCGGTTGAATAATGCCCGCCGCCGTCCTTCCCGCCATCATCAGCGGCGTCGCCGCGGGCTCGTGGTTCGCCGGCGGGTCGCTCGTCGTCGGATTTAGCTGGCTTTCGTTCGGCTCGTCGCTCGTCCTTTCCGGCCTCGGCAAGCTGGTGGGATCGGCGAAGAAATCCGGCGGCGCATCCGCAGGGCAGCAGGGCATCACGCAGACGATCCGGCAGGCGGCGGTTCCGCGCAAGCCGGTTTACGGCGAAATGCGGGTCGGTGGCGCGCTCGTTTTCTTCAACGTGACGGGCAGCAACGAATATCTGCACATGATCGTCGCGCTTGCGCCGCATGAAGTCGCGGAAATAGGCGAAATCTGGCTGGACAACTATTCCATTCCGGCGGATTACCTCGATTCGTCCGGCAATGTGACGCAAGGCCTTTTTTCCGGCGTTTGCCGCATCAAAAAGCACCTCGGCGTCTCCGGACAGACGGCGGATAGCGATTTTGTGGCGGAAAACGCCAATGTCGATACGAATTTTCGCGGGCAGGGCATCGCTTATATCTATGTCCGCCTGAAATGGGATCAAAGCAAATGGCCGAACGGCCTGCCGAACATATCGGCATGGGTGCGCGGCAAAAAACTCTATGATCCGCGCACGACAAACACGGTCTTCAGCCAGAATATCGCGCTGATCGCCAACGATTACCTGCAAGATCCCACCTTCGGTTTCAACGCCTCTTCGGCGATGGTGGATCAGACGTTCCTCGCCGCCAGCGCGAATACCTGCGACGAATTCGTGACGACCAATGCCGTCGCGACCAACGTCAGCGCGATCGATGCGGCGACGGGCATCATCACGCTCGTCACGCCGACGATCGATACGGTGCAGGGCGTCATTCTGAACTATATCCGCGGAGATCAGGTGCAGGTCACGACGACAGGAACGCTGCCGACCGGAATAGCGGCGGCGACGAACTATTACGTCATACCCTATCAGCGCGGCACGACGCCGCGCATCCAGCTTGCGGCGAGTTATGCCGACGCGCTGGCCGGAACGGCGATCACGATCTCCGACGCGGGCACCGGCACGCATACGGTCACCAAAAACGCCGAACCGCGCTATGACGGCGCGTATCTGGTCGATACGTCGCGGGCCATCGGCAGCAACATGACGGATATCCTGACCGGCATGGGCGGACAGCTCGTCTTTACGGGCGGAAAATACCTCATTCAGGCGGCGGCATATCAGACGCCGACGGTCTATTTCGACGAAAACGACATCATCGGCGCGATGACGATCAACACCAAGTTGAGCGCGCGCGAGCGGTTCAACAAGGTGCAGGGCACCTATATCAGCCCGGTATTCGACGGCCAGTCCGTCGACTATCCCGAAGTGACGAACACGACCTACATCACGCAGGACGGCTACGAGATCCGCAGCAAGATAGACTATCCCATCACGCAGCGCCCCGGCACCTGCCAGCGGCTTTCGAAAATCGCATTAGAGCGCATGCGGCAGGAAATATCATGGTCGGCGGATTTCAGCCTGACCGCGCTGCAGGTGCGCGTCGGCGATACGGCCTATTTTTCCAATGTCCGCATGGGCTGGACCGACAAGGTTTTCGAGATCGTGTCGTGGAAAATGGCCGTGCGGACGGATGCGAACGGCGTTGCCGTGCCGTATATCACGCTCGGCCTGCGGGAAACCGCCAGCGGCGTCTATAACTGGTCGAACGGAGAGGAAACGACGGTCAATCTCGCGCCGAACACGACTCTGCCCGATCCCTTCACCGTCGCCGCGCCGACGGGGCTGGCGGCGAACAGCGAAAAGGTGATGACGACGACAACGGGATCGTACGTCTACAAGATTCTCGTTTCGTGGAACGCCGTGGCGGACCAGTTCGTCTCCAACGGCGGCAGGATCGAGATTTCTTACAAGAAGTCATCCGATTCGACATGGCGTCCGACCTATTACGTGCCGGGCGACACGACGTTCACGGAAGTCACTCTGGCGGCGCAACTGAATACGGATTACGACATCCGCGTGCGCTCGGTGAACAGCTTCGGGATCCCGTCAAGCTGGTCGTCAATCCTCGGCTATATAGTCGGGTCGAGCGGCGGCGTCGGAACGACAAACGATTGGGGCGATTTCGTCAGCACGCCCGCGACAACGCAAGACTGGGGTGACTTCATCAGCACGCCTTCAACAACACAAGACTGGGGTTACTACACATGACGGCAACACAAACGCAAATCCGCCGCGACAGCGACACGAACCTGACGGCGGCGACGCCCGCCTTGGGCGAGCTTGGCTACAACACGACGAAAAAGCGTATCCATGCCGGTGACGGCACGACGCCCGGAGGCATTATCCTGCCGAACGCGTTTGACATGCAAAACATGTCGTTCAATGCGGTGAACGATACGGGCGTGGCGGACGCGATCGCGCTTTCCATCGCGCCCGCGCCCGCGGCTTATTCGGCATATCAGACGTTCGTCTTCAAGGCGGCGGCGACGAACGCGACGACAACGCCGACCATCACGGTCAACAGCCTTGCGGCGGTCACCTGCAAGAAGGTGACGTCTTCCGGCGTCGCCGCGATGGCTGCGGGTGACATTCAGGCGGGCGCGATTTACCGCGCAGTCTATGACGGAACATATTTTCAGATCGAAAACATCGCCTCCGCGGGGGGTGCCGGAGGCGAAACGGTGCTGCTCGGCACAGCGACCGCCGCGTCCTCTGCAACGCTTGATTTCACCAGTTTAATTTCAAGTTCGTATGCAAAATATAGTTTTGTTTTTAAAGACATCGTTCTGCCGGGGACGGGATCTCCATCCCTCAATATTCTCTTGTCAAGCAACAATGGCTCAACATGGAGTGTGGGAATAGCTGCCTTAGGATATCTTCAAGTAAACTTACCTTCTGGGGCTACTCTTGGTGGCCGGACTTTAACTAGTTCAGGTATGGTAATCTGGTCAAAATATTCCGGCACAATGTGCGGCTATGGAGAATTAATAGTGGGATCCGCTGGACCTGCGCGCGGTGCGTTCCGAACTGGAGATTTTTACGGCGGGATTGCGTATGGGAACTACACTGATCTTCAGACTAATGCTACCGGCGTGAATGCAGTTCGTTTTGCGGCGTCGGCAGGGACACTTAGCAGTGGAACTATATATATGTATGGAGTGAAAAACACATGACCTTAAATAAAGTAGTTTGCACGCCCAAAGGTTCTGAAACTGTCGCCCTGACCGCACAAGAAGAAACGGCGTTCCTCGCACAGCAGGCAGAAGCGCAAAGCGCCGCCGCGACCGCCGCGCTCATCGCGCAAGCGCAAACGGCACTTGATAAATCAGACATCACCGTCCTGCGCTGCACGGAGAACGGCATCGCCGTACCTGCGGATTGGGCGACATATCGCGCATCCTTGCGCACGATCGTCAAAAACGGAAGCGGCACGCTCCCCGTCGCGCCGGCGTATCCGGCGGGCACCTAAGCGCCAACCATTAGGAAATTCCGAAGACTTCAAAAAAACAGGGTGAAAAATGCCTGAATTGACTGACGATCAACTCGACCGGATGCTTGAACAGGCAGCCGAGCGCGGAGCGGAACTTGCCTTGAGAAAAGTCGGTCTCGGCGACGACAAGGCGATTACGGACGTGACGGAACTGCGCGAATGGATCAGGGCTTTCCGCCTTGTGAAATCCGAGGCGCTGCGCTCGTTCGTCAATATCTTCATCAAAATCATCATTCTCGGCGTGTTGATCGGCCTCGGTCTGGCGGCGGGCGTGAACCTGAAACATCTGTAAGGGGAAAACATGGATAACGAACTTCCGCGCGGCATTCGGCTCAATAATCCCGGCAATATCGATCGCACGGAGATCGCATGGCTGGGTGAATCGACGATGCAGGATGATCCGCGCTTTATACGCTTCAACGAGCCTGTTTTCGGCCTGCGCGCGCTGATGAAGATACTCTATAACTATCAGGAAAAGGACGATATCGAGCATTTGCGCGGCATGATCAACCGCTGGGCGCCGCCGAACGAGAACCAGACAAACGCCTATCTCAACGACGTTTGCGCCCGCTGCTCGGCCAGCCCGGACGAGTCCTATGACGTCAGTAACAAATACAACCTGATGAACCTCGCCAAGGCGATCGTGCATCACGAAAACGGCGCGCCGCCGGCGGGGCGCGCGCCGGACTGGTATCCGCAGGATATCTACAATCAGGCTGCGGCAATGGTGCTGCTGCCCTAACCAACGGAAAGGAAAAACCATGAATCCGTTCGAGGAACTGAAAGCGGCCTGCACGCGGGCCGAGGAAAAGCTGAAACTTGAAAAAGACGCGCTGATCAGGGAATTTCATGCCCTTGTCCTGCGCATCGAGGGCAAGGCAGAGAACGACGTCGAAGGCGCGAAGGCGCATGTCGCCGAACTGGCCAACATCGCGGCGCAGGACGTGGCCGATGCGGGGCACAACGTCGGCGACGTCGCCGAGGACGCGGCGGCGAAAATCTGATGCACCGGCAGGGCGGAAAACACGAATTGAGATATCTGCGCATCGTCGCGGTTTTTTTCGCTTTTTGGGGTTTTCTCGCCCTGCCGCTCGTGCTTTTGCACTACTGCGTTTTTTACAAGGCCCCTGTCGATCTCTGCATAAAAATCCTGACGGTCGTCGACGGGCCCGCGCTGATGTTCATCCTCGGCTGGCTGTTCGCGGAACATAGAAGCAATATTGCCACAATTCAAAACGGAGCAACGCAAGAATGACCGGATTCAGATTATACGCCATGATCGGCCTGATTATTGCGGGCGTTTCCGGCGTGGTGGCCTATACCGCCTGGCAGCGGCATGACGCCGTCGCCGCCAGCAACTTCAAGGCCGTCGTCAAAAAAGACATCCAGGTCGATAAAGTGGAGAAAAAGAACGATGAAATCCGCAATGCTGTCCATGATGATGCTGATCTCGTTAAGCGCCTGCGCGCCGGCGTGTGGTAACCTCACCGCCGCCGACATTAAAAGCCTCGCGCCCGACGTGCCGAAAGTCTCGCGCGCCGTGCAGGCGACCGCAGCGGACGAGGTGCAAAGCGGGAAATGCCCGGCACTATCGAACCTCGCCAGCGTCTGCGAAGTGACGCGCGACGAGGCCCGCAACGAACGCGGAGAATCCGTCCCGAAATGAAGGAAGCGACATTCGGCGAAAAGGCGGCGGATTTCATCGTCGACAAAATCGGCACATGGGCGTTCGTCCTTTGGCAGCTGACGGCTTATGCCTTGTGGATCGCTTTCAACGTATCCGCCTATTTTCACCATTACGACCCTTATCCGTTCATCCTGCTCAACCTCGCGCTGTCTTTTCAGGCCGCGCTGGCGACGTCCTTCGTCCTGATCAGCTAGAAACGGCAGGCCGAGCGCGATCGGGAAAAGCTGGACCGGATGATCGCAATGGAAGAACGGATCCTGCAAAAATTCTCTGAAATGGGGATTACGCTCGCCGATATCAAGGAAATGGTCAACGACATCGCGGAATATCTGTAGGGGGACATCATGAACGTGAAGTGCTTTCTTATCGAGGAAACTGGCGAAATAAAGAGATATTTGCGCAGATACGCAAAGGGTCCGTGTCCAAACATGCCGGGCAACGGCGGATATCATGACATGATGGTGGATTTTGATATCATCCCCAAAGATCATGACAGAGAAGACGCTGCCCTGCCGGAAAACGATCAACGGTGGCCTTCGCATTGCGCTTGCGGGTATGAATTCGCAAAATCAGACAAATGGCAACTGTTTACGCAGCGGTTATATGCCAGAAAAGATACTGGAGAGGTCATGACACTGCGCGATGCGCCGGTCGGGGCGATGTGGAATGCGGACTGGTATCCCGATGTCTGGAAGGGCAAGGACGGCATGTCGCTCATGGTGAGATGTCCGGACGGTCATGATTGGTGCATCGATGCCCGCGCGTCAAACTGCGGATTGCCAAAGGACAACGATCATCGCTGCTGGATCAGACATGGTGTTGCGCCGAATATAACGGTCAATAAGGCCTGTCCGGGAGATAATGCCGACAGAACATGCAATGCCGGTTCCGGAAGCATCCAGACGGGCAAATGGCATGGTTTTTTAAGGAACGGAGAATTCGTCCGCTGTTGATCGATAACTGTAATGGTGTAGCAGGATGAACGACAACATCACGGAATTCCCGAAAAAGCAGCCCGTCAAAAGAGAACCGCTGGGCGTCAAGGAAATCGAGTGTATCGGCTTCCTGAATACCCACGACCGCGAAATCTGGATCGATGACCCCGTCTCGATCGCCAAGATTTGCGCCTTCATCGTGCGGGAAAAAATCACCCTCAAAGAAGAACTGCCCTAAAATCCACCCTTTGCCGCCAGCGGCGCGAGAACGCGCCCTGCGGTCAAATTTCGGCGTTTATGGGGGTGCGTTATTTAAAACTGTTTGGCGGCGGTTATGGCGCGGTAAAAACCGCGTTTTCTCGCTTTGTTCCGGTATTTTTCGAAGAAAAAATATATAAAAATCAGTTATTTAGCTTTAGATCATTCCCTTACCAAGGGTGTGCTCTACCACTGAGCTACAACAGCGCTGGCATAATGCCGACCGCCGTCATGGATAGAGTAAGGCCTTTTCGTTGTCAACAGGATTGCCAGAACCATCACGCGATAGTTTCAAAAAACTATTGACGCCCACCCTGCGGGCATTTCATATTTATACATTATCTATCAAATAGATAGCCTGATGATGGCGAAAGGGGATGGCGTGACGTCTTTTTCTGTCGATTTCATGAGCGATCTCCATGCCGACTTACATGACAGTCCCCTTGATTATGCCGCGCTGAAAAAGAACGATATTGCCGTCGTGGCGGGCGATGTGGCGTCCGACCCCGCGACATGCCTCGCCGAACTCAAGAAAATCGCCGCCGTTTATGAAACCGTCCTTTTTGTCGATGGCAATCATGAGTTCCGAAGCGGAAAGAAAGGATTCAGGTACAATTTTGACTTTGCCGCCGTCGAGGAGACGTTGCGCGAGGGGATTGAGCAGATGCCGAACGTGGTTTATCTGCGCGACAAGCCTTTCGTCAAGGACGGCGTCGCGATTATCGGTCGCAACGGGCACTGGGATTACAGGATCCTGAAGGGCTATCCGTGGCGGCAGGCAGTGAGGGAAGGACTTGGCCTTTTGGGAGCGGATTTCAACAAGGCCGCCTCGTTCTCGAAGATGGCGCGGCGTGATTATTACGCCTTGCGCGACCATATCCTGCAGTTTAACGGCGACCCCTCCATCCATACCATCGTCGTGGTCACGCACACCGTGCCGCGTGCAGAGCTTATTGATTTCAAAGCGGATTCCCGTAAGGCCAAGCATGCGCAGAAGGGCTCGTGGCTGATGCGCAATTTGTTGCGCCATGATATGGGCAAGAAAGTCAAATTCTGGCTGTTCGGGCACCAGCATGCCGCAAAAACCCAACAGATAGACGGCGTTCTTTACCACGAAAACCCGCGCGGCCATGATGTGCAGGCTGCCAGGACATACCGTCCATCGGTACTGAAATTTGGCACATAAAAAACATATGGTTATAGCATTTTCGGGTTTGCTTACTGTAGCTTATCGGAAAAATTCCTATTTATGTGATTTTTTCTTGACATAATATTTACAACCTATTATCTTTAAAAACACAATAAAGAGAACGGATAAACGCGGACAAAAAGAAGACATCATATGCGTTCATTAAAGAAATTGACTCCGATTTTTCTGGCAGCGGCTTTGGTCGGATGTCATAGCCAAACGTCTGCACCGCCAGCCAATGCGCATCATGCATCGAGTTCCGTAGATCGGGGAAGCAAAACGTCCATTGCCGGAAGCAGCAAACCCGGTTCTTCTGTGGATCGGAAAAGCGGCACTGGAGGTCTTTGCATGCCTTGTGTCGGCCCTCATCTTAACCTCATGAACGGAAAGATATCTTTCATCAGTATGGGGCCGGGTATCAATTTTTAACGGCATCGTGCGGCTGAACCCTGATCTCAAGCAAGCCCCGCTTGCGGTCGAACCCGCTTTTTTATGCCTACTCGTTCGCACTGATCGTTCTTAAGGCCTATATCTGTTGACAAACATCGGGCTGCGGCGCATTTTATCGCTGGTCCTAATTCAAAACTTTAACAGCAGAAAGGGTATTCGCAATGTTAACTGTGGGTCAAAAATTTCCGGAATTCAAGCTAACGGGCGTCGTCTCCTCCGATGACGATACCAGCAAGTCTTTCAAACAAATCACAAACGAGAGCTACAAGGGCAAGTGGCTGGTTGTCTTCGCGTGGCCGAAGGACTTCACTTTCGTCTGCCCGACCGAAATCGCCACTTTCGGCGAGCTTAACAAGGAATTCGAAGGCCGCAAGGCGCAAGTCTTGGGCATGAGCACGGACAGCGACTTCGTACACCTCAACTGGCGCAAGAGCCATCCAGATCTGAAGAACCTGCCGTTCCCGATGCTCTCGGACATCAGGCACGACCTGTCCAACGCGCTTGGCATCCTGCATGGCGGCGCGGGCGTCTGCCTGCGCGCGACGTTCATTGTCGATCCGGAAGGCGTCATCCGTCATGTTTCCGTAAACGACCTGAGCGTCGGCCGCAACGTCGAGGAAGTTCTGCGCATTCTGGATGGCCTGCAAAACGGCGGTCTTATCCAGTGCGGCTGGAAAAAAGGCGACAAGCCGCTCGCGGCATAAAGCCAGCGCGTATAGCGATAAAAAGGCGCACCGCTAAGGTGCGCCTTTTTTGTCATGCGCGCGCATTCTTCTGTCATGTTGCGGTGCGGTATTTTTTGCTTGCACGACAACGTTTTTTTTCTTACTGGCTATTTTAACTCTTTCGATACTCCGCTACCTTATGATGATCAGGCAAAAGGAGTTCTTAAACGCCATGTCCGCATCCCATTCATCCGCCGCATCCCGTTCCCGCAAACAGCACGCACAGCTTTCCGAAGGAAAAAACATGAGCAAAAACGAGAAACAGTCCGGCAAAAAAACGCTCGCCGCTTATTCAAAGGCTTTTTATCAGCGCGTTCCGGTCGAAGACCTGGAAGGATGGAACGCAAAGGACCTTCACCATGTGATCGCATCGCTGTCCGCGGCGGCCGAGACCCGCAAATCTGGCAAGCGCAACGTGCGGGTGTTCACGCCGGAGCAAAAGCGCGACGGGTGGCATGCGCCGCACAGCGTCATCGAACTTGTCAACGACGACATGCCGTTCATCATCGACTCGGTGACGGCGGAACTCGCGGCGCAAAACCTGACGGTCGAAGCGCTGTTCCATCCGATCCTGCAGGTCGCGCGCGCCAAAGGCGGCAAGTTGAAAGACGTCGTGGCGGAAAAGACAGGCGGCTACCTCACGGAATCCCATGTGTACATCCAGCTCGAGCAGATGCTCTCGCAGGAAAAAGCCGACAAACTGGCCACGCGTCTCGACGACATTCTCGACGATGTCCGCGCGGCGACCGGCGACTGGAAGAACCTCATGGTCCGGATGGACGACGTGGTGCGCAGCCTCGAGGCGTCATCGAACGATCCGGCGCGTCCCGACGATTTGAGCGAGGCCTATGATTTTTTGAAGTACCTGCAAAACGGCAATTTCACTTTTCTCGGCTATCGCGCCTTCAAGTTTTCGGGCGCGCGCGGCAAAACCCGCTCCGAAGGCGTGCAGGGCACGGCGCTCGGCGTGCTGAAGCGCGGCAAGACGTCATGCTTCGGCCGCGGCACGGGCTCGCCCGAGGTGGAAGCCATGCGTCAGTCGAAATCTCCGGTGATGATCAGCAAGCTGATCGACCAGTATTCGACCGTGCACCGTCGCGCGCCGCTCGACGCCGTCAGCATCCGCGTTTTCGACCGCAAGGGAAATCTTTCCGGCATGCACCTGTTCGTCGGCCTGTTCACGTCGGGCACTTATTCCTGCCGCACGGGCGAGGTGCCGATCGTCCGCCGCAAGGTGCAGGGGATCATCAAGCAGTCGGGCTTCCATTCCGGCACGCACGACCGCGCCGCTCTCGAGCATCTGCTGGAGACGATGCCGCGCGACGAACTGTTCCAGACCGCCGTCGGAGATCTTTACGAGACGGCGATCGGTCTGCTCGGCCTGCAGGCGCGTCACCGCGTCGCGCTCTTCACGCATACCGATCCGATGCAGCAGTATATGTCGTGCCTCGTCTATGTGCCGCGCGACCGCTATAACACCAAATTCCGCGCGCAGGCAGGGCTCATTCTCGAAGAGGCCGTCGGCGGCGAGGCCACGAACTATTTCACCAATCTCGACGACAGTCCGCTGGCGCGCATCCTCTTCACCATCCGCTTCAACGAAGGTTCGCGCAAGCGCTTCGATCAGGCAGAAACGGAGCGCAAGCTCATCGAGCTGGGCCGCGAATGGGACGAACGCCTGCGCCAGGTGCTGATCATCACCCACGGCAAGGCGCAGGGCGTGGCGCTGGCCGACGCCTACGGCAAGGCCTTTACCGGCGCGTATCACGAATCCGTCGATATCACAAACGCCATCCACGACATCCGCCGTCTCGAGGATCTGCTGGGCAGCGACGACAAAATCTGCGTCGATTTCTACCGCCTGCAGGGCGAGCCGGAAAACACCGCGCGGCTCAAGGTCTATCACAAGGGCGCGCCGGTGTCGCTGTCCGACATCCTGCCGGTGCTGGAGAACATGGGGCTGAAAGGCCTTTCCGAGATGCCTTATGACGTGCATCCGCGCGACCGCGGCGGCCAGCCGGTCTGGATTCACGATTTCACGCTGATGAGCGTCGAGAAGATCAGGATGGACCTCGTCAAGCTCAATTTCGAGGAAACGTTCCTGCAGGTCTGGAAAGGCCGCGCTGAAAACGACGCCCTCAACAGGCTCGTCTTGAGCGCCAACCTGACGTGGCGAGAGGTCATCATCCTGCGCGCCTACAACAGGATGATGCGCCAGCAGAAGTTCCCGTTCAGCGTCGCCTATATCGAGCAGGTGCTGGGCATGTATCCGAAGATCGCGCGCGAACTGGTCAATCTCTACCTTGAAATGCACGATCCGAAGCTGAAGATGCCGCTGGAAAAACGCGGCCATAAAATCTCCGCGCGCATACTCGACATGTTGCAGGACGTGCAAAAGCTCGACCATGACCGCATCCTGCGCGGGTTCGTGACGCTGATCGAGAATACACTGCGCACCAACTATTTCCAGACCCACGCCGACGGCACGCCGAAATCCGTCCTCGCCGTCAAGCTCAACAGCCACAAGATCCCCGATCTGCCGCTGCCGCGTCCGCACGTGGAGATTTTCGTCTATTCCTCGCGCGTCGAGGCGGTGCACCTGCGCGGCGGAGAGATCGCGCGCGGCGGCATCCGCTGGTCGGACCGTCACGACGACTTCCGCACCGAAATTCTGGGGCTGATGAAGTCGCAGATGGTCAAGAACGCCGTGATCGTGCCGGTCGGCGCGAAAGGCGGCTTCGTCGTCAAGCAGCCGCCCAAAACCGGCGGACGCGCGGCGTATCAGGAAGAAGGCATCGCCTGTTACAAGATATTCATACGCGCCTTGCTCGACCTTACCGACAACAACGTCGGCGGCAAAATCGTCCGTCCGAAGGACGTCGTGTGCCACGACGGCATCGACCCTTACCTCGTCGTCGCGGCGGACAAGGGCACGGCGACCTTCTCCAACATCGCCAACGCGCTGGCGGCCGAGGCCGGCTTCTGGCTCGACGACGCCTTCGCGTCGGGCGGGTCGGCAGGCTACGACCACAAGGCCATCGCCATCACCGCGCGCGGCGGCTGGGAATCCGTCATGCGCCATTTCCACGAGATGGGCAAGAACACGCAGACGCAGCCCTTCACGCTGGTCGGCGTCGGCGACATGGCGGGCGACGTTTTCGGCAACGGCATGTTGCTTTCGAAGCAGATGCGCCTGCTCGGCGCGTTCAACCACGTCCACATCTTCTGCGATCCAGATCCGGACATCGCCAAAAGCTATGCCGAGCGCCAGCGCCTGTTCAGGGAGCGCGGCGGCTGGGACATGTACGACAAGAAGAAACTCTCCGCGGGCGGCATGATCTATGAGCGCTCCGCCAAGACGCTGAGACTGACGCCGCAGATCAAAAAATGCTTCGGGCTTGAAAAAGACAGTGTCACGCCGGACGAGCTGATCGTCGCGATCCTCAAGGCGGAAGTCGAACTGATCTGGTTCGGCGGCATCGGTACTTACATCAAGAGCTCGAAGCAAAGCCACGCCGACGCCGACGACAAGAGCAACGACGCGATCCGCATCGACGCCACGGAGGTGCGCGCGCGCGTCATCGGCGAAGGCGCCAATCTCGGCGTGACGCAGCTGGCGCGTGTGGAATACGCGCGCCTCGGAGGACGCATCAACACCGACTTCATCGACAATTCCGGCGGCGTCGACTGCTCGGACCACGAGGTCAACATCAAGATTCTTCTCGCCGACGTCATGGCCAGAGGGAAAATGACGCTCGCGCAACGCAACAAGCTCCTGCAGAAGATGACGAAGGAAGTATCGGCGCTGGTCTTGCGCGACAACTACCAGCAGACGCAATCCTTGAGCCTTTTGCAATTCAGGGCGAAGGAAAATCTCGGCATGCATGCGGAATTCATCCGCGACCTTGAAAAGGCGGGGCTGATCAAGCGCTCGCTCGAAGGCTTGCCGGACGAAGAGACGCTGACGCGTCTTGCGCGCGAAGGACGCGGCCTCACAAGGCCGGAGCTTTCCGTTCTGCTCGCCTACGCCAAGATGACGCTTTTCACCGAATTGATGAAAACGGATCTTCCCGACGATCCGGCGCTGGAAGGCATGCTGTTCGATTATTTCCCCGAAGAGCTGCATAAATACGCCAAGGAGATCCGCAATCACAAGCTGAAGCGCGGCATCATCGCGACGCAGGTCGTCAACGTGCTGGTCAACCGCATGGGGCCGACGTTCGTGCAGTCGCGCATCCTGAAAGTCGGGGCGAGCGGCGAGGAGGTGATCCGCGCCTTCATGATCGTGATGGAATCGTTCCGCGTGAACGAGCTTCTCAAATCGGTCGAAGCGCTGGACGGCAAGGCGCCTTATGCGGCGCAGATGACGGCGTTCTACGAGATTTCGCAAATGGTCAAGCGCGCCGTCACGTGGTTCCTGCGTTTCGGCGGCGGCCACTTGCAGGTGACGGCGGGCATCGCCTCCTACAAGCCGGGCGTGGAAATGCTGCGGCGTGAAATCCGCCGCGTCATCCCGCAAGGCATCGGCGAAGGGCTTGCCCGCGCCGAGGCGCGTTTCATCGACAAGGGGCTGCCGGTCGAGCTCGCGGAAGGTCTTGCGGTCCTCAACCTGCTCTCTTCGGCAAACGACATCATCACTATCGCCCAGCGCACGAAATGCGACATCCGCTCCATCGCGGGAGCCTATTTCGAAACCGGTGAGCTGCTCGGCCTTGATTGGTTGCGGCGGCAGGCGGCGCATATCGAGCCGCAAAGCAGCTGGCAGGCGCGTGTCGTGAGCGGCCTGACCGATGATTTCTACAGCCAGCAGGCGGCGCTGACGTCGGCGATCCTGCAGGCCGGCGGCAGAAAACCGAAAGGCACGGCGGCGCACATGCAGAAGAAGCGCATCGACGCGTGGTTCGAAGGGCATCAGGACGTCGTCAGCAAGATCGTGCAGATGGTATCTGACCTCAAGCGCGAGAAGGACGTCAGCCTCGACATGCTGACGCTTGTCAGCCAGCGCATCGGGCAACTGGTGCATCAGGCGCGCGGTTAGTAGGCGCTCGAGGTTAGGACCAATCGACATATAGGATTCCAATAGAACATTGGATGTGATTCACTGACCTTAACCGAGGGAGGTTTTGATGGTGAAGCGCTATGAAGTGTCTAATAAGCAATGGAAAAAGATAGAGGGTAT
>JAEHJW020000379.1_pt1 | contig 40616 bp, 78 predicted proteins | sample 9271431 | NCBI WGS metagenome assembly JAEHJW02 | reverse complement strand
TATCTTCCTCTGCTCTTGCGTGTTGAACACCTTGAGGATCGGCTTCAGCTAATAGTTTATCTATTTGTGAACGTCCACCAATGTTTTTAGTTTCGATTGTGATCTGTTGAACAACAGATTTAGAAGCAGTAACACCTTGATTGAATCCTCTGAAGGATACAGTCGGCAAACCTTTCCTTTGAGCATAACGATAAGAAATACCGTTTATACTTCTAAAAGGTAATACCTGTAAAAGTGCATTTGATTGTATCATAGATTCTACGATACCGACTTGTGGATCATTACCAGTTCTTTTGGCAATGTCTAAGAGAGTGAGTTTACCCGCCATTTTATTTCCCCTTTAATTTGCTTATTTAATAATTAATTCCCCGTGTAGTGGAGATCCCTTTCAATGTCCCGTGCCTTTTTAAGTAAATATCTTATAATTTGTTCAGATGGAAAACCGCACGTTAAATATTCTTCAATTAGTCTTTCATCTTCACTTTCGGCATAAGTCTGACATGAATCCCAAATTTCTTCACAATAAGCATCAACAGTTTTCTTTTCTGTTACTTCTTTATCGAGGAAAATCTTACTCATGCCTTTTTATACCCCAATGCTATTTTGTCTTCCGGTGATAAGAATTTCGTGTCATTGACTATCGGATTTTTTACATTTTCAACAGGAGGATAACCCTTATGTACTGTCTCTCCAAACAAATCCTTGTAACCTTCTTTAATTGGCTCTAACTGTTTATCAAAGTCAATTATCTTTCCATAGGTATCAAGTTCAATCTTGTCAAGTTCAAATTTGCCTTCTAGAAGTTCGGGGTGTTTAGCACCACTTGCATTCAGAGCATCTTTAAGAGCAATCTTTTTAAGAGTTTGTTTTTCTTTAAGTTCAGATTGGATTTTTTGGTTTTTCAAATCTTCTTGTAAAGATTCGATTTTCTGCGTTAGTCCCTCTGTGTCCTTAAAGTCTCTTTTTATTTTGCTGATTTCTTTTTCAAGATTTTCTTTAGATTCCTTAACTTCCTTGAGTGAAATATTAACTTCATCAAATCTATATTTCGGAATCATTTTCCCATCATCAAAGACAAGTTTTTTATCACCTAACTTTTCTGATAGTTGTTTGAATAATTCATCACCTAAAAGAACTTTTAATTCGTCCATCATTACTCCCTTTCATTTAATGACCCAGTATGTCTGGTAGAGTTGTATATTCCCACTTTATTACGCAGAGTGTCTGCTATTTCAAATATAATGCAAAACAGTGTAATTGTCAATACGAATATATGATTTTACATTTTTTGTGAAACTACATTCACATTTTTTGTGAAACTACATTCACATTTTTTGTGAAAGTTGACGGTATAAAAATCCCATCTATCTTCTATTGTAATATGAAGAAGTAATATGAAGAAGTAATATGATGTTGTCGAAGGGGTTTGCGATACAGTTTTGATAGTGTTGTCGAAAAAGTATTGAAAATAAAAAAGCCTTGTGGGCTTCACTTCACAAGGCTAAATTAAAGTCTTGTGGGAACGAATTCACAAGGCTAAAATTTTCTTATGCGAAAGTAATAAATTTACAGGATTATGTCAAGATGTAATTGCTTTTCTTTGCCATTTAGTTACCTTCTCCTTTTGGATTTACTTTTGTGTTCATTTGTGTATTATCTAAATTATCCCGTCCTAATCCTACATTATTAGGAATATCAAATTGACCGTCTTTAATTTTCTGCAATTCCTTATAAACATTATCCACTAAAGGATGATTTGCTAAAATTGTCTCTTTGCTTAACATTGGAAGTGATAATTGTAATTCCTGAACTCTTTCTAATTCGTTTACGATTACCGAAGTGTTAATTGTAAACTCAACGTCATTGGGATCGAAATTAGTATTATTCTTCATATTTATGTATTTAATCACAAACCACATAAAATATTTTAATGAATATTTAAGTTTTCTGATTAAAACGTGAGCTTTCAAATCTAAACCACCATAACGATACTTTAATGCAGTCCCCGAAGCTGTGCCTAAATTCTCATCACCCATATTCACGCCTTGACCTAATTCATAGATGTTCTTTTCTACTACTTTTAAGAATTGGCTTCTGGATTCATAAGGAATTTCAACTTTTATTGGTTCAGCGTCTCCATCGGAATCTAATTTAATTGCTTTGAATGTTTTTAAATCCGATAAGAAGGTTTTTAAATCTGTCCCTGAATAATTAACTAACTTCCAAACTGCCTCTTGAATGTCTTGAAGATTATTTGCCCAATCCGAAATAGCCATATCATAAATATCAATTAACGCTTTAATCGAATATAGGTCTGATCTTCTGTAATCATTGTTAGGTAGTTCAATAAATGGAACTCTGCCCCATGAATTACCTTCTACATCAGAAGGAGTGATAGTATTAAAAGATACCCAATGGAATCTTGGGTTAGGATAAACCGTATCATCTGGAATAAAATATCCGTTAGATGTTTCCATAAAGAACTCAACTTTATCTTTCGTCCACCATTCAACTTTGTATCTTTGCTGAAATACTCCGGTATTTTCATCTTGGACTTCCATTACATAGTAACGGATTAAATACATTATCTTTTTTTGGAATTGTGAATCATAGACAGGAATTACTTGCTCAGCAGGAATAATAGCATAGTCTAATTCACCATCTTCATCAATGTAAACATGGATAAATTCAATTCCTTTATTACAAGCTCCCTGTACCCATTGAGTTAGAATATCCCCGAACCAATCGCCTAATTGCTCATTTAACAGAGATTCTAATTTTTTATCCTCACAGGTATAAGTAATAGGTTTGCCTACAATGTAAGATACTTTTTGATCGACAAGTAATTTCATAAAAGGATTAGCAACTTTATTATTTGCTTTGGAATTATCAATCTTTTGCTGTGCACCATCCCAATAAGTTATTTCTCGATTGCGAATATCATTCTCACCACGATAATAATTTATTCCGGTTTGAATATCCTGTTTAGCTTGTGATCTTGTGTCTGCTATGATTAGATTTTTAATTTGTGCCGAAGTATTCAGTTCACCGTCAATCGTTAGTTTTAATCTAATCAAATCGACAGGTGTTAAATAACCTGGAAAAGCTGCCATTGAACTGCTAACATCCATAATTCCCCCTTATTTTAAAAACTCCACTGATTTCCTAAACATTTCATCTACTAATCCGGTGATGGAATCAGCAGCATCATCATGTTTATTTGTCCCCATTCTTACATAGGAAGTTAACTGACGCATAAATTTATCATAGTCGCTTCCTAACTCGTAGTCATTCCTAAAATACACAAATTCCTTGACAATTCCACTTTTCATAAAAATTCGTGTCTCTTTATTCTTAGTCGAAGGTTTCCAGACTATATGACATTTAGAAGAATCTTTAATTAATTCTTTAACATTCTTTGCAAATGATTTACCTCCGGCATTACTTTCAAATACTGATTTATCACAATTTGAATCAATAATTAATTGAGATACTCTGCCTTCAGTTACTTCAACGGGATCTTGGGTAAAGACTATATCAGTTAAATAAATGTATCTGCCAAGCGCCTTCCCCGTGACGCTTGCCAGATAATCAGTTCCTTCATCTGCGGTGTCCGTATAATTGACAGTAGCTTCCCATCGTTCCTTAGATTTAGGATTCTCGTACTTTTGGACTTCTTCTAATGAAAATCTTTTTAATTCCTCAATAGGATATAAAAGTCCTTTGGCTTCAATGGGATTCTGCATATATTCAGCTTCCCAAATAAAATCATCGGTTAATCTTTTGATCTCTAAAAATTCTTGAGTAGTTTTAACATCTTCACAAAATGTTTTTCCGTCTATAAGTGCAGGGACACTATAAACAGTCCATTCTTTAGGTTCTGCATCTAAAAGCATTCCTATTGGATCACGCCTTGACCATCTTGTAGCTATATGTATTTGAGCACAACCTTTTTCTAATCTTGAGTTATGAGTTGAAGTAACCCATTGCCAGGTCTTATTTAAAACATTCTCCGATAATGCATCTTCAATATTCTTAATTAAATCATCACCAATAGCAACTAAATCGCATCCCTTTCCTGTTATTGCACCACCAACACCGGCACAAAAGTAAGTAGTCTGTTTAGACCCGACTATAGCCCAATCATTGACTGCTTTTTTATCTGATTTTAATTCAATGGTAGGGAAGACTAATTTATAACGATCTGATTTAATAATCTGCCTGACTTCATAAGAGAACTTTTCTGCAAGTTCAGCGGCATAAGAATTTCGCATTATAGAACCCGTTGGATTCTTACCAATGAGCCAAGTGCAAAACATTGTGGCTATATATGATTTGCCACTTCGAGGTGGCATGGAAATAGCTGCCTTTTTAATCTTACCATCTCCGATTTCCTGCATTATTAACGCAATATCTCTAAGGTATGGTCTTTTGTCATTGAAGAAAGAAGAATCCATGAATACACAATAAGCATAGAAATCATTAACGCATTTCTGTGCTTCTTCATAAACAATGAGGGCTTCTAATTCAATTTGTTCTTCGGCTGTGATCATTCAGTAGTCATTCTCTTATTTATTTTATTGATCATATCAGCTGTTGAACTCCATTTTATATTATCAATCTCAACATCTAAATCCTTAATAAAAAAGGAAATATCTGCATCCCAACCCTCACCTACTCTACCAGCCAATTTTAATGCAGTAATTGCAATAGGCATCCCATTAATTTCTATTTGAGAATGTTTAAATTCTCTATCACTTTTAATTTTTAATGTCATTGGCATAATATTTCTTTCGTTTAATTTTCAAGTTATAGATTGACTATTTTCTATTTTTATCAAGTTATAGGTTGATTTCCCAATCAATATCCAAATCATCAAAATTTGTTGTTTTCTTTACCCATCGATAAATTAAGTATCCAGCTAAAACAGGAATGGAGAGTAATAATAGTTTTTTCACTAGTCTACCTTCCTTTGTTTTCTTAGAATAAGAACTGAGATTACTATAAGTAAAATGATAAACCACGTACAAATGCCCGTGATTTCAAAGATTTCAACAAGTATGTCTTTCATATCTCATCTTCTCCTAATTGTTGTTTATCTAACCATAATTTTACAATTCCATAATTAGCAAACATATTACCGATTTCGTGATGTACTCTTAAAGTGCCATCTTTCTCGTGCTTAGTGGCAAAAACAATCACGGTATCAAAGAATGGAACTAATTCCTCTGCCTTTTCAGCTAAAAGCCTGCTCAATTCTTTATCGAAATCATCTAAGCCCATTATTTCCTCAAAATATCACTAATCTGTTTTTCTAATACCGAAATTCTCTTTATTTCAGTTGGTTTGGTCTTTTGCTTTGTACTGAATAATATTTCTGAATATTCTTTTCTTAAATCTTCAATTTTATATAAACTCGTTTTCGTGAAATAATAAGGATTTACAAAGTATATCGCTGAAGCACTCCTTAACATTAAACCATCTTTGCACATTCTCGAAGTTGCCATTTTCAAAGCATTGATCGAAATATCATAATTTGAGTTTAATATCTTTAATTTTGCCTTATCTAGAACAACTCTATTCTTTGAATCCATCTGACCCAGCACTAAAAGCATAGTCGAGCTTAATGATTTATTCGCCTTAGCCAATGCTGAATAAAATGTTAAATAATAATGGTAATGCTTTCTCTTTTTCTTAGGCTCAAATACTTCGTCTCTCAAAATTTCATCTGTTTGTTCGTTATAAATTCTCTGCCTTAACTTTTCCAAAACACCTCCATTTTCATAACCAAATTCATAACCAATTTCATAACCAAAAAGTAACCAAAAGCATACCAAAAGTAACAGATTCGTTACTAAAAGTAACAGATTGGTTACTTTTAAAATCACTATATCACCTTAGATAGTCAACACCAAATCCACTTTTTGCTTCCGTTCTACTGTTATTAATTATACACTCTATAATTTGTTTCATATTTACACTCTCATTCACACTATCAAAATCTTACTTTCCTGATCCTTAATTTGCCTATCTTTTAACATCATCTGGTTTAATGTCACTAAACAGTTAATTAAATACTCCGATACCAAAAAATCAGGTATATCAGTTAAGTTGATCTTGTATTTGTTCACCAATACAGTCAAATCTTTATGGAAACTTTGTAAATTATCCATTTCTTATTATCTCATTAATTAGAATACCATTAGCACTTCGTTCTTGATCTGGATATTGTATCAATACCTTTAATAATTCAGTAAGTGCCAAAACCTCTATTGGAGCTGCATATTCCTTACTAATCGTAACTTTTAGTTTCTTTATTACTAATTCTTTTAATTCTTCCATTATTTAATTCCTTTCAAATTCACCAAAGTATGATTCGTATATGCTATCTTTAATGCTCGATATAACTTCCTTTTATCTATATTCGCAACACTAAACGCTATCTTTCGTAACTTTTTACTTCTACTTCCACTCATATAACTCCTTTGTGATATAAATCATAAACCATTATTCGAATATGAAAATTTTTGAGAGGCTTTACCATACTCAAAATCTCTAAATTTTAAGCATACGGGGTAGTCCAACTGTTTTATTTCAATCAAGTCATAACATAAGTTATTATTATGTAATACTTTATACATATTACTACTCACTACCTTGTGAGTCATCGCTAAGAGTCTCATTAGTGCCGGCATCATTTATTGGTTGATCGTTTACCGGCTGATCATCACTGTTAACCGGCTGTATATCTACCTGGATAGGTGCAGCATCAATCATATTAGTCTTATTTATTAGTTCAAGTATTCGTTGTTTACGTTGTTCCGGTGTAAGTTGGCTTACTTGTTGGTTGATGTTAAGAATTGTCTCAGCTTCTCTGCGCTCTAATGTTGGAAGTATCTTATCGAGTAGCTTAACTAGTATAGATACGTTCCCTTTTAGGGCCAAGTCGATTGCTTTCTCAAGTAGTTTGTAAGATTTCTTTTCCAATAACGTTAGAGTAGTCTTAGAGTCATTGCGTGGTCTACCTTTTGGCTTACTATATATAGGTTTTATGTTCGTGAGTGAGAAATTAGTCTTCATTCTTATAATTCAATCAAATTTAAGTATATAGTAAAGTAGACAGTCTTACAAATAAAGCAATTAGAAATATAGTTTAATGGTTGTTTTTGCATAGTTTAAGATAAGTTTTGCTTACTATTGATAGCTTTTTGTTGATTTATAAATGCTTTTATTTTGGCTTTTATAATGCGTTGTTTCTTCAGCTCCTCTAAGTTTTCTTTGATTGCCTGGATATGATCGGTCATTATAATATCTATTTCTATTTGTTCGTCTATAAAAGAGGTTTGATCCTGGAAAGGTTTTAGTTTAGTGAGGAATGAGTAACAATCTATTCTTTTTGATAAATCTTTCATTGCCTGAAATAGAAATATATTATTTACACTGCAAACTATATTAAATTACAGGAGATTGTCAATAGAGTATATTGAATAACCGGTAAAAAGGTAACAAATCGGTAATATTTAAACGTAAAAATTACTTATAAAAATTGGCACACTTCTTTCCGACTACAAAACAAGCTAAAATCTAAATAAACGATTGCTAATAGCAAGTAATAGAAAGTTGGCACAATCTATGTATTATAGTGTGCAAATAACAACAAACAATAACTTGAAAGGTTAAAAAATGGTACACGATATAAACTTATTTACGATACACATAAGATTTTGCAAACGTTTTTTTGAGGTCTATAGATTGTATAAAAAATCTTATACTCATTTATTCATTCATGTATTTTAATAAACAATTTACAAACAATTAAAGAAGGTGCAATAATGACAATAATGAATAACAAAGTAATATGTTCTGAAAGTGAAATGACCGCTCTGGCAATGAATATAATTAGAGCATATAACAGAAAGTTTGCGAACCAAATAGAAAACTATCAAACAAGTCATACTTTTGTATTAAGCGAATTAGAATCAAGAGATAATATTAAATCCTTCCCGCTTGCCGCAAAGGAAAGAATTGCTCTATATATTTTAGAATTAATTATTAAAGAGAGTGAGTAAAGAAAATGAATGAGAAACTACAAAAATTTGCAGACCTTTTACAGACACAACAAATGGAAAGAATAATAAAAGATTATCCATTAAATAATGGGCGTGATCCTATTGAATTTTGGAAACAGGACTACACTGTAAAAGTTATTGAAGGTAAAAAATATATTAAAGTTGATGTTGGTCATGGCGGTAAATTTATGATTGATCTGGATGGCAATATATATGGAATTAAAGCGTATGGAGTAATACATAAAGGTCATCACTATGGCACGTTAGACACAATAAATAATTATTACTGGGGAGATTATGCACCTCTTTTAATCAAGAAGGTAATATAACATGGAAAATGTATTTAATAAGCAAATAGATATTCTTGAACTTGCAAAACCTGAAATAGAACGCAAAAAGAAAATAAACGAACTTATTACAATGTTAAGAGAATTATATAAAGCAGGCAAAACAGATGAGGAGATGACAGAAATAATTATAAATTTAAATTTACCTCTTTCAATCCACTTGGGTATTATGGGCAATTTTTCAAAACTAATTAAATCATAAAGGATTAAAACCATGTCAACACTAAACAAATCAGACCTAATCAGTCAAAAACAATCCGGCAAGAAATATTACTTTTTCATTTGGGAAAATCACGCTGCGGTGATCTACTTAAATAACTTTGGAATTTCAGAATTAAATAAAATATGCGCAGGTAATATTACAAAGTTTGCACTTATTGAGATCGAGGAGGTAACGGTATAATGCAATTACTAATCTTTACAATCGTGGCAATCGTGTCAATGATTGCATTTAGAACGGTTTTAGATGCAGCTAGGTCGTTTTGGCACATACAAAAGGTCTTAAGACCGGAGGAAGTCGAATATTTATTAAATCAAAAAACAAGGAGATCACAATGAAAAAATGTGAAATAACTTTAGAAAATTATTTGCAAACCGAATATCCGAATAATTATAAATCGATTTTAGATAATAGTTTTATCGGTTCAGTTGCAATAAAACAAGAACACAAAGAAATAGTTTTACAGGCATTGGCAAATTATGAACTGAAAAAAGAAAACTACTCAATCCACACTAATATTTACGGAGAATGGGGAAGCGAAGAATTTAAGAAATCTTTCCCGGGCATTAAAGAAGGTCACCCACTCGTTTTTTTAACCTTAGAGAATGGGACAAAAACACTAAGACAACACATATTCAAACCTGAAATATGCACTAATAAATTTACTGCTGAAAAATACATGGGTAATATTTCGTTATGCGGAAATATTGCTGTCTCTGATGATGACGAATTAAGAGAACGATTTGCTTCGATAATTAACCTAAACGAGCCCCAATCTTTGAATTGCTGCAAAGGATGTTTGAAAGTTTATGAGGCAAAAAAATGAGAGATTTAATGTTAATTTCAAGAATCAAAGACTATGAAAATAATATAACCACTAGTAAATATTTGATAATATCACTAAATTTAATAATAACAGTTACAACAAACTAATTTTCGGCAGTAATACAATTTACTGCCAAATTATTGACCTCATTAAATCGCTTTTACGGCACTTTCTTTTTTGATGTCCAATAAGTCAAACCGGCACTATAAATTGAACCTTGGGCATTCTAAGGGCAAATTTTGCCAAATCTGATAGACTACTCAATTTCCTTTAACGGCTGCCTTTTGAAAATTCTTACAATTTATTAAATGTGCGTTTGTTGAGCTTAATAATTTACACGTTTTTACGCATTTTAGGCATAATTTCAAAGTCTGAAGTTTAACAGGTTTAATTTCCTCATTTCTTTTCATTCATTCCCTCCGGCTTCATTGATTCCGATAAACCGATTTTATAAAGTAAGTCAACCGTCATTGATATTTGATGCACAATTCCAATAAGTTCAATCTTTGTAAAATCTTTCATGTTTTCGATTACTGCGAAGTTATTCTCGTAAATTCCTATTTTTAGTATTTTATCCGGCTTTTCCATTTTCTGTCCTCCTCAATCTTAAAATCTGATAAGTCGTTTTTTATGTTTGAAATTATTATCAAAGCTGCTAAAATAAAAAGTATTAAAAAGATATGTCCGAATGCAGCACCGGTCAAAGACAAGATACCAATAATCATTATAAGGATTAATAATATTGCTTTCATACTAAATAATAAATTTTGTTAATAAAATAAGCCCGATTAAAGCGATTATAGAAAACAGGACAACAAAGAACGTTTCCAATCTTTGCCCTTTTTCGGGGAATGCCCAAGAAACAAAAGTTAAAATGCAGAAATTAGTTGTTATGAATTTCATTTCTTTAACACCTCCAAGATTTGTTTAAGTTGTCTAATGGTAATGCACCTTCTTCGGGATATTCGTTATCATAAATTCCAAGTCCCTTATATGTAAAATCTCTTTCCCCTTCTTCTGTTTCGACAACTATCCTCATATCACTATCAAGCATAAATTTAACATCTTTTTCATCATCATCAGGCATACTAACTTGCAATCCCGCAAAATTGGCAATCTCAAAAATTTGTTGTGTGGTTAATAATATTTGGCTCATTTTAACTCCTTGTTTTTTGTTTTATAATATTCTATTTGATCGTTCAGCCAACTTCTTTCAAATTTAAACGGCTGCTTTGCTCTCAATTCCAAGTCCTCTAAAATACCTATCCCATATTTTTTGACTAACCTCAAGGAGTATGCCGGATAATTACCCTTCATAAATACGTTGCATTTTACACATTGACATGAACAATTATCCTCATCCCATCTAGTGTTTTTATAACTTCGGCTTTGATAATGTCCGCATTGAGATTGATTTGTTTCTAATTGCTTCCCACAGGTAAAACAAACGTGATGATCTCTGTTTCTTATGAATATCGAAAATTCATGATCTAACTTCTTAACCAAAAAATTTATTTTCGGAAGTTTTTTTGTTTTCATTAAAATAATTCCGGTTTCATTTCTTTAATCTTATTGTTACAGAAGAAAGAAAGTGTCCTAAAATTTATAATAGGCATTTTATATTCTTTTATAAAGTTCCAACTTTCCTCTTTAATTAACTCATAGAAAACTGTTTGTAATAATCGAGGAATATATTGAGACTTCCATCCGTCCATTTCGTTTATTATTTTAGCTTGAACTTTTTCCACTAAAGCCGAAGTACAAAATTGATCTATTATTTCTTTCTCAATTTGCTTAGTCCCATCAATTTGCTTAATGCCCATTTCTTTTACGTGCTTTTCCTTAAACTCGGATGTTATAATTTTAGCCCATGTTTGTCTGCCATATTTGTTTTTATAATCATAATTCTTAATAACAATACCCTCGCCCGAACCTTTACCATCTTCAATTAGGAATGTATTTGCCGGTAATTTATTGACAAGATTTTCATAAGTTGGATTATTGATTATAGCAATCGGAGGAATAAAATCTAATCCATGTCTTTCGAGTATCTTAGAATAGACATCATAATGCAATAAATTTCCTTCTTGATCCAAAACATCAAAAACATAAAACTTTCTCCAGGCGTCTTTTCGATAGGTTTTTAACGAATGAGGTATAAGCCACTCACCAAATAATCTATAAAGTGGAAATTCTAAAAGAAAATTCGCAATTCGCATATCCAAAAGTGCATTTCTCATAAAATCGGAATTATCATTGTCAAGGGTTAATTCTCTGTTTCTACTACCTGCACAAATTTTATTTTCATCTAACCAAACACTTGAGTTAGTTCCATCAATTTTAGGGAATATATAACAAGTTCCAATTTCTATTCCTAAAACCTCATCCGTTCCAAATCTTTCAATATGTTGATATTTTACAAATTTCATTCTATTTCCTCACCTTCCAAATCTTGATTTAATATTTCTTTGTCAATGCCTATTTCGATTAAAAGTAAAGTTATTTTTTCGGCAGCTTCATCTTGCCCGATAACGTCCACATACCCAAACGAAAAATCAGCATCAATTTTTACGTTTTCTCTAATTATTTCTTCTATTTTTTCTGTTAGTGTCATTTTCTATAATCCTTTCCATTAAATTCGATAAAATCACCCATCTCTTTAAGCCTTGAAGTTATTCTTTCATCTTTCTTTTTTAATTCAAGAGGTGTGAAATTTGTAGTAATTATGATCCTCTTGTTATTCAAATATGCCCTGTTTATAAATAAATAAAGGTTTTCCTGTTTAGCGTTACTCCAGTTAAAAATGCCTAAATCATCTAAAACAACTAAATCATTTTCGGTCAAATAACGGTCTATAACCTTTTGTTTACTTTCGTGGTTCACGGCGCAATCATTTAACTTTCGGAAAAATTCATCAACTACTAAAAATTGAGATCGTGCAACATTAAACACCTTAGTGGTCTTTATGTTTTTTTCTCCTTTGTAAAGATCTGTTCTTAGTTTTACTTCTCTTTCAATAGGTTTAAGATTTTTCATAATTGCTATTGCTAAATGTGTTTTACCTGAACCTACATTACCATACATGATTAAACTTTTTTGAGTATTGAGAAATTCCAAACATTTATTATAAGCATCTATATTCTCTTTAGTTTGATTAAAATTCTTGAATCCACAATTTTTAAATCTTTCAGGAATATCAAAAGTTTCAGCTCGTAATTCCTGCTTTGATGACGTGAAATTCATCTGTGTCATCTGAACTTGATCTAAAACTTGAGGGGTTATTGCTGTTACGATAGATTCCATTTTCATTCCTTGTTATTATTTCATCATTCCAAGAATTATTATTTAAATATGTTTCTGGATTTTTTCTAAATTGTTTATCGGGAATTGCTGATTTATATTTTGGTATGTGAATGAAAATTTTTGTTTTATCCTCATCTTTTAATTTTTTCCATTTAATAAATAGTTTTTTCTTATCCCCGACCTTCTTATCGTATAAATCCCAAAAATCTTCAAATTCTTTATTAAGATTTAAATCTATATCTTCAATTACATTTTCAGCTTCCATATGTTTAACATATGTTTCAGATATGTTTTTGACATCTTTATTGCTTCTATTCTCTGAGCGTGATTTTGAATAGTTTTTACGCCTTATAGCTTCTAAATCCATTCTTTTGTTATAATATAAACCATCTTCAACAATAAACTTATCATATATGTCTTTATCATATGTTTGACATATGTTTAACATATCTTTTTCAGTTAACCTACCCTTTTGGTGCTGTAAACATAAAAGTTTGATATATTTTCCTACCTGTTCGTTAGTCATTGTAAACGTGCCTGTAAGAAAATCAGATGTATAAAAAAGTATAGCGGGATCTTTAGCCATTGTATTTACCTTTCTGGATCATATAAACAGATAACCAAAAATCATATTCTTGCCAAGCCCGATATTTATTACCACTATTCTTATTGAGGTGTCTTTGCAGATTTGTATATGATCTATAAATTTTAGCTAATAAGTTTTTCCCATATAGATTGTTTTTTTTAGAATTACATTTATTACATAATAAGATTAGATTGTGCCTTTCTTTATTCCGGAATATCGAATAAGGTAAAACGTGATCGACCTCTTTGAGTCTATTATTATCAAATTCATTTTTGCAAATTGCACAAAAGGAAGATGAAGAAAGGATAAAATCCCTATCGATTTTATTGACGTGTTTAGCCACTATATCCCCCAAAATAATAAGCCCCCGCAAACAGTGATTGAATCCATCTATGCAATTTGACTTGCAATAAAAAGAAACTGTTTACGAGGGCAATATTTTGATTTTCTAATTTACACATAGTGAATTCAATCGTTACAAACTTAGTGAAATTTCAGCATATATTCAAGTATTGTTATGCAAATAAGTATATAAAATGTAAATTGGTTTAGATTGCTAACTTTAGTTGAGATCGATATTCCTTTAGTCGTTAATTACTCCAAAATCAAATACCGGATGAATTTTACTTGCCGCTGTTTTTGCCCATCCATATTTTTCAATTTCTTCTTTCTCTAATTTTTTACTTTCTAATAATTCGGAAGCTGCTTTGAAAAAATCTTTTTTAATTTCAAAACCGTAAGCATTTCTATTGCAGTTTAGAGCCGCTAGTAAAGTCGATCCGCTTCCTGCTACTGGATCAATGACAACCTCGCCTTCATCAGTAAAGAGTTTGATAAGTTTTTCTAATACTTTAATCGGTTTTTGTGTTGGATGGATTTTCTCCATAGACGAATCTCTTTCCCAATCCATAACGTTAAAAACCATTTTTCCGTTATTATTGAATTTTGGCAATTTGTCTCTAAAAAGGACTATTGCATATTCAGAGTTCCCGACTATTCGCATATTTGCTTTTAATACCTGAGCTGAAAAGTTTTTTCTGAAAACTAAGTTTATGTAATTATTTAATCCGTATTTCTTAGCTTTTTCTATCAATTCAAATTGTTGTTCAAACTCGCAAAAGACAACCATAGCGGGGGCTTTTCCTCTTTCTTTTGGCTCTTTCTTTAGCATTGTAGAACAGAAATGCAGAAACTCTGAAATTCTAAAATCTTTATCGGTATCAAAAAATTCTTTCCCTGCAAGTTTGCTTTCTCCGTTTTGATTGTCCCCGTCTATATACCAACTTGGATTAGAACCATAAGCATTAATTCCTACATTATACGGTATATCTGCAATAATCAGTTGTGCCTTCGGGATATTATAAACCTTATAATTTTGGAAATGATCATTAAACAATTCGTGTTGTAATCGGATTATTCTTTTTTCTTTTTCAAATATCTGCATTTTATCCTTAGTTAAATTAGTGCCCTGCAACCTTGATAAAATACAGGGCACGTTTATTCTCAACTCGACAATTATTTATGAGCTGAAAAATTATAAAGTCCATCCTTTGCGTTTGCCGATTTCCTGCCATGCGGATTGAGATAATAGAATATTGTTTTCATAGTCATTATTAGTAATCCTAATTATATCTTCCTCCTTAAATTCGACAGTAAAAGAATGTTCAAAATTTGACACAACGGAATATTCAAACGGAAATTTCTTGTTTGCGGCTTCAATTTCTTCGGGAGTGGCTGGGCGAAAATCTGAAAACCAAGAACCAACGTTAGGATAACTATCTACAATAAATCTTTTATCAGATATGATCTCTTTTATTTGATAAGGTCTGCCCTTTGGTAGCGATTTCCAGTTTTGTATTTGCATTACCCAATCCCCGACCTCATAGACCGGCTCGAAATGAGAATCAAGAAAATTAAATATAGTAATGGTTGAATCAATTTTTGCTTTTACATCTTTATGCGCTATCAAACCAAATTCTCGGAATAGTTCTTTTGATATTATTTCGCCTGTTTGTTTTGATTTGTATTTCATTTTAACTCCTGTATTATTTCTTTAATCTTTTCATCGTGAATTAATTTTAACAATTCTTTTTTATAAGCCTCAATACCTGCAATCATTAACCTTATTGCAGTATCAGTCTTTTCTGGAAAAGCTAAGGTCAATATTCCGGTTAGTTTTGATTCCTGTTTTTTCATTTCACCTTGTAATAAACGGTCATTTTGTTAGTATCAGGATCAATGTCATTGTAGGCAATCTCAATCCTGTTTGATTTAAGTAATAGACTTCTTCTATCCGGCACAATAGATAATGATAAACCGGTAAACTTTGACACATCACGATCATTCGCAAAACCTAAACTTTCTATTGCGTCATAGACAATCTCTTTTTGGCTTTTTCTCTTTTTCTGAAAATCTTTGTCATAAAAAGAATCTACTTTATTTGACAGTGTTTGCCTTGTGTCGAGGTAGTTAAATTGAAGCTGCATATTTACTCCGAGTATTTATGTTTCTTACTAAACATTGGTCTAACAGCCTCACCACAACGTTTGTCGGGGATAACCGTCAAACCTAATATGTCCATTATCATAACTCCCTTAGTCCTGTAACCTAATTTCTTGGCTCGCTGTTTAATGTTCCTGTTATTGTCTTTTTTTTCTCTGGGTTCACCGTCAGACCATTTCATTTTAACCTCTCGATTGTTTTGTTGAGCCAGTTTAGTCTTTTGGAGTAATTACCTGCGGGAAAAAAGAATAGATCGTTAAAATGCACACTTTCTCCGTAAATGAATTTATCCAAAAAACGTCTGTTGCTATCAGAGATTATGTCACGCCAACCCAATCGAAGGATAAAGCCACAAAAACCCGCAGAGAACAAATCTTTATGCTTAATAAATAATCTCCTTAACAACCTTGCTGCTTTTAACTTTTCTTTCTTTGTCATTTAAATTCTCTCCTATATTTTATATATATATTTCCCCAATAATCCTCGCCTTCGGGAGTTGCTTCCCAGATAAAAGCTGCCATTATGGGGTTAAAAGAGTCAATATCTTTAATCCAAGATTTTATTGCCATTGGTCTGAGGCAATAATCATCAAAATTCTTTGTAAACCTTCTCAACGCATGATGTTTCTTTAAGAAAGTTTCAAATCCTTTAAACGTGAGTTTCTTTTTCATTTTATGTCTCCATCGGGAACTTCAACAAAGTGAATTGTGCGGATATAACTACTAAGGCTTTTACTCTCCTTAATTGCTTCTTCAAGATTAGAATAATTGTATGTCCCCAAATGATTATTATTAGCAGAAAGTTCATATTGATTTACCCAAATCTCAAGTGGCTTGCCTGGTTTAATTTCCTCAATCCAACCTTCGGAAATCATTCTCTCTAATTCAGATTCAGGGTTGTTTGTGCTTGATGATATTGTAAAGAGGTCTTCGGCATCACCGACATAAACTGCTCTAAAGTTTGTCCCGACCTTGGCCCCCTTTCTCGCAAATGGTAAATCTTTCGCTAACACATATTTCTTTTTGTTCATTTTAGTTCCTTTGTTTCCTTCCAGAATACATCCGGCTCTGGTATTGTAAGCCCTAAAAATGTTGCCCATTCTTTCACGGCTTCAATTATAGCCATCATATCCATTTTGGTTGCATCTTTTAATGATTTAATTATTATGACTTTCTTTCCGTCAATCTCGGTTTCCTCAATAAATCCGGCTTTATATTTCAATATATTGTGTATCTCTTTTTCTGTATATCCTGTATGTCTACAGAATATTAGAACAACTAAACCAAACCAATACCCTAATTGCGCTTGAGACTTGGCAGAGCGTTTATCCTCAATAGTGATGAGCACTTGCTTTTTTCTACGTGCTGAAAGTATTTCACGTATCAAGTGATTCACCTTTGCAGGTACTCTGCCTTCATCGTCAAGTTTGGTTAGGATTTCTTGTTTCATAATTTAAAATGGCAAATCGTTGTCTGTTTCTGGTTTAACTTCTTGATGTTCTTCTTGAGCCGATCCTTGATGTTCCTCTTTAGTCAGCGGTAAAATTCTTTCAGACATTACTTTTGTATTGTACCTTTTTACACCATCTTTATCCGTATATTCTTCTTTCTTTAATCTGCCCTCCACATATACCTTAGCACCCTTTTTAAGATAGTCCTTGATAAAATCACTTGCATTGAATATCGTGCAATTATGCCAAGTGGTTTCATTTACCCAATTACCATCTTTGCCTTTATATCCGCTTGTAGTGGCTAAGGTAAAGCTTGTTACTCCTATATTAGAAGAAGTAAATTTTGTTTCGGCATCTTTACCAAGATTACCGATCAGAGTTATTCTGTTTAATGAAAATGACATATTATTCCTCGCTTTCTTTGTGTTCTAAATTGTAAATTTTATCGTTTAATAAATCAATTTTTGCATAAAGTTCATCATTGAGTTGGTCGAGTTTGTCATATAATTTCTCTGCTTCTTCGGTTATTCCTATCTGTATGCACAAAGGACAATCTCTTTCCTCATAACATATTTCTTTATGACCATCGCTACATAGTGTCATATTAACTCGCCTTTCTTGTTATTGTTTCGATTTCTTCTTTACGATTTTTCTTTACCGCTTCACAAATTTTCTTCTCTTGTACCGATAATGATTCCCACCATAATTTAAGGTCTGCTAAGGTTTCACATTTACTTGCTTCTTGAGTAAAATTCCTTTGTGATGGAATTTCTGTTTTGGGTTCATCTTTATAAATGTTTTTTACTTCGTCCATTTCTTCAAACGGAGTTGGCTCGAATCCCGATGCTTTCATTAACCAGCTTAAAAGATTTCTATATGCTTTCCCTATTGAACGAGTTTGGGACATTGAAGCAATCGCATATTCAGCAAAGTTTCTTTTACTTGATTCCAGGTTACTGCATATTGCATATCCATGACCGACTTTAACACCTGTGGCAACGTTTAAGAGGTCACAACTGCATTCATATACTATTTCGCCCTCCCTCTCAATTCTATGAGGATTATCTGGAATTGGTATAATTCCAAAACGAGTTCCTGCAAATTGCCAACCTTCAACCATGACAAATTCTTTACCCTGAATCTTTGCGCTCAAATGTTTTTCTCTGATTAACTTTGCGCAATCTTGTGCAACCAATAGAGCATCATCAACATTGGTAAGTTGTAATGCTTGACCGTATTTTTTTAATTGTTCCATTTTTTACCTCACTTGTAAATTTTGTTTTTCAATGAAGGAAAATCCTTCCGGTAATATGCCTGTATCTTTATAAATTTTCTTTGCTGCTATTTTATCAGCACTATAAACTACTTTTTTAGTAACGAAACGAGGGTCTTGCTCATATAGATCTTCAAGAATTACCAAGTCCGATATTTCGATTGAGTCCGATTTCCTCCATGAGATTGTATAATTGGAAGTTTCAATTTTTTCTCCGACTTCAAGATTTTTCTGTAAGTAATCTTTTAACCATTGAACTTTCTTTTTAATAGACCGTTTTTTATCTTCTAACTTTTCAATTTCTTTATCAATGGCATCTGTCATAGCAACTTCGTTTTTAATAAAAAGTGCTAAATCAGTAACCTTTTTTGCTTTGTCCGCATATAGTCTCTCAAGATATTCAGAGGTTTCCGGCAATACTTCGCCTGTTTCTAAATCAATAGATTCATCTACTAATTTTTCTATATCGTGATTGATTTCGTAAAGTTTCATTCTATTACTCCACTTCCGCCACATCGAGGGCAATTCGTGTAAGGTATGTCAATTACATTGCTATGCACTTTTAACCGGTCTATTATCTCACCGTCTCCAGAGCAATACAAACAGATTTGAGATTGTAATTCTTCAACCGTGTGCTGTAAGTCCATTTCTTCTTCAATCACATCATTGTCGACTGTTAGAAGGTCTGCTAATTGGCTTTGCCTTCTTTTCAAAGTCTCAATCTTGCTTTCGATTTCGTTTGCATATTTTGTCATACCGCCACCTCTTTAACTTCTTGTTTGATTTCTTCTGTTAGTGGTTTGCCGGTTCTAATAATAAGGTCAAAGTAAAGTTTCCTTGCATCTAAAGTGATTAGACCTGCATCATTCAAGATTCTTAATAGTTCTATTTGTGCTAACTGCTCAAACTTATTTTTTAGTTGTTCATCCATTTGACACCATCCTTTTGTTTAAGCCATCATTGTAACCTTCATCATACTTACTTTGATTGGCTGTTTCTAATAATTTAATTTGTTCGTCTTGTTTTGCAAGCTCTTTGATGAGTTGTAAACTTTCTGAATTTTTATCTGCATCAGCACCACTATGAATAATAGATACCATAAAAAGCATCACAGTAGCACCGGTAATAACACCAAGTATAAATGATCCCATGCTATTTGCCTCCTAACATTTTGTTTATTTGTTTTCTTTCCTTGTAGTCCACTATGGCTACATAAATTCGGATCACTGCCAATGCCATCAGCACGGCTGTTGTAATTAAGAATATCACCGATAAAATTGTGTGTATCATTCTAAATTCCTTTCTATATCTTTTTGCATTATTTCTGCTAATTCTTTTGATTTTGTTTCGTTTAATATTTTTAACAAGTCATCATACTTAACTGCACAACCATTCCGCATTTTGAACCAATCATAGATGTAATTCGGTGCTTTGTAACCTAAATACTTGGAAAAGAACTGATAAGGATTACTAACAAATTTCCGATTCCTTCTACCATAATCAAGTATGGCGTTCTCAAGTGCATTTAATACAGTAACTTCCATCGTTTCTTTGTTCTCCTCAATTTTACACATGGATTCCAAACCTTTTACAGTTTGATTATTCGTGACAAGTGCAATATTTTTTATTTTATTTGACATAAGCAATTTGAAAGTTTATATGCTTTATTTAAGAATTTTTATATTGATTTTGTTATCCTCGTTCCGGTTTATACTTAGGGGACGAAGTCTATGTTCTGAATTAAATGTTTCATTCTGCTACCTTTTCGGAACGTTTAGTGTTAATCTTAAATTGGAATAAATTGGAGGACACATGAAAGACATCTAAATGTAGTTTTGAATACTGTGGATATTGGCTTAAAATCTTTTTTGGGATTCTCAATATTCCAGATTTTACGTCTAATGTTTGTTCTTTTAACTTTATCATTTTTGTTTCCTTTGTAAGTAAATTAAAACTTTCGTAACAAATGTAACTAATTAAATCACGTTTGTCAAGTGTTTTATGTAATTATTTTAAATAAATTTTCTTGACAAGTAATAAATCTTTAACAATGTTTGGAAAAGGAAGAAAATAATATGAATAAAATAGAGAATTATAGAGAATTGATGGAGTATATCATTAAAGACCTGCATGGTATCTCACAGCAAGAAATTGCTTATAGAATCGGCATTGCACCTAAAACGATGTACACTATCTTAAATGGTGTTGAACCTGGCAAAAAAGTTAGAAGATTATTAAACGGATTTGCAGAAAAAACATACGGGGTAACGGTGGATGAACTAGAAGGCGGAAGGATCCAAATCATCAAAAAACAAGTTTTTAATATCAGCGGGGATTTTCTTGGCGGTAATCTTAGCGAGGATTTCTCTGTTGAGAAAAAAGAAAAAAATGACTCCTTAGAAATTTCTAAATTAAGAGACTATCTATTAAGAAAGGTGATGTCTCTAGAGGAAGAAAACGCAAAGCTAAGGGCAGAAATTAATTTCCTAAAGAAATGAAACTCTCAAAAGAGGAACTAAAGGAAAAGTTTGGCAAACCTCTAAGGAAGTTTATCATATATAAAAGTGAAGGAAGTGCTAAACTCTTTGCTGTTCGCTTAGGCATAAGCCCATCTATGCTATCCCAACTCATCAATGGATATAAATCGCCTTCCCTTGAAATAGCTCGTAAATTAGAAAAGTTAGGTTTTGATATTTCGATCATAGATGAAATGAATAAACAAGAGGAATTTCTGCCGGAGGTAATTTCATATACGGAGCTTAAATTTCAGTATATGGAACTAAAAGAAAGATATTACGATCTGAAGGAACACAATAGGTTTTTGTCGAAAAGAATAGATGAACTGCAAAAACGAATCAAAAGTAACGGTTAATTATAGTGAATTACTTATATTTACTGCTACGTTGTGTAAAATGGTTTACTTGCCTTATTTATAAAGACTTAGTCAACACATTTTTACACTATAGGTAATCATAATATACATTATCGGACAGATATTAACCATACTAAACATCAAATAAATCTATTAAACCTTTACAAATATATACTTATCGATTTACCATAATTAACCGATAGTAAAGTCTTTATTTGTTATGTTTCTGTTTGGTTAAGTTGTTATAAACTACCTTAATGTTAACTATCCTTTACAGATAACACCATTTTTGCAAAATATCTTTTACAATGATATTATGGAAAATATTTCTAATTATCCGCTTTATTGTGGAAAATATTGATAATCTATGAAAAACGTTTATATAATGCGTTATTGTATGAATTATTCTTCGCTTATTCTTTCGTCTGGAGTGAAATAATCTTCTGCACTATATATGGGGTATGTTCCAATAATAGTTCTATCAGAAGTTCTGTTTTCGTTTGGTTGCTCATCTGCTCGATTATCTTTTCTAACTTCCGTAATTCTTCTTTTGAAATTTGTAAGCTCATCTTCTAAATACTTTCTTTGTGTGTCGTAGTCGGAAAGGTTCTCTAAAGACCAAAGTATTTTTTCAGTCAATATTTTAATATCATCATTCATTAAATAATTTTGCCATTGATAATCATTTTGTTTTCAAATTCAAAATATCCCTCGTTGTCTCTTTTGGCAATAGCAAAGCCATGATTCCAATCGTTTAGAGGTGCATAATCTGGGCTAAGACCACAAAGACACCCGATTGCAAACGAACCTAAATTCTTATGCTTAATTGTCGGTTTCATGTAATCTTGGGTCCTATGGAAGTGCCCGAATGCTATATTATCGAATGACTTTAATAGATAGTTCCTGGCTAAGTTCACCGCACCGGAGGATGCAAACATTTCATGCCCGTGAATAATATTCAATCTGCCAAATTCAATTACTCGTTTGTCTTTGATTAGTTCGATATGATAGTGATTTAATTTCAATCTACTATCTAAATAAATATCGGGATCTCCTGCCATTTCAGGGACTTTATTCTCAATAAACATCTCCCATCGTTCCTCATGGTTAGCAAATTTGTAATAAATAGGTATGTTAGGAAAAATTCGTCTTAGTTGCTCTAAGAACATTCTGCCATGTTCAATTTCAAAGAAAGCATTGGTTTGATCGGGTTTTCTGTGGAATTTACTTAATGGATAACAATCAATCATATCTCCATTAATTAAGATTCCCTTTACTCCCCTGTCCTTGAAATATCTTATGGTAGTTCTAAGAGCTTCGGAATCGTGATAAGGTATATGAATATCATTCATAATCCCAAGTAAATCAACTCCCGAAGGTATGATAAAAGACGGTCTATCCTTATATGCTGAAGGAATGAGTTCAATTTCATCTTTAATATCTAAATCCAAATTAACTTCATTCGGTTTGCTTAGTCTGTCAAGATTCTTATATACTATTTCTTCAAAAGTCTTTTGCGTAGTGTCTATATGTTTATTCTCTTTATAAATCTGATGTGCAAGTTTAAATCCAGAGAAATAAGGATATTTTTCTCTATATCTTATAACTAAATCGAAATACTTATCAATCTTCTTTTGTCCGACTGGCATAAATCTCCTTAAATTACTTTGAAAATGAGTAGTATTAAAGCAGTAGCAAGACCGGCAATATATCCGAACTCAAATTTTGAATACCATTTCATTGGTACGGTTACGGTCTGCATTCTGATCTTGCTAATTACGTCTAATGCGAATGAATCAATTGGGGCTATTGCATAACCTTTGATGTTATACGTTCCGTTAGAATCCGAAAAGGTTTTATAACTTGTATAGTGTAATGTGTCTTTGTGACTCACATTTGTTATATCATGTGTCAATATTACGGTATCCGGCTTTGAAGGGATATATTTAATTATTATATGATCTGAATTAACATAGATTGAATCCGGTTTGCTGATGAAATGATTTGTGGTTTGAGTAACTACTACTTTATGCACAAAATAACCTCTAATAATTATGCCTAATATTAGACCGATTATTAGAGCTAATCCTGATTCTATTAGAGTTTGTTTCATTTTTCGCCTATTTTATCGTTTCGCTGATGTTAGCAATATGATCGTTTTCTTTTAATTCCTCAAAAAATGGGCAAACGAACTTCCCCACTCTATTATCATACACATACATCGGATCAAGTTTATATTTACTTTCTCTTTTATATTTTTGGCATTTGAACTTTAGCATACATTCGCCGCCTTTACAACCAAATACTTTTATATTTGAGGTAATATCTGCTGCCATGTTTGACCTTCAAATAACATCTTTTCAGCTTGTCGCCTTTTAACTAATCCAGGTAATAAATGACCTTCGCAGTCGTGGCAATATAAAAGGAGTTTCTGCAAATAAACTTCCCTGCCTTCTACATTTAGATGCTTTGCTAAAACAGGAAAACTCTTAATATTGTATGCTTGTGAGATCAAAGAATCTAATTCGCATTGTTTCAAATCCATTTCCTTAACACATAGATGCACTCTGCTTTCAGCATTATGAAGGTCGCTTAAAAGAAATTCATTGGCTTGATCTTGAGTAATAACCATATTAGGAGATACGTCTAAAGTATGACCATACCCGATTGTAAGGATACCTCCACTATCTTTATATGAGGTAAGTTTGCAACCTTCAAAATATTTAATTAAAGAAATTCCGTCTTGTGAGATCATATATCCTTAAAATTTGGGGATATTGCTATCCCCGATTAGTTATTTAGGTTTATTTTCTGTGGCTAATGGAGTGCCATTAGAATTTGTTAGAAAATTTTTGAGCAAATAAGCAAGTCCGGCTGTTAAACCAGTTATGCCTAGATGTTCTAAGTTTGCCACAGTTGGAAACACACCGGATTGTAGAGAGGTATAGACACCACCGAGTATTACAGTTAATGCTGCTACTAAAAATCCTTTTGCTACATCAAAAAGATTGAGTTTCAAGAATGAACTTAACATAAGTAACCTTTCATTTAGTTATTAAAATGGATAAGTTAGGAGATACTTTGTTATCAAAGTTTTCCAATCTAATCCGAAGTATAAAAGTATAAGAGCTAAACCGAACCAATAGATTTTGTATTTTTTAAATATTATGTGAATTTTATTGAAATCAGTTAAGACCTGAACAGTCGCTTTAATTTCTGTAATATCCCTCTGTAAGTCGATAACGTCTGATTGCACTTTTTTAACATTATCATAAGTTGTAAGTGCTAATTGGCTGATGTGCTGTTTTGTAACCTTACCGTTACGCACTTCCACATACAAAGATTCTTCCAATTTTTTTACTGTTTCAAATAAGTCTTTTGAGACTACTGGTTTTACTTTTGTTGTCATTATTTATATCCGTAAAATGTTTGCCAAACTATACCGTGAACTACATATAAACCCAAAACAATTAAAATGAAGTTTATATGTATGTCTTGTTGAATTAAAATCGCTGTGATTATGTCAATCGTGATTATTCTTAAACCCTTGAGAAAATGCCATCCGTTGCATAAAAATGATAACGGAACTTTCATAACCCAATTAATAATTTTTGATTTAGTAATTTTCATATCCGCTTTTAGATACCACTTATTTTGAAACCACGCATTTTGTGGCTCAAACTTTATTGTATCCATTTGGCTATCAAACAACTCCGATAGAACATAAACTAATAAGATCAGGTAAATCATTATCTCACCATTATCTTAACCGGATCACCGAATTGTTGAGGTAAGTCGACTTCCTTTAACAAAGCGATTGCCGCAGCATTGGCAAGTTTCTTACCTTTACCGATTGCCCTGCATTGTTCTACATAAGTATTGTAAACAGTAAACTCCACACTATTAGGACTTATTTGATTAAGTCTTAATAACTTTATTTCATCACTTGACGAATAATTCAAGGCAATCATTGCTTCGGTTTCCTTGTTTACTTCATCATCACTTTTTATATAATCAACTTTTATATATTGATTATTGACTAAGCTAAATACGTCCATGATATTTCCTTTCTAATTTTTCTTTTGACTTCTCTATAATGATCAACTCGTTTATAATTGAACCTCCCATTCTATTTTAACAGATTCCCAGATTCCAGAAACCAGATTTACAAAACAAAAGCGAGGCGAAAACCAAGGCTCCAATACGCGTCCGACCGGGTGTTGAGCAGGCCCAGAGCAAACAACCCGGCGTTCGACCCGGCGCCCCAATAGCCGCCGCGGAGGGGAACGAACTCGCCATTCGTGTTAAACCAGAAATGATCGGAGTTTAGACCGGTTGTGTATGGATAGATTCCTAATGTTTTTAACAATGCTATGCCTGCACTTGTACTTGATACATCAGCCTCACATCCAATGCTTTCAAATGGTTTATCTGACGCAATCGAAGCTGGCGCAACTTTAGTAATATTCCCAGCCGTAGAAAATTTAAGCGTACCGGTCGTCCCGGGAGTTACTAAAGAAGCATCATCAAGGATTGCCTTATAAATAGTTGATGTAGATGATTGATCTTTAGTGTAATCCGCCGCATCATTATTAGCCAGTATTTGTATTTCGCCATTGACTATCTTCATCCCGCCAACTCTCTCCCAAACGTTGCCGTTAAGATCAAAGATTCCGTCCGGTTGATAATTATGACTCGTTCTATGTCCGCCGCTGCCGGTGTATGACTTACCATCCGAAACATGATCCGTGAAAGCAGCAGGTACATTAAGACGGAAAGTAACATCTTTAGCATCAATGTCTTGTCCCCAGTTGTTGTTCCCATATAATTCAGTAGTCCCTAATTGATTTTTGCTAATCTCTTGTATTAACGCAAATTCCGCATTTGTCATTTGATGAAAACCGGTTATGGTTGAACCATTATTTAATTGTGCACAAGCTGCAAGTTCTTGGTCAAAGGTTAAAGAATTTTTAGGAATATTATTCATCCAAGATACCGGGTGACCATTGCCATCATCAACCGCTTGCCCTTTGCCAATAAATACTCTCTTCTGAGTAGAGTTAGTAGTGAAAGCCGGATGTATTGTAGCTGAAGCAAATAAGTTAGTCGGGTCAAAATTCTTTCGAGGGATTTCAACCATCTGATTATAGTTATTATTTGCGTCAAGAATCGCATAATTATTTGGAAGGTAAGCTGATTGTTCTATTAAATCAGCACCTTCAGTATAACCGTTAGCCTGTAGCCACTGAATTAATCTCGATGTTATAGGTAAGAAAGCCATTTTATATTCTCCTTAATTTATAATCCAATTTGAACCGTTTGAGTGTAAAGTAACGCTTGAATACTGCATAAGAATTGAGTAGGTAGCATTACCGTTAATTGTTTGGCTTGAAGTAGTGGCGATAGTAACATAGCCAACTGCTGCATCCACTTTCGTTATCGTGTAAGTAAGCCCCGCATAACCGACCGCTGTGGGCAAGGTAACTGTTATCCCGCCGCTTCCACCGGTGCAGTCAACATATCTATCTGTCGTCAAGATTGAATAATTACTCGATTGAGATGTTTGAATATAACGTGTTGACATACCGGTAGTCGAGATTTGCAAAGGCAGGGCATTGCCCAAACCGTCATAAACAGGCAACAAAGAAGAACTCACTCCCGTATTATTCCCGAAATGCAGTAGTCCCCCGTAAGTTGCCGATGGAGACAGAGCCGTGAGGTTTGCCTGAGCAAAACCTAAAGCGGTCATTATCCAAAAAAATAATATTAGCTTTTTCATCTTTTTTATTTTTTCCTTCCTATTTTTTTAATTTCTTCTGCATACTGAGCTTGTATATAGCCCATTGCACCTTTTATTTGTTCAATTTGGTTATTCAGTTCAATCTTTTGTTTCTCTAAAGACTCTAGCTTTTGACTTAAAGCTGTAAAATCATTTTGATATTTTTTTATTTGTGTTGAATCAACACTTTGAGCAAAGCCCAAAGAGCAAAAAACAAACAGGGCAAAGAAGATTATTTTTATTGTTTTCATTTTATCCTTTACTTCCCTTCTTTTTGATATTATATTTGTAACCAAAAAAGGATGGTTTAGATGAAATCTTTATTATTTCTTTTATTCGCATTTCTACTTGTTTCATGTTCGCAAAACTCCAATCCTGTTAATCCTCAAATAGTCACTAAAACCGACACTCTGTACGTCCCGATTGATTCCGTTAGAATGCAATTTCAACTCAATACAAGTTTGGTTGGTAACGTAAGTCAATACCTTATTTATGCCGATTATGACGGGAAGGGTTATTCCTACCAACCAATTTCTGAAACTGTTTTCAGAGGCGATTATCAACAATATTATCTCCAATGGTATTTCCATGTTAGTCAAATAAAAATTTCTTATGCAAAGTTTGAAATATTAGCACACCCCACTTCGGGGAATGATGTTGTGCTCGGTACTGTTTATTATTATAAATAGTTTTCATATCAGTATGCAGGCACTTTATATGTTGTTGATCCTACTTTAATTTGTATCCAAGTTGTCGGAGTTGTTAGAACTGCTCCATTGCTACCATAAATAACCGGTGCTGGAGCAATCGAATTAATTGTAGGTGCTGTTCCTGTCGAGCTTAAATTTGTTTGTGCTGTTGTAACTGCACCATTCAAGTTTGAGAAATTAAGATGTGATGGAGTGAATGAAGTGCCATCTGATCGCAAAACATTATTTGTATCAGATGATGCTGCAACATTATGCACATAAGTTATGCGACCCGAATCATCAACACTAAAATTACCTCCAGCGGTAAATAATCCTGCGCTTGAACTTATATAGCCAATGACCGTGAATGGTTCTGTAAGATGGACTAAACCACCCGACATGTAGAAGTCTGCCTCGTAACTTCCTTGCTGAAATCTGATTTGATTTGTTGTGTCTATCACCACTCTTTGCCCCGACCCAATGGCGGTCTGGAATATTGAGCCGGTTATTGTCCCACCTATCAACGTCTTAGAATATAAATAACTTGACCTTATCGAATCGGCAATCACTGTGCCAGTAGTTAATTTGCCGCCATTGATTGTGGTAGTGTTCCAATTTATATGATTAGCAAAATTAGAAGTGTCCGAATAAGGAACTTTAGACGATGGATTATAGCCACTTCCAAAAGTAGTGTAACCGTCAATATTTATATGTCTGGAGGATAGTTTCAATGAATCAGGAGACAAGTTTATATAGCTTATCAGTGTGTCACCGTTAGTGTATTTTGATGCCGACAAGGTAATATTATTCTTGTTTTGCATTATCAATGTGCCGTAAGAATACAAGGAATCTGTTAATAGACTAGTTGAATTAAACAAAGATGTAATGCTTTTCGAATTTAAGGTAATAGACGCCGTGTTTGTTGCTATATTGTTTTGAGTCTGAACTATCTTAGAGCTGAATAGTCTTATTGAATCTAAATTAATATTAATCCCACTTCGCAAGGTAAAGACTGAATCGAGCAACCTACTTTTAAGCCCATCACCATTAGAACTCCACGACTGACTTGATAGAGTCCAATTAGTATCTAAAGTATTATATTGAGTTGAAAAAACATTCTCACTTATTAAATTGATAGAACTATCATTTTGTGTTATTGACGTCCCAATATCATGTCCGCTAATCCTTGACGTGAATGAATTCCCGTTATAAGCTAAATAATTGTTCGTATCACCATAAAAATAAAATCTATTTGCATAAATACCATAACCTGATAACGGTGATCCCATCGGATTACTTAAACCATTTAATTTCCCTATTTGCGCTTTAATAGATGAAGGTGATTTCCAAGCCGACCATGAGTTTACAGAATCGGTAATTCTCATATAGGGAGAATATTGCTCGTCTGAATAAAGACCTATCATACCGCTATTAGAATTATTAAGATTTCCGAATCTAATGAATACATCTCCCTTTTTAACTGCACCTACATTTGTTGGCGCACCCGCAAGTAAGGACACATAGACTTTTAGAGTATTAACGGAATCAACTTTGAAAATAAATCTTTTAAGCAAAAACTTATTTATCACAATATTCCCGTTCACATCATAAGTTGCACCGCTCATATCTGCCTTTTGGCACATAATCAAATCACCCGCTTGGAAAGGTGCAAGCCCATTGCCTGAGGCTGAATCTGCAAAAAAGAAATTTCCTCCATAATCTACCGAATCAACCATAGTGGATGCAGTAACTAAAAGATTACCATTAGTTGCTCTGATTTGATTAATTAAGAACTCATAGACCGCAAGCGTTCCCCGAATAGTCATATTGTCAACAGTGAGGCTATATTCCTTAGTCGAATCATCATAGTCTAGCTTCCAACCACTTCCCGACTGCCAACCTGGTACGTAGGTTTTACTTCCCACTTTGCCACCATCGTAAATAGTGATTGCATTATGGACAGACGTATCTGTCGGCATACCGACAAACACGCTAGCAGTTGAATCATAGCCTATCTGGAAAGTGGGCGAAGACGTTCCTGCGGAATTATCTATTTGCGCAAAGACTGCACTAACAGAGAATAACAATATAAAAAAAATCTTTTTCATTAATAATTTTCTACATCTACTATTACATTTGTCATATAAACAGTCCCGACTGCATTAGCGTCTCTCAATGATATGTCTATCATATAAGTATTACCAGGAGTAAAAGATGAAACTGGGAGCTCTACTGTTTGAGTAGAAGGCGAAGTTGAAAAGGTTGACGCATAGACAACCCCGATCGGGGAGTTGAGAGAATCCCTGCCTATTCCTATTGCTACATTTGCCGATATGACACTGCCATAAATATCAGCCTGTAATCTGATGTTCTTATTCCCCGTTCTATGCCTGTACAATAATCTTAGTTTAATTTCACCAGGTGCAGTCGAAGCTGTCGCTTGCCAAACCGAAGGTAAAGGCGCACTATTGCCTATTGAATATCCCGCTTGAGTATAAGAGTTATAAAGATTGTAAACGTAAGGGTCAATATCAGGAGTGAACGAAGTTCCGTCTGAACGTAAAACCTTGTTAGTATTTCCAGCTGCCGGAGTGCTATTTAAGTAAGTCAGTCTACCTAAAGTATCAATCACGCATTGAGTTACCCCGATCAATGATTTAAATGATATACCACCTACCCCTGCGTTATTAGTAATCATTACACCTTGAGAATGGAAAACTCCATTTGTATATAAAGAATTTGATACATTATATAAGTCTACTTCATTACTCAAAGCATCATAGAATCTTATTGAGTTAGTCGCATCAATAACTACTCTTTGCCCCGTTCCCGCTGATGTTTGTATTGTGGCGAAAGTATTTGTTCCACTGAAAACGTTATTAGCCGCTAAAGTCGGCATTGCATTTAATCGTGTTAGGTGAACATTTGCAGTATCTCTGCCTTGAGAGATAGTTGAATCAATGATGAGCCATTGGTTATTGATTGCAGCAGAACCCGCAGTATCTCCTTGATGCCACTCTCCTAAATGTAAATGAGGAGTATATGTATAAGGAGGTGTAAAGGTTTGTGCATTAATTACACATACTGAAAACAAGATAAATAATATTATTTTTTTCATAAATTCCCCTAAATTATAAACCATAAAGACCACCACCACCCATATCTTTGCCGTATTTTGTTCCATAACCTGAAAGATTGATTACTATCGTGCTTCTCTCTAAACAAGTGAATGTCAAAGTTGCAATATCATAAGCAGTAATTTTTTTCAAATATCCGAATGAAATACTTAAATAAAAATCTAATGCGCTGCCATCATCTTTCAAAAGTCCCGCTTGTGTCATTTGAGATGAATTTTCTGAATATGGATTGAAATTCACTATCGAACCATCAAAAGCAATTAACGAGTTCATTTTAGCAATCGGATCACTATATTTCCATAAATATAATGTTATACTCAAATCTGAATAATTATGAGTATTAACAAAATTTCTCTTACCTGTTAAAATTGAATCGTGCTCAATGAAATCCGGTGCTAATAGAATCGGTTTAAAATCTGAATGCTCTAATGGTTTCTCAACTGTGTAAACTGAGCTAGGTGCATCAATCGACCATACATTTATTGTATATAAAATAGTATCACTTGTTATTGAAGCCACTGTTTGAGCTTGCAGATCAACTATAAGAATATCACCCACACTGAACGTTGATAAAAAGGCAGTCCCTACGCCAGATACATAAGTCGAACCCGCAGCGACACTAACCGTCCCCTGACCTTTGAACATAAACGAAGGATAGGACTGCCCAATAATCATACTATTGAACTCCCCTTTTTCACATAATTAGTCGAAACAAAATTTATTTCTACTATATCGTGTTTGACATAATCATTAAGTAAAGAATATTTCATACCTGCTATAAAAAATGGTAAAGGATTATTGTTTGTATCTACAATCGGAAGTCCCAAACCATCACCATTAGCTAATTTATCTCTATGAGGATAAAACAAAACATTCTGAAATCTGTAATTCATTAGCTGTGCCAAATACACTTGAGGTGCTATTGATTTAAATAAATAAATTATAACCGTGAATAAAGCCCAATCACCTAATTTAAGAATGCTCTTTTTCCCCGTTAAAGGAGATTTTTCTTTTAATAATCTTGGTTCAGCTAAGTTGAAATCCTTATATACGGAGTAATCCAGTAATACTGTATTCGTATCTGGAATCCCTGTGCCTATAAATTTCGGTGAACCTAATCCTAATATCATTTTACATAAATGGATTTGGGATAGTATATCCCGTTGGTGATTGAATAATTAAAGACTTCTGATTTTTAATATCTATATAATTTTGTACTACTGTAATTGGAGTTAAGTCAATATCAGTTGTTAAGGTTTCTTCTACATAATCCGAATATGAAGCATTGTATTTATTCGCTAATACATTTAGCATTACCCCATTGTTAAATGAGTCGTGTAACTTATCTCCAGAAGGGAACGGCATCAATCCACGAGGTATATTATACCTTTGTGCATATAACTTATTGCCCGAACCATCAAACTTTGCAAAGTAAATAATCGGAGTTGAGTAAAGAGATAGATTTACTTTTTGTCCGCCCATTTCTCCAACAACTACTTTCCAATTATTAAATTCAGGACGATAAATTGTTCCACCAATATTTGCGGGAACATAACAAGCAAATGGGAATCCAACAGTTCCCACTAAGTATTGACCGGATATAGTGCCTATTATAATTTGAGGTATTGCACCACCCGAAGAAATATCCATTGCAGGACTAATAAAGGGCGGTGATTTGGTGTTCATCGGTAATTGCTGATGCACATTATCATATTTATCTGAATATCTTGTGTCGTTAGAAGGATTATAAGTATTAAGAGTTCCGTATATAGTAGGTATAAGTTTATAAGCCATTTCACCTGTTTGATAAATTCCGAAGGATAGTTGAGAGCATATCTCACTTATATAATCAAAACAAGAAATTTTATTATCTGAATAACTTGAATAGTCTATTGTTAAATGATCTACTACTACCGATTGGTTAATGCACCAAAGCATTTCTTCCCATAGATACAAATCGCTATATAAAACAGGAAGTATATTGCTACCGTTATAAGTCGCTGAAAAATCAAAATTAAATGGGGATAGACTATCAACCGCAGTAGTATCTAATGTCAGCCCTGCCACTATAAACATTTGTTTAAGTGCCCATAGTAAATGAAGAGTTGATGAGCCATAGTCCCCGAATGAAGTAGCAGGGAGATAATAATATCCACCACCCAAATTATCTTTAGTTGAAATCTGTATATTCCCACTTGCAACGTTTGTTAGACCACCCGAACTCAAAGAACTTGGAATATATTGTGTTGCGCCACCCGTAGCGAATTGTGCATGAAGTGTCCCGTAATCAACTCTAAAATTCTGTAAATAATATAAATTATTCGTTACTTCTAAATCATAAGAAAATGTATCGTAGTTCAAAGGACATTTTGAGATATAACCTGCCCATATTAGAGTACCATTATACTTAATTCTTATACCATCATTCAATGCAGGAGTAAAAGGATTTGAATTGATGACTAATGTTTGAGATGCTGTTGATAAGGTTAATTGAATCGTCTCAATCTTTAGAGTATAATCTCTATTCCGGCTTATAAAAGGCACAGGAGAGCCATCAGTGATAAAATCACTAATATCAGTCCATGTAGTTGCCTTTTGTATCTCAACGGTAATCACGTTGTCCCCCCTGCTCTGATTTGTGAGGTATTAACGCCTTTGTTCTCTAAACCATTCCTTATACCAATATCATATTTTACTCTTACTGTCGGATCACTTGAGAATACTTGAATAGGAGGAATCTTACCGGAGTTTGAACTCATATTCATATTTAGTGCTTGGATAGACGCATTGGTTTGTTTCATAGAATCCAGTAGTGCGTGATTAGTCGTATTTTGTGTACTTGGAGCTATTGCCGCAGCCGCCGCAGCACTTGCCAAATTAGTGCCCCCCGAAGCTATCGTGCTAAAAACCGCAGTTGCCGCTTGTATAGCTTCGATAGATTTAGCAACTTCATAAATTGCATTGATAACACCTAATGCTTCTTGCAGACCCTTAGTAAATGGGTCTGCGGCTTTCCCCATTAAAGAGTTAATTTGCGAAGTCAATCTTTCGATTGAAGATAGACCCGATACTGCTACATTGAACGGGTCAGTATTCTGCGCCTTCTTAATCATTTGATCAGTTTGTTTATTTACCTGATCTAAAGGTTTATCTTGAGGTTGTTTTACACCGTCCATTGAAGTAGGTAAATCAGAGAATACACCCCCGAATGTCCCTGTAATACTTGGAGTACGACCAGTCCTTCGTGCTAAATCTGTTTTAGTGAATGCGTCTTGTGCCTGTTTGACCTGCCAATCAGTATATTCTTGCTTGAGTTTCTTTAGTTCTTCAATCTTATATTGTTCACCGGCTAATTCACTTTTTGTTGCCTTTGCAATAGCATCTGCTTCATCATTGATTTGTTTTTTGCGATAATCTAAATAACCTGCGGCATCAAATTTTAACGATTCATAATATTTTTTCTCATTGGAATCATCTAGCTTTTGAGATTTCTTAGAATCTGAATCATTATTTTTATTAAGTTCTAAAAGTCTTTGCCTGATTTTAATGTGATCTTCAAGAACAATATTTTGTTTATTTAAATTTTCAAGGATTTGTCTTTCTTCTTCTCTTGTCTTTTTTACTTCAATACCGGTAAGCTGTGCCTCTAATGTGTTGTTCTTAGCATCCTTCATTATCTCATCTACTTGAGATGTATTTAATTTTTTAGGAGTGCCTTGAGGAAGTGTAACCTCTAATTGTGGTGCATCAGGTGAAGCACCTATTCCCGATAATGATTGTTTTCTTACTCTTGGGTCTGATGTATTGCCCAAAGCTTTGTTATTATCAACATTTACTTTATTTGCCCAATAATCAAATTCTTTAAATTTATCAATCATTAAGGTTAGAAATCTTGCAAATGCACCTGAATTGGGATTTTGTTCTTCACCCATTTGTAATTGGAGATTCTTAATAGATGCACCCAAATGGCTCATCTTATCTGAAGTATCCGAAGTTACATCACCAATATTCTCAATTTTTTGTTGGACTATTTGCCCAAAAGCAGTTTCAAAACTTCCACCAACTTCCTTAATCTTATTCTTTAATTCATCAGCAGGTATGCCAATTTCGGCTAATACTCTTGGAGTTTGTCTACCTAATCCCTCGACTAATTTTTGTGTGAGTTCGTCAATATTACCACCCGTCTCACGTGCATAAAGAGATACATATTTTAATCCCTGTATGAGTTCATCTAAAGGAACATTGTAACCAACCGCTTTCATTGTGGTTTTCATTAGGTCTAAATCAGCGACAGCTCCCCGTGTTGCCTGTCGTAATTTGTCTAATAAATCAGGTTGGTTTAATTCATTAAATTTTTGTTGGACACCTTCGGCTGCAGCACCTATATCAATCGTATTCTTAACGAATTCCGCAGCTTTGAAAATTAAGAAATATCCTGCAAGTCTTATTGCCGCATTTCGCCAAATTTTTTCTACTAAATTAGCAGCACTCCCCATTGAACCAGTGGTTTCGGTTGAAGTAGCTTTAAGACTCTTTAATTGTTCTTGTAAAGAAGTAACCTTTGCCCTTGCTTCGTCTATTTGAACACCGTATTTTTCAATGGCAGCAGAACTTGCTTGCATTACTTCGGGTGTAGCGTCCTTAAATGCTAAAATCTGATTCCTAATTGCTATGACATCTGCCTGTGCTGATTTTAAGGCAATCTTTAAGACATCAACTGAATTAGCAGAATTATTGATCTCCCTTTGGATAACCTCTGACATAGTCTTAATGTTTTGTTGTACACCCTCAACATCAGATTTTAAACCCGATCTGTCTATGCCAATTAACCATAACAATTTACCAACAATATTATCAGCCATTTGTCTCACCAAATAACATAGTGTATTCTTCTAATAGTTCTTCTTGCTTATCTTTTGTAGTCAACAGTTCCAATTTTGCCCCTCGTCTCCAATTACCGATGTTTAGTGCACCCTCGAAATGTTCTATATATTTACTGTAACCCCATTGAAGGAGTTCTGTCTCTGTGATTTGTGTAAACGTGGAAAGGATTATTTTATCTATGATACCATAGCTAATTCGTTGTCCGTTTTTTTTTTAGTCAAGATGCCTTCTAATTCGTTAATCTCAACTATGACATCTTTTAACTCTTTAACTGATATGTGCGATAAAATATATTTTAAATCTGAAAATTTCTTTTTTAATCCACGTCTTTTAAATTGATACCACTTCAAATCATCAAAGTTATGCTTTAAGGAATCTCTTAGAATCACCGCATATAAAGAAATATTATCTGCATCAGTGATCTCTTTCATTGAACGAATCAAAGCATCTAACTTCTGCACATCTTCAACTGTGCGCTCAAATAATTTAAGCACACCACCAAATATTTCTGTTTCCTTAAAATTCATTAAGAAGCCTGTACCTCTGTTACTAAACCGGCAAACTTGAATGTGTAACTTACTGTTACTTCACTCTTGATATTGCCTTTAATATTTTTACTCATTAGAACTGCCGAACCTGTGAAAGTCTTTGGGATTGTCGTAAGTGCAGGTGCAACTGTCAGAACAACTGCCTGTGCCGCTCCGCCTGTTGCTAACCCTAAAGCAGTTTCCGTTGCTGTTGTGAATGTTCCGGTAACTGAAACTTTTTGAGCATCTTTTACATTGCCGGTTACTTTCTTAGATTCAATTATCATTGTACCCGTAACACTTACTCCACTAGTAAAAGTCAAAGTTGCTGTCTGTGCGGAATTGATTGCAGGTTCTGCTGTTATATCTAACATCCACATTGAAGCTGTGAATTTAACCTTGCCTAATCCTGCCGCAAATTCTGTTGAATTTATATCAGTGGCTGTATCAGTTACATCAATATCGTCTTGTGCCACATCATAACTAACATCAGTTACGTTATAAGTTACTGCATTAAAAGTAAAAGAAATAGTCTTGCCTAAAATCTTATTTGAAGAACCATCCCTTAGAATACCATCGATCTGAAGTGTTCTTGTTGCTCTGCCAACTTTTTCATCGTGCAGAGTTGTGTTTGATGTGTCTGTTGTATCAATTAAATTCCAATTATCATCATAATTCACTGATGTCAAATAAACAGGAGTTCCCCCCACTGTTAAAGCTAATACCTTGCCTAATTGTTTTACTGCTGACATTTCTCCCCCTTATATTTTTTGCATTTCTATTTTGTAGTCTCTTATTTCCATCCAATGTTCACTAAAAGTTATTTTATCCACCGGAGGATTAAGCCTTTTTACGTTTAATATTATATATCCACTTACGGTTAAACTATGTTCTGAATTATTCAGTAGTGTGTCAAGTTTACTGCCCATTGAACCTACATTCAAACTTGAACCACCTTGTTTGTCGAAAATTGAAAACTGAACATTCATAGTTACAAAGTCAGTTCCCGAATCAAATTCATATTTGCCCGGAGTGAATTGATAGACCGTATAGGGATATGTCACACTATCAACATCACTGACATCATCAACAAAGAATATTTTTGGGCACGCTGTTATAAATGGATTACTTCCACTTGTTAGTAAATTATATAATCCTGTTTTCAGTGCGTTAATGTCCAACTAAAATCCTTTCAATCCCTGCAATATTCTGTTCAACTGCCGGTCTTAAATAGGGACTTGGAGGTATTTGTGCGTGTTTTACTAATAAAAACATAATTTCAACCCCACTTGAACCGGATTTACGTGCTAAATATGTGTTACCATCTTTTAATGAATGCAACCTAAATAAATCAGGAAAATCTTCGGCTCGATGATGTGCTGCATCCGGACTTATCGGTATTGTCAAAGATCCCGATTTATCAGGAATTATATTATCATTTCCAAATTCTTGAGTTGCTGCATAAGGAACATCTTCACCACCAGCTGAAATGACGACTTCTAAATCTTCGGGATTATTTACAAAAGTTATCGAATCCATTAACTTCCTTAATTCGTCTTTCGGTGCAAATTGTTTCGCTGATTCAGTTACTAATTCACCTACTGCCCCCAAACGTTCACCAAGTTGGCTAATTTCGCTTTCCATAACTTCTAATAGTCTATCAATAACTATCATACAATAATCCCTAATTCAGCTCTCTTGTGATGATTGCCCATTGCAGGTTGAATATAATTAACTTGGAATACCCTGCCACTCTCATCTTGAACTCTATTGGCTTCAGTTAAGTTTACAGAATAAGGAAATAAATGCTGATGTGTTGATGTCGCATTCTTTACACCGTCTTTAATCCTATTCTGCCCATTATAAAGTATGATTGATCCTTTATAAGTAGTACCCGAAGTCCAAGTTGTTGTTTTACCACCCGCACCATCACTTACTGATGATTGAGTTAAAATTGTTAGAGTATGGTTAAAATGATCTTCTATCATACAAAATTAACCGATCTCCAATGTGCAAATTCTTTTAACATATCTGATTCGCTCTTTATCGAAGCCACATATTCATATCTGCCAAAGTGAATTTGAGAAGTTCCCTTATCTCTTAATAACATCCAACCACAATAATCCGCAATTGGAATATTCATTGCTATTGGAATTTTAACCTGGCTAATAGTAACAAATCTTGCTGTTTGATTACCTGTATAATCCGTCAACATTAAAGGTGCTTCTGTATTCAAAGTCGGACTTACAGTTAGTACACCTTGAGAGGTTACAGTTACTCCGGCAATTAAACCATCATTAAGAAGTGAACCCTGAACCCTTATATCCATTCCTGTTAAGAAATTGATAAACCCATAAGTATTATTAGCCAAAGAATCCGTAATCGTGTTACCACTGAATGTTAGGTTAGAACTATAATTGAATATTTCTTTACTTGTAATGTTGGTAATTTCAGCAACTTTTTGCAGAACTGCCGGAAGTATCGAGGTTAGTTGTGTATCCCAAGTTGTATCCGTAAACCCAAGTAAGTTCTTAACATTCGTTACGGTTATCATTTATATTGCCTTGCGAGAATATAAATTGTCTTAGCCGATGTAGTCGCACCGTTTTTAGTTATTCTTAAATTCTTATATGGATAAAAGTAGTCTCTCGGAAGTGCTACAACTGATGCCTTAGATGAATCTAAAACAGAGATATAAGTAACCCCAGTCGAAGGATTGTTTATCCAATACCAATTATTATTTTGGTCTTGTGCTTCAAACTTTAATGTGTCTGCAATTCCTTCAGGGACTACTACACCACCAAAGAAGAAATCTAATGCAGGTGATTCTATCGCATGGCTAACAACACTACCGGAATCAAAAGAAACCGTATATTCCCTTACATCACCTTGTGCGTAAACACAACCAGAGATTAAAAGGAATAAACCTAAAATTATAAATAAATACTTTTTCATTTTACCCCTTTGTTTTAGAGATGTGCAGAGATAAAAACCCCTGCACAACCCCCATGAATTATATAGAATCTATTTCAGCAGTTAACCAAGCGTCAAGTGTTGCAGAAGTACCTGCGGTATAATACAAGGTTACATAACGAGGACAATCTTGAGGTAAGGTAAATCTATATTGTCCTGTTGCACCTGCACCGGTAGTTGGAAGTGTATATATGACATTAGATGCTGCCACTGTGCTTGTGGTATTAGCACAAACTAAAACTGACAAAGTACCGGATAGTGCAGTAACGTTGATAACGCCACGTATTGAAGTTCCTTTTGCAAATTCAGTTGACCCTAAATCGATAACATTAGTCCCCTGAGTCTGTGCACTTGTAAGAACTTGTGCTTTAGAGATCGCAAGTTCACGATCATAATTCGATTGAAAATATGCCATTTTTAATTTCTCCTTTTATGATATTGCTGTTTCAGAATCACTGATGTTCTCGTCAATTAAAATCGGAATACCATTGAATTGAGTTACTCTCTCAAATAAGTTATTTCCGACAGTGACGTTATTGATTGTAGTACCCTTCAAATCCTGAACCCAGTTGTAAGTCTGTTTTGAACAGAAGAACATAGAAGGTACAAAAGGAAACATTGCTGTAATTATCTGATTTAACAATGTAACCGAAGGTTTATGAGTTGAATCAATATTAGCCAATCTTGCGATTGATCTGGTATCATAAACTGCAAGTCCAGGTGCAAATTCAAATTCAGTTGTGTAAGCTAAGTAACTGTTTGAATCAGCATCAACTGCATAGTAAAGACCCATATCAACCATTGATATATTCTTACCATTTCCTAAGATACCTTCGACTCCACGCATTCTGCCTTGTGGACTTACTGCATCATTAAATGCAACTGCATAAATTGAAGAACCTGTTGAGCCTCCTGCACCGATTGCAGTACCGCCAAGAGCATTAAGCATAGAAGCAATACCGTTAAATTCTAACGGAGAAGTTGTTGCATTACCATAGAATGCTTTTGAATTGTAAAGATTACCCATAGCAGCCAAGAAAGACATATCTTCCTCTGCTCTTGCGTGTTGAACACCTTGAGGATCGGCTTCAGCTAATAGTTTATCTATTTGTGAACGTCCACCAATGTTTTTAGTTTCGATTGTGATCTGTTGAACAACAGATTTAGAAGAGATCGGAA
>JAEHJW020002504.1_pt1 | contig 40623 bp, 64 predicted proteins | sample 9271431 | NCBI WGS metagenome assembly JAEHJW02 | reverse complement strand
CATTATCAGAAACCTGAGAATTACCAAAAACCTAAGCATTACCATAAATCCGAGAATTACCAAAAACCTGAGCATCACCAAAAACCCAAGCATTATCAAAAATCAGAGCATTACCAAAAACCCAAGCATTATCAGAAACCTGAGAATTACCAAAAACCCGAGCATTATCAAAAATCCGAGAATTACCAAAAACCTGAGCATCACCAAAAACCCAAGCATTATCAAAAATCAGAGCATTACCAAAAACCCGAGCATTATCAAAAATCAGAGCATCACCAGAAACCTGAGCATTATCAAAAACCCAAGCATTACCATTTTGAGACAGATTGTCCTCTTTCTCAATCCAACCGCCTAAATCTCCTTTTTCTACATCGCCAAAGTCCTCCAGGGCTTGTATTTGATAAAGCTTAATTCCGAGGTATTCTTTAGTTGTCTTTGTTAATTTATATTTCATATTTACACCTCCTTTCTCTACCTTTCACTTAGGGTCAAACCCTTTTAATAGATTATTTTGTTTTTCTTTCCAATTTCCGTCATAAAATCCGTCTCTTGCAAACTGCTCCTGTAATGCTCCTAAAACTCCATACGCTTCGGATTGTATCTGTCTATCAGAGCTTTTAGTTAATGTTTGCCAAATATGTAATTCTTCTTGTGTCATTTCTTCCCCCTCTCTAAATAAGATAGGATGTCAGCGTAGTGTTGACCGTGAACAACAAATTGTATTGTTCTTTGAGAAACAGAAAATAAGGCGGCTAATTGGTTTTGAGATTTCTCTTTCTTCTTATACAATTCCCTTATTTTTATAACCTGTTCATTTGTTAATTTAGCGTTAATGTGATTTGCACCCTTATACCAAATATATCTACCACCTTTAATTGCGTGCTGTGCATTTTGTATTCTTGTGCACCACTCTAAATTACTAACTACATTATTACTCCTGTTAAAATCCTTATGGTTTATTTGTGGGTAATTATTCGGATTAGGTATAAACGCTTGTGCGACTAATCTATGAACAGGATGGTCTTTTGATATTCCGTTTTTTGATAATCCTATGCGTGAATAACCAAAATGCTTTGTTAGTTTGCGTAATTTACCTCGGCTATTCATAACATCACCATAATTACTAACTTTGTATAAACCTTCGTATCCGATAATATCTTTCCAAATCTTATTCATTTTTTGTAATAAAACTAATCACATCTGATAGGGCTCTGTTATAACCTTTATAATATTGCGTTTCTTCTTCTAATAATCCGCAATTATGGCAATAATGTTGTCGCATTCCCTTAATATGCTCTATTAGTTTTTGTTGGTCGGGAAACTGCTTTAAGGCATAATTAATACCTTCTCCAAATGCCTGTTGCTCTCTATCCGTTTTTAACCACTTCTGTTCAGGCTCAAAGAAAACAGGGTCTAAATGACTTGTTACTTGCCTTATATTAGTTATAGGTTTAGGGCTAGCTCCCTTATTCTTTGTATTATTGGTGTTCATAGGTTAGTTCCTTCAGCTTTTACATAAATAGGTTTTTCTTTGTAAATAGTTTTAATTTCTAACTCTTGCCCACAATAGGGACATTTTTCTAATGTTACCTTGGTTTTATCAATTACAACTTTAATCTTTTTCATTTCTTTTACTTAGCTCCTAACTTCTATTGCCTTTTTTCTTGGTGTCGTCATAGGTTAGTTTTTATTATTATGTTCTTTTTCTGTTTCAAAGTTTCTTCTTGCACATTCTTCGCAAACATGCTCAATTTTTCCGTCTTCAAACTTCATTTCATATTTCCACTTATTCTTTTTACAATACTCACAATGTATATCTATTTCGTTTTCAACATCCCACCCACAACACAAGCATTTATCTGGTTTAATTTCTTTCATTGTCCTCTTGTTGGCGTTTAAGTCCTCCTCCCATTCGTGTATTTCTTCAGGGCTGTCATTTAACCCAACCCTTGCAAGTCTTGTGCCATCTGGTAAAAAATACTCCGTAATTTGACTAACTGGGTCATCATCCGTTCCTTCTCCCCTAATAGATTTAACCTCTATTACACTTATTTGTCTTACCGTATCTACATTTGATAATCTTTTGTGTTTCATATCTTACTTTCTGGTTGAGCTAACCTCAAACATTTCTTACAAGTTGGTTCAGCTTCTTCTGTTTCCCAAGATAAAACTTTATGAGTATCTTTACATAAAGGCTTACCATTATCGTCAATATGTCTTGTTCTTGTTCTGCCTGAATTGTTCCATCTTGATATTCCGTAAACTGTTTTCATAATCCTCCTTTAGTTAGAAAGCTCAAACCCTCAAAGATTGGTATGTGCTATTACGCCAAAAGTTATCAATCTATGAAAGCTCTTGGAGAGGGGCTTCGGGAAATTACCCCAGTGTGCTAGCACGACCCCTCCAACAACCTTCTAGCTATATTTAAGAACTAAGGCAGGGAAATCATCGCTGACTTCCGTTGATGCAAGAGAAGGAAACTTGTCATTAAGTCATTTCGCTATGAGCTGGGCACTCTTTCACACGCTTAATCGTCCCCTTGTTCTCTTTTAGAAGTTTTTAAGGCTTCTACTGTCCCCACCTAAATTTTTAAATGTGCTAATTAGAGCTTAATACTACTTCTAATCTTTCTACATCCAAAACAAACTTGAGTAAGTGCATCATGGAAGGTTGAGTAAACAGCCTGTTGAGTATGGCGACCTTCACAATTTTTTATCTTCTGTCTGACTTCTTCCATTGTCTTATACTGTTCAAATTTAAAGTTCATCTAATTCTCCTATTCTTTTTACCATCCATTTGCCTAACTTTTTATAAATTGCTGACCTTGCTGCTGACCCTGCTGCTGACCATGCTGCTGACCTTGCTGACCATGCTGCTGACCTTGCTGCTGACCATGCTGCTGACCTTGCTGCTGACCCTGCTGCTGACCATGCTGCTAACTCTGCTGACCATGCTGCTAACTCTGCTGACCATGCTGCGAACTCTGCTGACCATGCTGCTGACCCTGCTGCTGACCATGCTGCTGACCTTGCTGACCATGCTGCGAACCTTGCTGCTGACCTATTTTTAGCAGTATCCTTAAATAAGACTTTCTTAGCTGCTTCTATAGCTTCTCTTGGTCTTTTATCATCAGGATATTCTTTCTCATAATTATCTAAAACAAGTTCTGCTGCATAAATTGAAAATGCTACACTATCTTTTTTAGTCCACTTGTAAGCTTTTACTATTCTCATCTCAGACCAAGCTTCTTTATCTTCTTGGATATCCTTTTTACCTCTTACTTCTACTATTGCCAGAACTTCTCCTTGAACATAACTAAATGCCTGATAAGGAGTTTTGGAACAGTGGAAGCCGTATTGACAAAGGTAGGGTTCACCTTCTAATTTTTTCCATTCTCCTATTTTCCAAGTCTCATTACCTGAGTCGGATTTTATTTCCCCTCTTTCTAACTTTAAGAATTTATATCTTTTCATGGATTAAATGCCTCCCAGATATCTTACTATTTCTAAAATTATTAATGCTAATAACTCACCTATTGCTATAAAGAATATGTCTCTTTTTATCCCTGTCATAACTTAACTATATACTATTTTTTCTTATTTGTCAAGTACTATTTAGAGTGGAGTTTATCTCTTAATTCTTCCCACTCTTTGCTTCCAGCCATTTTTTGCATTATTCCGCCTATTCCTATTTGTTGAGTTTCTTGAGGTTTTTCGGGGATTTTGTGCATAAATTTTAACGATAGAAAAACTTGTTTTCCATTCCCATAGTCTCCTATCCTTCCGTTTTTTTGCCAAACTTTGAAACTTGCTTCCCATTTACTACCGCCTTCTTCAATTATTTTAATCTTTTTTACTCCTTTAATAGGTAATTGAATAAATGCAGAGTATTGTATCCCATATCCATCTACTATTCTCATAAAATGTATTCTAGGGTTTACTTGTTTTATTAGTACTCCATTTATTATGTCGCCTACTAATGCATTTTTATTTTTAGCTGGGTCAAATGTTAAAAATTTACTCATCTTCTCTCCTTGTTATACTTACCTTTTCTTCTCTGTTTCTAAGCTCAACACCCTGAGGTACTTCGTTATTTACTTCGACAAATGCGTCTATTGCTTCTATATTAGGTTTTTTATATGCTACAACCTCAGTAAATTCATCTGGAGTATTTTCATTTACTTTATATCGTGTGCCGAAGTATCTTTTGGATATAGTTATCGAACCAGCTTTAACTTTAATTAGTTTCCTTTCTTCCATTTCAGTTCCTAATCGTTCCTTGACATAATCTATTATCTTATCTAATAATTCTTTGGTATCTAGTATTTTACGCAGTTCTTCTTCAGCTTCTTTAGCCAAAGAGCCGTCTTTTGCTATAACCAAGTTAGTAGGTTTTTCTTTGTCTAGTTTATTTAAATCGATTGTTATTAAGTCTTTCATATATTTTTTTATCTTCTTCAAACATCCAAGTATCGTAAGATATAGGTAATTTTTTCAACGCTTTTTTATAATGTTTTGCGTAATAAATTCTTTTATTTTTTAATTTCATATTTTTGAACTATTTGACCTATCCTTTGTCTTGATAGTGATTTTCCGCTCTTAGGATTAGCAAACATTCTAGCTATATCAGCTTGTTTTTTTCCCTTTTTAAAATAATAATAAATTAATTCATCTCTTGTCATTTACAATCACAACCTTCTTTTCTATATACTAATTTCTTACATCTTAAACATCTATTCTTCTTATAAAAATATTTTAATTTTCTCATTCTCTTTCAAAATATAAACAATTAGGACAAGCTAAAGCGTTATTATAATCGTCATAAGATACAGCCTCTGGATAAATAACTAGTGTTGTTCCACACTTAGGACACTTTTCGTCAGTTTTTTCCATTCCCCGTAGTTCATCTTTTAATTGTTCTAAAGTAAAATCTTTCATATTCCTTGACATCTCCCTCCTGTCCATAACTTAAAACTGTTATTATCTCTTGTATAGATATTATGAGCCATTAATACGTTAATCTTGTAATCAAATAAAAAATTAGAATTACTTACTCCTTGCCAGTGGTCATTGATTTGAAAAACACCATAATCAATAGAACCAAATTGGTCGTTATTATAATTTCTTGCATAAGGATTTAAGCTACCATTCTCTCCGCCACATATTCCATTACCTTTTAATAATTTGAATGCTTTGGGAGCGTCATTCCCGAATACTTGAATAATGTATTCTGCTACTGGATTACTATAATCTATTCCATTCATCTCAAGTTTAGCTACAGGAGCATAAGCCCTATTGGGGAAAGGTGCATATACTAATACAATCAATGCTCCTATTACTATTATAAAGCCTTTATATATGTGCATTCTAAATGTCCATATAAAAACAGCCGAATGATATAATATAAATCCAAAAATTGTAAGTAATATTACGATTGACTTACTTGTTATTGTCCCTATCTTATCCCCTATTTGTTGTTTAGTTAGACTCATATAAATATTGAAAACCTAAATCTTCACATTGTTTTACAAACTCTTGTATGGCCTCCACTTCTTCTATGCTCATTAACATTAACATTTTAAGTCTGGGGTCGTTTACATCTCCACTTTCTAATATTTCGAGGATATTCTTACAACTTTTATATCTTTGTTGATAGTTTTTTATTTTTTCTTCCATATACTTATATTATACTATTTTTTCTTATTTGTCAAGTACTTTGTGCAATTACATATTCTTGAACTTCCTCTTTTATCTAGCATAAAATAATGGCAATCATTTATCATTCCAGTACAATGGTCTTCTTTTTTATGTTTACAAGTAGAGCAGGTTTCTTCTTTTCTCATTATTCATATATGATACCCTTCCTGCTACCACTTTATTATTACAGGGCGGATTTTCTAAGTCTCTTTAAGATATAAGCCCTGCCCAAGCTTAAAATCAACCCTGCTAAACTCTTCTTTGGCTTTCGAGTATTCTAGTTAAAGTAAGTCCTTTTTCCTGAAGCTTGACTTTACTATTTAATATATCTCAAGCACTTATCTTATATACTATTTTTATCTAATTGTCAATAGTCTTGTCCTGCTATATATAATCCTTGTCTTACGCTAGGTAAATGGATTTTTATATTATTAGGTAAATTTAATTGACTAAAACTTAGATAATTACTTTTAGAATTAACTGATGTTAAGAGCATAAGACCGCCCAAAAATCCTAAAAGTATAGATAGATATAATAAAGTAAAATTCCTTCTTATTATTCTTTTAAATTTAAATATTCTCATTATAATCACCTACCTTATTAGGTAAATAAAAATAAGTTATTTTACCGTTTATGTCTTTTACTTTTACTTTGTGAGCATTCTTTGGCTCTTGTTTTTTTGTTTGTTTCATAATAAATTTTCCTTTCTTTTTTATACTCTAACTATTAAGAAGCTAAAAGCGGATTATATTCTTTTTTTACTTAACGAATATTAGTTAAGGTTTGCAAGTTTATATTCTCCGCTTGCAATTTTCTTTTTTGTTTCTTGAGTTGTTTCTCTCAAAAACTCATTTCTATATTTACTTGTAGTTACTGAATAATTCCAGTAATTTTCATCAAGTACAACTTCGTTATGGTCTTCCCAATGTGTCACCGAAGCTATAATAGAATTATAGCTTTGAAAAACCTCTCTTTTAATAAAGTTGCCTAATATTCCGCCCTCTTGAACTATAATAAATTGATTTGCAACTGGATGTCCAGTTCTAGGGCTTAACATATTTTCAACTTTTGGAAGCATAGCTATTTTATCCATATTTAACACCTCTCTTTCTCTAATTTACTCATTAGTGAGGCTTCTAGCTTCTTAATAATTAAGTATATCCTACTAACACCGCTGAAGCTTGTATGACCAATTGCCTGTATGTCCCTTGATACTCTAGCGGTTCGGGATTTATCTAAGTTAATATTTCAATGTACTCTCATAGCTTAAACTATTTTGTGCTATTTGTCAAGTACCCTATAACACCCTTCTTGTACTCTAAGTAAATCTTGAGGCTAGATTTTAAGTAAAATGTTAAATTAGGTCATAAATACTCATAAGACGCATTTTCCCGCTCTAGTCAATCAATCACTAATACCCATATAAGAAAGTGCGTTAAAACGCTCTATAAAGTCTCATGTTAAAATACTCAACATTTTAAGTGCCTAACTCCGCTCTTATTATACATACACCAATATAAAGGTAAGTACATAAAACAAAAGGATAGTATTAGTAAAAGAATAAATAGTAAGTAAGGTAAGTAATAAGAGAGATAGATACAATACTACGGCATCCTACTCGTTGCATACTATAATCACTTGTCCACTTCGTACAAACTATATTGTGCGACATGAAATAGCTTCACTGATAAAATATGAGGCTAGATAGTATCCTATAGAAATAAATTTACCTACAATACAATCGACTTAGACAATGTTTCTACAAGTGTTACAGGGGAAAAAATCGGATAAGTTCTCAATATATCCATGTACTGTTGCTCGAGCTATTGACATATATACTTATTTATGTATAAATATATTTATGTTAAAAAGTATTTATATATCAGAGGACCTACACAAAGAATTAAAAATATACGCTGCAAAGCATGGAAATTCAATAAGCAATTTAGTTGAAAATGCTATAGGTAATTTGATAAACAAAAAAGCTATTGCGGAAAAAAATCCTAACAATGAAAAATCCAAGGAGAGTGTCTTGAGCGAAAATAAGGGTGGTCTTACTAAGAGTAGAGGGGAATTGAACGCAGAAGATTATATTTAATTCGAAGGATTTAGGCTGGGGAGATAGTTAGCGAGGGTATGGATTCACTCACCAACGCCCCAGTCACAAGATTTGTATGACAGAACAGGAGTTTAGAAAATGAACAAAATAGATAAATTTTTAAAAGGTAAATATCCAGAATGTAAAAAGAATCCTAAAGGTATTCATGTCAGGATAGCAGGGATGGGTGTTAAACCTCACTGCCTGTGGTGTAAAATAAAGATGTGACCTTGACAGTTGAGCAAAAAGGGTATACACCTAATATAGGGTGATTTGATTTTATTCACACCTAAAGGCGGTGAGAGTCCGCCTTATTAAAATAACAGGGATATGTCTAACGCTGAACTTCTAAGAGGTTTGTCTCATCAAGATATAGTGAGTTCTGGTTTCCACAGGATAGAACCAGACTACAGGGTCATCGAAAATATATCATCATCTCTCCAGCAGGACGTATTCGGACAGGAAAGAGCCTGTGACCAACTAGCAAGAGCAATTACCCGCTCTCATTCAGGATTTTCAGACCCCAGAAGACCAGAAGGTATATTTATGTTTCTAGGTCCAACTGGCGTAGGAAAGACAGAGATGGCAAAAGCTCTCACTCGTTATCTCTATCCCAAAGATTCAGACAAAAGACTACTTAGAATAGATTGTACTCAGTTACAAGAATCTCATTCTGTAGGCCGTCTTAAAGGCTCAGAACCATCTTATGTTGGATATGGCGATAATAATATACTCATAACTCCAGAATTTCTTCAAAGAGGGGGAGTAATTTTATTAGATGAAGTAGAAAAGGCAGACCAAGCCATATGGAAGTGGTTATTGCCAGTTTTTGAAGAAGGACAACAGAAAGCCCTAGTTCCAAAAGAAGGCGAAAGAGGAGCAGAGCTAACTACGCTTGATTTTTCTAATACCTATATAGTTTTAACATCAAATGTTGGAGCAGAAGCACTTCATAATGCAAGATTGGGTAAAACAATAGGATTTCATACTAATGTAGAAAAACCAGATATGGAAAAAATAGGTCTTGCTGAATTAAAAAAGAGTTTTGCTCAAATGCCAGAATTTTTAGGTAGATTAGATTCCACGGTGGTCTTTAATGAACTACAACCACAAGACTATGACCGTATATTCATGAAATTTATGAGAGAGATAAATGAAGACCAAAGATACGGACAGAACTTTTTAGCAGCAACTTCTGAATTAAGAGCATTTATTTTAGGAAAAGCGGTAGGAGCAGGAGAATATGGAGCAAGAGAGATTCGTCATGCCATTAATCAATGGTTAGTAGATAAAGCTTCTGAAATAAAGTTCTCTGGAGTATTAAAAGATGGACAAGTTTTAATAGGAGATGTTGAAGATGACAATGTAATTTTCTGGACAAGCGACTTAATAGAGAAAGAACCAGAGCCAGAACCAGAACCAATAACCAGAGATGACCTTACTCCAGATGAGATAGATGAACTCAATAATATTGATGAAAATAAACCTCCCAAACTATTACAAGAACCACCACATATTCCAGTAGAAGATAAACCACGAAAAAAATTTCATCCTAAAAATCCTCCTAAAGGAGTTACTTTTTACATCTCTCCACAACCACCATCTCACACTATAGATTTAGCCATTACAGTTCACACACCAGAAGGAGACCAACAGCAAATATTAGAAAATTTACCCTTATTGCCCAAAGGAGAATAATGATAGCACCAGTAAATAGGCTTAAAAAAGATGAAATAGTCTGGTTAAGTAATAATAGATGTATTCATAGACATACATTTTTAGAACATTATCAGTGTTACCAAAAAGAATGGTATAAAAAAGAACGCATCGGTTTTATAGACATTGAAACATCCGAGCTTACTGCCGATGCTGGAATTTTACTAAGTTACTGTATTAAAGAATCAGGTACAAATAAAATATTGAAAGGAGTTATAGATAAAAAAGACTTATTTAAAACAAGTGATGGACACGAAGACAGAAAATTGGTTCAACAGTGTATCTTGGATATGCTTAAGTTCGATAGGTTGGTTGGTTATTATTCATCTAGGTTTGACATTTCATTTTTAAGAACTAGAGCATTAACTAATAAGTTAGATTTTCCAGAATTTAAACAGTTAAAACATACTGATGTATGGATGATGGCAAGAAGTAAATTAAAATTGAGAAGGAATACTCAGGAGAATGTTTGCAGAAACTTATTTGGCACTACAGAAAAGACTCATGTTGAAATGAAATACTGGAGAGCAGCTCTAAGAGGAGATAAAAGGTCTCTTAATTATATATTAGACCATAACATTAAGGATGTTAAGGATTTAGAAAAGATATATAATAAAATGGTTGGGTTTGTCAATAAGACCAATACGAGCATATAAAAAGAGCAGACGGTTAAATCTGCTCTTGATTTTGAGTCTAACAGGGATAAATTGTTAGGGACAGTTTATTATACTCAAATGAGCTCAAAAGTCAAGTATGAGTAATGTAAGAAAAGCGTAAGGGGGGTGCAATACTAGTTCGACCTTTTGAACGAAATAGACATATATTTGCTTAGTCATCTAGTTCAGAAGAATACGAGGTCTCGCTGACCTCCACCTCCACATGAGTTGCGAATTTGGCAGATTTTCACTAAGGGATAAAGAGTATGTCCATAAGAGGGCAGGTAATCGCTGTGAATTTCCAGGAGAAGCGTGTGAACGTCCCAATACAGGAATAGTTAATCATTTAACAGGAGCTTTCGAGGGGATGTTGGATAGGAGGGACCCAATACCCATGCAGGACCCAGATATGAACGCCTTTATGTTATGTGATGTTCACTCTGCCTTGCATGACGCTCAGGAACGCTTCCAAGTTTCCTGTTTGAAAGCTGAGAGGTGGAGACAAAGAGGGGGAACTCTGTTTGAAAGAAGACAACATAACATAAGTCATAGAAAAAGAAGATAATATGGATAGAAGTAAATTTATAAATTATTGTAGAGCAGTAGATGGCACTAGACCAAATCAGCCTTATGAAGATTTAGCAATAGAAACTAGACCTGCTACAGAACATTTAATTTTTGATAGAAGAGCCCACACTCAAATGAGGCTTGATGGTGGAGAAGATTTTATAATGGATAACCCTATCCACTACGATGAAACTACGGAAGAAGAAAAATTATCAAGAGTAAGAGAAGAATTAAGAATGGTTGAAATAGGCTGGAGAAGTCCAAAATTTCAAAGAGAACTAATAAACCAACACTATAAAGCTGAACATGGTGAAGAATATTATGATATCCCGTAAATTTGAAACAGGAGATATAGTTGCCATAAGATGGAAAGATGCGTTTAGATATGAAGGTGATGTTATCCCAGAACCATTAATTATGACATCTTGGGGAAAAATATCCATAATAAATCAGGATGGTTATGGAATAACTCAAAATGAAGCAGACCCAAATCAATATGGTGTAGAAAGAAATAGAGATGCACAATTTATTTTCAAATCAGATATTGTAGAAATTAAAAAATTATGAGCATTAGAAAATTTAGTTCAGGAGCTATTCGTGAATCTGAAGAACAAAAAGAAGATTACACAGAAACCATTAGTTGGACATCGTTTAAACGGTACGCTAAATATATGACTTCTAAAAAAAATAAATATGGCTCTGGTAATTTCAAGAAAGGAATGGATATTCCAAGTTATGAAAGGTCAATGTTAAGACATGTACAGAAATATATGGAAAACAAATATGAAGAAGGAATAATAGAAACAGACCAAGACCATTTATCTGCTATAGTATATAATGTCTTTGGAATAATGCACGAAGAGGAAAGAATAAGAAAAAATGAAAATAGAAATCAATAAAGAACAATTCAGAAAAGAGTTAAAATCACTTTGGGCTTCAGGTTATTATAATCACCCTAAGATTTGTAGATGTTACTATTGCAGAAAGAACAAGGACGATAAAAGAATCAAAGTCAAGGGTATTATGGAATTACTAGAAAAATACGAGGTGTCCTCTTGACAAGCTCTAGTATTGGTGTTAAGTTTTAATTATTGGTTAGGGAAAATGCGGCATTTAATCCGTTTTTTATATCTCGGTTAGGTTCTAACCGAAAGGTGTCGCAAGCCTACCGAGATATAAGGGACGGATTTTTTGTCTAACAGGGATATGAAACGAATACGTATAAGATTCTATAAAAATAATAAACTAATTAGGAGATATAGCTCTGATAGAATTTCAAAAAGAATTTCACGATTTATTAGCCTCGGAAAATTTTCTAAAGCCTATGTTTTTGTCTCCTATGGAAAGAAGCTTTGTAACCTCGGATGCAACTGCGAATTTTACAATGACGGATGGTATACAACTCCAAATGAACTCTCTTATACTATTAAACAATTTTGGTTAGAGAGTTAAGGGAAGGGGAGCGGACTACCCATCTACATCGAAAGATAGTAGCATAACAATGCCGCATTATACTAACTCATTCAGACGCAAGGATGTCTTGACCCGTATCAAGTTACAAGAACAATACGGGGAGGAAAGACCACTTAACAATAAGGTAAGTAAATACCATGCGGAGAATAGATTAGGAAACTAGGGGAGAAAGAAAAGGGCTTAAATGCTCAAGAAAAAACACGGCCAAAAATATTTGAATGATTGTTCAAATATTCAAATATCCTACTATTGACAATTATGTATAGTATGCTAGTCTTATAATATGGCAAGAAAAAGAAACAGGACTCCAACCCCTAAGCAAGTAAAGGCACTTCAGCTTCATAATCAAGGATTATCATGGCATAGGGCAATGAAAGAAGCAGGATATTCTGCATCTACTGTGGCTCAATCTTCAAGACTTAGAAAGTCTCCTACTATTCAAGCTATGATATCAAGTATGCCAGCAGAATTGGTTAATGCTGGACTTACACCACAGTATATGGCTTTAAAATTTAAAGAATGGATAGATGCAACAAAACAATTAAGTGCAAGAAGAAACTTTGAAACAGACGATTTCATAGAGGTTCCAGATTATGAAACGCAGATTAAAGCTTTTGATAGATGGGAAAAAAGTATGCAACCAGTTCAACCGAATGGCAAGGGAATAAAGAGAAAATTAACGATTGAAGAATTTATTACAGGAGAAGAACAGAATGAGGCATGATGCTGATTTTTATCAGAAAGCGGTTGAGAAAATGTTTTATATCGTAAACAAGGAAATGCAATCTGTTCCGTTTAGACTCCGACCTCCTCAAAAGAAAATACTAGATAATTTAAGTCAAATGGACATAATTTTAAAAGCAAGGCAAGAAGGTATTTCATCTTTAGTGTTAGCTTTATTCTTGGTAGATTGGCTTACTATAGAAAATATAAGATGTGTAGTTATTTCACATGAAGATAAAGCAACACAAAGATTATTTGATAGAGTTCATTATTATTTGGAATCAATGCAAAAGACATGGCCTGGAGAATTACCATATAAATTAAAATATGCTTCAAGGAGAGAGATAGTTAATCAGGAACTTAATTCTTATTTTTATATAGGAACAGCAGGTGCTAAGGCATTTGGAAGAGGAGATACTATAAATAATCTTCATGTATCAGAATTAGCTTTATGGGCAGACCAAGAGAGAACAATGACTGGTTTGGTTCAGGCAGTTCCAAAAGATGGTCGTATTATTATAGAGTCAACAGCTAACGGAATGGGAGACTATTTTTATGATTTATGGGTAAAAGCAACCGCCAAGGTATCTCCTTTTAAGCCTCATTTTCTTGCTTGGTTTGAAGACCCAGATTATGTGATGCCTTGGACTTTTACGGATGAACTTACTGAGCAGGAACAGCTTTTAATTAATAAATACCATCTTAATAGAGAACAAATTGCTTGGAGAAGATGGAAAATTAATCAGATGGGTGGGGATTGGCAAGACCCTAATTCTTGGGATAAGTTTAATCAGGAATTTCCAGAGAATGCAGAAATGGCATTTATTATGTCTGGAAATCCAGTCTGGTCCCCAGGAATAATTCGTTATTATATGGCAATGTCTAAAAAGCCTCAAATTATTGGAAACTTAAGACCAGGAGCAGGGCAACCAGTATTTGAAGAGAATGAAAAAGGATATCTTAGGGTATTTGAGCCACCTAAAGAATTTCATACTTATGCTATAGGTGTAGACGTATCAGAGGGTAAAATGATTTCTGCTGATGATAGTAAAAAAGAAAGGGATGCTTCATGTGCTCAAGTATTTGATAAGAATGGAGAACAGGTTGCTGTATGGTATGGTAATGCAGACCCAGATAGACTAGGGCGTGAGCTTGACATGTTGGGTAGATACTATAATAATGCTCTTATAGGGGTAGAAAGGAATGCGGTTGGTATCACTCCCTTAATCGTCTTAAGGGACCTATATTATCCTAACCTATATTACAGAGAGAAAATAGGTCTGATGACGGATAAAATAACGTCAGAGTTAGGATGGGTGACTGATTCAATTTCCAAGGAAAGCATCATTTCGGATGCAACGCTCTTGATGAGAGATAAAAGGATAGCTATTTACGATGAGGACACTATTGCCGAAATGAGACACTTTATAAGGGATTCGGAGGGAAAAGCACACGCAGAAAAATCTACCCATGACGACAGAGTGATGTCTTTTCTCATCGCCCTTAGAATGTTGTCTAAGGCAAAGTCAACTTCTTTTTCTAATCAGATAGAAAGAGGAGACGAAATAAACGGGGATAAGGGATTTTATTTAAATGGGATTTCATTTAATTCTCAGGGGATGCCATCACATCCAGATGAAATGGATGCGGCTGAATCAGATATATGGTAGAGTTATTTTTGATAGTAATATTTTTAGGAAATTTAGCATATCTTTTTTTTAGAGATAGGGAAGAAAAGAAAAGATTTGATAACAGTTATAGAAATTTTATTGACCAGATAGAATCTAACACTGAAAAATTTTACGAGTTTTCTACAAAAATTCAGATTAAACATTTTGAGGATTTAGAAAAACATAGTGGAAGATTCTTTAAGCTTTTAGAGCAGAAACCAGCTCCAGCAGAAAAACCAATAAGATTAGATGGTATATCTGCGAATGATATAGAGAAAGAAGAACCAAGGGAAGATGCAATGACAGAGGAAAATAGAATACCGATAGTAGATGGACTTAAAGTCCAGTTTGAAGGTGAGGAGACTGTTTATCCAGTTGATATAGAATGAGTACGGGTTTAGATGTTTCACCAGTTACATTAGTTCCGATTGGTTCGGATGGTAAGCCTCGTGAATTAACAGAAGAAGAACAGCAAAGAAGAAACGAATATTTAGAAAAATCCCAATATCTTCAGCAATGTAAATTATCATTAAGCCACGCCAAAGACTCAAGGAGAAGATATGATTACGAGTGGATGGTAAGGGATTTGTTTAGAAGAGGTTATCAGTTCTCTCGTTATCAACCAACAACTCAAACAGTAGTTTTAGCTTCAAGACAACAAGCAAGAATCCCCATTAACATTACTTTAGCTCAGATGAGGTCTATAAGAAATCAGGTTACTTCATTTAGACCTAAGTTTGAAGTAATGCCTAGAAATACAAATACAGAATCTCATACTTTGGCTAGATATTCTCAAAAATTATTAGATTATTATTTTGACCATCTTAATCTTAAAAAGAAAATAAAAGAGACAGTTATTCAGGGTTTAATGTATTCAGTAGGTGGACCCTGGCAGGTAGTCTATGACGAAGAGAAGAAAGAAATAAATATCTGGTTAATAGACCCATTTGATTTTTACTTTGACCCATTAGCAGAGGATTTAGAAGATGCAGAATATTGCATAAAAGCAGTCAGAAGACCATTAACTGAGATTACTTATAATAAAGAATATGACCCTATTGCCAGAAAAGAAATTACAGGAGGAGAAGGAAGGCTTGCGGTTTCTGAATATAAACAATTTATGCTTCAAGCTCTTAAATATGCCACTCAATATAACAGAGAAGAGTCTCCAACGGTTATTTTATTTGAGGGATATTTTAGGGTAAGAGATGAAAAAACTGGAGAACCACATTTAAGAAAGATAGTTTGGACAGACCAAAACTCAATACCTCTTGTTTATGAGGATTTAGAAACAAATAGTTATGATTTTGTAATTTATCATGCAGATATAAACCCGAAAGAAATTTATGGTGAGGGGTGGATGAAGCATGTAATGCCTATAAATAGAGTTATAAACTCTCTTGAGTCTTCAGTCTATGATTATAACTATAGAGTTGCTAAGGGAAGAATAGTAGTAGATAAAGATTCTGGGGTAAGAGCAATCCATAACGTTCATGGAGAAATTATTTCTAAAAATAGAGGTGCGGAAGTACGAGCACTTGATATGCCGTCTTTGCCAGTTGCTACTTCAGCCCAGATTGACAGGATGAATAGATACCTAGAAGATGTTGGCGGAGCTCATGACGCATCGCTAGGTAGAATCCCCCCAGGAGTTAAATCAGGTATTGGTGTCGCAGAACTCAAACAATCAGATGCTACATCTCAGGATGACTTAGTAGATAATCTTGAAGATTTCTTGACTTTGGTAGCACAGAAGATGTTACAAAAAATTGCTGAAAATTACAAAGAAAAGAAAGTAGTTCAAGATTTGGGATATAGAGAAGAAGAAGCAAAATATTTCGCAGTAATCGGTCAAAAACATTATAAAAAACCAAAAGATATTGTAACAGGACATGAAAATCAGGTTAAAGTTGGACCAGACTGGTTAGATTTAGCAGTTATAGGGAAAGATAACAATATTAGGGTAACTATAGGTTCATGGCTTGGGTATACGAAAGAAATGATGCAGGAAAAACTTCTTAAATTACTTCAGCTTGGAGCAATAGACCAAAAGACATTCTTAACTCTTTGGGAATTTGGAGATGTAGAAAAGATTGTAGAGCAGACAAGAAGAGAACAAATAATCAAAGGTCAATTAGCAAGAAAACCAGACGGAGTACAAACAGTAGACCCATATGTGGAAAATGATATGATGGTATTGGAACAAAAACCAATAATGCCAGATATGCACGATGACCATTATCTTCATATTGCAGTACATCAAGATGCACTTGGTCAGGGAGCAGATGAGTTAGTCGGAAAGCATATTGCAGCACATCAAATGTTTATAGGACAAGGAGTAGAAGATACACCTATGACACCAGAACAATCAATGGGTGGTCAAATGGGTGGAGACATGGGTGGCGTAGCACCACAAGATATGGCAAGGAATCAACAAATTCAACAGCAATTACCAACTCCTCCTGGTACTCCAGAGATGCCACCAGGAAATCCGAATACAATCATGATGGGAAATTTACCTCAAGGATGAGGGCTTGACATAGTATGAAACCTATGTTGAAATACTAATATGGCAAATAAATGGATACAAAAAGCCAATAAAAAAATGGCAGCCAAAGGTACAAAAGGTGCTTTTGGAAAAGCAACAGCTAAAAAAATTGCTGCGGCTAAGGCAAAAGGTGGATTGGCTAAAAAAAGAGCTATCTTTGCTCAAAACATGAAGAAGATAGCAAAGAAACATGGCAAGTAAAGCAGTTTCTAATAAGATTAAAAAAATTTTAAAAGAGGGTGTTCGAAAGAATACTCATAAACCTGTTTCTAAGTCAAATCCTAGAAGGACTGTTTCTCAAAAACAGGCAGTTGCAATAGCATTAAACATGAAGAAAAGAGGTAAAATAAAATGAAACTATATACACCCCATACAAGAACATCTGTTAAAGGTATTGGTAGAGTAAAAACTTCAATGAAGTCTCTAAGAATGCCTTCTACTAAATCAGTTAAATTTTCAGTAAAAACACCTAAAATTAGTAAAGGAGTTAAAGTAAAGATATGAATATGACAATGAATAAGATGAAAAGGAATATTGATGCAGGACATGTTTTTAATAATCCAACTAAGATGGAGGATATGAGTGAATATTGTGACATAACACCAGTTGATATAAATGGTGGTTTTGTTGGTTTAAAAGGAGAAAGTGATATTTTAGCAAAGACAGAAGACAATATTAGAGATAGATTTAATTTGGATACAGATGAAGGGGGTGAACAGGAATAATGAGTTCTCAAAACAAGTTCGTAGGTAAAGAATATTCGGGTACTTTCGTACATGGACAGGGTCCTGTTCTAGGACAAAAAGTTACAAGCGAAAGTGAAACAAAAGGCGTATTTGGAGGCGAAGGAGCAGGAAGGCATCTTTCTCAAGTATCAGGTAAAGCTCCAGAGGTAGCACCCAAAGGTAGCGATAATTTATTTGATTTACATTCAAAGAGTTATGCAGGCCCAGGAAATTTAGCTTTTAAACCAGAAGATAAAGGCGAAGTTTCCAATCAACCTAAGTAAAAGTATGTGCTCTGGGGAGGTCTTTTTTATTTTTTTCATCCTCTCCAGACCAGATATATTTACGAGAGTCGTAGCCCGATAACGTAACAGGCCTACGCACAGAAGGTAAAGTGCCGACTCGGTGACGTAATCACAAGTATAAGGAGGTGAAGAAGTAATATGGCCGATGAATTAGACCAGATGCTTCAAGGGGCTGAAGACCAATCCCAAGTCTCACCAGCTGAAGGAGGTCAAGATGCAACGGTTCAACCGTTGAATCAAACACCTGAAGAGGTAGAATTTAACAGTCTTTCAGGAAATACCCAGGAAAGAATTAGAGAGCTTATAAGGCAGAAAAACGAAGCCTTGCAAAATCAGCAAGTAGCTTATGTGCCTCCAGCTCCTACAACTCCTGATAATCCTGATGTTCAAGAAGCTGTTAGGAAGCTCAACCAAGTAGGAATAGCTACTAAAGATGATGTTAATAAAACAGTTGAAGAGAAGCTAAACCAAATACGTTGGGACCAAGAGATGAGTCGTCTCGAAGGTTCATTTAATGGACAAGACGGCACGCCTCAGTTTAACAGAGTAGAGGTTGAAGATTATATTAGAACCCATCCTCAGTTTATGGGTTATACACCAGAAGATGTCTTCAAGTTCAAGATGTTCCCAGATGATTTCATGGGAGCAAGACAACCACAGACCAAGAGAAGCTCTACGTTAAGACCTTCTAAACCAGCAGCACCTTCAGCGGGACTTACCGTTGAAGAAATTGCCGACAAGACTAATTTCGCAAAATATGGACCAGCCGCATTAGAGTGGCAGGAAGAACATAAGACCGAAATTGATAAAGTCCTAGGAAGAATGGAACAATAAACTTGACTAATTAAATCTCCCTCTTTACCGAGGGAGATTTTTTAGTGGTTAAAACCCACTGTTTTGAATACTAAAAAATTACTTTCGAAAGTAATTATGAAAGGGGGTGAAAATAGATGGCAGCTTATACAGCATTTACAACAACAACGTCAGCAGTTTTCTTGCCCACAATTTGGAGCAATGAAACTCTTAGAGCGACAGAAAACGCATTAGTGGCAGCAGGTTTGGTAAAAAGATATGATTATCTTGTAAAATCAAGAGGTCAGACAATAGATATTCCAAATATCTCTAACGCTTTTACCGCAAGGTCAAAGTCACAGGGAAATGATGTTACTGATGACAACGTAACTGAAACTCAAACACAAATTGTCATTAATAAATGGTATTACAATTCATTTATTATCGAGGATATTGTATCTGTTCAATCAAACTATGATTTGAGGTCTGAATACTCTGAAAAAGCAGGATATTCAATCGCAAAGCAAGTTGATACTGATGTAATGGCACAGTATTCTTCTTGGACAAATACAGCAGTTGGTACATACGGAGTAGATTTGGGAGATGCAACAATCGTTGCAGCACTTGAAGCCCTTAACTTGGCTGATATGCCTCTGGAAGACAGAGCTTTCATAATTCATCCTAAACAATTGTCCGCTATCATGAAGATAGACAAGTTCGTTAAAGCGGACTTTTTGGGACAGTACCAGAACCCTACACCAGTTAAGACTGGACCTAACAACAGGTATGTTTGGGGAGAAATATACGGAATAAGGGTATATTACACAAATAATTTACCTACAACCGCAGGAACCCCAACCCAGTATCACAATATGCTTCTCCATAAAGAAGCAATCGCATTGGCTCTCCAGCAAGCACCTAGATTACAGGCAGCTTATTGGTTAGTTTCTCTTGGTTGGAGGGTAATAGTAGATACCATATACGGACTTACCGCCTTAAGATTAACAGGTGGAGTCGAGGTTCGAAGTTAATTCGTTTCCTTACGGATAGTTCGTTTAATCTACGGTTTGAAGATGACCTTACAATCTTTAGCCTCGGAGACTTCAAACGCCTACCGAGGCACATGAAAATAGCGGTAGTTTTACCTACGAGAGGAATAGTACTTACTGAAGTATTAAATGCTCTTTTAGAAGAATTAAGTAGCTATGATTATAAGATTTATATGTCTTGGAATTTAGGTATTCCAGATGGGCATAATACGCTTACAAAACAAGCTATTATGGATGGGTATGATTATATTCTCTTTATAGAAGAGGATAATGTAATACCTAAAGGTTCTTTAAAAGAAATGCTTGAGCTGGATGGAGATATAGTTCCAGTAGATTACGGGGTAAGTGGCTGGTCTTGTATCACAAAATATAAAGGGGAAGCAATGTGGTGCGGACTAGGATGTACTTTGGTAAAAAGAAATGTTTTTGAAGCACTAGAATATCCATATTTTCGTTCAGACAAATTACTTTTATTAAACGAATGGCCAGAAATTAAATGGATAGATGCAGGAAATCAAGTCTATGGAGGACAAGATATATATTTTTGCATTAAAGCGAGAGAAAAAGGTTTCAAAATTACCCAAGCAAGTGGAGAATCTAGGCATTTATTATTAGATAATTTTGGGAAAAAAGAGACAAATACTGGCTGTCATCGTGTTATTGACAAGCCGAGAATATCGAAACATAATGAATTATGAGGGAAATTAAATCACAAGTCGGAAGAGTTAGTACAGAATATTTTGTAGTGGAATTAGACGCTCCGCTCAAAATTGATTTTGGACAGCAGGTAGAAGATGTAATAATTTCAAGTCCAGATATAGATATATTATTTGGGTGTGATTATTCTAAAGATGAAGATTTTACTCCCAATAATGCTATGCTTTTAAAAACTTTTGACAATATGAAGGAAATCTCTAAAGAACGATGCACACACCTTTTTCTAATGCCTTATAAGGAAGGGACTAAAGGACGTGTGTTTATTGAAGGACAAAGATAAAGAAAAGGAGGTGAATAGTAGATGACTCATTACACATATATTGCATCTGATAATACATCGGCAAATGGAACAGCACTTGGAGTTGCTGGACAAGATGTTTTAGTAAAATCAGTCGTTTTTGGTTTAGGAGCAGATGGAGTTTACGCAACAATTTATGATGAAGTAAATCCATTTACTGGAGCAACAACAAATATAGCAGCAAAATTAACTCAACCTACAGCGGCAGCTGGTAAAAATTATCAGCAAGTTTTTGATTTTGGTTCAGGTCTCAGATTGGGAAATGGAGGAAACGTTATAACAAACGCTTCTCAGGTTACCGTAATTTGGGAGGATGTAGAATCAGTTGGTTAGTAAGCACGTGCTTATTATGTCCTTACCCCTTAAATGGGGGTAAGCACATGATAGGGAAGGAGGGGAATTATGGATAGAACTACAGAAACAGCAGTAATAGCAGTAGTAGCAACTGGAGATAAGTTTGCCACTTTATCTTCTGGTGCTCAAAAAGTATATTTAGTTTCAGACGCTGATTGTTTTATAGAATTTGACCAACCTGCAATGGCAAGTAGGTCATTTTTAATTAAGGCTAATCAACACCCAGCAGAATTTGAATTTAGTGGTGGAAATGTAAATAAAGTACATGCTATAACGGCAACAGGAACAGCAAATTTATATATTTTAGCAGTTAGAACATAATGGCAAAAGCAATATCAGATATTAGAACTGAAGTCAGATTGTATTTAGACGAATCTGCGGCAGCAGATTGGTTAGATTCTGAAGTGGATTTAGCGATAAACCGTGCTTATCATGATGTAGCAGGGTCAGTAATGGAGATTTATCAGGATTTTTACGAAACTACCACTCCATTTACTTATGCAATTTCCGCAAATGTTCAAGAATATGCTATAGATTCTTCTTTAATAAAAGTAACTAGAGTAGAAGTAAATTATAAACCATCTGATGTAAATTCTCTCCCAGTAAGGGCAGTTCCAGTTAAAGAGGGAGAAGTTTTAGGTCAATTAAGTAATTCAAGTGTTCAAGGTTCTTATATGAATCCTGGATATTATCTTCATGGAGATATTGGAGCACAAAAAATTGGTTTTATTCCAGTTCCTACTGAATCAGATACAACGGGAAAATCAATTTCCGTTTGGGGAATAGCAATGCCTTCAGATTTGTCTGATTCTAATACTAACGTCAATATTCCCTATGCTGATAGATTTGTATACTTAATTTCCATGCGAGCTGCGGCTCAATTAATGAGAAAAGGTCAGCAAGAGGAGTCAAATGCAGGACATTATATTGAAGAATATGAAAAAGGAATATCCCAAATGAAGACTTTCCTCAAAGAACGTCAGAGCGATGGAGCCGAGATGATTCAAGATGTCCTCGGAGAAGATACAGATTTTGCGGTATTAGATGTTTTTTAAGGAGATAACTTGCAGAACTTCAGGGTTAAGCCGATTATAGAGAGTGAATTTTTAGGGTACGATGATTTGCACCCTTCTCATTTATTGGCTCCAGGAAAATTTCAACAAATAGATAATGCTTATGGTTCAGATAATAAACTAGTTAAGGTTACTGGTTCTACTGCCGTAAACTCCACTCCTATTGCAGCATATCCTTTTAATGGACTTTCTTCTTTTGAAAAGATTTCTGCTTCCTCTAAATGGTTAATAGCTAATGTTAATGGTGCTTCAAACGCTTCTATTTATTCTTCAACTGGAGGAGATTTCACCAAAATAAGCGGAGCTAATACTTTTACTAATAGTGCAAAGATGTATTTTTCTTCGGCTAACGATTATATATTTGGTTTTAATCAAAAAGAAGTAATGGATTGGGATGGAACTACTTTTACTAAAAATAGAAGTGGAATCCCACTCGGAAATTTTTCTGTTTGGTTTCATAATTATCTTTTTGTAGCTAAGACTTCTGCAAATCCTAATAGGTTATGGTTTTCGGATTTAGGGACTCCCACCACGATACAAGCAGCAAACTATGTAGATATAAATCCTGGAGATTCAGATGAGTGTATGGGGTTAGGAATGCTTCAGGATGAATTATTCTTCTTTAAGAAGAATACAATTTGGTCTATTACTGGATGGTCTGGGACTACCTTTGCTGCTACTACAGTAGCTACCCAAAACACCAATGTCAGGTTATTTGGATATGGATGTGTCGCTCCAAATTCTATAGTCTCTGTAGGAAATGATATCTATTTTCTCTCCTATCTATCTGGCACTCCGCAGATTAGGTCGCTAAAGAAAACTCAGTTTGCAGTTACATTAGGAGGGGGTATTATTTCTTACGATATTACTGGCACGATGCAGACTATAAATAAAGCATATATGGATAATACTGTAGCCAGTTTTGATGGTAGATATGCAAGATGGGCTATCACGACAGGTTCTTCAACTACAAATAATAAAATAATAGTTCTTGATACGTGGGGAATAAGGAAAGTAAAGGGTATTACTATTTATCCCTGGACAACAGAATCTGGTAAAAATTGTGCTTATATGACTGTTTCCACTATTCCTGGTTCAGCTACTACGTATTATGCTACCACTTCTGCTACTTCTGGATTGGTTTATAAGTTTGATTCATCTGTATATACGAATGAAGGAACCAATATTACAATGACAGTTGCACCTCGTACTTATATGACAGACCCATCTCGTAAATCTAAATGGAAATATATGTATTTTAAATTTGATTCTGGAGTAAATTCTAATTTAAGCGTAACTGCAAGAGTTGATAAGGCTTTTAATTATACTGCTCAAGAGACAGTTTCTTTAGGAGGAACTTCTCCAGGTTTGGGTTCATTTATTTTAGGCACATCAACACTCGGAGGAAATACCATGACAACCCATAGAACTACTTTTAGACAATTAACTGGAAGAATGTTGGATGTTAAATTTACAGAAACATCTTCAAATGCAGTGACTTTATATGATTTTGAAATCTATGCTATACCACGAGGGCTTAGAAACTCGTGACCTTGACACAAGAGCTATAGTGTGGTGTTATAAGTATAATGACTAGGAAAGAAGTTCAGGATAAAATTCGGGAAATATGCGTTAATAATACTAAGGACGGTATTAAAAATAGTATTCACGAGTGGTTAATATCTAATAAATGTTCTGAATTTGAGATTAATCAAATTTTGAACGATTTAACAAGTTATCAGGAGTATTTAGAAGCATAATATGGCAACAATTACTAGAACAACGGTCTTTGCAGACGGTAATATTTTAACAGCAGCTCAATTGAATGGAGAATTTAATAATGCTTTAAATTCTCTTAATATAGTTAATGCAGATATATCTGGTTCAGCAGCTATTGTCGGTTCAAAATTAGCAAATCCCCTTACTGGAGTTACTTTAGGTAAACCTACTATTAATGCTTCAGTTCAAAATGTTACTTCAGATACTTATTCAGCAACTATTAATTTAGATTTAAGTTCTTCAAACGTTCATAGTATTACTTTAACAGGAGATACAACACTGTCGGTTTCGAATGCTACTGCTGGACAATGGTTTTATGTAAGACTCCTTCAAGATGCTACGGGAAGTAGATTAGTTACTTGGTTCTCTACTATTAAATGGCCTAATGCTACTGTTCCTACCCTAACCACCACAGCTAATAGGGTAGATTCTTTTGCCTTCTTCTGTGTTTCTTCTGGCCAATTTGATGGCTTCGTAGTTGGACAGAATTTGGGTTAAAAATGGCACAAAGACAATTTACTAAAAATGATACCTCAGTTTGGGGAGATAGATTTGGCAATGGCTCTGATGGTGCTATAGCATATACCGTTAGTGGTTCTGACCCCACAGCTAATACTACAATTACAGGTACTTCTGGCGGAACTTCGGCTACAGTAGGTGCTGGTACAGGTTTTGCTAACGGAAACTTAATTCTTATTCATCAAACTCAAGGTACTGGTGCAGGAAACTGGGAATTAAATAAGATTTCTTCTGTTGGTTCGGGAACTAACTGGACTTTAGCTTACACTTTAATTAACACTTATGGAACTGGAGCACAGGTATATCTTCTTAAACAATATTCTTCTGTTACTATAAATTCTGGAGTAAATTTAACCTCTCAATCATGGAACGGCTCAAAAGGTGGAATATTAGCGTTTATTTGCAATGGAACAGTAACTGTTACTGGAAGTCTTATTGGTACAGGTACTGGTTTTAGGGGTGGTGCTGGAAGAAGTGGCGGAAACGGAGGAGACCAAGGAGAAGGTTATCCTGGAGCAGGAGCTGTAAATACTGGCTCAACCGCAGCCAATGGAAATGGTGGAGGAGCAGGAACCAATAATGCTGGAGCTGGAGCAGGAGGAGGAAACGGAGCTGGTGGGTCTAATGGTGCTGGCTCAAATGGTGGAGTAGCTGGAGGGACATCTGGTAATGCTGGTTTAACTTCAATGTCTTTAGCTGGGGCAGGTGGAGGAGCAAGTGATGGCACAAGTGCTGGTTCAGGAGGAAACGGAGGAGGAATTATTTTAGTTATAGGAAAACAAATTACTGTTACTGGAGGAATTACTAATAATGGAAATAATGGTGTCAATGCTGGGGCAGGTGGAGGAGCTGGAGCAGGGGGTTCAGTATTGTTAAAAGGTCAAATTATTACATTAGGTTCAACTTTAGTTACTGCTTTAAATGGCACTGGTGGAACAGGAACTAAGGCGGGAGGAAATGGCGGAGTTGGTAGGATTCATGCAGATTACTCTGGTTCATTAACTGGTACAACTAATCCTACTATTGATTCTACACAAGATGGGACACTAGCAGATGCAGGAGGAGCAGCGGTTTTCGCCTTTATGTAGGGGCGAGGCCTTGACGAGTTTTACATAGTATGAAAATATGAAAATATGGCAATAACTTTACCAGCAAATATATCAACACAATTAAGTAAAAACGTTGACATGAGCAACGTTTTAAATGCCGCAAGACAAAGTCCTGGTTTTTCAGGAGCAAATAATAGTGGATATACTCAGTCAAATCAAAACCCAACCTCTTTATATAATGCAGGACAACAATCTCAGATGGGAAAAAATTTTGCAAATTATGGAGCTCAAAATGGTCAAATAAATGTACCACCTCCTCCATCATCTGGTGGAAATAATAATCAAGGTGGAGCATTTGGGATGGGTGGGGGAGAAAATAATAGATATAATCAAAATCAACTTCCTCAAGAATTATTTAATGCTGGTTCTGGTTCAGGCGGAACAATAGTATATAACGGTACTCTGTATAGAGTATTAAATAATGGAGACGGAACAAGAACTCTTATTAATCTTGGTACACCAAAACCTCCAGCACCTCCACCACCACCTCCATTGGCTCAGTTTGAGGTTAGATTACCTGGGGCGACTTCCCAGCCAAAACCTGCAACTGGAGCAACTGCACCCTTAGCAGGACTTTCAAATAAAACAGGCGGAGGAGCTATGGGTTTACCATCTGCCGCCCTTACTCAATCAGGTCAGGCAACAAAAGGACTTCAGTTACCAGGATTAGCACAAAGTGTAATAAGTGCATTATCAAGTTTAGTACCAGGATTAGGAGCAAGTAGAGATATAGCTCAATCTATAGGTACTTTTATGCCTCAATTTAGTCAATCTGCTCCAGTAGCTGGTGCAAGTACTCCACAAACTCAAAAATCCACTTTTACTCCTACCTATCAGCCTAAAAAGGATAATTCTAGTGCGGTAGACCCTCTTACAAATATGTATAACTGGGCAATGAGTCAACCAGCTAGTTCTCCAGCTAGAGGATTAGTAGATTCAATAGGACCAGCAATGCAAATGGCTGGCTTATTGGCAGGTGGTAAGGGTATAGTTGGTGGAATAAAAGACGTAGCAGAAGATGTAGCAAAAGGTGGATTTAAAGGATTAACAAGTGGATTGGGTAATATATTAGCTGGTACTGCAATAGTTGGAGGAGTAGCTCCAGGCGAATATATGACAGGAGCAAAGGCAATGTATAATCCATCAAAAGCTGGAACAAAAGAAGCCCTAACTACTCCACAAGGTCAACCTACAAATATGGCTACAATGCAAAATTTAATGGGTAATGTAGCACCTCAGCAAGGAATAAAGGACTATTTAAGTGGAAAAACAAATTTAACAGATACAGCATCTAGTATAGCAAATCCTCAAGCTCAAACAGAGATTAGCAAAGCTATTAATCAAGCTATGAAATCTGGTGATATGGGGACTGTAGGAAGATTAGCAGATTTAAGTACAGCCGTTACTCAGCAATTAAATTTTATTAACAGAATTGGTCAAGTTGTTACTGCTTTATCGGCAGGACTTGGCACTCCACAGGCTCAATCAGTTACTGAGGCAAGAACTCCTATGGTTCAGCAGGGAATAGGACAAATGCTTACTTCTCCTTTGACATCTCAGGGTATGACACCATATCAAGTTGGCTCAGAGGCTCAATATTTACAGCCTACAATTCAATATCTTTCTCCGCAAACCCAACAGAATAGGCCAGTTTTAGGCTCGTTCATGGGCTAAGGATATGGAAACTACTCAGTCAATAATGGATGCAATAAATAAATTAGTGGGTCAGTACGCTGGTGCTATTCCATTGCCTCAAATTCAGCCTTTAAATTTTACAGCTCCTAATATGGGAGATATCTCATCTAAGTGGCAGGAATTTTTAAATAGGGCTTCTAATGACCCAGATATAGTCAATTACTACAATAATCTTTTAAAACAAGCTCAGGGAGATACAAATTTAGCTGTCTCAATGTTAGAAAAAAATTATCAGACTAAAACAAGACAGACTACAGAAAATTTACAGGCTAATCTACAAAATTTAGGATTAACATTCGGACAGGAACAGAATACTTTAGAGAATAATCTTAACAATAGAGGTATAGCTTTAACTCAAAATGGTCAAGGTGGAACTACTTATGCTGGTGGAGGACAAGCTGCTACTGAACTAGGTAATTTAAATGAATCTCAACAATTAAGACAAGAGGCAGAAAAACGCTCCGCTTCTCAATTTATAGAAAATGCTGGTCTTACTAGGCAAAAAGGTATAACAAGTGCTGGACAGCAACTTCAGCAATATGGACAAGGATTACAACAGCAAAAGCAAACAGACATACTTAATAGAGCAAACACTTATTATAATGCTTATCAAAATCAACAATATGCTAATTATCAAAACCAAGCTTATAAACAAAATCAGACTCCAAGTATAGATAAAAGTGCGATTAATCCTGCTACTGGAAAACAATATGCTATAAATCCAAGTAGTGGGGTATGGGACGATAATTATTTCTCCCAAACTTACGGATAAATATTATGAATTTATATACGCCTCCTGGAGGGCTTACTCCCCAGGCACAATCAACGCAAACATTTTACAATGCTCTTCAAGGAATAACGGGGATGACTCCTAGTGCAATGTCTCAATCGGATTTACAGAGTGGACAAAATCAAGCAATGGCTCAGTCTCTTTCTTTAGGAGCAAACCAAGGTCAGGCAATGCAAAACGCTAAAACCCAACTATCTCAACAAGCAGGAGTTCCAGCACTACAAAATCAATTTGGTGATTTAAGCGGAGCTTTTCAGATGTGGCTTGCAGACCAGAATCTGGCTCAAAAATATTCCAGTGGACAGAATACCAATCCTTGGGATAATGCAGGGTTAGTGGCGGCAGGAAATGGAAATCCGTATATGGCTCCAGCAGAACAGATTATAAATTCAACACAAACTCAAAATTCAGGGTTTACATCGCCATCATTAACTACTACGGCAATGGGAGCTCCAATGTATGCTACGACCAACTTTTTGAATTTGCTCAATTCCGCTATTACTGGACAGACAAACTTAGTAAATACTAACTTAAATACTTATTCTAATAACTATGCAGGAGCTATGGATGCACTAGGAAAAGTAGCTGATATGTTTGGAAATGAAAGAAATAGACAACTTACTGCAAATCAAAATGCTGCAACAACTCCAGGGACTGTTCAAAATGCAGGTTCGGTATTTAATGGAATTATAGACCAGCTTCATACTCAGTTAGGAAACGCTGTTACAGAATATGATATATGGAAATATCTTAATGAACACCAGGGAGCATTAGAAGCACAGGGAGTGAATATGAATGAATTATGGAAACTTCACAAACAATTAGCAGATAAAGTTGGTACTGGTGGAGTAATATCAGGAGGAAAAGCCACTACGCAACAACAGAAAGACCAAGCAACTCAGGAAGCGGATATAACAGCTATCAGAGGATTTGGAGATTTAATGGATTCATATATGAATGGTTCTTATAATCTTGGACCAGTAAGAGTAATTAATCCAACTTCAGATTTTGCTGGAAAAGTAGAAGCACAAAAGAAAGTTTACACAGGAAAATTACAACAAGCATTAGGAGTAGGAAGAGGTAAGTATTTAAATGATAGTTTAATGCAGAGCATACCAGGAGAAGTTGCATTTTCGGATAAAGCACAAGGACAACTTCAGGGTCATTTATCAGAATTATTGAATGCTGGTAATTTAGTTATTTATGGTAATAAAAAAACAGATAAAATGGGGATTAAACCTAGGAATCAGTTACAGCAAGGAGATGAAATTTTGGATACTAAAAACATTCCAGTGCAAACATTAATACAATTAACTAGAGATTTATGAAATATTCAGATTATCTAAAACAAACAGGACAAAATAATTTTTCTAATTTATCTTCCAAGTCTCCAGCAGAAGAGGGAGGAATATTGCCATCAGTTTTGGGGATAGGTGGTTCTCTTCTGGGAGGGGCTTTAGGAGGGTTAGGAGGAACAGTCGCTGAACCAGGTGGTGGGACTGTCTTAGGAGCTGTTGGTGGTAGTGCTTTAGGAGGAGCGGCTGGTCAGGGATTAGGTCAAGCCATTCAAGATATTACTAGTGGTAGTGGTTTTGATTTAGGAAGAACTGGTAGGCAATCTATCGTTGGAGGTTTATTTGGAGCTATTCCAGGGGGAGAGGAATTAAAAGCTTTGCCTGTAGTTGGTAAACTAGCTGGAAATCTTGCTGGTAGAACAGCCTTAAGAGCTGGTACTGGATATTTGGCTGGAAATCTTGCTCAACAAGTTGCTAATAAGGGAAATACAACTCCTCAAAATCAATACACTACTGGATTAATGACTGGAGCTATTAATGCTATTGCTCCAGGATTAAGTAGTGCTTTAAATATTTTACCTAAAGGAGCATCTGCATTAGGTAAGATTACAAGTGAATCAGCAAACAGAATATTGGAGAGACAATCAATGCCAGATATTAATGCAATACAAAGATTATTTGGTAAATCAGCTATTAGTACATCTGGAGGAAAAGCTTTTATTGCTCCAGAAATACAAAATGTTATAGATAAATATAATCTACCAATTCCACCATCTGGAAATATAAGTGATTTTATAAGTGGAGTTAATAGAGCAGCCGATACAGTTGAATCAGAATTGCAGCCAATTTTAAATAATGCACAAGTTACCGTTCCTTATGATAATGTTAAGCAGGTTATTATGGATAATGCTTCCGTTCTGGGTAGTAGAAAAAAAATACCAGCAGATGTTTCTCGTGGACTAGGAAACGTTAGTGAAAATGGTACTTTGTCTCAAATTAAGAATTTACAAAGGATAGTTGGGAGTTGGGCTAATTGGGAAAACCCCACTCAACCTATAGATAAATTTGCTATTAAAGCATATGGAGAATTAGGTAAATTAATTGATAGTAAATTAAACTCTCCAGAATTACAGGGATATAAGGATTTAATGCAGGAACATCAGATATTAGCAAAAGCGAGAGATGCTTATCAAGGATTGACTAAGGGCAAGGGAACATTACCAGAAGATGTTGTTTCTAAAGAATTAGCTCAAGCAAAATTGGGAGGAGCACTTTCTGGAGAAAGAGCTAGAGAATTAGGCTTAAGATTTATTCCAGTTTTGGCTGGAGGAGCTACTCAGTTTACTGGTTTGCCTAAAGAGGTCAAAGATGCAGCTTTAATCGGAACTGGTCTTTATGGTGCAGCGGAATTCGGACCATATGTTGCACCAGAGAGAGCTCTTCAGATAGGACAAAAATTGCAAAATTTACCACAAGCTGGTGCTGGAATAGAAAAATTATTACAACAGATAGGTGTTAGAATACCAGGATTAGGACAATAAATATGAAAGGGATAACTTTAAACACAGGGAGAACGCATTTTAAAAAAGGACACATTCCATGGAACAAGGAGACAAAAGGCGTAATGAAGGCGTGGAACAAAGGTATGTTGGTTGGATTAAAGGGTGAGGATAATCCTAGATGGTTGGGGGGGAGAAAAGAACATCGAAAGCGATGGTTAGAAAAACACAGAGAGCATAAATATTATTTGAATCATCGTAGATTAATGCTAAAAAGGGAAGTTGAGGGTTCTCATTCGCAAGAAGAATGGTTAGATTTATGTAAGACCTATAATTATATGTGTCTTTGTTGTAAGAGAACAGATATTAAATTGACCGAAGACCATATTGTGCCATTGAGTATGGGTGGTACAGATTATATTTGGAACATTCAACCTCTCTGTAGAAGTTGTAATAGTAGGAAACAGACGAAAACTATAGACTATAGAGGAGGATTATGGATAAATTAAGACCAATAGCATCAGATTACAACGAGACTTATGATATTCACCCAGAGATAAGAGGAGAAGTTAAATTTATTATAACTGGTCAAGATTGGACTGGATGGAGAGACATAGAGGCAGATGGTAAACCAGTATATCTTAATCCAGGAAAGATGGAGTTAATGGATATAGTTTTACACAAAGCAAGGGTAATAAATAATATGGATGTGGAAAAATTTTATGAGAATGATTCGGCTCAAGTGGCACTTTTAAAAACAATGTGTCCTAAATGCAGAATTATACAAGTTAGGGAGGGGGCAACAGCCTTTTAAAAAATGAAGTATTTAATTATAAGTCCCCTAGCATTATCGCTTTTTATCGTTCCAAGATTGAACGAAATAAGTGAAGTGGAAAAGATATATTTCTGTTACCCAAAGTTAGATGATAAATCATTAGGTAAGGATTTAAATACTATTTCTGATTATTCTAAATTAGAGATGATTACTGATTACAACTACGCTTTAAATCAGTCTACGAAAGAAGAATTAATAATTTTTATAGACGATGTATCAATGGGTGAGACAGGAACTCAACTAACAAAACAAGGATATAAAGTAATAGGTGGTCGTCAGATTACAGATAAGATTGAAGTAGATAGACAATTTGCAACTGATTTAATGTCGAGAATAATGAAGGTTCCAGAATCTGCTTCTTTTACTTCTTGGGATAGGGCAATAGAATTTGTTAAAAATAATGAACCAGAGGATAGATTAGTATTTAAGCCTAATGATGCAGATGTACCTAAAGAATATACTTATGTTTCCAAAGATATAGAAGACATGGTAAGTGCAATGAAACAATTTAAAGAAGAATGGAAATGGAAAGAGGATTTTCAGATTCAAAGATTTGTTAAGGGGATTGAGGTAGATTTCTCCGCATATTTTAATGGTAAAGATTTTCTTCCAGATTCTATGATGATTTATTTTGAGAATAAACCTTTCATGAATGAAGACATAGGACCAGCTACTGGAGGTTCTATTGCAGTTGAGTTTGCTAAATCTATAGAGGGAGAGTTTGGAGACATTCTAAATAAACTCAAACCTTTACTAGCTAAGGCTGGATATAAAGGACAATTAGCGGTAAATTGCATAGTTTCAGAAGAAGACCATAAGCCATACTTTTTAGAGTTTTGTGGAAGAGTAGGTTATCCTTCATTCCCTATAGATATACTGTTAGTAGAAGCTAAAGGACATACTTTACATGAGTTATTTAAAGCATTAGCAAATGAAGAAACACCTTCTCTTTTTGCTAAAGATAGAATGTCTGCAATAGTAGCAGTTTCAGTTCCTCCGTTTCCTTCAAAATCAGGGGCAGAAGTACTTAAAGGACAACCTATGGATTGGGATAGAAAATATAATGATTACTTTTTCCCGTCATTTATCATGGCTAAAGATAGGCAAATTGTACTTTCAGGAACATCTGGAGAGTGTATGTATGTAACTTGTGAGGATAGAACTTTAGATGGTGCAGTTTCTATGTTGTACGATACCTATATGCCAACTCTTAAATTAAAAAACAAAATGTATCGCACTGATTTAGGTGTATCAGCAAAAAAAAGAATTAAAACATTACATGAATGGGGGCTAATATAATGGCAGGAATGAAAGGGTTATGGGGAGTAGAGTGTTCTATTGACCTTAAAGAATGTGACCCAAAGATAATACGTTCTAAAAAAGAAATGAAAAGATTTCTTATTGAAGTAACAGATTATCTTAAGGTCAAAAGGTGGGGAAAACCGACTATCGCCAATTTTGGAGATAGAGATGATATAGCAGGATTTTCTATAGTTCAGTTGATAGAAACATCTTTAATAAGTGGACATTTTGTTGATAAGACTAATGCTGCTTATATTAATCTATTTTCTTGTGCGTATTTTGACCCAATAAAAGCAGCTAATTTTACAAAGAAATTTTTTAAAGCGAAACAAATGGAGTTCGTGGTTAATTATAGGAGCGTGTAATGAATGATTTTTTATCAAATATACTATCTTCTATTGGAGCAAATGTAAACGGAGTACAGAACTATTTTAAATCTCCCAGTAATCCTTATGGAATGCAGTCTCCAGTTCCTAATAGTGAATTAGTAACACGTAATTTACCTCCTGGTTTTTCGTCTCCAGTACCTCAAGGTGGGATACTTCAACATATTCAGGGAGGTTCAGGATTTCAGAATGATATTAATAACCTTCAGAAAACCAATCATGTTAATGAATGGGCAAATACATTTTTTGGCTCTCAGCCAGCAGCTGCTCCATTTCAAAAGCCTCTAACTCAACAAATGCCAGTTCAACAACAATCTATTCCTAATGTTCAACAACAACCAATTCAGCAAACCGCTTCTCAGCCTAATGTCCTCGGTGATTTTACTACTTCACCTATTCCGCAGGACTATAATCAAATGATAAGTGCTTCAGCTTCAAAGTATGGAGTAAATCCTAATTTATTGGCTTCACTTTTATTTAGTGAACATGGTTTTTCAAGAACTCCTGGATATAACTATAATACAAATGGAAGTTATGATAGGGGTCCAGCTCAAATTAATTCAGCAGCACATCCAGAGGTTACAGATGCTCAAGCATTAGACCCTCAATTCGCTATTGACTTTGCAGCTAAAACCCTAGCTGGACATATTAAGAATTTGGGTATTAAAAGAGGAATATTAGCATATAATATGGGAGCTAACGGGTCCCTTGGCATTGACGACCCAACAAAAACCCTATATTATCAAAAAGTAGTTAGTGGTTTGAGTCCATATTTAAGAAAGAGGTTAGGACTATGATAGATATAGCAGGACGAGCTAGGCTTAGGCAACAATCATCAAGTAAGGCAATGGTAGATGGGGTAAAAGAAGCTCTTAAGATAGGATTAGAATCCAAGGGAGCGGAAGATACCCTTAAAATGGTATTTGAGAAAAATGAAGACGCAGAGGTAAAAGATTTACTAAGAAAAATAGGTCAGGCTCTACCAATAATTCATAAGGCAATTCCCCGTTCTTTTACTTTACCCAAGATATTTAATATCAAGGGTTCTGTAAAAGTAGAAAATCCTATATCCGTTAATAATCTTAGCGGAGTGGAGAAAAGATTGGAAAATGTAGAGACTTCTATAAGGATGTTGGCAACTGCAATTTCAAGCATTCCTCAGCAAAAAATAGAATTTCCTAAGCTAGACATACCTAAGCAAGAAAAAATTGATTTTAGTCCGATTGTTGAGGCTGTTCAAAAGCTAGAGACCCCTTCTAAAGAAGATTCTATACCAGTATTGAGAGATATAAAGAAAACAATGCAGGCTTTGGTTGATAAACCTACTTTTACTCCTCAGCCAGTAACAAGTGTTTCTATTAGGCCTCTTCAGGGTTCTATAAAAACAACCTCTGCGACTGTTGGGTCTACGCTAACTAAATTGCCAACATATGGACAATTATTTAGCCGAAGGTCAGTAATGGTCTATAATAATTCTGCTAATACAATTTATATCGGTGGCTCTGATGTTACAAGCTCAAATGGTATGCCTGTTCCAGCCAATTCTTATTCGCCAATTTTAGATTGTGGTTATAATATGATTTTATATGGAATAGCTGCAACTGGGAGTAATGATGTAAGAGTAATAGAAATAGCAGATACAAATGTTAATGGAGTAAATTATCAAGAATGACACAATTAATTCAATCAATGCCAATGTTTATAGGAAGAGGTAAATTTATGGGTTTTACCTTTGGTGGTGGAAATGGTGGCGGAGGAGGGGTAAGTGGACAGGTAATAGGGATTTTTCCATATTTATTAACATATGCTTAAAGGAGAATTAAATGGCTAATAATTTAAACGTAACTCCAGGAACTGGAGCGGTTGTTGGTGCGGAAAATATATCAGGAGTATTATACTCTCAGGCTAAACTAATTGATGCAACAGCTGGTTCTACTTCCCCTACTGGAATAGCGGCTAATCCATTACAAGTTTCTCTTGCCAATACTGCGGTAAATACCACTGCTTTAAAAGTTGATGGAAGTGCAGTTACTCAACCGATAAGTGGTTCAATTACTGCAAATGCAGGCACTAACCTTAATACTTCACTATTGGCATTGGAATCAGGAGGAAATCTTGCAGCAATTAAAGCAAAGACGGACAATATTCCAGCATTAGGACAGGCTTTGGCAGCCGCATCGGTTCCTGTTGTTTTGACAGCTGCTCAACTAACTACCCTCACTCCTCCATCAGCAATAACAAACTATGCCTTGGAGACGGGAGGTAATTTAGCAACTATAGCTGGGTCAGTATCGGCAGGGAAAATACAGGCGAATATAACAAATAGCTATCTTCCAGTTAAAATATTTGATTCTAATGGTGCAGGACTTTCCAGTAATTTTTCAGGAAGTTATTATTTAGATGTTGCGTCAAATGCACAAGCTGGGACGGATTCAAGTTCAAGTATATCTTCATTAAATGGTTTTAATGTATGGGGTAGTTTTGGTGGACTTATTCATATAAGAGTAACAGGAACTTGGAGTGGAACTTTAACTTTTTATAATAATAATACAGCAGACGGTACTCTAACTGCCATAAATGGATATCCTATAGGAGGTGGAGCACCTGTTGGTTCTACTACTTCTAATGGAGAATGGTTTTTCCCTACTGCTGGAGTATCTGGAATAATGGTAAAAATGACTTCCTACACTTCAGGAACTGCTGTTGTTTATGGATTAGCATCTTCTACAACTTCCTATGTAAATATAGCTTTACCTCTTCCTACTGGGACAAATTCCATAGGTCAGGTAACCGCAAATGCAGGAACTAATTTAAACACGTCATTACTTGCATTAGAGTCAGGTGGAAATCTAGCTGCAATTAAGACAGATGTAGATAAAATTCCCTCCCAAGGTCAAGCAGTTATGGCATCATCTATGCCTGTTGTTTTAGCTTCCAACCAATCATCTATTCCCGTTGCAGCGACTTTAAGTGCAGAAACAACCAAGGTCATAGGAACTGTAAATATCGCAACTTCCCAAACAATAGGTTTAGCCACAGGTTCAAATGCAATAGGAAAATTAGCTGCAAACAGTGGAGTAGATATTGGAGATGTAACTATAAATAATTCTACAGGAGCTTCAGCAGTTAATATTCAAGACGGAGGTAATTCAATAACAGTAGATAATGGAGGTACTTTTGCAGTTCAAGCTGCTGCAAAAGAGACTCCTGATGCAACTTCAACTTATGCACCTACTAATGTTTCATCTACTGCATATGAGGCTTCTCATGTGGTTAAGGCAAGTGCAGGTCAATTATTTGGAATAACAGGGTATAATTCAAAAACAAGTGCTCAATTTATTCAAGTTCATAACGCTTCTTCTTTACCAGCAGATACAGCGGTTCCAGTAATTATATTTACTGTACCCGCTTCTTCTAATTTCAGCTATGATGCAGGAAAGTTTGGAAGGTACTTTTCAACAGGAATAGTAGTTTGTAATTCCTCCACAGGTCCTACTAAAACAATAGGTTCAGCAGATTGTTGGTTTGATGTCCAATTTGCATAAAATATGTCACGATTATTAATTACACCAAGTTCAGGAGGCACAACTTCTCCCCTTACTACAAAGGGAGATTTATATACTCATTCAACAGTTGATGCAAGACTCCCTGTAGGAACAGACGGACAATTTCTTCTATCTGATTCTACTCAAACTACTGGTCTTAAATGGAACACAATAGGGACTAATTCTCTAGTTTATGGAGAAACACCTTCAGGAACAGTCAATGGTTCTAATACTTCTTTTACAATCGCCAGTACCCCAGTATCAGGAACTTTAATGTTATTTAGAGATGGACAACTTCTGGTAGGAGGAGGGGCTGATTATACTCTTTCTTCTACTACTATAACGATGACTACTGCTCCAGTAACAGGGTCAGTCTTACTTGCTTATTATCAAGTAGCAGCAGCTTCTACAACTTTTGCAGCAGACACAGTTGACGGTTACCATGCCAATGCTACTCCTACTGCTAATAATATACCAGTATTAGATGCAGTAGCAGGAGTACCAGAGGCAGCTTATCTTGGTGGGTGGGTAAATCCTAGTGAAACATGGGTATATGCTTCCGCTTCTACTTTTACCATTTTAGGAGTTGATAGGACTTCAGTCTATACCAAGGGAACTCGTTTAAGATTTAAACAAGGTGGTGCATATAAATATGCGGTAGTGGTAGCCTCAGCATTTTCAACTAATACTACTGTAACCATAGCAGTAAATACAGACTATACAATCGCTAACGCTTCAATAACAGATAATTACTATTCCTATATGGCAAACCCGCAAGGTTATCCTACATGGTTTAACTGGACTCCTACTTACGGAGCTTTAGGTTCAATGACTTTTGGAACAGTATCTACGGCTTATGCAAAATATAAAATAGATGGTTCATCTTTAACTTTTAGAATAAATTTTAGTGGTACTACAGGTGGATCAGCATCTAATGGAATAACTTTTACTATTCCTGTAAATAGACTGCAAACAGTATCCTATGACCATGTTGGAGAATGTAAAGCTACTGATTCTACTAATCAATGGGGAAATTTACAATTTGATTCAACAGCGTCAACCATTTCAGTCTATAAAACATCAGATGCAAATTGGGGAATAGGTGCAAATAATGGAATAACTGGATCAGGGATTTACGATATTTAAAAAATAATAATATAATTAAACTATGGCAGAAACATTTATAAAAGGACAACAAGCATTTAAGGGAGATGGATGGCAGAGAGTTACGGACGCTTGGACTTATGCTTCAGCCTCTACTATAAATGTCCCTTCAGGGGCAGCTTCTCTTTATCAAAAGGGGGATAGAATTAAGTGGACGCAAACTACGGTAAAGTATGGAGTTATCGTAGCGGTTGCGGACACATTACTAACAATCGCAGTAAATACAGATTATGTGGTTGCCAATGCTGCAATAACTAATATTTACTTTTCACATGAGTTAAATCCCTTGGGTTATCCGCATTGGTTTAATTATACTCCTACATGGGGAGGTTTTTCTAGTAATCCTACTGGAGGAGTTACTAGATTTAATATAATAGGAAATTTATGTACCGTAGAGAGAGTATCAGGGGGAGCAGGAATTTCAAATGCTACTACGATGACAATGAGCCTTCCTGTTACGGCAGCTCAATCGGTTTTACTTATGTGTATTGTTGGTAACAATTCTGCTACAGTTACTACTCCTGGACTTGTTTCCCTTGGAGCATCAGCAACGGCAACATTTGGATTAAATCTTTCTGCAGTTGGAGGATTTACTGCAAGCAATTTTAAGGATGTAACAGGAATGACAATTACTTACGAGATATAGCTATGAGAGGACTAAAATGATATGTTTGGAGAAAATTTTTTCGGAGGTTCAGAATTTGGACAGGGTGGCTTAGGCTCACTTATAACAACAGGCTGTAGTCTTGAACTTTATAATGAGTTTTCAAGTGCATCAGGAACATACATTGGTTATTCTTGGATAGCAATAGGAACTTAGTTTCTGTTTCAGATAAGAGTATCTGGTAGTTGCCCTTGACATTATAAAAATTTTATAAAAAAATAAATAATATGGATAAAGAGTTTACATGGAAAGAAATGCAGGACGCAGAAGCAGTAGCCTTAAGTAGAGGGGAATTTCAAGGTATGGTAATGCAGGCTCTTAAAGACTTGAAAAAAGATAATGACGATTTATATAAGATTTTAAATGGCAACGGACAACCAGGATTAATACAAAGAATGAATAATATAGATAAAAAGTTAGCTTATTGGGGTGGTGGAATTGCAGTAATTATGGCGACAATAGATATATATTTAAGATTTACTCTTCATTAATATGGACAAAGCAACACAACAAGCATTAGCGGCTGGAGCACATCCTCTTACTTTGGCTCTAGCTCAACAATTATTAGGTAAAAAAGATTATATAGGTTATTGTGAGCAATTTGTAGAGAATATGGCAGGAATTACTCAAAAACAGCCTACAGCTATAGCAGCGTGGAATAATGCACAAAATAGAGTACAAGGAAGTCAGGGACTTCAGCCTGGAGATTTAGTGTATTTTTCTGCCAATGATACTAATAATAAAATGGGTCATACAGGTATATATGCAGGAAATAATCAATTCATTTCAGCTACAAATAATGGGATACATCAAGATGATTTAAACAATTGGCAGACAGCAACTGGGCAAAAATTATTAGGTTATATTCCTCAAGGAGAGAGACAGCCAGTAGCTCAGCCTTCTGCTCAATTAACCCAACCACAACAAGCCCAAAATAGACCATATGTTCCGCCACCTACGCCCATGTATATGCAAGCTCCTACTGCTAATCCTAGTATGCCTAATCAAATATCTCAACAAATGCCTTCTCAGACAACTTATGGTAAAATAACTGTGCCTAATATTCAGATGAGGGGTTGACAAACCATAGTAAAGAGGTAAACTTTAAATAGATGAGTACTAGACAGGTAACTACACTTTCAGTAATTGAAAAGACAGTTGGTGATGGAAATTGGGATTCTTCAAGAGCTCCTATAGATAGGGTAGTTATTCACACGATGGTTGGAACTGCTCAAAACGCAGATAATAGATTTAATTCGCAAGATAGAGTTTCCGCTCATTATGGCGTTTTGCTAGATGGAACAATTTGGCATTGGGTAGATGAGGATAAAACAGCTTATCACGCTGGAGATTATTCAATGAACCAACGTTCTATAGGAATAGAGCACGAGGATAATGGAGACTATAATGGATTAAGAAGTGATTCTTTATATAATTCTTCAGCTAAATTAGTAAGAGATATTTGTAATTTTTATGGCATACCTATTGATAGGGAGCATATTATAAAGCATTCAGAAGTAATAGCAACTGGATGTCCAGATGCACTTGATATAGATAGGATAGTAAGACAAGCTGGAGAGG
>JAEHJW020008430.1_pt1 | contig 40627 bp, 69 predicted proteins | sample 9271431 | NCBI WGS metagenome assembly JAEHJW02 | reverse complement strand
CAGACTGAGGAAGCGTTTGCTCTTGCGCGCCGCGCGCGTAGCCGATTCGTCACGTTTGGCCCACTGGGGCATAAGCACTCCTCAATATTTTGGGCGGCGGCGGGCCTTGATACCCGCTCAGGGCCTTCAGCAGTGAGTCGCAGCCCAATCCTCGATTAGCGCACTCGCGCCGGACGGCCCCCAAATAATCCGCCCGTTTTGGGTATCTGCATCGCGGTACGCACCCAGCGGTCTAAGGTGTCCGTGCAGGCTTTATGCACGCTGAGCCGCTATAACCACCTCGCGCTTGGGACTCACACTTTAAGGGCGTGTCCTTCCACGCCGCGCCGCCCTCTTTCGCGTACTACTCACGCGAAACCCATTCACTTACGCGCCCCTGTCCTTCCCGCCGTCACGCGGCCTGCCGCCGCGCCTTCATGCGCTTGTGCCAGGCCAAAAACCGCTTCACATTCCAGCCGCCGCGATCCGCGTCACCCTTCCCCACTCCGAACATCAGCGCAAACAGGTCCGGGGACTGCATCATGAACTCATGCACGCTGGCGATGAGCCGCTCCATGCACATGCAGTGGTTCCCTTTTCGGTCGCGGCGCCCGTCGAGAATCGCGATGGCGTCGAAAATCTCTCTCCGCTTATCGTCGGTTTGGTTGTCCACGCCGACGCTGAAACCGTGTCTGCGATGCTCGTCATGGTCGCGTGCGGGAGTCATGCAGTTCGTTCGCTCCGTCCTCGCCTAGCCGCGCTACGTCCATCAGCCAGTGCAGCCGGTGAGAGGGGATTTCTGAGCCCCGCGTCCAGCCGTTACGCTCGAGGAAGTCCTGAACCTCTGGCTTCTGCCAGCCGGCCTCATACGCGCTGTCGAGGAAGGCTTGCCACTGGACTTCGGTAATGGTGCGCGGCACTTGGGGAATGACGGCTTTGGGCAGTCCGCCGCCATTGTTGGCTATTTCCGCTTCCTGGGCTTTGTGCTCGGCGATCTTGCGCGCGGCAACCGCTTGTGCTGCTTCCTTGCTACAGGCTGGCTCCGCGGCTGGCAACATGATTCGCCTACCCTCTGGCGTGTAATTGTCACCGGCCTGGTCCATCTCATCGTCGGTGTAAATGTCTGCGAGATCGGGGTAGGCTTTCCTCAGTGCGAGGGCTTCCGCGCACTTAGCGAGCTGGCCCTTTGGCATCCGCTTCCACATGAACGATTGCGGCTTGGAAAAGTCCGGCTTGTATTCGTCCCAGAAGGCGATGCCTACCGTGGGATGGTCAAAGCCTTTCTTCCACACGCGCACGCGCGCCAGCACCAGCCCGGCCGGGTTGTCCGGACCCTTCTTCTTTTCGTCATACTCAAACTCCGGCTCATCAATCCCGCCATAGTCCGGGTAGCGCGCGGCCATGCTGCGGTAGCCGTCAATCCCGATTTGAATCGCCATGACATGTTCATTGAGCTGGTTGCTCCAGCGCTTCACGCAATGGAGTTGGCGCGTCATGGGGTCCAGCTTGTGTTTGCGCGCGACCCACAGGAAAAGCTGGAACTCGTCGTCCGTGGTGCCTTTGGCGACTGTCCTTTTCAGTAGTGCGACTTGCTCATCGCGCAGCACCCAGGGCTTGATTTCCTTCGCGGGGGCCACGGCCAGCGCGGTAGTTTTCGGGGGCGGCGCAGCGGATCGGTCGCTCCGCCGGGCGCGTTTTGGCACACCGCCCCCACCTTTGGACAGTCTCGCTTTAGCCTTCACTCCACACCTCGATCCCAGGGCACTCAGCCTCAGCCTTAGCCTTGTCTTTCACAGTGCGCACCATCTGCCCAATCTTCACTTCATCCGGCATCGTGTAGCCGAGGGGGATTTCAAAGCCGCGCACCACTTTGAATTTCCAGTACGTTTGGTTCTTCACGCCGGCCACACGGGGGATCGCTGCTGCGACTTTGACCTCGGGCACGGCCTTTGCCGTTTCTTCGGCTTGCCGCGCGGCCAGTTGCCGGGCGGCTTCGGCGTCGGCGTCGGCTTGCTTTTTGAGTCTTTCTGCCTCGCGCGCTTTCAGTTCGCCGGCGACTTTGGCTTGCTCGATTTCCTTTTGGCGCTTTTTGTTTTCCTCCGCGATGCGCGCTTCTTCTGCGCGGCGCTCCTCTGCTGCCTTTTGCTCCGCGGCGATTCTGGCCTGCTCGCGCAGCCGGGCTTCTTCTGCATCGGCCTTGCGCTTTTCTTCCGCGCGCCACTGTTCCGCTTTGCTCGATGCGGTTTCGATGATCTGTTTCGCGGGATCAATAAACTTAGCCTTCTGGCTTTTCAGAATGTCCAGCGTTTGCTTCGCGGATTCGATGCCCGGATCCAACTCGAAGCCCACGGCCTTGACGTAGGCTTTGGCGTCGAGCGAGATTTGGCACGCCTCGCGGTAGGAATCCTGATCAATAACCGCGATGGCTTGCGCGCGCCCCGCGAGAATGGCAAGCTTCCGTTCCATTGCTTTCACCTGTGGCTGGATTGCTGTCGCTGTTTCGCTCATCGGCTCCTCCGTAGTCTGAATCTGCAATAGGCGCGGCGGCTGGCGGGTCATTACAGCCTCCCGAATGGTTCCAGTTGCGCCGCCAGTTCACTGATGCGTGCGGCCATCGCTTGCAAGTGGTCGCGCGTCGCCAGGATCATCGTCTCCCCGCGCAAAATCATGTACGCCTCATTCAGGTAGTCGCGCGGCTTTCCATCGCCAAAACCTTGCAAATCTTTCGTTATGTGGTGGCCCAAAGCCGATAAATCCACTTGCCTTCTCTTTGGCTGGTAACTCATGGCTGCTTCTCCTGTGCCGCGGCCTCGACTAGCTCCAGTTCGGCTGCGCGATAAGTAATTTCGCGGGGAAAAAGCAGCGTGAGTTTTATTTTCTCGCCCCTAACCATACGCACCACGCCAAAGGTTCCCCAAAAGGGGCGCGGCCCAGGCTTTACCCGCACGCGGTCGCCCTTCTTGAACGCGCTCACAGCCGCACCGCCAGCAGCGCGTAGGCCTGTGCCGATTTCTTATTCCTGCGTATTTCTCTCATTTGTTCGCGGTTGTAACGGCGACGGCAAATCCCGCATTGGCGCTGTCCAAATTTCGACCGTATAATGAGATTATCTCCATCCAATGCATGTCCATTAATGCAATGAGTTTTCTGAGCGTTAATTGCGGAAGGGGCAAATCCTCTCAATGTATTTTCGCCCTGCGTTACGACCTCAAGGTGCGAAGGATTTACGCAGTTATGCACTCTGCAAATGTGGTCAAGGGTGAGCCGCTTGGGAACCTCGCGCTTTAAGATTTGATAAATGAAACGATGAGCGCGATGACATTTTCCGCGAAAATAGAAACTTCCGTAGCCATCGCTAGTTTTGCCAGCCTGCCAGAGCCAACAGGTGCGTGTTTTCTCCACCTTTGACCAAAAACGGAACCATTCGTTAGCCGTCATAATCTCACCAAGAACAAACCCCAGCACCAAGCCAGCAGGAAAACCACACACGCCCAGATGATTCTGCGGTGCATCCGGTCGCTCTTGTCGGCCTCTTGCTTGCCGCGCGCGTAGAGTCGGTAGGCTGTTTCGTCCAACGGTGGCCATTCCTCATGCCGCTGCCACTCCGCGAACGCGAGAATCTTGCTGTGTCTGTCGCCGTCCATCATTGTTTCCTTTCCGGCGGAGGAACCGAGACTGAGGTTGTCAGCGAGTATTCAGGGGGTTTAGGCTCGTCTCCGTTTGGTGGCTGCGGCTCCTCCGCCTGTACCGGAGCGGCCTTGCGGCGCGCTTCGGGATGGTGTTCAAAGAAATCCTGCTCCAGCATGGTTCGCGTTTCAGTGCTCACGCTCACCTTCCGCTCCTCTCGAAAACTTGTTCTTGCTGCGCCGCCGCAACCTCTTCGGTCATTTCCATGCCATGTGCGCGGGAAAGTTCTACCTGTAGCGTCGTAAACCGGAACGCCAGCCAAGCAAACGCGACCAGCCCTATCAGCGCGGGAACCCATGCGTTGCGGCCCTGCCACGCGGACCATTGCTCTTTTCCGCGCACCGCTTCCACGATGTAAGCCAGCGTGAAAACGGCTAAAGCCAGCCAGTACGCGCCCAGCCCCAGAGTCAGCGTGCGCTCGATTTCGGTTTGCTCGGTGAGCCACGCACCCGCCGCCATGCACGCGAGGAAGCCCAGCGCCGCGAACTGAAACAGCGCAAAGAGTGACTGGTCGGGAACCGCCTTGCCGTGCTTCGCGTAGATTTCAAGCAGCCGCGCGTAGGCCAGAGAAACAAACGCGCAAGGAAGTATCAACGCGCCGCACGCGAGAAAGATTTGCAGCGTGAGCGGCGTGGCGCGGTGCAACCATCCGGTCAGCAGGCACGCGGAAAGTACCGTGGCTGTCAGTGTCAGTCCGTAGAACGCTGCGTACCCCGCGCCCGAAGTGCTCTGCTTCTGAAGGCCGATGAACGCCGTCGCCGCGTACACAAACTGCACGCCGAAGAAAATCCACACAGAGACAGGCAGGCTGCGCGCGGGAAATCGGTACATCGCCGCGCCCAGCCACAGCAGCGCGCAGCCCTCCGCGAAGATGGCGAGATACTTCATAGCTGCACCTGCTTGGCAATGAACTCGCTGTAGGCTGGTGGGATGGCTTCAGCCAATTCCTTGCCTGTCATCCAATCAATACCCATAGCGTCGCGCCAAGAATCTGTACCCTTGAATTTAAGGCCATCACGTTTCGATGAACCGCCAGCGTGACCGTACACGCCGACCACTTCTTTTTGCGCTGAGTGATTACAGGAAAGGGAAAGCATCGGAAATGAACTCTCGAAGATGCGATGGCGGCGAACTTTGAGGCCAAACATGGAACCGCATAAGAGAGTTGGCGTCAGCAATGGCGCGCCGGGGACGTTCTCGATTACGAATGGACATTCAAGAGCTTGTAATTCTTCGCGCACTTCAGGTATCAAATCAGGATGGTTATCGCTGCGTCCCCATTTCTTCGTCATCGTGCTGTATCGTTGGCAGGGCGGACTAGCCCACACAAATAAATCATCTCTGTCGCATCGCTCCCAGATGCCGGGCAACGTTCGCAAAGCTTCTTGCCAATCGCATTGGATAAATTCAAATGGGAAATGCGGTTGGGGTACGATGTCCACGCCGAAAATCTCCGCCTCTGGCCAAGCCCGATGCAGGCCCATTGCTGCTCCACCCGCGCCGCAGAATAGGTCAAGCACTTTCACGCTTGACCTCCGGCGAAAAGAAGGCGAAAATCCCGACAGGAGGTGCTATATGCCTGGACCAATACCCCCGCCCCCGCCGCCCTGGGAACTTGGCGACTAAGCGCGGAAAACCGGAGCGGCCTGCCAACCCCTGAAGCTACAGGCCGCCCCGTCCGCGCCGCTGTGGGAAGCGGCTGCTCCGGCGCTGCGTGCGTCGGAAAGTCATACACTTGCCTACTCTGTATTCCTTGCAGCATCGCCGCGAACTTCGTTAGCATCCCCGGCGTGAACATCACCAAATGGATCATGTGCAGCGACCAGCGAATGGTCTGCGACAGGGTTTCGTGCATGGGCGCGAGCGCGTCGTGGATACGCTGCAACTCCGCGCGCTCCGCGTCGCTCATCTTCACGGTGACGGGTTGTCGCCAAACTCCCATTTATTTTCCTGACCGCAATTGCGGCACGAGTTCAAGAATGTCTGGGATCACCCAAGTTGACGCCCAAAGGCGATACAGGGCGATGGCCTTCCCTGGCGTAAAGGGAGTTCCATCAAGAGGCTCGGAGAATGCTGGGCCATCCGTCACACGTCTTAGAAGTTCTCTTGCTTTCTGTTTTTTCGTGTCGCGTACCTTTGGCATCGTTTTCTCCTTGTTTCCCCTCGCCTCACTCGCCGCTCTGCGGAAACCTGTTACTCATCGCGCACGTATCATCTGTTCTGACGCCCAACACTGGAGGCACAACCATGTCCGCGCCCCCGCTTGAATACTTGCTTGGCTGCAGTGATTCAGAGTTGCAGATGTTCGCTATGCGCCGGCTGGAACGCGCAGCCATCCTCAAGAAAGAGAAAAAGGAAGTGCTCGAAGAGTTGATTGACGCGCTGGTGGAAGCGGAAACCGCGCGCATCCTGCTCGATACTCGGCGGCTCTCACTCACAGGTCACCCCATCCAAGAAACGCTTGATTTTGGCGAAGGTGCGCATTTGGAGCGGACAGCGGCGGACTAAAAAGCGATGTACGGTTTCTGCTGTCTTGCCTAGGCCAATCGCGCGACTTAATTGCCGGTAGGTTAGGTCGTGTTGCAATTTGTAGGCGTGGAGCGCGACTCGCAATTCTTCTTCTGGCCGCGAAGAACGCATGCGACGGTATCCGTGTCCGGCAATTCTCTGATTGAGCAGTCGTGCTCCGAGCGAAAGAAAATGGCGAATCCAGTGTTTTTCTCGGTCATCGCGCCTTGTGTGGTCAACGCGCTCCAAGATGTCAATTAGGGGATATTTGCCAGTTTCGGAAATCTTGCGCGCGATGTGACGGGATGCCTTCGTTGTCGGTTGCATAATGTGGTTGTAGAGCCGACGCACGGGATCAATCGCGGAGCCGATGTAGTAGGGTTGTAGGTTTTCGCGGTCAAGAAAAGCATAGACAAATGCAAAACCGTTCTCTCGATTATGTAAACGTAATCCCATATCCCTTAGCGGACGCAGGCGATTTACGCGAGTTTGTCGAAGGTTCGGCATTTTCTACGCTGATTCCGTTTTGCGGCGCTTGAGGAATTGTTGAAGTGCGCGGCGGCAGAGCTGCGAAAGTGTGCGGCCTTCGCGCTCTGCAATCGCTAACAGATTGGCCTTCTCTTGCGGCGTGATTCGCACGCCTACATATTGCTCAGGTCTGCTCTCGGGTGTTTGGTGGCCGTTCATGCGCGTAGATATATCTGTGCGCGATGCCGTTGTCAAGTGAAATCGTACAGGGGTGCCAAAGATTTATCTAAAGTGTTACTTGAGGTTTTCAGGGGCGACCCGCCGTAGGCCGCCCCTAGCTATGGCAGGTCAGACTGAGGGGCGAGTACAGAAGTTCTATTTCTTTTCGGGCGGCGGGCTGCTCACCATCGGGCCGCGGCCTTGCTCATCAAACTGGTGCTCTGCTGTCGCGGCGGGCACCGCGAGTACCACGCCTTCGGTGAGTTTCTTGTCGGCGCGCAAAAACGCCACCAGCGCCATTGCCGCGCCGGAGAGCATTCCCGCGCCGATGGAGAAAGCCCAGCCCTTGTCCGCCATGAGCGAGGTCCCTGCAACGGTGTTGAACGTGAGAAAGAAACTCAGGCTCATGCCGAAAAGAAGTTTGGTCCAACCATGCAGGCGCAGCAACGCCTCATTGAGCTTCTTGGCCTTCAGCCAGCCGGCAAAGATGTCGCCGACAATGCTCCACGGCCCCATTGGAGTTACTTAATGCCGGCTTCTTCAGAAGAGACTTTGTTGTCGCGCGCCGAAATCAGTCCGACACCCGCGATGACCGCCGCGATAACAGCCTCCCAGTTCGGCACCGTTGAAGGGTCGCCGTCGAAGAATGCTTTTCCTGCCGCGGCGACTGCCACAAGAATTGTCAAGATTCCCGTCACTGTAGTTCTCCAGCTTTTCATGCTGCCTCCTTTGAAGTTAGGCTACCTCTACCTTCTCGTAGCCTGAAGTGTTGTGCGTGCCGCCGATCATCGCCACTCTGCGCGGGATGAGGCGGTACGAAATGTGAATGCAGTCCCCTCCCCTGCTGGAACCTTTCTCGCGTATTACTTGGTCGAACGGCAAGCCGCTTTCCAGACGAATCCAGTCAAAAACTTTCATCAAGTCAGTTTGCGGCGTCTGAAAATCCGCCGCTATCCGATTGTCTGTCCACTGGTGGTCGCTGTCGGCTACGCCATTCACCAGAGCATTCAGTTCCGGACAGCGGTAGCCACTGGTGATTACCACAGGCCCGAACTGGTCGCGGATGGGCTCAAGGATGCGTTCGCAAAACTCCGACGCAAACTTATCCACGGATGCAGGCGGGATATTGGCGATACCATGCGCTTTCGCGGCCGCGCTCTCGATAAACTCCGCAAGACAAAAGTGCTTTGAGAGAATGAAGCTCATGTGCTCTCCGGTGGACCGCCGTTCTTCTTCTGGTAACTGTCGTACATGCCGATTATTTTCCCGCGCAGATCAAGCGAGCCCCACTTGACCACAATCTTGCAAAACAGCCGGTAGTAGGGCTGGAAGCGCGGGAACTCATCGAAGTATTCGATGGGCGGGAGAAGTAGAGAAGCCAGTGAGCATCCCGTCACCAAGCTCGAAAGGTAAATCCACGCGGTTTCAATGGTCATCGCATCTTCCGGTCCGCGCGAATTTCGCCGCGCATTTCGTCAATCTTCTTGTTCAATTCCTCCAGCTTGGTCAAAATCATTCCCCGGTCTTGCATATAGGGACTGCTTTCGCGCATGAGCACTTTCACCTCTTCGCGCGACGGCTTATCATTGAGAATGAATTGCTGGAGAACATTCCAGAACCCCGAAGTCGCCAGCACGGACACGACGACAATCCACGCCGGGGTCAATTTGGTTCTGCTGTTGTGTTCGTGTGCCTCGTTCACTAGTGGACTCCTTCATTCGTCGCCTGTGGCGATCTTGAATTGTGATTCAGGAATAGCCAGCCGCTTCTCGATCTGATTGAGCTTATCCTTTAGAAACGCGCATATTTGCAGTGCATTTCTGATGTCATGGTGCGTCGCCATGCGCGTCGAGCCTCCATTCGGCCCCTTGACGATCCACCACAGGCGCGCCAAAAACCACGCCATGACAATCTGCAACCCCACGAGTCCCAGCAAGAACCAGTCCCTTAAATCCAAGTAACCTCCTCAGTTCTCAACTTTGTAACTCAGGCACGCGGGGTTGCTGGCCGGCGCGGCGCTCGCCGTAATGACGAAACTTGTTGCCGCTGTGCGCGCCGTCACCGTGTACGTTCGTCCTGTCGTGGTATTGCACGTCACGCTGAGTTTCGTACCCAGCGATGAATCTTCCTGAATGAAAATCTGACTGTTGGCAGTCACCGCGGTCGTATTTACGGTGACAGTTGTTGCCGCCGCCGCGATGACTACCGAGCCGGATGGTGCCGCAGCGCAAACCGCTGGTGAAGCCGAAGAAGAGCAGTTGGTGGTCGTGTTGTAGAGTGGCGAGGTCGTGCTGGTATTTGCAGTAATCGTGGTTCCGGTGATGGCGGCTGGAGTCACGTTGCCGATGATCCCCTGAAATGATGTGCCGGTCGCAACGCCGAGGACTGGCGTCACTAAAGTTGGAGAAGTGGCGAGCACCAAACTTCCGGTGCCCGTTTGGTTTGTTGTGGTGAGTGCGGTGCCGCCAGCGATGGATAGACTCGTGTTGGCCGTGAGTGTGGTAAACACGCCAGAGCGGGCGGTGGTCGCGCCAATCGTGCCGTTGTAGGCCCAATAGTTCGTCGCGTCGCCGTGGGCAATGGCAGGAGCACTCGGACTCACTGCGCCATAGAAGGTTGCCGCCTTCGTGCTCTGGTTGATGCTCAGGAGCGTCGCGTTGGAGTAGAAGCTGCCGCCCTCAAGGACAAATTGCCGCGCCAATCCACCAGAGCCGGGGTTATAGATGCGCCATGCCTTGTCGTGCTCCCAAGCGGAGCCGACACGCGACATAAAGCCCATTCCTCCGCCAAATATTTGATACTTCGTGCCAGCAACGCTCGAATATCCACTGTTGCCCACGTTTAGGTTCGTGTTCGCGGGCATGTTGATTACTTTCGCGTCGCTTGCTGAGGAACCCGTAGAAGCTGGGTCGAAGTTAGTCCCCGGATTGGTTGCGAAGTTCGTGATAATCATTCCGGCGATATTATTCAGGTCGAGCGCAATCCACGGTCCGGTGCTTCCGCCAGAACCAACGTCGCTCCGCCCCAACAAAGTGATGTCTCCGCTCAATCCCACCCAATTCAAGCCTACACGCGCATTGCCCTTCGCAGGCATCGCAGAATTGATGAGCGTCAGTGCCCGCCCTGCTCCGCCATAAGTCGCGTCGCTTCCGAATTTCATCAGTGAATCCGTGGCCGCTGCCGTGGAAAGGTCGGCAATTTCCGAATCCTCAATGGTTACGTCCAGCCCAACGCAATCCCATGCGATACCAGTAGCAAGCTCTGTGCGGATGTTCTTGATTTTGATTCCGCCAACGCCAAAGGGAAATCCAGCATTGTGCGTGCCATCATCGGGGTTCGTCCATCCCGGTACGCTTTTGATGAAACTTGGTCCGCCCGCGTCCCAACGACCTGTAGTAAAGTACTGCACTCCGCCAGACGCGTTGCGGTATTCCACGATGGCCTTGTCCCCGCGCATTCCAACATTCGTGACGTGGAGGTTGTAGATAACTCCTACAATGACTAGCGCGGAATAGGTATGTGTGGTGTCGTTCGTCTTGAAGTAGCTGCTAAGGAAACTCGTCCCTTCGCCAAACTGGTTCCCCACCCCACCGAGCAGCATGACCGCGTTGCCCGTTGCAGCAAGAACACCGACTTGCTCAATAGTCACGTCTCCGCCAAAAATCATGACATTGGCAAGCTTGGCGTCCGCCCACGAGGTATAGATGCGCGACTGAATGTTTCCCTGTGTCGCTGGCCCGCCAGAGCCAAGAATGTGCTCGTGCGCCCTCATAATTAGCGGCGTGCTTAAAGTCCAAGTTGTCTGGGAATCCGTGCCCGCTGGGACATACAATGTGCCGATTGCGCTGCCGTAGCCGAACGGGCCTGTTCCAGTAGCTCTCGTCGCATTCAGCGCCACTTGCAACGGGTCAATGGTGGCCGTGTTGGTCGCGGGTGGAGTTGTTCCTGAAAACGTCAACGAGTCTAGCCGCGCACCCGCGTCGCCCATCGTAACGTAGTGCGTCCACGTGTCGGTCATGAAGTCTGCTACGACAGGCGCTGGCGTCTGAAGGTAAAAATTCACGTTGTCGATCGAGGCATAGACGCGATAACCGTAGCAGCCAGTAATCCAGCGCGTGTCGCCCGGCGCTACATATCTCCGCGCCGCGCCACCGCCGCCTGAAATCACCACCGTCTGTGCGGGGCTTGCCGTAGTTTCCCCATTGCGATTCTTGTAGGTAATCTTGAAGTAGTAAGTGCCGTCCGCAATGCTCCCGCCGCTCGCAACCGTGCTTCCAGTAGGGGCTGCTGTTGGTGCGCTCGCCGTCCCACTGGCCGTACCAGGATAATATACGCCGCCGATCTGCACTGGAGCTGTATTGCCCGTTTGCGGCGAAGAAACTGAAGTGACGCTGATATTGCCGGCGGCTGTGCCATTGCACACGATGTCCGTAACGGTCGTGTAGCCGCTGGCGGATGTCTGAATCTTGTAGCATCCGCCCGCCGCGTAGAAACCGTAATTCCCTGCCGAGTCCGCCGTGATGATGCTGTCCGCGTCCAGGACGGTGAGAGCTTTGTCAGAGTAGATGCTGGCGAGCGGCGCGCATGGAGTTCCCGTTGCAGTTTCCGTGCAGACGCGCACAGTGGCGCCGGGGATCGCTGCCGTGGTCTTGATCACCGGGCCGGAAAAGCGCGTGCCTTGCGCGGCCACACTGCCACAAATGAAAAGGGCGGCCAGAGCCGCCCAGATTGCCTTCCGCATTGTGAGTTCTCCTAGCTAGTAGGTGCTACAAACTGCCGATAGAAAACCGTGACCCGAATCTTTCCCGCGCCGGGGGCGACGTTGCAGGTAATTCGCAGTTTCGCCGCCGCCGTCTGCACCGGCCCAAGGTCATTGCTGGCATTCGCCGGGTTGTGCTGCAACAAGCCGATGCCCGTTGTTCCCGCAGTCAGTGTTGCCATCGTGCCTTGAAAGCGCGCTGCCTGCGCCGAGTCCCCGATGGTGAAGTTCGCGGCTGTGGTAATGGTTTGCGTGATGCGCCATGCTATTGCCTCAATGAGCGCGTTGGCGGGCAGAAGGTTTGCAACCGAATCCGTAGCCGCCGCGCCGGTATTCAGCGTGATTTCTTCGGTGATGTGCCCGCGAATCCATTGTCCGCTTTCCACTGTTTTTTGGATTTCTTGAAGCGTGCTGTCTTTGCCGACAGTCTGGATGTTTCCAGGCGTCCCGCTGGCAGCCTTGCCCGGCTTCAGCAGAATGTCTCCGCCCTTCAAGCCAGTATCGCCATCATCAGTTTGCAGTTCGAGGTCTGGGCCGCTGGTGAAGGCAATGTTTTTCCGGCTGGTTTTCAGTACGAGGCGGAGCAATTGCCTCGCTTGCAGTAACACTTGCGTCGGATCATTAGGGTCAAACGGGAGGTCAGTCCAATCACCATCATCGAGCTTGTCCACATTTAGGTTTGCGACTTTCCCGGTGCTGGCGATGGAAAGTGGCGGGTTCGGAGAGGCAACCGTGGAAATGATTTGACCTACAACGGAAATCGTGCTGCCAAACGTCGCTGCGCCCGTCGCTGAAAGAGTGGTGAAATATCCGCCCTCGGCGACTTGAATGTTGTCCAGCGTCCATTGCGTCACGTCATTCTCGTCGGTCAGAACGAGTTTGTACGCGCCGCTGCCCAGCCACACCGCAGCTTCCCCCGCGCCGTCCATGATGACCGGGTTCGCATTCGCGGTTGCCCCGGTTTGGTCGGTGTAGGTGGCCTTGAGCGTGGTCGTGCCGCCGGTGTAGGTGTAGAGTTTCCAACCGTTGCCGGGCGTGCCATCATTGCGCGTCGCGCGGAAGCGCGGATAACTTTGAATCAGCGCCATTGCTCACTCCCCTTTGGACATTTCACGGAGCTTGTCGAAGTTCGCAGAATGCTTGCCCTGCTTGCGCCGGCGCGCGAGCGCCTTCTTGCGCTTGTTGGCCGTCGCGTAGAACACGCGCTTGCCCTTCTCTTCCCCGTACTGCTCTTTCATCGAGTGCATGACTTCCCTCCCATGCCCGCCGTAGTATTCAGAAATCGGCATGTTCGCGCTCCCTCTACCCTCCAGAAAACCGAAAAGGCCCGCCAGAACGCCTCTCTGCGCGTCTGGGAGCCTCTTTAAGCCCTTCTCTTTCTCTTCGCCGCCGCGTCCTACAACGTCGTATAGCGGCTTACCCGCCGCCCCTTGACTTTCCTACCCTGCGCGGCGCAGAATCCCACCATGCTGAAGCGCGCATGGCTGGTTATCTGCGTTCTTTGGAGTGCCTTCGTCATTTTCGTCGCTATCATTTCACCTGAAGGGGGATTTAGAAAGGATGCCTTTTTTCTACTTCTCATACCGTGGCTGCTGGGCATCTTTCTCCTTTACTTCTGGCGCTTCATCCGCTGGGGCCGTTTCACGCGCTGGTAAATTTATTTGGGTTCTGTCGTATATACCCTCTTGAATTTCCCGGTTTTTGGATCTCGCCCAAAAGTCTTTTTCGCCTCAAGTAGCTTCGCCAACTTTTCAACTTGATTGCTGCTGTATCCGCGCTGAGGCGTAATCTTCGGCGCGGAAGTGCCCCCTTCTGCCGGAAGTAATAGGCCGAGACGTTCGGCGCGCGTTCCCAATGCTGTACGCGGAATCTGTGAGGATGGCGGTTCAATTGGAGCACTGCGCGAAGGCATAGGAATTGCACCAGAGGGGAGTAACCCACGCACTTTTGGCGCTGGCGTCGCCGTTCCCTTGTCTGGCATGATGCCGCTTGCTTTCAAATCCTGAAAGCCTTTCTCCAACATCCGCCCAATGTTCACATCGGCAACTGCTGCTTGGCTCGCCGATGCAATCCCGTATTTCCCGCCCAGCGTGGCACGCGCTATGCGTCCCGCTACGTTGCTGCGCGCCAATTCCACTGCATTCATGCGTGATTGCAATTGGTCCCGAAGCTGACTGATGGCCGCGAAGCGCCGCTCATAGCGGTCAATTCCCACCTCCCCGCGATTCATCAATTCCTCGTTCAACCTGTTTTTCAAATAGCGGTCAAGTTCCTTCAATCCGCCGATGCGTCGGCTTGTGACTCGCGCCGTGGCTCGCTGTTCTGCCGTCATTTTTTCAAAACTCAGAAGTTCCTTATTGACCGTCATTGCAAGGTCATTCAACTCGCCCAGCGGCATTGTCGGGGCAGTCGCCGCTTTTTGTGCCAGTACGCGATCTGATGCCTTCCCCGCCGTGCGCTCAATGAAACCCAATCCTTCGGCGGCATCGGTGCTGAATTTCAGGCCAATAGGATTCTGAGCGTTGCGCTGAATCTGCGGCCCGCGCTCCGTGGCATACATATCAGCGAGATATTTGTTCATGGCATCCACGGTGGCTCGCACGCGCAAATCAGGGTTGCGAATACCGCCGCGCGCCGCTTTCCAGTCAAGCGTCTGTCCGATGGCATTCAGATCACCCGCCGCTACATATAGATTTACACGGAAGCCCGACTTGGCTCCTGTTGGCGCAGCGGCACGGAAAATACTCTCCGTGCCAAGCACGGCCTTTGGCGGCAAACTCATGGCTTCTTTCACGGTGGACATCGCTGCCACTGGACTGCGGCCCGTGAGGGTCATCGCGGTAGGTTTACGCGTCAAGGCGGTTTTTACCGCACCCGAGCCCTTCCCCGCCGCTTCGCGCACTTCCTTGATGCCGCCGAGAGCAAGTGTCGCTGGGATTGCGGCCTCCCCCAAAACACCGCCAGGGTCGCCCGCCTCTGCCGCCTTTTCCATGCGTTCAGCACTCACGCCCAAAGGCACGTTCGCTGCCGCTGCTGTACTGTAGGGGACATCATGCCCAGCTTCCCGCGCGCGTTTGAACTCTCCTACCGTGCTTTCCGCCGCGCCGCGTGCCGCGAACTCCGGCGATACAGCACCGGCCATCATGCGCAATACGTCCGTGCCTGATTGCGGAAGCTGTGCCTTGAACCACTGGCCCGCATGGGAAAGGAAGCCCTCCTTTTCTGGCTGGGCTCCCGCGCGTTCGCCAATCTCGCGCCCCACTTTCGCCATGTTCCGCTTGATAGTGTCGTCGTCCAGATGCGCGTATTCAGGAATGGCCGCGCGAAAGTTCTCCGGCTTGGCAAGATAGCCCGCGATCTTCTCGTCCGGTTCGCTCGCGAGTCCGGGATAGCGTTCGCGCAACAGCGAAATGGGACTCCAGGTGCTCACGGCTTTCTTCTCCCCGCGTCCCAGCCCGGCGGCAAAGCGCCCGCTTGGGCTGGTGCGGCTTGAGGTTGTCCCCCGGCTCCGAAAGTTTGCGCCGCGCCCTTCGTCTTGACTGCTTTCGCGCTGGAAAGAATCTGCTTCAGGTCGCGGATTTTGTTGTCCTTCTCAGTTTTGGTATCCGTGACAGTCGGAATGAGAGCGATGGCGCGAGAAACGTCACCCTCTGCCAGCGTGCCCTTCTCTCCGAGTGCGCGAATCAGCAGAGCCAGTGTGCCGATTTTGCTTTTTAGTGCAGTCACATCGGCATCATGCCCAAAATAGGATTTCATGCTGCGCACCACGCCTGACGTTCGCGCCGCCACACCTTGCTCCGTGTTGATCTTGTCTGCATACTTTTCAATGTCTGCGATGATGCCCAGCGGAATATCGAGCGCCTGAATCCCCTCACGTTCTTTCGCGGAAACGATCAGGCGTCCTGATTCCTTTACCGCGGAAACCACCGCCCCGCGCACCTTCATCGGCACAGCCGTAATTTCCATCTGGCCTGAAGCGACGGCATCGGCGTAGTCGGCAATGTCCCCCGCCGTGTCCATGTTTTTGCTGATTCGCACTGCCGCTGCTGCCATGCGCGTTTTCTGTGCTTCCACATCTGCGGGCAACGGCACGTCCACGCCGGGCACCGGAGTCCGCTTCTGTTCGCGGAAAGCCTCTCGTGCGGCCAGTTCGTTCTTCGCGTTCTTTTCCAAATTGTTCGCTTCCAGCCACGACTTGTAGAACGCCTGGAAGTCCTTTTCGCCAGCCGTCAGTTCATTGCGTTTGGCTGCTTGTGTAGCGGCTTCGTACTGTTTGTCCGCAGAAATTCCGGCCATCGCGAGAAAGCCCAGAGTCTTTCTGATCTCGGCTGGCGGCTGCTGCAAAATCGGAGTGTATTGCTGCGCTTCTTCCGCCGAAAGAAGCCCTTGTTGCGCGAGTCCTTGTAATGTTTGTGTCGCGAGTTGAACGAGTTGGGCGTCGCCTTCCGGTGTTTCGGGGATTTGTGTCAGTGGGAAAATCGCTGCGCTAATATCCTGATTGCGCTTTCTCAGGCGGTCGCGCTGCGCGTCGTCCAGTTTGATTAGCTCCGTCATCCGCTTCGCGTGCTCGGTTTTGAGCGTATTGACGGTTTCCATGCGCACGCCGCGCTTGACTGCCTCCGCAAACGTCGCCTCCTCGTCGCCCCCCTTCTCCATCCAGATTTGCTGTAGCAGGTCGCGGTCTTGTTTCGCGGCAGCCTCTTCCCCGGACAACCGCCGCAGCTCTGTGAGCCGCAGATTCGTTTCTTCATCGCGCAAGCGTTGCGATTGCATGTTCTGCGACAGCGCGCGAAGCTGCGCGAAGCGGCTCACCATGTCGCCGAGACTTTCCGGCTGCTGTAGCCCTTGCAGCGTGATTCCCGGATTCGTTTGGAATGCGCTCATGCTCAACCTCCAGCCCAGTTCGCGGGATTGCGCGCCGCGCTCAAAGCATCAAACCCGCCCCCGCCGCCAGAAAGTCGCGACAGCATCATCCAGTTCAGGGGGATGTTCGCCGCGTTCGCAATCGTATTGCCCAGCGCGTTATAGCCAGACGCCCGCGCCGCCGCCGCCGCCGTCTGCCCGCCGATGATGGTATTGGCGATGTTGTTTGCGGTTGCTGTGCCCGTCGCGGCAAGAGTATGCGCCGTCTGCTGGCCCAGCCCGGCCAGTCCGGCCAGTTGGTTGTAGCGCGTCCTGCGATTTTCTTGGAAGCGGTTATAGGCGTTCCCAAATTCATTGCTGGCGAAGTCCTGACTGTACTGCGTCAGCGCCTTCAGGGTTCCGCCGCTGAGGACTGTGCCTTTCGCCGCGGCAGAACGTTCCAACGCCTTAGCCCCCTCGCGCAAGCGAAATTCATACCCCGGATCGGTCTGAAAATCGCCGGTTGAAAAGTCGCGCATCAAGGAGCCAAAATCGCCATCTGGCTGCCCGGCCGGAACGATAGCTGTACTGGTGGGTTCTCCCGCGCCGGCTTCCCACGGCATCGAGTACACGCCCTCGCCATCGGCCATGAGTTCGAGGTCGCGGTAGCGTCCGTTACGATAGCGGCCTTCGCTGATTCCTCTTCCGGTCATGCTTGGCGCGCCGGTGCGTGCCGCCTGCGTCAGCGTGGATACAGGAATGCCCAGCAGATAGGCAAGGCGCTGCACCGCACCTGAGCCCGATTGAAGCCACGGCATCAAATCCGAGCGGTTAATGTCGAATTGACGGCGCTGTTCGGCTACGGCTTCTGCCTGCGCGCGTTCTGCGGCCCTTGCTTGTGTATCCGCCCCTTTTTTGGCCAGGAGCCCGCCAGCAATTGAGCCAGCAGCTCCGACTCCGATTGCCAATGCGGCAGCCGATGCACCCACGATTAGCCTCCAAAATACTTCGTAAAAATAAAATCTGTAGGCTGGTAGCCGAGACTCTTGAACAGTTCGCTATGGTCTTGATGTACTTTGCAGCTGAGGTACATCTTGGTCACACCGAGCGCGCGCAAACTCTGCTCAAGGAAAATGAGCATTTTCGCGCCAGAGCCGTTGCGAAATTCCGGCAGAACATAGTAAATATCTGTGAACGCCATCAGCCCCGCATCCTTGTAGTGAAGATGCCCGACCAGCGCCGCCACGAAATACCCAACAAGCCGACCGTCCGAGCGCACCGTGACCACATGAAGCATTCCGTCTTTTTCCGCTTGCTCATATCTCTTCAAATCGAGCGACAGTCCAATCTTGTCCTTATTCAAGGCGAGTTCTTCCCAATGGCGTGGGAAGATGTCTTTCGCTTCGCGCAGCATGGCGCTGAATTTTTCCACCTGACACGTAATCATGCTTTCACCGGACGCCCTGCAAGAATTTTCGCAACATCGTCTATTGTTTCCATATAGGAAATGGCTTCATCTGGAATATCGCCAATTTCTGCCCGTAGGCAAATAATGAGCGACATAAACTCCAAAGAATCCATGCCGAGGCTATCCAGGCGCGTCCGGGCATCTATCTCTTCCCTGCCCGTTTCGCGCTGGACTACAGCGATCACTTTCTCAATCATTTGCTCGTGACTCATCTCTTCGCTTTCTCCGGTGGCATGCAAACATCGCCAAAGTCTTGCGTATCATTCGCAGTGGCTTCACGAATGTTCACGTTTTTGCCGCTTCCGCTGCTTGTTTCACCGCCGCGCAGATTACATCGTCCATCGCAAAATGCTCGGCGATCTTCGCGTTCACGTCCGCGGGCAGTCCCACATACAAGAATTTGCGCACGCCTAGCGCGTCTTCGTATAAGACTTCAATATCGCGGTGTTCTGGTCGGAAAACGCGTTTGATCTCTTTCGCCATATACGCTTAGAGAATCAGTCCGTAACCGCCGTCGCCAGCCGGGTTAAATCCACCACTGCCCCCTTCCGCTTGTCCGCCGCCTCCGCCCGATCCCCCCGCTCCGCCCGCGTCCACCGTCTTGACTGAAAAAATCACCATTTGGTCGGCGGTCACATCCTTGTAGGCGGTGGAAATGACCCAAGTGTTCTGCACTGAGTCATAGCCGATGTAATAGCGCGTGCTGTAGGCTTTGCCGGTGAACGTGACCGCAGCGTGCGTGGCAATCAGTAAAGCATCGCGGTAGCGATTCCAGTTGGAGCCTACTCCGCCCGGTCCATACACGCGCACCGTCGCGCTCGAGCCCGCGTCAATCGAATTGGCGACCGCATCGTTCGTGACGTTTTTCAACAGATTCGGCGACACGCTTTCCGAAGGCACTTTTCCGGCTTCGCCGAGTTTGCGGTAGAGAACCTCAAACCATTGCGCCCAGGGGCCGGAGAGGATTCCATCTTTCCCTACCAGCGGGCCGCGCGGCGGTGGATGTAGAGGTGGCAGGGCCATTAGTGCGCCGCTCCTCTCTTTTTGCGCTTCATCCTTACAGGATTCACACGGTCAATCGAAAGCACCAGCGACAGCGGAATGAATCCGGGACGCTCTAAAAGGCCATCCACGCTTTGTCCTGCGGCGATAATCAGATATTCGTTGGTGATCTCAATCAACTTTCCGAATGATGTCATTTTGCTGCGCTTGAGTGCTTCCCTACGCCACCCCTTGAGGCTGTGCCATCCAGCACCGCCGCAAGCATCCCGCCAGTGAACCATAACGTAACTTCCGACCCTCATCCCGTGACTCATCAATGTGCTGCGCTTTCTGGCTCAATGAATGCGGAAATGAAAATGCGCTTTACAGGGTCAGTGATGGAAACCTCATACACGCGGTCGCGTGCTTCTCCCAAACGCCGCCAGATTGCCCGCGCCTTGTATTCGCCCTGCTTGCCGATGCCTGTCCAGTGTTCGTTGCTCCATGTTTTCGCTCCGTCATTTGACCAGCGCAGCATTGCTTTCGGGTCGCTGCCCTGCCCCGAAGCCAGTCCAACACCTGTTTCCATGTCCAACTGAAAGATAGGGTGGCTCACGCGCTTGCCGTTGTTGGAAATGTGCGGCGCGCGGCGCAGAGCAGTAATTGGCTGGCCGTCGTCGGTGTAGGTGTTGTCGTCGAATTTGTAGAGGTTGCCGTTTTCGTAGTCGCCGACAAGATGCAGTCCGCCTGAAAAGCAATGCACTTCCCCGCGGTGGCGATCCAACTGGCCGCTACTGTTCACGCTCTGGCGCTCATGCCAAAGATTCGTCGCCGCGTCAAACACCCAGGTCGTTTTCGCGCCGGGAACATTCAGAACGTAGAAGCTGTGGCCCTTTTCCTGATAGGTATAGGCGGTTGCGCCAGAGAGATCGCCGTAACTCGCCAACGCCAGTTCAATCGCGTGCGTGCTGATTCGCTGCGCCTGGTAGCCCGTCGTGCGGCGCACGAAACCTTGTCCATTTTTGTTCTTACTCAGCCCGAAAATCGTGTTGTCCATCGCGCAAAGGGTGTCGCGCGCGGCCAAGCCTTCTTCCACAAACGCGCCCTGAATGCGTGTGAAAGGCGTCAGCGGGTCGCCGGAATTGAAAAATACTTCCGTGCTCCACTCCCCGGCCAAAATAAGCTCGCGGTGGTCCACCAGCAACGCGATTACATTATCGGGCGAGCCTTCCGCCTGCTGGAAATCTAAAGCATCCCAACTGGAAGCATCCGAAAGCGCGGAAAACCAAAACTTCTGACTATCGGGGTCGTTCACGATGATGTACTGGTCAAAAAACTGCGAGATACTCGCGCCAGCCGGAAAGTCCGGGTCTGTGATTTCCTGAAACGTGTTGGTCGAAAAGGTGAAGCGATACCCTTTTGCGCCGTCCACCAGCACAAGGTCAACCCCGTTGTCGGTCATGCTCACGCGCCCCGCGCCAGTCGTCAGCGTTCCCAGCAGGCTTGGCGCAGTGGGCGTGGTAACTTCGTAAAAGCCAGTTCCGCTCACAGCGAATGTGCGCGACTTCGAGGATTGATAGAGTCCGCGCACCGGCCCTGTTCCCATTGTGGAGAGTCTCACTAAGCCAGGTGTCCCTACCAGCGCGGCGATTTCCTGATTCTTGCCGGTGCCAAGTTCGTTCGATTCCGGGTACAAATTTACAAGGCGCTGGCAGTCCACGTTTACACTGCGTAAAGTGTACGCAGGCCCCACGAATCCAACAAATCGCGCCATCAATAATTGTCCGTGTAAATGTTGTAACGCTCTTTTTCTCTGCGGAGCGCCGGGTCAATCTCCATGTACAGCGGCCTCATGTTCAATCGCTTCAGATTCGCTTTGGCTGTGACCGCGCCCTCAATAACTTCCGGGGGCGCCGATTTGCCGTACTCCGGCGCAAGCCGGATAGCAAGCCCCTGATCTAGCGCCTCTTTGTAGCCTGTGGGCAGTGCCAATTCCGTGTTCACTGTGTCGGTGAACACCTGTTGGAGCATCGTTTCGAGGTACAGAATCAAGGTGTACGCCGAGTCCGGCTTCAGGTCGAACCAAAGTTTCCCTAGCGGAAATGCGGGTTCGTAGTAGAACTTGTCCGGCGTACCGGACAGTGACGAATCATAAATGCTGGCCCATTCCTCCTGTGAAAGCGCGAAAAGTTCGGACTCGATTGTGCCCAGCGTTCCGCCTGTGATCCACACCTGCCCTTGTTCAAGGCGGTTCGGCCTGCCTGTATCCAAATTCCCCGCTGGCCCGATTTCATGCGGGTTCAGGCCATTTGTCAATGTGAAAGTTGTCCGCGCTAGCGCGTACACCGTGAGTTTTTCTGTGTTCCAGGAGTCCAGCAAGGCGTTCAGTGCTTCTACGCCGTCATTCAGCGCGCCGGATTCGATCTCTTCGCCCGCGGCAAGGCATCCAATCAATCGCAACGCGCGCTTGATGATGGATTTCGCGCTCGTGCGCACGCGGTAAATATCATTGACGCTGAGAAGTGCTGGCATAGTTCACGCCTTTGGCAGTTTGGCTACGGATTCTTCAGCCTTCTTGACCGCATCCTGCAAAACCTTTCCGTTCGCCGGATTGGGATTGGCCTTGTATATGGTCAGCGCGCGGAATCCGGCATTCACCGGCTCAATCGCGGCGTCCACTTCAGCCTGTGTGCAGGGCGATTCGCCGTTGTGTGAGCGGCAGTACACGAGGAAGGCATAAAACTCCACGTCACGCAGTTTCACTAGCTGCGCTTCAAGTTCCTGCACCGTCGGTCCGCCAATGGATGCGCCGCCTGTGCCTTGCGTCGTTGTCGAGGAGTACCCGCCGGGCACGGTTTTCCCTCCGCACGCGGCGAGCAGACCGCACATCAAAAACAAGACTGTAATCATTCGCTTCATGGCATCACCGTCAGCGCGCCGTTCGAGCCGGCCTTCAGCGTCACCGTCGAGCCGCCCACTTCGCTGGCGAAGCGCACAATCAGCGTGCCCGCATTCGCGCCGTTGACGAAGGTGCCGCGAATCGTGGCGTGGGTATCCGCATTGGCGGTATCAATGCTGGTGGAGGCCGCGCCGGAATCGTAGGCGCGAAAATAACGAACCGAAGTGCCCGTCAGGCTCACGCCGATCAGCACTTCGCCCACGATGCTTGTCGGGCTGGCAGGGCCGTTCATGGCAAAAGCGATGCCCGTGGTGGTCGCCGCGGTTTGATAAATCAGGTGAAACTCGTACTGATAGGTGGTGTTCGCGGCCACGCTGAAGGAAAGTCCGGTGGCGTCCGCAAACGTGACGACGGTCGAAGTCAGGTCTCCCGTGAGCCGCGCTTTTTGCGAGAACCCGCCATTCGCTTCCGGCAAGACCCCGCTCACGTCCGCCGTCAGGCTGACGGTGGCGCAAGTAGGCGCGGCGTTGTCCACGGTGGCGCGGACGAACTGATTCGTGCAAGTTCCCACGCCGGCGGCGGCTACAGTGGAAGTGACAAAATTCGTGCCGTCGCCGCGGAGATACCTCCCGAGCGTGGCCGTATTATTCGCTCCTGTCCCCCCAACCGAAGCGCCCACGGTGCCGGTGCGCACGGACGAATCCACGTAGGCGCTGGTGATGGTGTTACAGGTTGGGGCAGCGGCATCATTCAGCGCGGTCACGGCTTGGTTAGTGCAGGTTCCCACACCGGAAGCGTTGCCGCCCTTGTACTGCGTGGCGTTGATCCCGCCGGTCCCGATGGCCCCCAGCAAACCAGCGGTGCTCAATCGCACGCCATTCGCTGTTCCCAGCGCCGTAGCCTGAAAGGGGAACGCCGCGGAACCTGACGCCGTATCCACGCAAAGAATACAGCCCGTGCCGGTATTGTTCAGGGTGTCGGTCAATCGGAATAGGCTTACTCCCGCTCCCGTTGTCGCGCCCCAAGTGAATGTCGTTGTGAACGCGGCCATGCTTAGGCTGAGATTCGCGGTTGTGGGGTTGGTGATGGCATCCCACGCTGTTGAAGCGCCCGCACCCGCAGTAATCACCAGCCGCTTACTTGCATCCACAGAAAAAGTGACGTTGGCCCCTTCCTTGATTTTGAACGGCCCGGCATATGTCTTGACCAAACCACCTGCGGCATTTTGAAACTGGATTACGTCCACTTGCGCGCGTGCGGGCAGCGCGAAGAAAATCAGCCAGAGCATGACAAGAATCAGAATCCGCCATGCCCACAAAGCAAGCCGTTCCCAGCTCGGCACCGTCAGCGAATTGCACAAGGCAATGAGGTGCTGCTGTAACCCACTGAAATCTGCTGCTGAAGCATCGGCCTCTGGCGTTTTTGCTCTTTGCACTTTTCGGTTCTTGTAGGCCAGCCGCGCAATCGCGCGCGCCAACTGCTGCTTCTCGGTTTCTTCGGGATGTTGCGCTTTCGTCTCCGCCCACGCGACCTGCAATTCCTCCGCGTCCACTTCAATCTCTGTTGGAATGGGCAGCCCAAAATCGCGGAAATACTGCTGCATTTCGGGCAGGTCTTTCAAAAAGTAAATCATCGGCTCACCTGGCTTCGAGCGCGAAAGTGTAACTGCCGGCGGTCACTGCGGCGACGTAGCCAATGGTTTTCCCAGCGCTCCAAGTCGTACCATCTGCTGCGCGTAACAGGGTTTTTGCACCGGCAGGCCGGCGAACCGGGGTGTCTTGCTTCGTCGGCGCGTAAACGTCGTAATCCGTCGTACCCGCTTGCGCGTTTTCGTAGATTTCAACCTCTTTGCAGTCAATCGGCGCGACAATCGGTTCGGGATCGCCCGCGGCGTCCACACTGAACGTCGTCGTTTTCATTGCGCCTTGCCTTTTTTGGGCGGTTCCGGCTTTTCTTCCTTCTCCGGTTGCCAGCCGTGCTCTTTCAGCGCCTTCTCGTCTTCCGGCGTTACCGGGAATGCTTCGCCACCTTCGGGATGGACATATCTTTTTCGCATGGCTCCTCTCAGAAAAGCGGGGAGCGAAATTTGCACTCCGCTCCCCCTTGTGCGGTTAAGCAGGCAGCGCCGTAGCCAGCGAACTCTCGGGACGCACAATCAAAAGCGTGTACGCCTCGGAGCCCGGGTCAATCGCTGCAGCTGTGTTGTTGTTGAACGTGAGTGAAAGCGTGTTGGCTGATTTCACTCGCGCGTTGCAAACGCCCAAGCCGGCGTTCAAAGAAGGCTTGTTGACGAACACGAGATCGGTTGTCTTCAAGCCGTTCACCGTGAAATCCTGCTCGGCTGTGGTATTCGCGGCCACTGAAGCTACGTCGATCGTCAGCGTCAGCAGCCAAGCCGCCTTCAGATTTCCGTCGAGTATCCCGGTCATCTAGGCTCCTTAAGCGTCAGCGTGAATCCGGCACGCCAGTTCTGGCCGGATTGTTTTGTACCCGTACAGGATGTCAATGCGGCACGGGAACTTGTCATTGTTGATGTCGTACTGGCGGACGATGCGCATGGAAATGCCGTCAATCGCCTTGCGCGCCGCGAAGTCAACGCCGTCCGGCATTACCAGGTCCGCCGTCGCGAATGCAAACGCCTGCGGATGGAATACCATCGAAGTGTTGAGCAGCTCGCTGGCCGCAGCGCCCACCTTGACGATGGCCGAGTTGTCCGCAATCGTGCTCGAGGCATTTTGCTTCGCGCCGGTCGCGGTGAGGGACGGGGTAATGCTGATGTTGCCCGCGCCGCCGGCATAGTCGGCGGTCAAGGCAAACGTCTTCAGATAACCCAGATCGGCCTTCGATTCGGGATGGACGGCATTCACGCCCGCAAAGGTGATGATGTCACCCTTCTTGAACGTGGTTGTGCCGGTGTCCACAGCGATAGTGGCCCCAGACTGCGTAGCCCCATTGCTGAGGTAGCCGGTGGTTTTCGCCGCGGTCCCGGTGGTATGGTCGGTCAGCAGCGTGTTCTCGTAGAAGTTCAAGTTCGCGGTTTTGCCCATTTTGCCTTCGCGATACTGCTTCGCGATGGCTTCTTGGCTGTTGAACAGCCCTTTCAGGGCGTCCACGAGCTTGACGTTGTGAACCGGCTGAAGCAGCGCGATGCGTTCGCCGTCGTCCGGGGCCAGCCGCTCATTCAGCGTGCGTCGGCCTTTGAGGAACGACAGGAATGAAACAGCCGCGCCGTCGTCGTCCACGATGTTCGGAACGTCCTTGTACATGGACAAGGCGTCCGCCTCGACGTTCGCGGCCAGCACGGACATCGCTGGGGTGATGATCCGCTTGCTGAAGTCGTCGAGGGACATCGTGAGTTCAGCGGACGTGAAATTCACATCCACGCCCTTTTGTGTCGCCACCTGCAAACTGACGCTGGATTCGGTCACGTCTTGCGCCGAAAGCGCCGCGCCGGTTCGCACGGTGAACTCGTTGGGCAGTCGCACGCGCAGAGTATCCCCGATCTTCGCGCCGCTCTTGGCGAAGCTGGAGTCATACTCGCGCGTGATGTTGCCAATGAAATTGCTCTTTTGATGCAGCACGCGCAAAGCCTCCCGGAGAATCATGTCCGGGGTCAGAATCGTGTTAGCCATCGCTCAGGACGCCTCCTTAGCGTCCTTGCTGTTTGCGCACCTGTTCGTTCCGCTTGTTGATCCATTCCTCGTCACTCATGGCCTTGTCGCTGGCCGGGTCATCCGGCGCGGCGCTTGCCACAGGCGATGGTTTGCGAATGGGTGTAGGCGGTTTCGGTGCGCGTTGCTGCGCGGGACGGTTTGGTTCTTCCTCACCCGCTGGCTTCTCTGGCGCGAGACGCGCTTCCAGACGGCCCACGGCGATGACTGCCGCCGTTGGGGACATCCCCGCGATCTTCTTCACTTCTTCGGGGTGCTGCCCCAGGTAGTACAGGACTTCCGGCCCCGCTTCGCTGAATTGCAGCGCATGAGCGAGGGCGTGAGTCCCCGGACCTTTCGACTGAGCAATCGCGTTCATGGCGTCGGCGGCTACTTCGTCGTAATCAGCGTGCTTTTCTTGCGCGGCGGTTTCGCGTGATTCCCATTCCTCCGCTGCGACTTCTTGCTCCGCTTGCCGCTCGTCCTCCTGACGCGCTTTCTGTATCTCTTCGCGCACTTCGCGTCGGGCGTCTTCTTTTACCCAAGCATCGCGCGCGTCGAGATACTCGCCAGTCGTCTCAAAGTCTTCCGGTTTGGGTTTGGCCTTGGGCTGCTCGGCAGAATCCGCGGGCGGCTTTCCGTCGCCTTTTCCAAGCGCGAGTTTCTCGAAGTACTCGGCTTTTGCTTCGGCTACCGCCGCCCGGCGGGTAAGCTCGTTCATCCGCCGCTGCAAGTTGCCTTGCGGCTTCTTGGCTTCCTCGGCTCCTTCACCCTCTCCGGAAGGTTTGGCTGGTTCACGTTCGCTTTCTTCCGCGGCTGCCGAGGCTGCGGCGCTTCCGTCACTTCCGGCCTTGCGCAATTCTTCTGCGGCCTGGTCGGTGGACTCGGCGGCTACTGCTACTGCACTGGCTGTTTCGCTCATCGGTTTTTCTCCCCGAAGGATTCGTCCCGGCGTTTGCGCCCGCTCGGTGGGCGTCCCAAACAAAAAGGCCAGCCCGAAAGCTGGCCTGTCTTGCTCGAAAATCGTGTGTTACTCAGGCGTGCGCGGATTCAATCGTCTCCGACGCCTTCTGTGCGCGTGCGGCTGCTTGCGCGTCAAGCTGCATCCCCGCCTTGATGGAGTCCACTTCTGCCTTCAGCGCGGCGATAGCTTCCTGGCTGTCCAGTTTCAGTTGCGTCTCCAACATCTGTGCCTGAATCTTCGCCATCTCGATGCGTTCCTTGCTGTCCAGCTCCATCTGCTTGTTTTCGATGAGGTCGTTCTTCGCGTTCAATTCCTTTGTCAGCAGGTCAATCATCTGCGCGGATTGCTGCATTTTCTGAGTCACAGCGGGTGGGAGCGGCTGCTGTTTGTCGTCTTGGCGCAGCTCCGGCGGCAACAGGAACTTCGCTCGATCCGCCATTTCCTGTGCGCCCGGCCAATCCATGTTCTTGATGAGCAAGTCGCCCATGATGCTGAACACGTTTGGCAACGCAGAGATGACTTCCATCATGGACTCGACCGCTTCTCTCCGTTTGGTCGCGAAACTCGGACCCGTTTCCACAATCACGTCGTAGCGGCCAGTGGAAAGGTCAAAGATGCGTTCCACGCCACCGAATTTCGACTTTTGCCCGACGGTGATGCTGTTCTGCGTGCCGTCCTCCCCGATGATGCGAAGAATCCGGCCCTTCTCGCGGTAAATCTTGGGTATGAGGTCAATCAGGATGCGTCCCAGATGGCGCCGCGAACGGCTCAGGTTGTCAACAAAATGGAAGTTCCCAGTCTGGCCTTGCTGCTGGCGCGCTAGGATCGCCCGGCCGCTCTTTTCATTCGACCTTTGCCCGTAGGATGCCTCGAAAAGCTGGGTGACGGACTTGAAATTCTCTCGTGCGCTCTGCCCGGCTACAGTGATGGCGGCAATAGCGGGTTCCGCAACCTGTCGTTGCGGCGGCGGCACCGGATGCCCGCTCAAATCCACCGGCTTGTAGGTCAGCACGGAAACATTGTCAATGTTCGCGCGCTGCCATTCCTTCTCGTGGCCCTCGATCTGTCCCTCCGCGGCGACGTAAGGCGCTTTGGGTGCCAACGCGATAGCTTCAGTCTGCTTGGACTCCCAGTAATTCACCATGCGCTGTGGGTCTTGCGCCTGGCGAATCAGTCCTTCCAGCACCAGCTCTCCGTCCACTTCCAGTTCGTCGCCGATGACTTTCACCAGCGGAATGTATTTTCCAGGCCAGTCAGTTTCCTCGAGGATTTCCGCGCCATTCAGCTTGCACCACTTCACGCGCTCGATCTCTACCTCGCGCTTGTCGAAGATTTCCTCTTCCGCTGGCTCGCCGCCGAGTTCACTCCCCAATTTCACGCTGCCATCTTTCAACTGATAGAGGGTGTCCTTTTTCGCCTCGATGTAGTAGTACTCCGCAACGACCACGCCGCCATCGTCCACCCAATCAGGAAATTGTAGGTTCGCGTCTTCCGCCTCGCACAAACTCGCCATTTCGCTGTCGGGGTACTCGTCTTCATATTCCTTTTTCGAGAGTTTCGAGAGGACAAACCCGAATTTCGCGTCGCTGCCGTCCGGCTCGGTGCTGGAAGGGTCCAGGTAAACGGTGAAGGGATTGCGGAACCGCGTAATCTTGATGCACTGGTAGAAACTGCGCGGGTCTTCGTACTCTGTCAGCACGCGCATCCAGCCAAAACCACCGATAACCTGGTGGTCGCTCGCGGTGTCATAGGTGATGTCTGCGTTGGAGTCGTATTCGATGTGCCGGATGACGCCCTGAAGGACTTGCGCGGTTTCGGGGTCGGCTCCTGAGTCCACTGGGCTGACTTTGATAGCCCCGCGATTCTGCCGCTGGTCATTGGTGATCTGTTTGACCGCCGGCTTGCACAGGTTCACCGTCATGCAGACCGCGAGCCCACCCTGTCGGGATCGCAGCCTCTTGATGTCCTCCGGCCACTGTTCGCCCTTGTAGAAGCGAAAGTCCTCGCGCGACAGGTTGCGACCTGTCTGCTCGGCCTCCTGGCACTTCTTCAGCCGAGCCTTGGCCTGCTCGATGACGGTGTTCTTCGCTTTGGCGTCTTCAGCCATGGAGGATTGTTATCTCTTCGAGTTTCACCCTGGGTGGCGCGAACAACTGCCCGAAGTTGTTATTCGGGCAGGCCAAATGCAAGCGCACGCCATTTTCTACCGCTTCATGGGGGCGTCGCTCCAGTACCATCGTGTGACCACACTCGCAAATCACTGATTGGAATAAAGTGCCGTACATTACGCGGCCATCCAATCGAGTCCGTCCTGCCGTTCGCGGACTAGCGATTCACTCGTGTTGCGCGGCGGCGGGGCAACCTTCACGGCAAAGGTCATGGCGAGCATGTCGCCCCGGTCCGGCGACGCAAGCCCGCGCTTCTTCATGTCCTCTTTGCGTTCCAGTTGGATTTGCTGCTTGGAGGAAAAGCCATACTCTGGCGCGGTCAAATCTACTTCGAGTTGCGGATCGTCGGGGATTTCAGCTTGTGCGCCGAGCCAATCCCGCATCGCGCCCCAGATTTCAGCACGTCGGTTGAAATACATATTTCCGTCGTTGGCGGGCGCGCCGCCGTGAAACTCGAAGAGTCTTGTGCCGAAGCCGCGGTGCCGGATGTGGTCCACGACACCCGCGCCGATCCCGTCGCCGTCAATGACCGTGGCATCGTCTTTCTCTTTCTCGCGCCACTCGATGACTCTCTCCGCAAGTTGCACCGTATCCAGCCCGCGATAGGTGGCAAGGATGCGGGCCTGGCGCCCTTGTCGCACGCCTACGACCGATTCATCGTCTCCAAAGCGGGCAACGTCCACAGATAGAATCTTTGGTAGAGCGGCGAATCCTTCAGCCTTGTACTTTCGACAGGCAGCAACCACATCGTTTGCGATGAACTGGTTGGACCCCGCTCGGGGAAACTCACCTCGTACACGCACGCGCACAAAGTCTGAGTCCTCGCCATAGTCGGCGATCCACTGCTCAATCTGCTGCTTGTTGGTTCCTTCCACATGGCGTGAGTCAATCTGGTAGGTCTTCCAGCGATGCTTCAGCCGGCCAAAACACTCTCTGAATCTCCCTGTGTTTTGCGTGGGGTTGCCCAGCACAAGCACGATGATGACGGTCTGCTCATCTGTGAGCGCTCCTTCCATGACTTCCCAAACCTTGTCAGCAATCCCGCTCGCCTCATCGAAAATGACGATGATGCACTTGCCCTGATTGTGCAGCCCGGCGAAAGCCTCCGTGTTGTTCTCCGACCACGGAATAAAGTCAGCGCGCCACAGCCGCTCATGGCCGGGCACCTTGCTTGTGATGCTCGTCGCTTTTACATCCCACCACGCCCTCGTCAGTGAGAGCGCGCGCCATTTCGCCATTTCCGGCTGAGTCTTAGTGGCGAGCTGAGTCCCTGTATTGGCTGTAACTACCACCTTGCAATCGTCGAAACAGTCCATCCCCCAATTCGTCACCATCGCAGCCAGCGCGCTCCCGCCGATCCCATGCCCCTTGCTGACTGCCGCCCTGAATGGCGTGTAGCGCGTCACTGGGTCTGCTAGATGTTTTCCAATCGCCGTGAGTACATCGGCCTGCCACCCGCGCGGCCCGGCTGCTTCCATCAGCTCGCCCTCGCCCCAAGAGTACACGCAGCGCGCATGGCCCAGCGGGTCATAAACGAAATGGCTGATTTCCTCAGCGAGCGCGAGTTGCGGATTTGTGGCTGTGGCTACCATCATGCTTTCGCCGCCCGGCGCTGGCGCAATAACTCCGCCAATCCTTCCAGTCCAGTCACTTCGATCTTCTCAGTGAATAATTTCAAGTGCTGCCCCAACAGTTCCAAGCTGCGTGCCTTGTCTGCCAGTTTGAACCGCGTCCGCATCACCACCTTGCGTTCGCCGTCCCCGGTGCCTCCTGTTGCGTCCACGGTATATTCCTGGATGGCCGCGGCCTGCTCCCGGGTGAGCTTCGAGAAATCCACTACAAACTCTCCGTCCTCATCCACGCGCATGTAATCCAGCATATTGGCGAAGCCCATCTTTGCGAGTTCGCCCAATACCTTCTCCGCGCTGATGTCCAGCTTTTGTGCCTTTTCCGCAACAAGTTGAGCAATTCGTGCTTGTACCTCAACATCCTTCAACAAGCGACTTCCCTGAGAATAGGCAGTTTTCTTTGCGAAGCCAGCCTTGATTGCGGCATTTGTCGCATTACAGTCTATGACATAGGCGCGGGCGAATAGTTCTCTGCGCGTTTTGACGCCATGCTTCATACTTCAGCTTCAGCTTCAGGCTGCACAGTCTGTTGGCGAATCTCCATGAGCGCGACGGTGGCCCAGCCGTTCTTGTCGCGGTCTTGACGTACTGCCCGGGCGAGTTCTTCCCCGACTTTCGCGCTGAGGCCGCGAACATGCACTTGGCGGATCAGAATGCCGTGAAAGAAATCAGGGAGGGGTTCTTTATGCGCGGCGGGGACATGATAGCTGCCGTTAGGTGTTTCTACGCGGCGGCGTCTTGGTTCGCGGGCAATCGGTGACACCTCGGCGCGAAAAGGCCCACATTTTAGGCCGGGGGCCAGGCGCGTCAATCTTCGGCGTGATGATGTGTTGCGCGGCTACCACAATGCAAGGAAAATCTGTCACTTTTGCGCGATTCGTCTATTAGTAGTAGCGGAGAGAACTTTTGGGGCCTTTTCGTAGGTGGTGAAGCGGAGCTTGCAGGCGGTACATTGATAGCGGCGGCGGGTGCCGTTCTCAAGAGATTTTGGGTGGCGCGTGTCAATGACCTCAGCCGGCGCTGCGCACTTTTGATCTGGACAACGCATCAATGCCCCCTGCCTCTGGGTCCGCGTGGTGGCCGACGCGGTACGGAGCATGGCCGGCAAGTTCCCCCGGGCGCGCAGATCACTTCACACGTTGGGCGCTTGACAACTTCGGGCGCGGGCGCCCACAGCAGGAGATATAGAAGCAGCATCATGGCTTCTTCTCCCCGATGAGCGCGGTGCGCACCAATTCTTTTTTTATGCCTTCCCGCGAATAGTAATGCTTGTCTTGTAGCCACGCTTCCGCCGCGTCGCAGAAAGCATCAATTTCGTCGGCATCTTCGCGCCACTCTCTAGCCATCTCCCTAAATGGTTGCAGGTTCGCGGTCATGGCTTTGTCTCCTGCGCGGGCGGCGGCCATCCACTAATGGGACATTTATGCACTTTAGAAGACCAATACCAATCTTCTAATTTACGCGCATGACAGGAACGGCACTCGTAGAGACTTGTCGTTAGGAGTAAGTTGGTAAAGCTAAGCCATCTCCACCGATGTAATCCAATCTTGCATAGGAATCTCATTTCTCCTCCAGTGGTACGTTCATGGTCGCGGCGGCCAAGTCATAGTTGCCAAGTGCTTCTCTTGCTCTGGCAATGGCTTTCATTGCCTTCATTGCATTATCGTCTCGCTGGCCCGTCGCGCTAAAGATGCGGCCCCAATCCCATTCCAAAAGTAATCCAGCGAGCGCATTTCTGATGTCAACCGCCAGCCGCTTGCCTTCCGCGAGGCCGTCTTCATAGGTCTTGGGCGCGGGCAGCGATTCAAATTGTTCTCCAATTTTTATGGGGAACTCAACACCCAAGCCCAGAGGCTTCAACTTAGGAACATCGCTTAACTTTGGCGCACGCGGGTCATCGCCCGCTGGCCGGATTACTCCGCGTTCTTCACTCGCCATCTTTGCCTCCTCGCGCGTGTTTCGTTTGCGCAGTGCTCATCGAAACGCAATCCGCAAAACATCTGCTACGTATTTCTGACATTTACATTCTGTCCAGCAACAATTTTCGCGGACATATTGCCCTTGTGGCGTCCGCGATGTCGCTCTATGTTCTTCTGCTGGATGCCCACAATCCTTGCAGGGCATCGGGTCGCGCACATAAAGGTCAATCGTCATTTTCTATCTCCTTGTCCCTTCTGCGCATCGAGCGCGGGCTAGTCCTCCCGCGTACCGCACCACACACAGAATCCGAGGAAAATGAATAATCCGATTAGCGTAATAGCTGTGGGCCAGTTCATTGTGGTCCCTTCTGTGCATCTAGCGCGGCGAGTTGGGCGGGTAGGTCGCGGACAAGGCCAGCAACTTCCGCATAGAACTTGGCAGTTTCATCACTGCCGCGTCGAGTAGCGGCGGCAGATTCGGCATCGCAGTGTTCGGCTATTTGTCGGCGCTCATCCAGCCGCGCCTCCAACAGTCGGCGCTCCAGTGCGTTCGTGGTGGAGAGGGAGCGGACTCTGTTGATAACGTATTTCAATTCCAACTCCGTCGCCTCGTATTTGTTCGCGCGCGAGACCTCGGCACGCGATTGCAGTTCTGACGCTAGACTCTCCAGCGCGGCCTGCACCGCTGCGTCGCGGTCGGCCACTTCATTCTTCAGTGCAAGGCGGAGATGGTCGAGTTTATCACTGACCAAACTGAGATGAGTCGCCACAGAAAGAAGCGGGTCAGTTTGCTTGAAGTAGTCGGCGATAATAATGCGCAACTCTTTTTCATATTCGCGTGCGCCCTCCAGGCGAATCTCCGCTTCCCTATCCGGCTTCGGGTCACTTGGCATCGGCGTCCTCCTTCGGATGCTTAGCCCCTTCGCTGGTGCTCTGGGCAAGGCGGTAGGCGGCGAGTAATTTCGCAGCAATCCGAAAATCTCCAACAGTTACGGTTTTCTTAACCGGATATGTATTTGAGATAATTACGGGTATCTCGTCGGGCGCGGCGTGTCCAGTTGTCGCATCTTCACATTGAGCATATTGTGCGAAAGGAACCAGCGCCTCCGCCAGCCGCTGGGATTCTTCCTGCGCGTCGCGTGTGGCGCCGGCGACCAGCAGGGCGCAGTGGCGCTGAATGAGGGGAAGAATTTGCGCCTCAACAAAGGAGAAGCGATTCATGTCAACGCGACTTAAAATTTCAATTCGCTCGGCAATCGTATTGACTAATTCTTGTTCCCGTGGGTCGCTCATGTATCACCTCGGACCTTCCCTATCAGGTAAAATACATATCCGAGCAGAATCGCAGCCTGTAGCGCCATGCCAATCGCGGCAATCCAAAAATAAGGCTTGGCAACTTGCCACCAGCCACCCCACCACCCTTGTCGCGGGTCGCTCATGGCTTGGGTTCCTCCTGCGCGAGCGCGTAGCGTCCGCCAATGCGTCCGCAGCCTTCGCAAGGATGGCTGGCATGATACAGACAGCCTGGATGGTCGCAAGGTTCACCATCGGGCCATACCTTTATTGGTGGGACTGTCAGAGGAAGCACAGCCTGTATCGCTGCATCGCGCTCGACTACTTCATTCTTCAGTGCAAGGCGGAGACGGTCGAGTTCAACCAAAAGCCACCGCCGATCATATACTGCTTGACCATAATCTGACAGTCCATAGTCGGGCGGATTTGGGGCAAGGTGAACTCCCTCGTCGCGCCTGCGAATCTCCATTTCCGTCTTCGGCGCCAATCGGTCACTTGACATCTGCGTTCTCCTGCGCGAGTTCGCGCTTTACGGCGGCGAGGATAGCGTCGAAATCTTTGTAGGACTTTTCTGGTAAATATGGCCCCGCGACTATTTCGACAAATTTATCTAGGCAGCGGCGGGCGAAGGCGTCGCGCTCCTGCTCGAATCCATCCACCAATCCACCTGCAATCTTCTGCATATTCTCGATTGTCTTCAAATTGTCCTCGTCCTGCTGCTTCACGCGCGCTTCCAACTCGCGCACGCGGACGGCCAGTTTGGAGACTTCTTCGAGCACGCTGTCCTTTTCGGGGTCAATGCCGAGCAGCGCGGCCAGCTTCTCGCGGTACTGCTGGCGCTCCGCGATGCGTTCGTCCAGGGCCGCTTGCAGGGCGCGCACGCGGGCGATGAGCGCAGGGAGGGCTTCCGATGTGCCGATTAAACCATCGCGCACTGCGTCCATCAGTTCGCCGGTAATGTTTGATGGCAATTCTTCTCTGGCGTCAGCCTGATAGCATTCTTCAAGCAAGTTCTTCGCCGCGCTGCAGAGTGCTTCCAGCCTATCCAATTCTTCATTCTTGATTGTCATACGGATACCCTTCTGTGCCCGCGTACAACTGCCTGCAACGATGAGAGTAGCTTCCGGTTCCGCCGCGACTCACTTCTCACCTTCCTTGCTCAGCAGCTTGAGGATGTGCGCGGCGACGTGGGCGCGATGAAGTTCGCTAGTTGGGCGTACTCCTTTGAGCGGAGCGCCACAGCCACACTTGCTGCCAGATGTGCGGCCTCGGTATATCGTAGTCCAGCCGTGATGCGCGGCCAGCACGCGCTCAATTTCCTCGGCGGTGACTTTCATCGCGGCCCCCTTCTTCGCCCTGCGCGTTTACGCTGCGCGAGCGGGCCAATCTCGCGCGCCGTGAGAGGACGCAATTCGCTTCTGTGATACCACGGTGCCTTGCCGCCGCTTGCATAAACGAAACCCTCCAGGTTGAAGAGTGTCTTTCGGCCTTCAAAGTTACGCAACTTGCAGAAACTTCCATCGGTTGCGCGAACCACTTGGCCCACCGCATACTTCGGCTGCTTCTTGCGTGTCATGTTCGCGGCCCTCGCTTTCGGCGCGGCGGCAAGTTCGGCCAACTTGCAGTTACTAGCCCCCAAGTTTTACGCTTCCGGTCGTGCATCTTGAACGTCATTTGGTGCATCCCTTCGTGCGGCGCGGAAAAATGGCAACGGAACTCGCGGCAACGCGCCAAACACTGCTTGGCTTCCTTGCGCGTCTCACTCATTGCTTCCTCCTCGCGGCGCGACTTCCAGCACCGCCGCCTTCCCGCCTTGCCGTGTCTCCCGGTGCGCGCCCGTCATGCGCAGCCGGCCCAGCTTCAACAACTCACAACACCTTGGAGCCACGCTGTTGGGCGAGCATCCCCAAGCTGCGGTGATCTCATCTGCGGTTGCGTTGCCGCGCGCGCGAATGAACTCCACAATCCGGTCCCACATTTTTTCCTTGCGCGAAGGGTTTTGCCTTCTGTGCGCCTCCCGCCGTGCTTCCGCCGCGCCAAACGACCGCAACTCGCGCAACCGTTCGGGATTGGCCGCGTCCGGCGGTGCGAAAAGGCTAGGTTGGTGCGCGTGGCTCACAGTGCCTTTCCTGTCGCAAGTTTTTTCAGCTTCGCGGCGATTTCTTGCCGTTGCGCGTCGCTCATCTGTGGTTCGTCCAGTTGGCGCGACGGCGGCGGGAAAAGCATTCCGGTTTGGTGCGCGTGGCTCATAGCGTAGAAATTTTTATCCCTTTGCAGATTTGCGCGCGGCGAAAAAATGCTCCTGCCAATCCTGCGTTTGCTAGTGCGTCGGCATTTGCTTCTCCATAAGCCACAAGCGCCGAAGGTGCGGTTCCACTCTTTGCGCGAGTTCCGTCTGGCAAGTAAAAGCAAGTTCTCCCTTCAGGAAAAAGAAAACCATCGCCAGTTTCCCAGACTCTTTTCCACGCGGCGGTTTCGCTGCGATTGAAAATCAGCAAGATTCCGTTCCTGTGCGCCGCCATGCGCTCAACCCACGAGCCAACATGCGGCCCGTAAGGTGGGTTGCAGTACACTCGGCCAGCCCACGGAAGTAGTAGCCCATTCTCTCCGCGCGCCAAGCGATAGCCTCGTATTCCGCATGGCCACGGCTGGCTGTCTGATTCGCAAGGGTCAAGGTCAAACTGCCCGAAGATGCGGACAAGTTTCTCCGGCGTGATCCAGTCGTTTGTGATTCCTTCGTGTGGCTTTTCGTGTCCGAATCCGTCGCCGCTCATACAATTCTTTTCCTGAATCCAAGTGTTTTGAAATTCCAACGTGCCATGATTCCGCGTAACCGCACAGCAGGAACGTCGTGGAACTCCATCGCTGTTTTCGCTATCGTGTCGGCCAAGTCCAAGAGCAAAACTGTGTCGTCCTCGCGCACGCCAGAAAACTCAAACTCAAATCCAAAGCGCACTCTTTTCTTTTGCGGTCGCCCCAGCCAGCGCGTAAACCGCCGCACCTCACTTTTCGAGAACGGTCTGTGCGTTCCGCTCACTCCATGCTCCTCTTGGCCGCGACGGGCGCGAGCTGCTCCCTTTGCGCATAGCGTTCCTGAATCTTGCGTGCAGTTGCTTCGGAGAGTTGCGCTGCGTCAAAAGTCTCTTGCATCGGCACCTTCCCGTTTCCCTTCCCTGCTTCCCTCGGAGGCGGAATGCGATTGAACCAGTTGTGCGCCGCTCGGCTAGCCTTCCGCGGCCTGCGTTCAGGATTCGCCTCGTAGTAGCTCTCCATCTTGCGGTACTCAGCCGGCCGATCCACCCACGGAAACGCTTCGGCCAGCTTCTCGTCCTGCGACGCCGTGACGCGCAGGTACTTCCCTTCAAAAGCAAAAAGCACTCTGTCGAAGAGCGACGGGCGGTTTGTGCCCGGAGCGCCCTCTTTTCCTAACCCTAAACCTCCACCTAACCCTAAACCTAACCCTCGCTGAGGGGCGGATTCCATTGGCTGACCATTGGCTAGCCATTCATTCAGCTTTCCTGTGGGCAGTTCAACCGGAGCTCCGACCTCGTGCTTTCCCTTTAGGCGCGTGGGGGATGGAAGCCGCCCAGGTTTGTCCTGCTTTACCCAGTGGCCCCACGTCTTGCCACGCTCATCCCACCTGAAAAGCATCATGGCCTTTGCGTAGGATTCGAGCATGTCGGTTACATCTACTGGACCCAGAATGTCGGGGCGGTTGCGCGCGTAGAGGCGCTGGTAGATCAGCGCCGCGTCGCACTCAAACACTCCGTTGGCCTCAGCCAGCGTCAGGAGAAGGGCAAACTCTGCCCGGTAGCGCACAGGATGGACCCGTAGCAGAGCCGCGCTTGTTCCGATTAGGTCGCCATTGACAAGTCTATTGGGCATTGGCTTTTAGCCACTTTCTGCGACTGTATGGGCGCGGACCCTTCTTTCGATTACAAGGGAAACAGAGGCATTGCAGATTCCAAACCTCGTTTGTCCCATCTTCTGCGACCGGGCGAACATGATCTACGGTAAGGTTTTCTTTCGAGCCGCACATTGCACAAACGCCGCGCGCTAGGATCATCTCCCGAACGCATTTTGGAATTGCCTCACGGCCCTTCGGGTCAAAGTGATAATCGACTATGAACGGAAGTGACTGAATGTATTCGACATCTCCCCGCACACACGCGAGGCAAACGTTATCCATGAGTTTTCCCTGCTCTGCTAGGGTGAGCCCGCTGTGGCGAAGCATCAGCCACTCATCCGTGTCTAGGTAAAATCTCACGATCCTACGAATTTTCGGCAGCTTGCTCACGGCGTCCTCTCGGGGGTCATGGGCGCGGCGGCGGAAAAGTCCAGCACCTCTTGGCTCATGCGCTTGGCCGCGATTTCGCAGTACTTCTCTTCGATTTCGATACCGATGGCGCGACGGCCGGATTTTTTCGCGGCCTCGAGAACTGGCCCACTTCCGCAGAACGGGTCAATGACAACTCCTGTAGGGCACTTCTTCAAAAGAGACACGAAAAGTTCTGTGGGCTTCTCGTGCGGATGAACACGACCGTTTGCTGCTTGGGCCTGAACCGGATGGAAGCTCAAAACGTCCGTTGTGCGCTTGCCCCAGAAACCGCGTCCTAAAACATAAATCTCTTGGTGTGCTGGCTTCCACGGAAGGTCGAGTGCTCCCATACCGAGAGCACCTTGCGTATCCCAAATGAGAACTTGACGTGTCCCTGCAGGTCGCGGCGCTCGCCAACTTCCAAGCACCAATGCCGGACGAGGTTCCCAAAGACTAAGCACAAAATCACGCAGAGAAGTATCGGTGTCACCTGAAATTGAACGCGGTAACACGCCAAAATGTCCAGATTCGTAATCAATTCCAAAGGGCGGATCTGTGAGCATTACATCTGCCGTCACGAGTACCAGCACTTCGCGGCAATCCGCGTGGTAAATGGTGATCCCGCCGCTGTCGTAGTAGGGCTTCACGTTCGCGGCCCCCGTTTCGCGGCGCGAGCCAGAAAATCTCTGGCCTGCTCTTGCAGCTTCGCGCTGGTGAACACGCCCCGTTCGTCGTAAATCAGTTTGACGCGCGGCGGCGCGGCGGACATCTCGCGGGTCACGCGCTCGAACACCACATCGGCGTAGGCGCGGTTCATCGGCGCGGCTCCCGTCGCAGCGAATAGATGTACGATTTGCGCACACGGCATTTCCTTCGCTCGAACCAGTCGTACCAATCGAGCACGTCCCTATTCTTCATGCGCTTCCCATCTTGCAAGAACTCGCAGATGAAATCGGCAATCTCCTCCAGCGAGAAACGAAACTTCGTGTACATCGGTTTCTTCACGCCGCCCCTTTCATGCCGCACGCCGGACACGCGCCAGAGAAGTAGCAGAGCGCGTGGCCCTCTGCGCAGCTTTTCAGGCCGCACACCTGCGCTGGGAGCACCTGAATGTTGCGGTAGCCGCCGCCATTCCGCGCCACATACCCCTTGCTTTCGAGGTTGTTGATGTGCGCGGCGACCGCCGCTAAAGAAGTGATGCCTAGCGCGTGCGCCAGTTCCTTGAAGGTGGGCGCGTATCCGCGTTCGTGCGTCAGCATGGCAATCGCGTCCAGCACTTCCTTCTGGCGCTTGGTGAGCGGCGTCATGCGGCCCTCACGGTAAATTCTGTGCGCGGTTCTTTGCGGTCGCGCGCCTTCTCCACCACAAGCCTTGTCACCGCCGAATCCGTGTGAATGACTCCCGCCGCCACCAGTGAATCGAGCGCCACTTTCAAAAAGTTGTCCAGGTCCCCGCGCTGCTTGTGGCCCAGAAAGATGTGCAGGTGTACTTCGTAGGCTTCCGCCGCGACATACTGCTTTGCCGCGCACAACGCCACGTCCGCCTTGAACTTCAAGGCTTCCTTGCTGACGTAGTAGCGCCCGTTGCGCGTGGACTTGTAGTGGTTCACGCTGGGCGGAACGCCGGGCACGGTGAAGGAAACGCTGTGGCTCATGGGAGCGGCTTCCTCATAGCAACAATCGCGCGACTAGATTTCACGCGCTCGGCAAATTCAATCAGTTTGTTGGCGTAATGATGGGTTTGCTCGGCACTAGCCGTCGTTGCATTCATCGGCATACCCATCAAAGCCGCAGCTTGAACTTCCTCAAAGGTCACAACGGCGCCGGTTAATTCATTCACCATTCGACCGTCCGGCCAAACGCTCCATTTCGCCACCGTAATCATTTTTTCTTCGCTCATGCCGCCTTCCTCGCTTTCCTTAGCGCGCGGCCCGCGTCCTCCAGCTTCGCTATCAAGTCCGCGTCCGGCTTCTTGCTGAATAGTTCGCCGCCATGCAGCCGCACAATGACCTCGCGCAACTCGTCCAGCAGGCGGAAGTACAGGTCAACGTCGCTCATGCGCGCTCCTCTGGGAACTCATTCCATTCGCGGCCATCTAACAAGCGGCCAAGCCTTTTCGGTTGCAACGCGGAATGCTGTTTGAAGAAAAACGCGATGCCTTTTTCGAGGCAATGTTCGCGGATGTCGCGCACCCAGTCTAAATTCAATGGGCGAAAGTTGGGGCCGCTCTCTCCGCCGACAATCACCCAAGAAATTCCATCCAGGGGCAAATCGGTCATTGGCCCTAACAGGGGTTCGATAGAAAGGAAGCGAACGGAGCAGCGAATCTTTTGCAGCGTGGCAATACGGGAATAGTAGCGGGCATTCTCGACTGAGACTCCAAACCAGACATTCGGCGCGTAATCCTCATCCTCGATTCTCTCTGGCCGCTTGGTCAAAATCTGGTAGGTATGTTGCGGCGTGCCAGCGATAATTTCCCAAGCGTCCTCGCGCCAGGCATCGGCTTCCTCAATGAAGAAGTCCGACCAAGAGCAAGTGAAAATCTTTTTCGGTTCATTCCAATAAAGGGGCGCATCAAAGGTTGACTTTGAAGCACGAACAACGCGGTTCGGGTCTTGGCCGTAGCGCGTTTGCTCGCGAAACATGTAGCAATGCGCGCACGCCGGAGAAACCTTGTGGCACCCGCGCCACGGATTCCAAGTCGCGTCCGTCCATTCAATGCCTGTCGTCGCGCTCACGCGCCCTCCTGTGTCAGCTTGGGTATCCAGCGCAGCCGGATTTCCCTGTTGTGTTTCGCGCGATGGCACGGGCGGCAGAGAAATCTCAGGTTTCGGTCTTGACAATCGCCGCCGCGACTCAAAGGGATGGTGTGGTCAAG